>Ga0209097_10001834_pt1 | contig 17749 bp, 17 predicted proteins | sample AD_UKC052_MetaG_FD_184419 | JGI IMG/M metagenome (GOLD analysis project Ga0209097, IMG submission 184419) | Active sludge microbial communities of municipal wastewater-treating anaerobic digesters from USA - AD_UKC052_MetaG (SPAdes) (version 2) | ecosystem: Engineered > Bioreactor > Anaerobic >... | reverse complement strand
TCGGCCGCAAGCTTGACGGTGCGATTTTGCAGGAGCTTTTCACGCGCGACGGTATCGGCACCATGATCTCGGTCGATAGCCTCGACAATTTGCGCCCCGCGAAAATTGAAGACGTCGGTGCTCTGCTTTCCATCATCGAGCCGCTTGAGCGTCAAGGCATTTTGGTGGCGCGTCCGCGTGCGATGATCGAGCGTGAAGTCGAACGTTTTTTCCTCGCGGAACACGACGGACAGATCATTGGTTGCGCCGCGTTGTATCCGTTCCCCGAGGCCAACAAAGCTGAGCTGGCTTGCCTTGCAGTGAACCCGGATTACCGGCGCGAAGGCTATGGCGAACGCCTGATGACTGCTGTGCAAAAGGCGGCGAAGGAGCAGGGCATCAACACGCTTTTCGTGCTCACTACACGCACCGCAGCGTGGTTCATTGAGCGCGGTTTTTCGCCTGCGAAAGTCACTGATTTGCCTGAGAAGAAACAGGCGCTTTACAACTTTGAGCGCGCTTCGCAGGTTTACGTTAAGCAGATTTAGAACCGCATTTTTTGGAGAACACACATGGCACGCACCGTTAACTGCATCAAGCTTGGCCGCGAAGCCGAGGGTTTGGACTATCCACCTTACCCCGGTGACTTGGGGAAGCGCATTTTTGAAAATGTGAGCAAAGAAGCATGGGCCGCGTGGCTGAAACATCAAACAATGCTCATCAACGAAAACCGTCTTGGCCTCGCTGATCCTCGCGCACGCAAGTATCTGGCCGAGCAAATGGATAAGTACTTCTTCACAGGTGGCGGCGAGACGGCGAGCGGATACGTGCCGCCTCCGGCCTAACGGTGAGCAGTGAGCGGTGAGTAGTATTTGCTGCCACCGTTCGACTTCTCACGCTACGCCACACGCCGTTCACCGCTCACTCGCTCATCGGTCAATATGAATCCAATTTCCCGTTTCCCTGTGCCTGAACTCGCTAATATCCCCGAGGACATTCGTTCGCGCATGCTTGAAGTGCAAGCTAAGGCGGGATTCATTCCGAACGTTTTTTTCGCGCTCGCGCATCGACCCGACGAGTGCCGCGCATTCTTCGCATATCACGATGCGTTGATGCTCAAAGACACGCCTGCACTCTCCAAGTCGGATCGCGAGATGATTGTGGTGACCACCAGCGGCGCGAACGATTGCGTCTATTGCGTGGTGGCACACGGCGCAATCCTTCGCGCGTACACGAAGAATCCACGCATCGCAGATCAGGTGGCGATCAATCATCGCAAAGCAGAAATTACTCCAGCGCAGCGTGCAATGCTCGATTTCGCTCTAAAGATTTGCCTGCATTCCAACGCGGTGGACGAAGCTGATTTTGCAGCGCTGCGCGCGCACGGATCCACCGATGACGACATTTGGGACGTCGGAGCAATCACAGCGTTTTTCGGTATGAGCAATCGCTTGGCCAACATGAGCAGCATGCAGCCCAACCACGAGTTTTATTTGATGGGACGTGTGCCACGGGCGAAGTAGGTCGTCACGATCACTGTCGTCGAATCTCATCGTCCACGCGTTTGTATTGATTCAACTTCACCTGTATTCCAGTATGAAAAAGCAATTCGCTCTCCTCTCGCTCCTGTCTTCGTTGGTCGCGTCCTCGGCGTTCGCGGCGGACTACAAAGTGGGCAATATCAGCATTGATCACGCGTGGGCGCGCGCGACGCCGTCGGCTGTGAAGAATGGCGCAGCGTTTATGACGTTTTCCAACACCGGCGCCGCCGACAAATTGGTTGCCGTCACCGGCACCGTATCCAAGGAAATTCAGATTCATTCGATGGTGTCTGAGGCTGGCATGATGCGCATGCGCCACATCAAATCGCTCGACATTCCGGCCAGTGGCAAGCTCGAGCTCAAACCCGGTGGATATCACGTCATGTTGATGGGTTTACCCGACGGGTTGAAGGACGGCACTAAATTTCCGTTGACGCTCAAGTTTGAAAAAGCCGGTGAGATTTCGGTGCAAGTGGTCGTCGAAAAGGCGGGGCACAGTCACGCTGACCACAAGCATTGATGACCATGCGCGCGCTTGTCAATCGCCTAGTTTGTCTTTTTGCTGTGGCGCTGCTCGCGGCCACTGCGGGCTGTGACTCGGCAAGCTCCAGCGCGAAATTCGCAGCGACCGACATCACTGGCGCGTCGTTCGGCAAGTCACTGACGCTCAACGACGCCGCGACGCAACAGCCGCGCACATTGGAGAGCTTCAAAGGCAAAGTGACGGTGATCTTTTTCGGCTACATGTTTTGTCCGGACTACTGTCCCACGACGATGACCACGCTCAACGCGGCGCTAAGCAAGATGAGGCCAGACGACGCTGCGCGCGTGCAAGTGGTGTTTGTCACGGTTGATCCAAAACGCGATCAACCCAAAGCGCTCACCGAATACGTGCGCGCGTTTAATCCGAGCTTTGCTGCGCTATACGGCACCGACGAACAGACGGCCGCGGCTGCTAAAGAATTCAAAATCATCTACCAGAAAGCGCAAGTGAAAGATGAGAACACGTATCTCATGGATCACTCGACGCAGATGTATGCGTTCGACACGGCCGGGCGTATTCGTTTGATGATTCGCCATGAGGCGGGCGTGGACGCGATCGCGGCGGATCTCACTGCGTTGTTGAAGTGATACAGCTTTTACGTTCAAACGACTGCCAGGCGGTCGTTGCGGGCTATTTTTACGTATTATCGATATATCTGTTTTTCCCTCTGAAACGTCCATCAGGCAGTCGTTCGAGGCAAAAAGTTGTACCTATGCTTTGGCGGTTGTGTGGCGCGTGACAAGCGCATTGTCTAGCGCGACTTTCCGTGCACAATACGGACGTGAACTCCTCCAATACGCCCGCCAACCAAACCGCAACCGAATTGGTTCGCCGAGCCTCCAGCGGCGATGGTGAAGCGATGCGCGAAGTCTTCTCGCGACTCTACCCAGACATTAAACGCATGGCGCGCTCGCGGCTCGCGTTGGTCGGCGGCGTGACTGGGCTTAACGCGACGGCGCTGGTGCACGAAGGCTTCATGCGTATGGCCGAGCGCGAGGGCCTGCAAGGTTCATCGCGCGTGCAATTTTTCGCCTACATCGGCAAAGTGCTTCGCTCCATCGTGATTGATTTTGTACGAGAGCGCAACGCCGAAAAGCGCGGCGGCGGCGTCACGCTGCTAACGCTCTCCCACGTTGGTGCGGCGCCGGTTCCGTGGCTCGACAATGCCGATCTCGCGCACCTTGACGTCGCGATGCAAGACCTGAAAACACTGGACGAACGCATGTACCAAATCGTCGAAATGCATCTGTTCTCAGGGCTGACTTGCGCCGAAATCGCCACCGAACTTGGCGTGACCGAACGCACTATCAATCGCGAAATCGCCAAGGCGCGGGTGCTGTTGTCTCAAGCGCTCGGCACCGCACCGCCGGACGCGGCATAAGCGCGCTGTGCTATGTCGGGCTTCGCCGTTGTTTGCGTCTTTGGATGAATGAGTACCCCCTTTAAGGTTCGCCCTGATGCATGGGCACGTGTTTCCGCGCTGTTGGACGAAGCGTACGAACTTGACGCGACCGCGCGTATCGCATTCATTGCAAACATCAAAGCGTCCGACGCCGAGCTAGGGGCTGAGATCGACCGCTTTTTCTCGGCAGACGCGACGAGCGGTGGCGCCGACCCAGTAGTGGCCGCGCAGCCCGGCGCCTCGGGCGTACCGTTTGCGACGTTGTTGGGGGAAGTGCTGGCGCGCGAGGGCGAAGAGGGCGAACCCGCCGATGCCACGGGCAGTCGCTTCGGTGCTTGGACGCTCACGGCGAAAATTGGTAGCGGCGGGATGGGCGAAGTGTGGCGCGCGGCGCGCAGTGACGGACTGTTTCAAGGTAGTGCCGCGATCAAGCTCCTGCGCGGCGACTTACCAGCACGGCGTCTCGCTGCGCGTTTTGCCCGCGAGCGCAGCGTACTCGCGCGACTCAATCACCCAAACATCGCGCGCCTACTCGATGCCGGCGTCGCAAACGATCAAGCCTTCATCGTGCTTGAGTTGGTTGAAGGCGAATCGCTCCTCAACTACGCCAACGCGCACGCACCAACGCTTGAGCGCCGCGTGCGCCTGTTGCGTGACATTGCACGCGCCGTCGAGCACGCGCACAGCCAACTCGTGTTGCACCGCGATCTGAAACCATCGAATGTCATGGTCACCGCGGCAGGCACCATAAAGCTTCTGGATTTCGGTATCGCCGCCGCGTTAGACGAATCGAGCACCGAAGAAACGGCGCCCAATCTCACGCAGCTTACGGGTCGAGGGCTTACGTTGGAGTACGCCGCGCCCGAGCAAATAGTGGGCGAATCGACGGTGGCCGCGAGTGATGTGTATTCGTTAGGTGCGATGTTGTTTCACCTCGTGACTGGACATCGGGTTTTTGCAGGCACTGCCAATCGCACGGCGCTTGAGCACGCGGTGGTACACACCGAGGCGCCGCGTGCATCGACTTCTGTTCCTCCGACTGAACAAAGTCCTGATGCGATTGCGCCGCCAACGAACGCGGCCTCCACGCGCGGTGACCTCGACGCCATCATCGCGAAAGCGCTGCGCAAATCGCCCAGCGAGCGCTACGCCACCGCCACCGCCTTCGCCAACGATCTCGACGCGTGGCTTGCGCGAACCCCCATCTCAATTCTCGCGGAGGACCGCAGCTACCGCGCGCGTTTGTGGCTGCGCCGAAATTGGAAGCTTGCAACGCTCGCTGGTGTTGCGGTCACCGCCGTCTTCGCGGGGCTAGGTGTGAGTTTGTGGCAACGCAGCGAAGCGCTCGCCGCCGCAGCGGTCGCTAAAGACGAGGCCGCTCGTGCCAATAAAGTCGCAGACTATCTGGGTGAACTGATCGGCAGTGCGAGCCCCGACAAGCACGGCGGCGAATGGCCGTCCGTGCTCGCGCTACTTGAGAAATCAGAGAAAGACCTGGCGACAGAGTTCAAGGACGACCCGAAAACGCACGCCATTTTGTTGAAGCGTATGCTCGACACTAACGACGCGTTAAATCGCGACACCGTGGCGCTGGCGCAGTCACAGCGATTGCAAACGCTACTGGATTTGGTGCAACCGCCTAACGTTGAGTTGCAAGTGGACACTCTCCGCCAACAAGGTTGGTTGTTGTATCGGTTGCGTCGCTACGAAGAGGCGCTCGCGCTTTACGCGACGCTCAAACCCAAGCTCGTGGCGCACTACGGCGAAAAGAGCGCTGAGCACGCGAAACTCATGATTGGTGTCGGCGGTGTTTTGGCCGAGCAAGGACGCTACGACGAAGCGGTGGCGAACTATGAGCAGGGTTACGCCTTGCTGTTGCAGCTTGAGCCTAATAAAACCGAACATCGGCTAGAACAAGCGAACGATCTAACCGTGTTGTACACGCGCCAAAGCCGTTGGCAGGCGGCCGAGCGGGCGCTCGCCGCCGTTGAGAGCTCGTTTGATACGGTCTCCACTACGGACGGCGCAGCGATGCGCAACGTGCTCATCATGCGCAACAACTTGGAAGAAATTCGGCTGCGTATCGGTCGCTACGACGGTGCGGAATCGCGACTTCAGCGCATTGCCGATGCGGGCTCACGGTTGCTCGGCGCCAACAACATGATTTCCCTTAAATCGACAGAGCTGTTGGTGTCGAGTGCTTGTGAAACGGGCAAGTCGACGGTTTGTTTGCAGCGCCAACAAGAGCGATTGGTGGCGATCAAAAAAAGAGTGGGTGTTGAACCCAGCGAGATTGTGGAGGCGGAACTCGCCACCCTAGCGACCGCGCTGTTGTTTGATCAAGCGCCCGCATCCGCGTCGCGTGAAGCGTTGCGTGGGCATATCGCCGCGATTGCGACTGCAATACCAAAGGCCATTAGTCAACGCGTGTACTTGTATCGGCTCGCCGCCGATGCGGCAATTAGGGCTGATGCTCTCCCGCTTGCGAGCGACGCCCTCAGTAAAGCGCGGCGTGATCTGATGGATGCAAATCTCACTGCGCCCGATCGTGTCGCGCCCCAAGTGGATCGCGCAGAAGCTGCCGTCGCGTTTCGCTCTGGCGATCCACGGCGCGCGGTGGCGCTACTTGGTGCGCGGTTTCAGCGCGATGAAAAAGTCAAAGAAACCGATACGCCCCGCCACGCAGTGCTCTGGCTACAACGCGCACTCTACGAAATTGAATTTGATCGTATCGCGGCCATGAAGTCTCTGGCGGAAAGCCGCGCGGCATTTACGCGGGCAGGTGGCGCGATGCCGCAATTCAAAGTGCTCCTCACGTATGTTGAGGCTCGAATTTCCGGAAACACGAAGGCGATTCGCGATTCGAAGGAGGCAGTTGATCGCGCGTACATGCGTAACGGCGCGCGCGCGGCGGAAGCCTCGTGGCGTGTGCCACATCTGACAAGCTTATAAGCGACGACAAGGTGTCGCTCCTAGCTAAGAATCAGGGCGACCAAATCCGCACCAACAAAGCGCGTAACTGAGCAATATTGGTACTAATCCGTGCAGTGAGAGACGCATACATGTCGGAGATTTGGTGGGCGTACGTCTGAACGATCGACCGTAAGTCAAAGGGCACTCGTATGGCGCATTTTTTTCTGGCACGCTCAACATGCCCCGCCTCACCGTAGTTGCCGCTACTTCAGTGCTAGTGACTTCGTGCTCGGTCAATGCTCACGCCGCGCTTGCCCAAAGTGCGATGTGCGCAGGTACCGCGCGCATCGACTCCAACGCGATTCACGCACATTTAGTAAATCGCTGCAAAATACCGTTGAACTAACACTCTATTGTCGGCATCTTTCACTGCTAATTCTCATCAAAGGATCATTATGAAATCAAGTCAACCCAAGACGCGAGTCGCCCGCATTTCTCACGCGCTCACGGCCATGCTCGCTGCGCTTGCAGGCGTCGGATTTGCCACGAGTGCCCACGCGCAGCAAACGTTTACCGCAACCGTAGATGGCAAAGCGTGGGAGTCAGATAACGACGGCATCAATGTGATTCCTGTGGCGCTTGGCACCAGCACGGGCACAGTAACTATTACCGCGATCACCAAAGGATTTAGCGGGTATCCAACGCCCAAGGGCTACCCAGACAATCTCTCGATTGTGTGCCCGAAGCCAAAAAAGCCTGAGCGCTTTTTGACCACAGGCATGGAGCAAAGCAAATGCCGTGTGAGTTTCACAAAAGCAGCGCGTAGCATGATGAGCCCGGACTACGCCAAGATCAAAAACGAAGGTGAATACGAATCCAAAGGGGCCGCAGGCGACAAGGGCTACGTGAACTTCACCAAGGTGTCAGGCAAAGCCATCGAAGGCGAATTTTCGGTCGAACTCGTCGAGGCAACCTCGAAGAAAAAAATCGCCGTCAGCGGCAAATTCAGCGGCGTTGACAAGCAGATGGACTCGAAGGGATTCAATTAGTCTCTTACGCAATCAATCTGGTCAACGTGCGCTCAGATATTGCGGTGATTTGCTCCTCCCCCGCTTGTCGGGGAGGTTGGGAGAGTGCAGGAGCGTGGCGTGATCTTCAAACTATTTTGTTCTAGCCGCCTCGGTACTCACCCCACCGCTCCCCGGCAAGCGGGGAGGGAGCCGATCAGCCGGGTGCTACTGCAATACCAATTCCACGCGTCGATTTTTGGCGCGACCTTCTTCTGTGGTGTTGGTCTTCACGGGCGCGAGGCTCGCCACGCCGTTGCCGGTGAGGCGTGTGCGATTTATGTTGTAGGTGGTGGACAATGCGGCGACCACGGATTCTGCGCGGCGTTTGCTGAGCGCCATGTTCGATTCAACGGCACCGACGTTGTCAGTGTGGCCTACGACGTGCAGCTTGAGATTGGGGCGTTGCTTAAGTAACTCGCTGATTTGATCTAGTGAGGATTTGCTTTCGGGCTTGATGTCGGCTTTGCCAGTATCGAAATAAATGCCATACAGGGCCACGCGGCCGTCCGCATCGATGCTTTTGGCCATTTCGCTCGCGGAGAGAGCCACCATTTGCTGCTCGCGAGCTTGTGGCTCGATGCGGGTCACCCAAACGCTGATCTGATTCTTGAAAGCCTCAGAACACGACGTCGAGAAGATTTCCGGATTTGCAGCCGCAACTGCCAGCGTCGCACCGGTCGCTTTGTTTTCAAGCAACGCATAGCGAATATTCGATACGCCATAGGCACCGCAAGCGGCCGCACTGCTATCGCCGATTTGGCCGACAAATCGTGCCGGCAGCATGCCAGCAACGATCGAGAACTTGAGCTGAAGGCCGTCAGCACCACATGCGTCGCCTGCGCACTCGAATACAGCTTGATAGCCATCGCTACGGGCTTGCTGTTGATAGTTGCGAATGACTTCGAGGGATGAGCGTGTCGCCGGCACCGTGTACTGCAAGGTGACGCGCCGTCCTGATCGTGCCAGCGCTTGATACGGTGCCTCCACATCCCGAACCTTGGCCGACGGGAACTTTAATTCGTCGTATGCGACATCGTCCCGATACACCAACGTTGCGCCCGCGTAGCGCTTGACGCCGGGCGGATCAGTCAAACCTTTCAAGTCGGAGGTTGGCACCTCGGTCGCTGCGACAAGCATCGGTAAGGTTGCGAGTATGGCCGACAGTGGGCGGCGGGCGAACGTGGCAATAGAACATGAGCGCATGAGACTTTCCTTTTAGGTCGGCGAGACTAGATACTTGTCAAAGACGAATTTCCCGCGCATGCCCGACATTCAGGCGCGCTAAATGCTGGATCCAACGGCGGCTGCTGCGTTTGGCGGACCGACGCTGCAGGGCGCAACGCCCCGCCGGGCTACGCAAATCTCTGGCTCAGCGACGAATGTTGGGCGCTGGCAGACCTTCAATCATCACGTTAATGCACGACGGCTTGCGTGATGCAATCGCGCGTTCTGCAGCGGGAATCAATGCATCTGCGCTCGTCACATATTCGCCGTGTCCGCCAAACGCAGCTGTAATTTCGTCGTAGCGGGCAGGCAACAACTCACAGCCAATCAAGCGGTCAGGGCCATAGTCGCGCAATTGAATTTGGTACTCCGCATTCCAGCGAGCATCGTTCCCGACGACGGTCACAAGCGGCAAGCCATAGCGCACGGCGGTGTCCATTTCGGCGCAATGAAACCCAAAGGTTCCGTCGCCCATAACCGCAACAATGGGCACGTCTGGAAGTGCCACCCGCGCGCCGAGCGCGAAGGGCAGCGCCGCGCCAATTGCACCGGCGACTCCGTTGATCACGCGATGAGGTGCGTTCAGGCACGCTTGTGCCCACTGACCAATTTCTCCGCCGTCCGAAATGAATACGGAATCCGGATGGCTGTCTAGGATTGCTTGTAAGGGACGAAGCGCCTGCACCGGATGCAGGCGATTTGGGATCGTTGAAGTCGCGGTCAGCCACGCTTGTGGGCGATAGGCGATGGCTGCATGCACGTCGTCGCGCCATGCGGATGTCGTCTTGCCGGTCACAGAAGTAGCCGCTACAAGCGCGCGTATCGCCGAGGGCGTGTCCGCGACCGCCGTCGCGATTAGCCGTGAGCCTACCGCTCGGCGCGACCGATCTAGCTCTGCCTGCTCCGCATCAATTTGCAGGAATTCACAGTCGCTAGCGAGCGCCGGGCTCGAGCCAAATTTAAGTGTGAAATCGAGTCGCTTACCTAGCAGCAGTACGCAGTCGCTTTGCGCCAGCATTTGCGCAAATGCGCCGAGGCTCGGGTCGCCGATGCCGCGGGGGCTTTCCATGCCGACGACCGGTACGCCGGTCGCATCTTCAAGCGCTGCAAGCGCAGAGCGCTGTGGTCGTGTCATGCTCGCGGGCCCCGTAAGCACTAGCGGGCGTTTGGCGCGAACAAGTCGAGCAATGAATGCCGCCGCATCGGTGGCAGACAGCGTCGGTGACGTTGGTTTGACAACCGCCTCGCTCGCGCTGGAGACCGCGCCTGAAGCTGCCTGTTCCAAGGCGTCGGTTGGCAGGCTGACGTGTACTGGGCCGGGCCGTCCAGACAACGCTAATGCGATGGCATTGGTCATGTCGCTGGCCAAATTGTTTGCGCCCTCGCTTGTCCAAGAATGCTTGGTGACGGGCGCAGCCAAATCGGCCTGCCGCATCTCCTGAAACGCGCCCATGCCGAGTTGATTGTTCGGCGCGTGGCCTGAGAGCAACACCACCGGCGACTCTGCCATTTGCGCGGTGTAGAGCGCAGAGAGGGCGTTGGCGTGACCAGGGCCGCCCGTTACCAGCGCGACTCCTGGCTCGCCCGTGATTCGCGCATAGGCGTCGGCCATGTGCACAGCGGCGGCTTCGTGACGGGTGTGAATCAGTTCAATGCCCGACGCAAACGCCGCATCGAAGACCGGCATGATGTGGTTGCCGGAAAGCGTAAAAATACGTGTCACTCCCGACTGCTTGAGCGAGTGGATCAGCGCATCCGCGCCGCGTTGATGCATTTGGGTCATGGGTTTCTCTGGTTGAATGTCTGTGCTTGTCGGCACTGCGCTAGAGCGCGGATGGGGCGAGGCAAAACGAGCCCGCCGCCCGGATCTAAGTGATCAAAGTCTCGCCAGGCCGCACTCGCGTGAACGCAACGGGTTGTTCGGTCAGTTCTAGCGATGCCCCGCGTTTACGCACGACTGTGTAACGCGACGATTCAAGTTCGCCCGTCAGCGGAAAGTCTTCGCGGAAGTGCGCGCCACGCGAGTCTTCGCGCGCGAGTGCTGCCGTCGTGATGGCCTGACTCACGCGGATGAGACTTCTGAGATTGAGCCAGTCGTGCCAGCTCAGATTAAAGGCACGATCGTCCGCGGAAACACCGACGCGTTCAATCTCTTCGTTAAGCGCAAGCAACTCTGATTGCGCACGCTGCAGTCCGGCCTTGGTGCGAAGAATCCCCGCGTCATTCCACATCAAGTCGTAGAGAGCCTCGCGCAGCGGCTCGGTGCTGGCGTGCTTGCGCTGCAAAGGCGCATCGTGCGCGCCGACTTGCTGCTGAATCAACGCTTCGTCCGGCGCGTGCCAGTGGCCGTCCCTACGCACCCACATCGCCATCGCGTCACCCGCGATTCCGCCATAGACTGTTGAGTTCGCCACGCCGTTGCCGCCCAAGCGATTGGCTCCATGCACGCCGCCCGTGTCTTCCCCGGCCGCAAAAAGTCCGGGCAGCGAAGTCCGGCAGTCGCCATCAAACACGACGCCGCCCATCATGTAATGCGCCGTTGGCACCACCTCTACACGCCCGCCCGCAAGATCAAATCCACAGTCGGCGCAACGATCCACCATACCTTTGAAACTATTGCGAACGTTGTCCACCCCGAGGTGCTTCATTTCGATGAACACACCACCGTTTGGGCTGGTTCGCCCGGCACGCATTTCCGAAAAGATACTGCGCGAAACGATGTCGCGTGTCGCACGCTCACCGCGCGAATCGTAAGCGTGCATGAAGCGCTCACCAGCACCATTGAGCAGGTACCCGCCGGAGCCCCGCAGACCTTCTTCAAGCACCGTGCCGGTCATGCGCGTGCCGGTTCCGGCGAGCAGTCCCGTTGGATGAAACTGCACCATTTCAATGTCGCGTAGTGCTAGCCCCGCGTCAAGCGCCATCGACAGGCCGTCGCAGCTTTTGTCCCCGCTGGGCGTGTGAAACTTGTACATCGTCGGGCCGCCGCCTGTCGCCAGCAGCACCGCCTTGGCTTGAACGAAGACGTAGCCGCCCGATCGAACGTCAATCATCAGGACCCCGGCAAGTGCGTCGCCGGCTGCGTTCGGGATCAACGCAATGGCACGATGCTCCTCCATACGCTCGATTTTTCGAGCCCAGACTTGCTCCGCCAGACGATTGATAATTTCGATGCCAGTCTGATCGCCTTTGTGTACCGTGCGATCAAAGGTTTGTCCGGCGAACGCTTTTTGATGCACTGTGCCGTCCGGGTTGCGATCAAAAAAACAGCCCAACTCATTTTCAAGTTCGTGAATCCGCTCGATCGCTTTGGTCACCAGCGTCCACGCTAGATCCTGATCAGGGAGCCACTTGCCGCCCTCGATCGTATCCATGAAGTGCCGTTCGATGGAGTCGCCCGCCGCGAGGGCAACGTTGTAGCCGCCTTGCACCATGCGCGTGCAACCGCTCTTGCCGAGCAAGCCCTTTACCGCGACGGTAATTTTTAGCTCGGGTGCGGCCTGATGCGCATGCAGCGCAGCGAAGAGACCCGCCCCGCCGGAGCCGAGGATGAGCACGTCGGTTTGCCGGCGCGTGATGGTCTTCATGGCGTCACACCTAGACGCGCGAGGGCTGCCTCACGTTTCGATGCGACGTTGGCTTGCACCACGTCGTAGAGCGATTGCCCGTGTGAGTCCATCGCCACCAGCAGCGGACCGAAGCCGCGAATCCGAAATTTCCACAACGATTCTGGATTGAGGTCATCGAGATCAACGTCCTCGATCTGCTCAATCCACGTCGTCTCTAGTGCTGCCGTGCCGCCAACAATGGCCAGATACGCCCCACCCAACTCGCGAAACGCGGCCAGCGAACCTTCGCGCATGCCACCCTTCCCGATGATGAAGCGCACGCCCATTTGTGTCATGAGCTGTTTTGTGAAGCGCTCCATACGGTCGCTCGTCGTCGTGCCGATGCATACGGGTGCATATCCCGCTGGAAACTCGGCCGATGGAGTCACTTTTTTTACATTCGGTGCGGTGTGAATTACCGCGTGGCCACGCAGGTCAAAACGCGTCGTGCGCCCCTTGTCGAAGAGCGCGATGTAGCTTGCGTCTCGGATGCCGTAGAGCGTGGTGTTGAGGGTGACAGTGTCGTTAACGCGAAGGCTGCGAACCTGTGCCTCGGTGACCGGCATATTGAATTCGTGGTGAGCCATAAGCTTAGTACCCGTACTCGACGCCAGCGGGCGTGATGGTTGCGCGCGCACGTCGTGCGGAATGGCACTGCATATTGACGGCCACCGGGTTCATAGTGATGTGAGTCGCTGCCAATTCGATATGAACGGCAAACGCCGTCGAGTCACCGCCCAAACCCTGTGGTCCGACGCCCAGCATGTTGACTGCTCCCGCGAGGTCCAGCTCCAATGAAGCGCCGTCGGGGTCGCTACAGCGCGAGCCCAAAGGGCGTGTTGCGGCTTTCTTCGCTAAATGCACGCACAGGTCCGACGTTCCGCCGATGCCAACGCCGACAATCGTCGGCGGGCAGGTTTTTCCGCCCGCCGCGATAACGCAGTCGATGACAAAACGCTTGATGGCGGCGATGCCCTCAGCGGGAATGGCCATGCGAAGAAACGAGTTGTTCTCGGAGCCGCTGCCCTTGGGAATCATTTCGATTTCCACGGTCTCAATGGCGTCATTGAAGTCAACGTGAATGACTGGTACGCCTTCGCCACAACTCGTGTGTTGGTTCTTCCGAGTGAGCGGGTGCACCACAGAAGAGCGCAGGGGGTGCTCCTGAGTAGCGCGGGTGCAGCCGCGGACGAGCGCCGCTTTGAGCGCAGCGCCGTCGAACTCGACGCCGGAGCCGATGGTGACGTTGTAAATGGGAATGCCTGTGTCCTGACACAGCAGATTTTGCGTGTCTTCGGCCACGCGAATATTGGTCACCATCGTGGCGAGCATTGAGCGCGCGGTGCTGTCCGTCTCACTAGTTTGCAAACGCTGAAAACCCGCCTTGATGTCCGGCGGCAATGCCTTGAGCGCCTGAATGTAGAGCGCCTTCGCAGCTTCTTCTACGGTTGCTGTGTTGAGCTTCATCGATGGTGTTACTGAGGTTGAATCTTGCGCGCGCGAACCACTTTGGCCCAATTCGAACTCTCGGCGCGAATCGCCTCGGCAAATTGTGCAGGGGTATTGGCTACGGGCGTCATTCCTACCGCGAGCAGTCTTTGCTTGGTGTCATCCGTGCCCAAAATAGCGACGCTGTCGCGTTGCACTTTGTCGATGATCTCTTTGGACACGCCCGCAGGTGCGAGAAGCCCGAACCAGCCCACGTTGACGAAGCCGGGCAAGCCGGACTCACCCACGGTCGGAATTTCCGGTGCGGCAGGGCTACGCTCTGCGCTGGTGACGCCCAAAGCTTTGACTTTTCCGGCCTTGATGAACGGCAGCATTGCCGCCAAGTTGCCAGGCAACATCTCAACGCTGCCGCCTGCTACGTCAGTCAATGCTAGAGACTCGCCCTTGTAGGGAACGTGTTTCAGATCAATGCCGGCGGTGTACAGAAAGTTCTCGCCAGCCATGTGCACTTGGCTGCCGATGCCGGCCGAACCGAAGTTCATAACGCCCGGCTTGGCTTTGGCCATCGCGATCAGCTCGGTGATATTTTTTGCCGTCACGTTTGGCGCAACGACAATCACCATTGGCCCCTGCGCCACATTGGTAATTGGAACAAAGTCCTTGGCGGCATCAAACGGCATCTTCGCGTAGATATGCGGATTCACCGTCACGATTGAGCCGGACGCCATCAGTAGCGTATAGCCGTCATTCGCCGCTTTCGCGACTTCGGCGGCACCAATGTTGCCGCCAGCCCCCGTCTTGTTTTCGACGACGACCGATTGGCCCCAAGCCTCCTGCAAGCGCTGCCCAAGTAGTCGGGCCACCACGTCCGTGGTGCCGCCTGCCGGGAAGGGAACGACTATGCGCACGGGTTTGTTGGGCCAAGCCGCGCTTTGCGCAACGGCAGGCGCCGCGCCGACGACAGCTAACACGCCAGCAGTCACTAAGGACAACGCGGTAATCCATTTATTCTTGTACGACATATTCAAGCACTCCTTTGTTAGTTCAAATCAGAGAGACCGAGCTTTAACGCTGGGGCAGTCCACTAAGTTGTCTGTCGCGTTAGCCGCTTACGGCGTGGCCGCCTCGCCTAGATAGACACACCGCGCGATCCGGCGCTCACGCGGTCATGATTGCGCCGAGCAAAATACCCACCATCGCACTGGCCACTATAGCCGCACCAATCCAGCGTTTACGGGGCCCCTGCCAGCGACCAAACTCGATAATCAGTAAGCGTACGCCTCCGCCGGCATGCGCGGTCAATAGAACCACCAGTCCCCACTCGGCCAACTTGAACATTGGCATATCTGTCCAGCGCAGAAAACCTTCGAGCGCGGCAGCGCCTTGTAGGCTCGTGCCCAACGCCCAAAAATGCAGTGGCAGAAAGAGCGCGAGTGCAACCCCTGAGACGCGATGGACGATAAACGCGATGTAGCCCACGTTGCCGCGCGCGCGCCAGTCGTTGCGCCGCATGCTGGATGGACTAACCGGCATAAACACCCCACACCGCCCGCAAACCAGTCGCTCCGAGCAATATGGCGACGGCGGCGAGCGTCACGTGCAACGAGCGACCGCGCCAGTTAAGCCATTCCTCGGCGATGCGTGCCAAACCAATCGGTGCGTGCACCACCACGCTCAACACGAAGACCACATAAAAGAGCGCGAATGCGCTGTTGCCGCGCGTGCGCGCCAAAATCTCTGTCGCTGAGAGCCCGCCGCGCATCGCGTACAAGATTGTGACTAGATGCACAAGCACGCACAGCGCAAGCACCATCGCGCTGATGCGCTGCGCATACCAAAGTTTTGCTTGGGTGGATGCTCTCAATCGAGTTCTCCACGAATGGCGGCGCGTGCAGCCATGCGCTTGAGTCCACTAATGCCCGCGGTCGGCTCAATGCCCTTGGGGCAGCGCTCGGAGCAAGTGGTGTGCGTGTGGCAAGCGTGGCATCCCGCATCGCCTGCGACCGCTCTAAGTCTTTCATTTTGCGCCGTATCGCGCACATCGTTGGCGAGAGTCCATGCGCGATTGAGCGCGGCGGGTCCGAGATAGTCGGGTCGCCACGTAACCGTGTCACAAGATGCGTAGCAAACGCCGCAGCCGATGCACTCAATCGCCGCGTCCACCTTTTTGCGTTCGGGTGAGGAGGGCTTGATGTCGCTGAAGTCGTCGCGACGATTTGAGTCGCCTTTGAACTGCCCCTTCGCCGCCGCCCACTTGTCGAAGAACGCTGACATGTCCGTGGTCAGATCCTTGATGATCGGAAGATTTGAGAGCGGCGCCAATTCCAGCGTGTCGCCAATTACGACCTTGGAGACGTGGGTGCGGCAGGTCCAGCGCGCGACGCCATTGACCGACATTGCGCACGAGCCGCACATGCCGACGCGGCAAGAGAAGCGATAACTCAAAGTCGGGTCTATCGAGCGCTGCACGTAGGTCACCACGTCTAGCACCGTTTGGCTGTCGCGGCGCGGGACCTCGTAGGCCACCAACTCGCCGCTCGCGCCGCCCCGCCAAATCTTTACGCTAAGCGGAGCGCTCATCGTGTTGCTCGCTTCGCCTGTTCGCGCGTACGCGCAAGCATTGACGGCTTAGAGGATCGGAGCACTGTGCATTTCATACGCTGATTATGGGTGAAGCAAAGGCGTGGGAAAAGCGAAAAATTCTAATTCTGAGGTAAATAATTACTTTACCTTTACCCGGCTATTAGAAAAACTTACTGTAGATTAACGACTTCGCCGTCAATAGAAAAGTGAGCCGTCCCGCATGCCCTCGATACGCGTGTTAAAGACGTTTCTGAAGGTCGTCGAGCGCGGCAGTTTTGCCGCAGCGGGGGCTGAGATTGGGCTTACCGCCGCGGCGGTCGGACTGCAAATTCGCACGTTGGAGGAGGATTTGGGTCGGGCGTTGTTCGATCGCGCCGGTCGTTCCATCGTGCTAAATACGGCCGGTCGCAACGCGGTGCCGGAAACCATCGAATTGGTTCGTCGCTACGAGTCGCTCGCGACGCCCGACGCCGACGGGCTCGCGGGGACCGTGGTAATGGGCGCGCTAGTGTCGGCGTTGATGGGGGCGTTTTCGGGAGCGCTTTGGCAACTCAAGCGCGATCATCCGATGCTGGAAGTGAAACTCTTTGCGGGGTTGTCCGCAGACTTCGCACCGCGCGTAGAAAACGGCGAGCTTGATGCGGCGGTCACCACGCACTCGCCGCGACCATTGTCCGCGTCACTGCGATGGACTCCGCTGTACAGCGAACCGATGGTACTGATCGTGCCACGTCGGCCGCACTTCAAGTTAGCCAGCGATCCGCTCGATATTTTGCGAACCGCGCCTTTCTTGCGCTTTGATCGAAGCACGTGGACAGGGGATCTGGTGGCTGAAGTGCTGGCAAATGCGCGGGTGACGGTGGTGGAAGGGCTGGAGGTCAACTCGGTCGAAACCATCGTGGCGCTGGTGCGGCAGGGTTATGGCGTGGCGATCGTGCCCAAGCTCGACAACGTAGCATGGGCGCGCGACGCCGACCTGCAAGTGATCTCCGTTCCGGGCAACCGAACCATGCGTCGCGTCGGGCTCCTAGAGCGCGCGCAGCACTCGCGAATGCAGTTCACAGGCGCAATAAAAGCGCACTTCAGTGCACGCGCCAAGGTAGCGGCAGCAACCACACCGGCGCGGGCTGGCTAGTGCTCCAGCCCCTCACCAATGGGCTTGCTGGTCGCGAGCGACATAATTTTCAATCGAACGCTGCACAGCACGTCGGAATCGAGGGCGAGATTACGTCTGTCTCGTTACCCTTTGCTTTTTTCTTGTTGGAGAGCCACGTGCCCAATTTCTCAGTTCAATCGAATGGTTCAGGTTCGCTCCAAATGGGTAGCAACGGACCACGCGTTTCGGCGCTGCAATCGAAACTCAACAGCACCCTGGTGCCGTCGCCCAACTTAAAAGTTGACGGTATCTTTGGCATGAAGACGGCGCAGGCGGTGCG
>Ga0209097_10001833_pt1 | contig 17752 bp, 17 predicted proteins | sample AD_UKC052_MetaG_FD_184419 | JGI IMG/M metagenome (GOLD analysis project Ga0209097, IMG submission 184419) | Active sludge microbial communities of municipal wastewater-treating anaerobic digesters from USA - AD_UKC052_MetaG (SPAdes) (version 2) | ecosystem: Engineered > Bioreactor > Anaerobic >... | reverse complement strand
CTCAACGTCATCAAGGGCAATAAGTCCAAGAAGGGCGGCGTCAAGGCAAAGCGACTACAGGCCGCCTGGGATAACGACTACCTTCGCGAACTGCTCGCCGCCATGTAGTTTTAATGCGATTGCCCTGGCCGGACGGCTATGTGCCCTTCGCATCGGTGGGGTATATTGGCACAGTCGGCGTGCTCTCCGGAATGAACATGGAAGGCATCTCGATTAGCCAGATCGGCGCGATCAACGAGGACAAGCGCCTCAGCGGTACGCCGCTGGGCTTCGTCCTCCGCCGGTTCCTCGAAGAGACGCATGACCTCGACGAGGCCACGGCCCTCATCCAATCGGTGCGCCGAACCGTTGGCTACAACTATGTGGTTGCCGACGGCGATGCCCAGGATGCCAGGGCCTACGAGACATGTGCCCACCACTGCGTCGTCTTCGGACCGAACGATCCCAACGAGACCGTCGAGTACGCGCTGCCCACCGAGGACGCCGTGTTCCGCTCGGACGAGGCGATGGATCCGACGGTGCGCAGTTTGCAGCACTGTGCCAAGGCACCGGACCTGCCCTACGGCAGCAACTCGTACGATCACCGCTACAAAGGCATGGCCATGCGCATTCGCGAACAGTTCGGCGCGATCGATCAGCCAGCGGCACTCGAGATCCTGAGGGCCGTGGCCATGCGAGGCGTCAACCTGCACAGCGTGCTGTACAGCTCGACCGACCGCGAGATGTGGGTCGCCCACGCCACCGACTCCGAGGATGCGTGGACGCAACCCTACGCGCATTACGCCCTCAAGTCGCTGTTCAAACGGCCTGAGGAACGCGCTCAGTAGGTATCGCCGCTGCTCACCAAGGGCGTGGCCAACGCCAAGGCCATGATGACCGGCGCGCGGCCCTCGGGATCCGGGAACCTCCGGAACTCGACATGGCCGTCCATGTACAGCACATTGGCGCCGCCGGGGACGTGGTTGAACTCTTCGGACGTGGCCGAGACCCAGTCGTGCATTATGAAGATCTCGCTCTGCGCCATGGACGTGGCGGATGGATCCGCCACGTTTCGAATGGCCAGCCGTTCGACGCCCTCCCGCAGCCGGTAGACCACATCCCCGCGTGCGTTCCCGAAACCACGCAAGGGGATGATCTCGGAGCCGTCGGCCACGGTGTCCGCGTCCAGCTCGGGCTGAATGCCGGGGATTTTGGTGTCGTGCTGGAGGAGGAAGAAGAGCTTGACCCAATGCCGGAGAAACTGGCTGGGCACGACGGCGTCGGCCGGCACATTGAGTTCTTTCCCAAGAATGGACTCGGCCAAGGCCGCATAGGCTCCCGCGGGCTCGACATTGTCCGGGCGCTCATCGCAGAGGTCGTAAAAGAAACTCCAGTAACTGTACGACTTCGTAGCTTTCCACCACTGGTCGCCCGTCGGGCCATCATCACCCCGGTCAATGAGAATCGGGGTGCCATCGCTGTAGTACATGTCTTCCACTTTCATGGAGACGTGGGATGGGCAGACGTAGATGGCCGGATCGGTCACGTACTCGGGGAAAATGGCCTTGACGTTGGGCATGGGATAGGCTCCGGACCAACCCGGGGGATTGTGCTGCAGCGGCACCCATCGGCCGCCGGGCGATTCACCGGCGTACAGCTTGAACACCACCCCCCATTGCTTGAGGTTGTTCTGGCAGCTCGAGCGCCGGGCCGCCTCGCGGGCGCGAGCGAGAGCCGGAAGAAGAATCGCCGCCAAGATACCGATGATGGCGATCACGACGAGCAGTTCGATGAGAGTGAATCCTCGCCTTCGCATCACACGATCCTCCATGGATTGCATATTAATAAGTACATGGTACACACTGTTGACGCTTGATTCTAGCAGAAAATCGGGAAGAGCGCAGCATTGTTAGCGGAAACGCCGCTGGCCGAAGAACCGCCACGCGTGGAAACGGTTTCCGTACGTGTTCGACCCGGTCGCGTTTTTCCCCACCATGTCGTAGTAGCGGATGAAGTTGGCGCGCCACTCGGTTCCGGGGCCAGGGAACACGTCCAGGGGCAGTGATTGCAGTTGGGCACAAGGCTCGGCAACATGGGCACCAACACCTCCCCAGATGATGTCGTAGTCGCCAATGGGCTTCAAGCCGCGTTGATCTCCGGAGGCCATATATGAAACGCTATGGCCCGTTGTAACGCCGTTTCAATGCGGAGAATCGACTGCACAATGGACAAGAAAAGCCTGCAACGGTTCCTGGGCATGAGCTTCGCCCTCAGCTACCTCTCGGTGGGTGCGATCACGCTGTTTCACCTGGCTTCGTTCGAGCCGGGCCACCTGGCCGGAATCGTGGTTGTCTACGGTGTCCTGTGGTTGCCGGCCTTGGTGGCGGGTGTCGTCTCTCGGAAGGGGGGGGCGCCCGCATTGCCGCGGCCGGCCCTGTGGCCGAAAAAGCGGAAGAGCGTGCTCGCGGTCACGCTGGGCGTCGCGGCCGTGTTCTTGAGTCTGTACACCGTGACGACCGTGGCGGGCCGTACGCGCGCAGACTGGGATCTCGTGAACTTGACGGCGCAGTTGGGCCTCAAGTCCGGCGGACTGCAAGCGACGTTCCTGCTCGCAGCCGGTTTCGCCTTCACCCTTCTCCTCGGGCCGACGTTGTATGCCGTGTTCTGCCTTGGCAACGAGCTCGCCTGGCGAGGCGTCCTCTTCCAGTCCTTGCTGCCCAAGGGCCGCCTCCGGGCACACCTTCTGACTGGAATCGCATGGGGGCTCTACCTGCTTCCGCTCACCGTGGCCACGTTCGGCCTCAACTGGGGCCTCTGGAAACCCATGGTGGCGCTGTTGACGATGTCGCTCGCCCTGAGCATTGTCCTCGGCGAGTTGTATCGCCGCTCGGGGCAGATTGGTCTGTCGGTGGTATGCCTTGCCTGTTTCGAGAGCCAGCGGGCCGGTATGTGGTTCTACCTGTTTCCGGATCGGAATTCCGTGTGGGCGGGAACGTTTGGTCTGGTTTCGCTGGCGCTGTGGACAATCCTTGCGGCCATTCTGGTTGCGCTGCCGGATCGGCAGGCCAAAAGAGCCGACGACCCATCGTCCGAGCCGGCCACGGAATCCTAGGCGCGCCTTCAGAACGCCCGACCTCAGATCAGTCCAAGGCGAACGAGCTCGCGCACGAATCGCTCCTTGTCGATGGGTTTCACGAGATAGGCCTCGCACCGCTCATTGAACGCCTTGAACAGCTCCCGAGACGCGCCAAGCGCCGTGGTCATGATCACACGCGTCGCATGGTCGCCGGCAATACCGCGGCTTGCCTCGAGCGTTCGGATCTCTTTGAGGACCGCGTGCCCGTCGAGTTCGGGCATCATGATGTCGAGACACACGAGGTCGTAAGCCTTACCTTGCTCGAGCGCCCAGTGAAACAACTCGAGGGCCTCCTTGCCGTCCTTGGCCACATCGCACTGGGCGTACGGAGTCAAGTAGGCCGACAACAAGGCCTGACTGGTCGCGTCATCTTCGGCAATCAGCGCTTTCACAGTCCACCTCCTCCGGTCGCCGGCCATAGCGCCACGGCCCCGTGAGCCGCGCCGCTATTGCGAGACGGGATCCAGCTTCACGTAGTCCAGGCCGGCCATGTAGGCTTTCTCGGCCTCTTCATTGGCGGCAACGATCTCGATGGCCAGAACGTGCTCACCCTCCGTCAACGTGTGCCGACCGAGATCGACGACATCCGAGATGATCACGGAGGTCGCGTACAGATCGATGGGATCGCCCGTTTTCGCGCCGTCCAGATAGAGCTGCACGATACCGTAGTCGGGGGCCTTCGTGAGACGTAGCGTCACGCCGTAGTCGCCGCTCGCGCGAACCGGGATAGCGAGTTCGAGCCGGTCGCCCGGCTGGGCATCCGTCCACCAGAGGTGCGCAAGCCGGCTCCACGAATCGCCGAACCCGGTCATGTCCTGAGATCGTGGGTTCCCGGCCGTCTTGCGGAGGATCTTGAGGTTCTCGCCTTCGAGCGCGCCCTTCACGGCGAACACCTCGGGTTCCGGCCACACCATCCTCCGATCGAGCGGAACCGCCTCGTATGCGTCACTCCGGTTCGGGCCCGACGCCTCCTGATACCAGTACGCCACCGCGTCGTAGAGGGTGGGCTTGTCGTTCTTGTAATACTTCTCAATGTAGCCCTGGAACGAGGTCTGGAAGGGGATGTTGTCCACGATCTGCCAGCGGTTCACGCTCACGTGCCCGATGTTGTTGGAGACCAACGTTTGGTTGTGGTAGGCCCGCTGAAACAGGGCCGGCGTGCACCAGGCGTAGCCGAAGTAGTCTTCGGAACCGGTGCCGATCGTCGACGGGAACTTCTCGCCATCCACGTGGAACTTCTCGTCGCCTTCACCCCACCATCCGCCGCGCGGATTCCACACATGAAGGGCGACGCCGCAGAAGCGCCCCCGTCCGCGCGTCGAGAGGATCGTCCAATCGATCCAACGCTCCGGCTCGGGGGGCAGGAAGGCATCACCATGCCACTTGGCGTGGAACCTGCCGAGGTTGTCGATAGGCTCATCGATGGGTTCGTGCAGAACCTCGATGAGTAGGCGGCGCGTTTCCTTGCCTTCGTTTTGGAGGCGGATGACCGCCTCGGAGTTGAAGGGCATGTACCAGTGCGAGTAGAACCACCCGTCTTCGGTCAGCCCCATCGGGAAAGACAGGTACGCATTGGCGCCGGGTGCCGTGCCGAAGAAGTCACCCAGCGGCGACCAAATCGCGGGCTTTTCATCGCCATCCCAGTTCACTTTCAGGACAACCTCGCGGAGCAGCTTTCGATCGTCCACGGAAGCGGGCAACTCAGGCTTGATCTTGATCGCCGTGATGGCCCGACGCCCGGTCAGCCGCGTGACGATGACATCCTCGTCCGGCGGCAGCTTGACCGGCTTCTGGCGAAACACGGGTTCTGTTCCCAGGTTGGCGAAGCGTTCGTTAACGGCATCGAGCGCCGCGTTTTCCTCCTGGTTCAGCTTGCCGGTGAACGTTGGCAGAATCGTGCGGTCCGGGTATGTCGTGTACGTGAAATGGAAATAGGCCCCCCAGCCTTCGTCCGCAGTGATCCGGCAGGATTTCTGAAAGGGAATCGGCGTGTAGTTGTTCCAGCCCTTCCCCGCTTCATACACAAGGCTGTTTCGCGTGAAAGGCTCGTTCTGTCCGTTGAAGAAGCCTCTGAAGGGCAAGTCGACCACGGGCGTCTCGGCCCCATCAAGGTAGATCCGGACGTGTCCGTCTTCCGGCCGCGCCGACCACATACGCCAGATGCATCCGGGGCCCTTCATCTCGGCGAAGACAAACGCGCCGTTCTCCTCCCGGAGGTAACCGCTGCCATCGCCGTTGGCGGTCCAGTCCACGTACTTCCCGCTGGCTTCGTCATACCGACTGGCCCTGTCGTAGCTCGACCATTGCAGACACCGCTCGTCGGGCGCGGGCAGCTCGGCCAAACGCTTGAGATCCGTCAGCCGGTTGACGAGGTCTACGTATGTGAACTCCTCGGCGGCGGCCATGCCGGCCCCGAGCACCAGCATGGCCAATATGAGAGAACCTAACCGCTTGCTCGACATAAGAACATGCCTCCTCATTTGCACGGTAGCCCGAGCGGACCATTGAGCGACGCCCCACAGGCGCCCCAAGCCTCCCAGGCGGCTCCCCTTCCAGAACACGAGTCCGGAAGACGCTCGGGTCAACCTAGCACCAAACGCCGCAAAAAGCAACGCAGACATACGAGACGGGCGACATCCAGGATCCTACGCCGTCCGCCACGGCCCGACCGCAAGGTCTTGTTCCGCGAGGCTTTGTGCCCCGGGTAGGCAATCCTATACAATACTTCACACAGTACTCGCCTGACAGGATACGTGAGTCCACGGACGTGAAGAAGCCCTTTTCCCGGACAGTTCGATGCGTAGCACTCGGGATGTGCGCCGTTTTGGCCTCGCATGTGCTTGTCGCGGCATTGGAGATGGCGCTACGCGTTTTCGATTCGGGTTCGTCTACTCGGCCCTTTCTAGCCTGCGAGATTGACGGAGAGGACCATCTTCGACTCAATCCAGCTTACTGCGCTCAGTTCTTCCTGGTACCAGCTTCGATGATCGTGGATTGGGACACCTTTCAGTTCTTGGTGCCGGCCAGGAAGTCGCCCCAGGACTACCGGATCTTCGGCTTTGGCGGTTCGGCAGCGCATGGCGATCCGGATCCGGCGCGGAGCTTCGGCGAGTGCCTCGGCGCGATGCTGCAACGGGCGTTTCCCCAGATGCACATCGAGGTCTAGTCGGTAGCGTGCGCCGCCGCATCGAGGAGAAGCGGCAAGACATGCACGTGCAGGATATGTCCGCGTCACCGTAGACGGGCGGAACGCTGACCGCCGATAAGGTGCGAGGAGGCCGTATGAAACGGATCTATTGCAGAAGTATTGTGTTCGCGGTCGCGGTGGCTGTGTGTCTATGCGTCTTCACGGGATGCATGCCGCAGGAGATGCCCGAAGGGACAGGCGATTTCTACTTCCAGGATAGGGCCGGGCTCTGGCACAAGCCCATCCACATCTGGTACCACCGTCCGGCCGGTCTCGCCAACGACGCGCCCATTGTATTCGTGATGCACGGCATGAGGCGCAACGCGGCAGGCTACCGCGAACCGTGGATACCGCTGGCCGAGCAATACGGTTTCGTCTTGGTAGCGCCGCAATTCTCGGACTTCTTCTATCCCACCGGCCTTAGCTACAACCTGGGCGGCGTCACGAATGGGCTCGGACAGTTCATCTCCGAGTCCAAATGGACGTTCTCGGCGGTCGAGCACATCTTCGACGAGGTTAAGGGACTCACGGGCAACACGAGCGAGACGTATTACCTCTATGGACACAGCGCGGGCGGCCAGTTCGTGCATCGAGTCGTCCTGCTCAAACCGGACGCGCGCATCGAACGTGCCGTGGCCGCCAATGCCGGTTGGTACACGATGCCCGCCTTCGACATCGCCTGGCCCTACGGCCTCAAGCGCACGCCCGTCACCGCCGAATCACTCGCGATTTCTTTCCAAATGCCCATGACGATCCTCCTGGGCGAGCAGGACACCAACACGGAAGATCCTCAGTTGAGCCACACGCCGGGCGCCATGGCCCAAGGGCCCCATCGGCTCGCCCGGGGACAGGCCTTCTGTGCGGAGGCGGAACTCGAGGCGGAGCGGCTAGGGACGCCCCTCGGCTGGGACCTCGAGACGGTGCCGGGCGTGGGCCACAGCAACGGCGGCATGGCGCCGGCGGCCGCGCGAGCGTTCTTCGAGGATCGCACCACGACGCCGTAGAAGTTGAAGGGATCGTCACGGCTGCACGTCGACCACGCACCGGAAACCCAGCGTGGCACAGCGGTCGAGGCCAGGCGCCATGAGCAAGAACTTCGCGTGACTCGTGCACGGTTGCGGGCCGCCCTCGACGTACCAGACGCTGCCTTCGGCCTTGAAGTAGCTTCCGCCGCGCAGAATGGCGAAACGCGTGTGGCCATCGTCGCGTTCGCTCTCCGTCCACTCCCAGGTGTTGCCCGACATGTGGTAGCAGCCGTAGGGACTGCGGCCCTCGGGCATCGAGCGAACGGGCACCGGCGTGGAACCCGCATGGCAGCGCGACGCGTCGAAACCATCACCCCACGGCCACGCGCGGCCATCCGTGCCTTGCGCGGCAAGATGCCATTCGGCTTCCGTGGGCAAGCGCTTGCCGGCCCAACGCGCATAGGCCCGGGCATCATCAAGATCGACGTAGACAACCGGCAGATCGGCCATGGCGTCGGTTAGGGGGCCGATCGGCCAGTGCTTCAGGAAGTTGTCGGGACACGCAGGCCGATAGCCGCTCTCGTCAAGGAACCGCTTGAAGTCCGCGTTGGTCACTTCGGTTTCGTCGATGGCAAACGGCGCCACCTCGACCACGTAGTCGTGCGCCAGCCGGCCGTCGAAAGGCGAGCCCCAGAGGAATTCGCGCCACCTGTCCTCGGCCGCGCCCGGATCGGGATAGCAGCCGCACTCGCGGCGGACGTGTTCGAGCCGCATCCGCACCGAGGCCCCCGCCACATACACCATGCCCGGCGGCGGGGCGTCCTTCGCCACACGAGGTGTCGGCTCGACGGCCCGAGCATCGACCACCGAACACGCACCGTTCCGGTCAAGGTTCCCGGGCCAGGGCTCTCGTAGCCTCGTCAGCACGTCCCTTACCCTCGCATCATTGCGGGGCGCCACGACGAAGCAACTCAGGACGTCCACATCGCCAACGATGCGTACGGCATCGCCCGGAAGCGCGACCTCGGCCTCGCGGCCGTTCCAGAGGTCGAACACGGCCATGTCATCCACAAGCGACACCTCGAAGAGGGGCACATGCCGCAACGGCTCGCCTGTGTTGCGCACTGTCCAGAGCGTGCCGTGGGCGCCGGGCCACGCATGGGCATAGAGGCCGGGTTGAAGCGTCGGGTAGAACGGCGACCAGGCGTCGCTGGTGAAGTGGTCTGCGAAGGCACGCAGAATGGTGACGGCACGATACCAGAGCGCGCGATCATCGGCCGGCCACGGGTTGTAGGTTCCGAAGACATTCTCCCACACGAGCATTCCGCTGCCGTTGAAGAAAGCCGTTGCGATCTCATCCTGATGACTCGAATCCCACCGGCGAATCTGGTGCTGCATGTGGCGCGGTTGGATCCATTTGAGGTGGAGCATGCCCGGCGGATCCGGATCGTGTAGCCATTGCGCCCATGAGGCGCTACAGATACCGAGTTGGTCGATGGCCGGATGGCCCTCCGGTGCGAACACGACTCCCGCACGCCGGCGGTCGACCGCGTCGCGCAAGGCTTGGGAACCACCCAACAGGGTATCGAGGAATAGGCCGTCCGCATCGAGCGTGGCCACGAGCTCGGCCAGGACCTCCTCATCAGCCTTTCCGGGACGGCGGGTGTCGCGATCCCACGGGTTGTAGTCGAGGAAGACCTTGACTCCGCGCTCGTGGAAACGGCGGACCGCACCCCGTAACGCGTCGATACCGCCCGGCATATCGTGGTACATGTCGAACTGGTTGCGATCGTCGAAGCCGAGTCTCGGATAGGCCTGCCACAACACTACGGCATCGTAGCCGCCGAACTCGCATTGGCCATCGTCCAGAAACGCGTCTATGGCGTACCCGTTCTCGGGCGTGTAGAAGGATCGGTCGTACATAAAGGTGAAACGGCACGTGAACAGGCTGCGCGTCCAGGCAAGATCTGCGCGATCGTAGAGGCTCAGGTCGAGGGCATCTCCCCCGAGTTCACGTGCCAAGGCCGAGGCCTGTGTCATGCGGCCGGCATCGTCCGTCCAGATCCGGATGTCTCGGAACTCGAAGGCGCCAACCGAGGCATCGTGCGTACCATCCATGCCGATGATTGGCCGAAACCAAACGCCGTCGCGACCGGGATCGGAAACCGTGATCGAGGTTTCGACGCGGTGCCATGCGCCATCCGGAGGGACGGGAAGCGTCCCCAACACCGTCGACCAGCCCACCCACTCATCGTTCGCGGCGTCCATTACGTCAAGGGCGATGCACACTTCACAGTTGCCCTTGAGTCGCCGCGTGTCGATGGCCACGTGGAGGGATTCGCCGACCCCGAGCGCGAGGGCTTTGGCAACCGGCTTGGCAAGTCTCGTCCATGCCCGGACGCCGTCGTAGTCCAAGGCGAGGATCCGGCCGACACCGCCGCTGCGGACGGCGTCGCGATAGGCGCGAACCTTGCCGACCCACGCGTCACGATCCTCACCCTCGCCCGGCGGGGCGATGAACGCCTCGTTCATCCGGATGCCTTCGGCCTCGGGATGGGCCCACCGGCAGCCCTCGTCGGCTCCATAGACCGCCGGCGTGAAGGGAAGACGGGCCTCATGCTCGGATGCGCCGCAGGCCACCAGGCACGCGGCCACCAACACGGCCATGTCCAGTTCCCTCCGCGTACGGACTACGCTCCGGACACCTCGGTCGATTCGGGCGGAGGCGAATCCGCGCCGGATGCGGACGTCGCCGGAACCGGCTCGGGCGTCTCGGCGATTTTCTTGAAGCCGTCTTCGATCATCTGCTTAGCCTTGTCAAAACGCGCCCGCGAGCTCTCACCGCCCATGACGACGGCAACCAGACGATGCCCCGACCGCTTGACCGTAGCGGTTACGCAGTGCATGGAATCTCGGATGTAGCCCGTTTTGAGCCCATCGCAGCCGTCCAACTCCGTGAGAAGCTTGTTCGTGTTGTGGGCGACGATCGGGCCATCGGGCTCGCAGCGGAACTCCGTTTGGCTCGTCCACTTGAGGATAATCGGATGGGCGACGCAAGCCTTGGCTAGGATCGCCATGTCCCGCGCCGTCGTCTTGTCCGGATCCTTGCCGTTACCGCGCGGCGGAAGGCCGTGAACACTGTTGAACTTCGTGTGCGTCATACCCAGCTCGGCCATGCGCGCGTTGGCCTTCTCCAGGTACTTGTCCTCACTGCCCCACAGACCCTCGGCTACAGCCATGGCCGCGTCGTTAGCCGAGGCGACCGCGATGGCCTCCATGAGGAAGCTCAATCGCTGGACGGAGCCCTCCTTGAGCCAGATCTGCGTCCCGCCCATCTCCTGCGAGTGCTTCGAGATGATCATCGTGCGCTCGAGCGTCCACTTTCCTTCGTCGACGCCCTCGGCCACTAGCAGCATCAGGATCATCTTCACCATACTGGCTGGCGGACGCTCGATGTCCGCGTTCTCCTCGCAGAACACCGTATCCGTATCGATATCGACGCAGTACGCGCTGACCGGTGGCTCACCAGCCCTCGCGCACACGGAAACTGCAGACACCAGCGCCCAAAACACAACGAAAAACATCGAATACCGCATCTCTTCTCCTACTCGCATTCCTACTCGAATAATTGGGGACACCCTTCGACGACACACAACGATGCCTCACCGAAAGCCTTGAAAGCAAGATGGATCTCCCTCATTTGCCAAGGCGGATTCTGCGTATCTCTTCGTTGGCGAGTTGGTCGCACCGTTCGTTCAGCGGATCGCCGGCATGCCCTTGCACCCAACGCCATTGGACATCATGCATTTCGTTCAGCGCGTCGAGGCGTTTCCAGAGGTCCACGTTCTTTACTTCGTGTTTGCCGCGCGTCCAGTTTTTCTGCTTCCATTTCGGCATCCACTCGGTGATTCCGCGCTGGAGGTACTGCGAGTCGGTGGACAGGATCACCGGACACGGCCTTTTGAGCGCCTCGAGCGCGCGGATGGCGGCCGTCATTTCCATCCGGTTATTGGTCGTGCGCGGATCGCCGCCGGAGATCTCCTTGAGGCTACCTCTATACACCAGAATCGCCGCCCATCCGCCAACCCCTGGATTCGGGTCGCACCCGCCATCGGTGTAGATCACCACCGCGTCCGCTGCCGACTCGCGCTTCACGTACTACCTCCTCCATGGTTGCGGCGGAGTATACCATCCGACCGCACCCGCGGGCGAAGCGATACCCGGAAGCCTTTGCTCCCGAGTGCCCCCGTCAGTCGTCAACGAGGTCCAGGTGTTCAAGGAAGGCGATGGAACGGCTACGCGTGTAGTGTCGCGCACACTCGAGAGGCGTCCGCCCGTCATGGTTCTCCGCGTAACGATCAGCGCCGTGTTCGGTGAGCCAAGCGATCATGGGCGTCTGCTCGAAGAGAACGGCGGCGTGCAGCGGCGTATCGCCGAAGACGTCGCGCGCTTCGATATCGGCGCCGTGGGCCAGCAACAGCTCGGCCTCGTCGAGGCGGTTGAGCGTCGCGGCCATGTGCAGGGGCGTCATACCCGTGCCATCCGTGACATTCACCTGGGCGCCCCTGTCGAGAAGCAACGCGACGACCTCGGCCTGGCCGTACGTGACGGCGTAGTGCAGGGGCGTCTTGCCCCGCGCCTTGCCTTGGGTGTTGGTGGACTCGAGCAGGCCCGGATCCTGTTCGAGCATGGCCGCCACGACTTCGATCTCCCCGTTGGCGGCCTTGTCGTGAATGCTGACGCCGCAACTGCAACATGCGGCGGCGATTGCGACGGCCCACGCCGAAGGCCTATTCCACAGTGACCTTGTCATACCATTCCTGGGCGTTGGTGGCGTCGATCTTGGCGGGTGTCAGGATGACCTCGGGCGGCACGGATTCGCCGTGGGCCAGCTTCACGGCGTACTCGAGACCCTCGGCGGCGCACGTCGGATAATAGAACGTGCAGGCCAATAGGCCTTCGAGGACACGCTTGATGCCACCATCCGGACCACCGAGGCCGTCCACGCCAACAAACGCCATGTCGCCTTCGCGGCCCGCGTTCTTCGCGGCCCAATACGCGCCCACCGCCATGGGATCGTTATGCGCGTACACCACGTCGATCTTGGGATTCGCCTGGAGGATGGTCTCCATCCGCTTGAGCGCCTCGTTCTGGATCCAGTCAGCCACGTCTTCGATAACCTTCACGTTCGGAATCGCATCGATATACTTCCGCGCACCGTCGTGGCGCTCTTCCTGCGGCTTCGTGCCCAAAAGACCTTTCAGCTCGACAATGATCGGATCCTCGATGCCTTTCTCCTGGACATAGCTGGCGACAAACTGCCCGGCCATCTCGCCGATGGCCACGTTGTCGGCGCCCACGAAGATGTCGTACACCGGCTCGACGAGGTTGCGCTCGAGACACACCACCTGGATGCCCTTCTCCTTGGCCTTCTTCACCGGCGCGGTGATCGGCGCCGCCTCGTTGGGCGCAACGATCAACACGTTGACGTTCTGCAAGATGAAGTTCTCGATCTGGGCGATCTGTTTGGCGTTATCCTGCTGCGCATCCTGGATCAGAAGCTCGCAGTCCGGATACTTCGCGATCTCGCGCTTCATGATGTTGTTTTGCGCGGTGCGATACGGTTCGGCGCTATTGCACTGCGAGAACGCGATGACGAATTGCTTCTTGCCCTTGGCCGCCTTCCCGCCGCCGGAATCACCCTCCGGCTTCGAGCCACAGCCGACCATCATCACGACGCACAGGCCCAATGCCACGAGCCATTTGATCGAGCGCATGGGAATCCTCCTCAGGCGGTTCTCTTGGTGCCCACCAGTTGCAGCCATACGGCCACGATTATGATAACGGCCTTCAACATCCACTGCACGTTCTCGTCCACATTGTTGAGGCCAAGGACATTGGACAGGATACCTAACACCAAGGCGCCCACAAAAGTGCCGAAGATGCCGCCCTTCCCCCCGGACAGGCTCGTGCCGCCGATAACCGCCGCCGCAATGGCGTCGAGCTCATACGCCATCCCCGCTTTCGGATCGCCCTGATGGGTCTCGCAGCAATACAGCACGCCCGCAACGCCCGCGATGAAACCGGAGAACAGATACACGCGGATCTTCACCCCGTGGACATTGATGCCGGACAGGCGCGCCGCATCTTCGCTGCCGCCCACGGCCATGAGATAACGACCGAACCGCGTGCCGTTGAGCAGAATCAGCGCCAGCACGGTGACCAGCAGGAAGGTGCTCACGACGAAGGGCTTCTGCCCGATGAAGGCCACCACCGGCTGCGTCCGATCATCGTAGCCGACGGCGATCGTCGCGTTGCCGACCAGCCATTTCGCAAAGCCCCGGCTGCCGATCATCACGGCCAGCGTCACGATGAACGGCTGTAATCTCAGCCACGAGACCAGGCTACCGGCGGCGAGTCCGAAGGCGGACGTCGTGGCCACGGCAAGAAACACGCCCACCGCCGGCGCCCAACCGGCCTCGTTCTTCGTGAAGACGAGGGCGAAGATCGTGCACGACAAGGCCAGCAACGAGCCGACGGACAGGTCGATGCCGCCGCCGATGATGACGAGCGTCATGCCCATGGCGAGGATGCCGATGTCCGAGATCTGGCGCAGGACGTTCGCGAGGTTCTCGGCGCCCCAGAAGAGGAGTCTGCCATCGGCGTTTCGAGGCGAGAACACGGTGGCGAGCACGATGACGAAGGCGAGCGTCCCCAGAGGCCGCAACCATCCGTATGGCATTAGTTTACGTTCAGCCATCGCCGTTCCTATTCTCCGCTGGGCCGGAAGTCCCAGACCTCGGTCATGGTCAACGGAGCCGCGGGCGCCAGGCGCGCGAAGGGGCCCTGGAACGCCGCCACATACTGCGCTGAGGCCGTGTCCAGGAGACACACAAGCGACACCGACTCCGGATACCGTGACACGTCGTCCGGCGCGCCTTCGACTCGCCGACGCCACGTGCCCAAGGCGTTCTGGTGGATCAGCTCCGTCACGAAAGCCCCCACCACCACATTCTTTGCAGGAAGCTGGGGCGGAACATCAACGCACCAGCCCTCCGGCGTCTGTTTCAGGAACGCCGAGGCCGGATCGCCGGCGCCTAGGAGCGGAATCGTAGCATCCCGCGACCCGAAGCGCAATGCGCCGCCCAAGGGCACGCGCGCCAAGTTCCGGAGCGCCACATCGTGATCGATGGGCGCGGAAGCCATCAGCGTAACCGTGTACCAGGCGCGCGCCGCGCGTTCATGGATGCGGACCGCCTTCTTGAACCGAATCGGCAGCGCTTCGGCCTGGGGCCCGAGCAAGACTATCGAACGATCCGTGTGTTCGAGGATTTCGCCTGGCCCGCGCAAAAGGGCGGCCTCCTCGCCGGGATGCGGAATCACGCCGGTACGCAAACCGCCCGGATCCACAGCGCCGCCACGGGTGCGCGTTTTGGCATCCACATGCAGCGGCTCAACGAAATTGCGCCCTGCCGGGAATCCCACGTAGCACACCGAGAAGAGCTCCGGATCCACCTCGATGCGGATCGCACCGTTCTCGATGGCTATCGGCGCGGCCAGCGCTACATACACGATTGAGAGAACTCCGATCATCCCGGCACTCCACGGACCTGATCCCGATTCTGCCCACTCCCCACCCATGAATGCAATCGCAACCCATCGGAAGGCATTGGCGAAATAGCACCCCGGTGCCGCTGCGCCGCCACGGTGGCCGCCGGGGGCAGCGCGGGCGTCTGGTTTCGGGGACGGCAGGGTTCTCCGGGCTGGTCTTGCGCGGGAACACGCGATTCTGCCCTTGCGTCCCCCAATGCCCCCTATCACCGGGGCAGGCCCGATTTCTCCCTACCCCAATCACCCCGTCGATACTGGCAGATGGCGATTTCGCAATGGCCTCCTCTATGGAGGTAGAGCGTCCCTTGCGTAGTGCACAGACTTGGTGTACCTTAGATCATGGAGCGGGAGAGTTCAGTGCGGAAGTAAGACCTGAAGACGGGTAGGGCCGGGAGCCCGCAGACGGAGATTGGGTCTGGCAAAATGAAATGTCCACAGTGTAATGGCGATTTCCCGTGGTCGTGGAAACGGTATGTGACGTCTCCGTTTGGCAACACGACCTGCCCGCATTGCCGCACCAAGCTTGTCGGTTCCCATCGCAGGATCTACTGGCTGTGGCTAATACTGGGAGGCTTCGCCGCGATCGCACCGTTCGAAATTCCGGGCTTCATCAGGTATGGGCCCGCAGGCGCTATTGTAGGAACGATGATCGGTGCGCCGCTGCTCTTTGCGTTTGACCGATTTCTCGATTCCAAGTTCCTCGTCTTCAGCGTGAGGGAAGATCAGATCCCTGACGAGGCAGGCGGAGGCGACGTCCAACAGTCGTAGTCGTAGGGTGCGTGCAACAACGTGGAACGCACCATCTCGTTACTCGGAGATGCCCATGTCCGATGAAGTGAATAAACGCGAATCTGATCCCGAAGCGGCCGCTCAAACCGCCCCGCCGCCTCTTCCTTCGAAGCCTCCTTCATCACATCCTTACGAGCCTCTGATCCAGCCGCTGTTGAGGGAAAGCCATGTACCAATCAAGGCCGTCCACGTGGTGGCCATTGCCGCTCTGGTGGCGTTGCTAGATTACCTGATCTATCAGGGCGCCGGCGGTCTGTCCTACAGCATCGCCTTCATCGCGTTGTCCGTTGTTGCGGCCGCTTTCGCTTGCAGGGACGTGCGGTTGACTCCGCTGGCGTTCTTTGGCGTCGTATTGGCGCTTGTCGCGTTCCGCTGTGCTTGGCAGTGCGGGAACTTGGTCGTATCTGCCGGCGTCATCCTGCTCATCGCTCTTCCCATCGCCTCGCGCTTGGGCCGCACGAAGCTGCCGGAACTCCTGCCGTCCTTCGCGTTGACGTGTGTTATGGGCATGGCCACGTGGTACTTCGACCTGACCGGCAGGCGAGGCAATTCTCGACGCGAAGGGGGAAGGAAGTGGAGCCAAATTCCTGCCGCCGTCGTAGCGGTACCGTTGCTGGTCTGTGCGGCCTTTGCGATTGTGTTTATCCTCTCCAATCCGATCGTCCAGGAGATGTCCGCCCATTGGTCCAAGGTTTTCGTCGACAAACTCGTTGAGCTCGTGGAACTGTACGCGCCCAATCCGGCGCGCACGGTGTTCTGGATAGGATGTATCCTTTTCGTGAACCTTCTCCTGCGGCCGGCCGTTCATCGGGTGAGTGCGCCGGCGGAAGGGCAGAACGACACGGTCGTTGCGAGAGGCGAGACAGCCAATCTCGCCCTCCACTACCGCGTGGCTGTGAACACCTTGATCGCCGTGAACATCCTCTTCCTCCTGTACAACGCCGTGGACGCCTATCATCTGGTCATTCGCGACGCCTTACCCCCTGGCTTGAACCATTCCCAATACGCCCATCGAGGCGCGTTCTGGCTGACCGTGGCCCTGGCCATGACGACCTTTGTCGTGGGCTGCATCTTCTACGGCAATCTGAATTTCCATCCGAAGCGGCGAGCATTGATGCGCTGGACGGCGCTGTGGCTCGCGCAGAACTACCTGTTAGCCGCGTGGGTGTTCATGCGCATCCACATGTACGTCGTCTACAACGGCATGACGCGGATGCGCGTCGTTGCGCTTGTTGGCACCTCGCTCGTGGTCATCGGGCTGGTTCTCGTTACCGTCAAGGCGGCGCGCAGACGGAGTCTCGCCTGGCTCGTGCGCAAAGAAGTGGGCGCGTTTCTCCTCGCCTGCATACTCCTCGCCGTGATTCCTATGGATTACCTGTCCTGGCGCTACAACACGTCCAACATACTGACGTCGAATCCGCCGCGTACCAGCGTGCAGTTGACCAGACAGCCGTTGAGTCCCGAAGGGCTGGCCACCTTGACGCCATTGCTCTCGCATCCCGATCCCGTCATCGCCGAAGGCGCAGCCGCGTTGCTGGGGCGGTGGTACTTCGGCGACGGTCAGCGATATGCGGACGGGAGCGTCCATCTCAAGCGATGGACTCAGTACCAGATGGGACACGCCTGGTGTGCGCACGTCTTGGGCGGCTGCGAGGACGAGATTCTCGGCCTAGTGCCCAACCGAGATTGGGATTCGAAACTCGAGGCCTTGCGCCGCCACACCGCTCGCTGGATTTAGGATCCGCGGGCGATGCAGGCCGGACGGGCAAGACGCCATGTGGACTGCGCAAGCTTGCTTGCGCTTTGGCTCGGGCGGGGTAGTCGTGTGAGGAAATCGGGGACAGACAGCCCTCCTCGAAGACTCGGAGGGAGTCAGTCCCCGTTTTCCGCAGTCCCAGTTTTGCTGGAGGAAGTCGAGCGGATAAGGTCCAGGGTTGGACGCCAGAGCGGAGCAGCGGTAGTGACACATAGCGTATCGGCAGGGAATCGCGTGCGTGAGCACGGAGTAACTCCACGGGTCGTGCCGCGCGGGCGCTTTTTCATCTAGGAGATGACGGGCGTCCTTCTCTCGCCGGGTCGGCACGA
>Ga0209097_10001827_pt1 | contig 17789 bp, 16 predicted proteins | sample AD_UKC052_MetaG_FD_184419 | JGI IMG/M metagenome (GOLD analysis project Ga0209097, IMG submission 184419) | Active sludge microbial communities of municipal wastewater-treating anaerobic digesters from USA - AD_UKC052_MetaG (SPAdes) (version 2) | ecosystem: Engineered > Bioreactor > Anaerobic >... | reverse complement strand
ACCTGTGTCGATCGGACCATGGCCCGGTTGGAGCCAGCGGCCGCCGCGGAACCGGCTTTGCCGGGCCGCTGGCGGCCCCCCCTGGGGGGAGCGCCGAAGGCGCTGCGGAGGGATCTATTTCCTCCAGTTTTGCACAGCCAGTGTGACCACGCCGGCCACCACCCCCCAGAAGGCCGCGCCGATGCCCGCCACGCTGACACCCGACAGCGTGACCAGGAAGGTCAGCGCCGCCGCGTCCCGGTGGCGCGGCTCGGCCAGCGCCTGGGCCAGCCCGCCGGCGATGGTGCCCAGCAGCGCCAGGCCAGCCACGGCCGCCACCAGTTCCTTCGGAAACGCCGCCAGCAGCCCCACCACCGCGCCCCCGGCCAGGCCCAGCAGCGTGTAGAAGATGCCGGCCACCACCGGCGCGGTGTAGCGCTTGGCGGGGTCGGCATGCGCTTCGGGGCTCATGCAGATGGCCGCAGTGATGGCCGCCAGGTTGATCGCGAACGCGCCGAACGGTGCCAGCACCAGCGTGACCAGGCCCGTGGCGGTGGTCACCGGCGACACCGGGATGGCATATCCCGCCGCCCGCTGCGCCGCCACGCCGGGCAGGTTCTGCGAGGCCATGGTGACGATGAACAGCGGCAAGGCCACGCCGACCACGCTGCTGACCGAGAACTGCGGCGTCACCCACACCGGCGCGGCCCAGGACCAGTCGACCCCGCCCAGCGCCACCCGCCCTTGCGCGGCGGCCACCGCGATGCCGGCCACCAGCACACCCGGCACGGCATAGCGCGGCCACCAGCGGCGCCCGGCCAGAAAGGCCGCCAGCATCGCCACCACCAGCACCGGCGACGTGCGCACCGACAGCACCGCATCCAGCCCGAAGCGGGTCAGCACGCCGGCCAGCAGCGCGGCGGCCACGGCCATCGGCAGCTTGTCCATCACCCGCTCGAACAGCCCGGTGGCGCCGCTGGTGATGATCAGCAGCGCGCAGACCACGAAGGCGCCCGTGGCCTCGGGCAGGCTGACACCCTGGGTGGCGGCCAGCAGGGCGGCACCGGGCGTGCACCAGGCGGTGAGCACCGGCAGGCGGTAGCGCAGGCTCAGGCCGATGCAGCTGATGCCCATGGCCAGGCCCAGGGCCCACATCCACGACACCGTCTGGGCGGTGGTGGCGCCCAGCGCCTGCGCGGCCTGGAACACGATGGCCACCGAGCTGGTGTAGCCCACCAGCACGGCCACGAAGCCGGCCACCACGGCCGACACCGACACGTCGCGCCACCATGCCGTCTTGCCGCCCTGCCCCATGCCGTGCCCCATGCCGCCTCTGTGCGCCCCACCGCAGGGCCGCCGGCAGCATAGCCCGCCGGCTCAAGTCAGCCGGCGGGCCTGCCGACAACGGGTTCAGCAGGCCCGCCCCTTGCGGACCAGTCACCCCAGCTGCCATGTGCCGACTTGTTGCCTATCTTGGTGAACCGATCTACCTGGACTCGGTGGTGTGCGCGCCGCGCCACTCCCTGGTGCACCAGGCGCTGAAGGCCGAAGAAGCGCGCACGGTGACCAACGGCGACGGCTTCGGCGTGGGCTGGTACGGCGACCGCGACGAGCCGGGCGTGTACCGCGAGGTGATGCCGGCCTGGTCCGACGAGAACCTGCTGGCGCTGTGCGCCACGGTGCGGTCGGGGCTGTTCTTCGGCCATGTGCGGGCGGCCACCGGGGGTGGCATCGCCCGGCACAACTGCCACCCGTTCCGCCACGGCAAGTGGCTGTTCATGCACAACGGCCAGATCGGCGGCTACGCCGGCGTGCGCCGTGCGCTGGAGGCGCAGCTGCCCGAGCGGCTGTATGCGGCGCGCCGCGGCGCCACCGATTCCGAGCTGCTGTTCCTGCTGGCCCTGGCCCGCATCGAGACCGGCGTGCCGCCGGCCGACGCGATGCAGGCCGTGCTGCACGACACCCAGGCCCGCATGGCCATGCTGGGCATTGCCGAACCCTTGCGCTTTGCCGCGGCGCTGTCAGACGGCCAGCAGCTGCTGGCCTTCCGCTTCGCCAGCGACGACCAGCCGCCGTCGCTGTACGTGGGCCATGGCGCACGCGGCCACATCGTGGCCTCGGAGCCGCTGGACGCCTGTCCCGAGGCGTGGCAAAGCGTGCCGGCCAGCAGCTGGGTGCGGGTGGATGCGGCGGGCGCGACGCTGCACAGCTGACAACCGCGCGGCCGCTGGCCGTATGCTGCGCGGCATGACGATCACTGCACGACTCGACGGCCTGCGGGTGCTGCTCACCCAGGCCGATGACTTCATGGGCCCGACGCTGGCCGATGTGTTCACCGCCCAGGGGGCCACCGTCATCGCCGACACCCGGCCGCTGGCCGACGACCCGGCGGCCGCCGCCACCGTGGTGGCCGATGCCGGCCAGGTCGACGTGCTGCTGCTGCACCTGGCGCTGCCCGCGCCAGCCACCGCAGCGCAGGACATCGGCGACGCCGAATGGCGCAGCGTGTTCGCCCACATGGTCGACCCGATGCCACGCCTGGTGGCCGCGGTGCTGCCGCAGATGCTGGCGCGCAAGTCGGGCCGCATCCTGCTGATGGGCAGCGCCGCCGCGCTGCGCGGCCAGAAGCGCACTGGCAGCTACAGCGCGGCACGCGGCGCGCAGCTGGCCTACATGCAGTCGGTGGCGCTGGAGCTGGCGCCGCACAACATCCAGTTCAACGCCATCGCGCAGAACTTCGTCGCCAACCCCACCTACTTTCCGCCCAGCGTGCAGGCCAACCCGCGCTTCCAGGAGCGGCTGGCGCGCGAGGTGCCGCTGGGCCGGCTGGTCGGTGCCGACGAAGACGCGCTGTTCGCCGCCTACCTGTGCAGCCCGGCGGCGGCCTGCTTCGTGGGCCAGGTGTTCCCGGTCAGCGGGGGCTGGGCGCTGAAGTGACACGGCGGCACGGCCGCTGTGCAACAGTGCGGCCAGACCACACCCGCCACGCAAACCGAACCATGCAGCCCGACACACCCTTTCGCAGTGCCCAGGAGGCCTTCTGGGCCGGCGACTTCGGCACCGAGTACATCCAGCGCAACCAGGGCAGCCAGCTGCTGGCGGCCAACCTCGACTTCTTTGCCAAGGCACTGGGGCAGGCCCGGGGCCTGCAGTCGTGCATCGAGTTCGGGGCCAACATCGGCATGAACCTGCGCGCGCTGCAGCTGCTGTTTCCGCAGCTCGATGCCCATGCCATCGAGATCAATCCCCAGGCCGCCACCCAGTTGCGCGCGCTGGTCGGCGACAACCGGGTGCATGAAGGCTCGATCCTCGACTTCCAGCCCCAACGCCAGTGGGACTTGGTGTTCACCAAGGGCGTGCTGATCCACATCCAGCCGGCGCTGCTGCCGTTGGTGTACGACTGCATGGTCGCGTCCAGTGCGCGCTACCTGCTGGTGGCCGAGTACTACAACCCGACGCCGGTGGCCATCCCGTACCGCGGGCATGATGACCGCCTCTTCAAGCGTGACTTCGCCGGCGAGATCCTGGCGCGCCACCCGCAGATGCGCCTGGTCGACTACGGCTTCGCCTACCGGCACGACCCCAACTTTCCGCAGGACGACATCACCTGGTTTCTGCTGGAACGCCGCTGAGCCGGCTTGCGCCGAAGTGACACGGCGCCCTGCGGCTGGCTTCTAGACTGCCCGCATGAAGACCCAAGCCTGGCGGCGCCAGCCCGCCGCCTACCCAGCGCAGGGCAGCCTGCAGCCGCGCATCACCGATGTCGACCTGTGGCAGCACCTGAACAACGTGGCCCAGATCGGCCTGCATGGCGAGTTGCTGCAGCAGTGGATGCAGGCCCACCTGGGCGACCGGCTGTGGCGCAGCAGCACGCCGCTGCTGGCGCTGCGGGCCAGCGCCACCGACTTCCTGGCCGAGGCCCACTACCCCGCGCCGCTGGCCACCGGTGTGCGCCTGCTGGGGATCGATGCCGACGGCTTCCACCTGGGCACCGCGCTGTTCCAGCATGGCCACTGCACCGGCCTGCACCAGGCCACGCTGGGCGTCTGGGCCGACGGGCAGCCGGCGCCCTTGCCGGCTGACATGGCCGGGTTGCTGCAGACTGCGCTGGCCGCCCAGCCTGCGCTGCCGGATGTGCCGGCGCCAGCCCCCACCACCACACCCGCCGACCCGCTGCCACCCCACCCTGACGCCTGGCCCTGGCAACTGGCCGTCACCGCCCGCTTCGGCGACGCCGACGCTCGTGGCCAGACCAGCGACCACACGCTGGCCCGCTGTGTCGAGCAGGGGCGGGTGCAGTTCCTCACCAGGGTGTTCGGCCCACTGCGGCACACGTCGCCGGTGGGCTTCATGGTGGCGCATGTGGCGCTGCGCTGGCGCACGCGCCGGCCGATGCCGGCGGCCTGGCACCTGGGCACTGGCGTGTCGCGCATCGGCGAGCGCTCGATCGCCGTGCGCACCGCGCTGTTCGACGGCTCGGTGTGCCTGGCCGAGGCCACGTCGGTGATGGTCGTGATCGACCACGCCAGCCGGCGCCCGGCCACGCTGCCCGAGGCATCGCGCGCGGCCTTGTCGCCCTACAGGCTGCCCGGCGCCTGACCCGCTGCCGCGGCGGCCTTGCCCGCCGTCCAGCGCGCCAGCTTGGCGTGCGCGCCGTTGTGCGCCGGGTCCATCAGCCGGTCGTGGTCGGCGCGCGGCGTGCAGAGTTCGATCACATAGCCGTTCGGGTCGCGGAAATAGATCGAGTCGATGAAGCCGTGGTCGGACACGCCGCGGGTCTCGATGCCCAGCGCGCGGCCCTTGGCGAACATGGCCTCGAGCACCGGCCGGTCGACCCGCAGCGCGATGTGCAGGTCGAAATCATGCTGGGGCTTGAATTCGAACGGCATGTCCGGCGCCTCGAAGAACGCCAGGAACGAGCCCTCACCCAGCCGGTAGAAGGTGTGCAGCGGGTGCGTGCCTCGGCCGCTCTGGGTCTGGGTGATCTCCAGCGTGCCGGCCAGCGGCAGTCCGAGAAAGTCTTCGTAGAACGCGCGCGTGGCTTCCGAATCGCGGCAGCGGTAGGCGTTGTGGTGCAGCTGGTGGATCACGGCGGGCTCCGGTGGCGCGGCGGGCGGTTGGCCCAGTCTGCCCGCAGACCGGCCTACCAGGCCAGCGGGTGCACCTGGTACAGCAGCGCCAGCTCGCGGTAGACGGCCGGCTCGGCCTGCGCCAGCGCCTGCGGCTGCTCGAAGAACAACTCGCTGACCACGGCGAAGAACTCGGCCGGCGCGGTGGCGGCATAGGCGCCGATCAGCGCCGACGGCTGCTGGCGCAGACGCACGAAGGCCTCGTCCATCACCGCCGTCCAGCGCCGCCGCCGGGCGCGGCCGGGCAGCCAGGGGCGGCCGTCGGCCACACCCTTGTCCTGGTCGATCTGGTGGGCGAACTCATGCACCACCACGTTCTGGCCATCGCCGGGGTCGGCTGCGCCGGCCAGCACCTCGGCCCAGCCCAGCACCACCTGGCCATGGGCCCAGCTCTGGCCGGCCAGGGCCTGGCGCTGGGCCTCATGCACCACGCCGCCGTCGGCCGCCTGCGCGGCCGGCGCGGCAAACACGCCGGGGTACACCAGCACCTGCCGCAGCCGCGGGTAGGGCGGGCCGCCGGCCTGCCCCAGCAGCAGCAGGCAGGCCTGGGCGGCGATGGTCACCCGCACCTCGTCGGTCACCACCTGGCCGGCACAGCCGAGAAACGGCTTCTCGGCCATGAACACCAGGATGTGCTGCTTCAGCCGCCGCTGCAGATCGGCCGGCAGGCGCGCCACCGCCGGCACCCGCTGCCGCAGGATGCGCCGCCAGGCCGCCGGAAACGGCTGCCCCGCCATGGCCGCGCGCTGCCGCGCCTGCCACCAGGGCCGCGCCAGCAGGGCCGCCAGGCCCGCCACCGTGGCGCCGGCCACGGTGAGCATGGGCCAGGCACTGGGCAGCAGGTCGGCAGTCACCCGCTGCAGATGGGCAGGCGGGGCGGCAATTCAAGGGCCGCGGCGCCGGGTCGGTGCGGGCTGCGCGCCGATCGGCGCCGTGGCAGCATGCCGGCATGCCCGACACCCCACCCCCCGCCGCGCTGCAGCCGCCGCCCGTCATCGCCCTGCTCAGCCGCACGGTGGACCTGTCCTTCCTGGTGCCGGCTTTCCAGGCCGCCTGCCCGGGCATCGACCTGCGCCTGCCGCCCGACCTGGGCCCGCTGCACACCATCGAGGCCGCCGCCTGCTGGCAGCCGCCGCCCGGCGTGCTGGCCACGCTGCCCGGCCTGCGGCTGGTGCAGTCGATGGCCGCCGGCATCGACCACCTGACCGGCGACCCCACGCTGCCGCAGCAGGTGCCGCTGTGCCGCATCGTCGACCCCGAAATGGCCAGCGGCATGGCGGCCTACGTGGTGTGGGCGGTGGTGCACCACCAGCGCCACATGGGCCTGCTGCTGCGCCAGGCCGACCAGCAGCTGTGGAAGACCCAGCCGGTGCAGCCCACGCGCCAGCATCGGGTGGGCATTGCCGGCCTGGGCACGCTGGGCCAGGCCTGCGCCCGGGCGCTGCTGGCGCTGGGCTACAGCGTGCGGGGCTGGCGGCGCAGCGCCAGCGGCGACGCCCCCGACGGCGTGGCCCTGTTCCAGGGCGACGGCCAGCGCGCCGACTTCCTGGCCGGCTGCGACACGCTGGTCAACCTGCTGCCGCTGACCGACGCCACCCGCGGCGTGCTGAATGCGGCGCTGTTCGCCCAGTTGCCGCCAGGCGCCCACCTGGTGAACGTGGGCCGCGGCGAGCACCTGGTGGAAGCCGACCTGCTGGCCGCGCTGGCCAACGGCCAGCTGGGTGCCGCCACGCTGGACACCTTCGCCCAGGAGCCGCTGCCCGCCGACCACCCGTTCTGGCAGCACCCGCAGATCACCGTGACGCCGCACATCGCCACCCGCACCCACCCGTCGGTGCTGGTGCGGCAGACACTGGACAACCTGGCCGCCGTGCGCGCCGGCCGGCGCCCGGCGGCCGTGGTGGACCTGGCGCGCGGCTACTGACCGACTCGGGACTCCACCGCCCACCCAGCAGGCTGCGCCATGCCCCGCCGCATCTTCGTCGACACCGAATGGACCGCCCCGCCCTGGTCGGACCATTGCGCGCTGATGTGGATCGGCCTGGCCGACGGCGTGCGCGGTTGCTGTGGCCCGGTCGATGAGTTCTGGGCCTGGATCCCGCCGCTGGACCGGTTTGCGGCCTGGTTCCGCCTGAGCGACGCCGAAGCGCCGGCGCTGTACGCCCGCCACCGCGACGTCGACCTGCACATGTTGCAGGCCCTGGTGACGCCTTGGCCCACCGGCTGGCCGCAGCAGGTGCACGAACTGCAGGCGGCGGCCATTGCCGCGGGCGTGGAGCCGCCACCGCGGGCCGCCGACCACCTGCACCCGCGGGTGCACGCCACCTGGGACCGCACGCTGTTCCAGCGCATCCAGGCCGCGGGCGGCGCCTGATTGCGCCGGGCCCGACGACCAGTCGCACCGGCGCTCAGCCCGGCTTGCGCAGGCCCGCTTGTTCCAGATCCACCTCGGCCATGCGCAGGCGCAGGGCGTCGGGGGTCTGCGCGCCCAGCGCGTCGCCAGCCGCCGCCAGGTCGCCCACCACCACGGCCCGCAGCGCAGCCGCCTGCCAGTGCTGGCGCGCAAACGCCTGCACCTGCGCCGGGGTGACGGCCAGGATCTGCTGCACGTGGTCGGACAGGTCGGCCAGCGGCCGGCCGGCGGCCCACTGTGCGACCAGCACGGCCGACAGGCCGGCGGTGGTCTCCAGCCGGCGCGCAAAGCCGCCCACCAGCGTGGCCTGGCGCGCCGCCAGTTCAGCGGCGCTGGGCGGTGCCTCGGCCAGGCGGGTGATCTCGCCCTGCAGCAGCGCCAGCACCTCGGCAGCGTTGGGGTGGTTGGTCTGGCACTGCGCGGCCACCATGCCACCGCCGGCAAAGGCCTCGGCCACGCTGCTGGCGCCGTAGCTCAGGCCGCGCTGGATGCGCACCAGCTGGTTCAGCCGGGCCGAGTAGCCGCCGCCCAGCACCGCATTGGCCACCAGCCCGATGCGGCGGTCGGCCGCGCCCTGGGCCACGAAGGGCGCGGCCACGGCCACACTGGTCTGGCCGGCGCCGGGCAGGTCGATCAGCACCAGCGGCCGGGCCAGCGGCTGGGGCGGCAGCAGCCGCAGCGTGGGCGCGGGGGCGGCGGGCGCACGCCAGTCGCCCAGCAGGCGCTGGGCCAGCGCCTGGCCGGCTTCGGGCGTGATGTCGCCGGCCAGCACCAGGGCCACCTGGTCAGGCCGCACCCAGGCCGCCTGGAAGGCCTGCAGATCGGCCAGTTGCAGCCGCTGCACGGCCGCCGGCGGCGCCACGCGGCCGTGCGGCACGTCGCCCCAGAAGCTGCGGCGCAGCGCCAGCTGCGACACGTCGCCCGGGCTGCCCAGTGTGACGCGCAGCGCGTCCAGCGCCTGGTCGCGGGCGCGTGCCAGCTCGTCGGCCTGCAGCAGCGGGCGGCGCAGCACATCGGCCAGCAGCGCCAGCGCGGGTTCGGCGCGGGCGGTGGTGACCGTCATCGCCAGGGTGGCGGCGCCCCAGCTGCTGCGGCTGGCCAGCAGGCTGCCCAGCGCCTCGGCCTGGCGCGCGATGTCAGACGCGCCCACCGGCCGGCCGCCGCGGGTGGCGCCCTTGGGCCACAGCGTGGCCAGCATGTCGGCCACGCCGGGCCGGCCGGCGGGGTCGGCCTCGGGGCCGGCGCGCAGCGCCAGCGTCAGGCTCACCAGTGGCAGGCCGGGGCGCGGCGCCACCACCACCGTCAGCCCGTTGGGCAGGGTGTGCTGGTGCAGCGCCGGCAGCTGCAGCGGGCGCGGCGGCTGTGGCAGCGGAGGTTCATCCACCCCAGGGGTGGCGCGGGCGCTGGTGGCGGGCAGGCCGGTCGCCAAACCGGCCAGCAGGCTGGCCGGCAAGGCGAGGCCAGCGGCCAGCACACGACGGCGGTCGGGGCGGCGGGTGGGGTGGTGCGTCATGCTGCCGGGCCCTGGCTGTAGTCGATGGTGACGCGGCGGGCGTTCAGCACATGCTGCTGCAGCGCGCGCTGCATGTCGGCCACGCGCACCGCCTGCAGGCGGGCGATGCGGGCGTCGGCCTCGCGGGCGTCGCCGGTCTGCAGCATGGCCATGCCGATGTCCTGCGCCAGGCCTTGCGGCGTCTGCCGGCGCAGCAGCACGCTGGTGAGCAGCTGGGTGCGCACCTTGTCCATCTCGTCGTAGCCCACCTTGCCGTTGGCCAGCCGGTGCAGCTCGCCGAGCAGGCCGGATTCCAGCTTGCGCAGGCTCTGGCCGCTGCCGGCAATGGCATAGGCGGCCAGCAGGCCGGCGTCGGCATACAGGTCGGCGCTGAAGCCGGCGGCCTGGGCGGTGCGGGCGGTGTAGACCAGCGACTGGTTCAGGCGCGACGATTCGCCGGCCGACAGCAGGGCCTGGGCGATGTCCAGCGCAGGGGCGTCGGCATGGGTGACCGGCGGGCCGCGCCACACCAGCGCCACTGCCGGCAGCGGCACGCCGGGGCCGGTGACGCTGGCCTGCGCGTCCTGCGTGCGCGGCGGCTCGCGTTCGGTCACGCGCGGCACCGGCGTGGTGGGCGCCGTCAGCGGGCCGAAGTGGCGGTCGACCCAGCCGTCGAGCTGGGCGGGGTCGACATCACCCACCACGATCAGCACCGCGTTGTCGGGCCGGTAGTAGGTGGCATGGAAGCGGCGCACGTCGTCCAGCGTGGCGGCGTTCAGGTCGGCTTCGCTGCCGATCACCGGGCGGCGGTAGGGGTGGCGCTCGAAGGCCAGGCCAGGCAGCGCATTGAACAACCGGCCGTACGGGTCGGCCAGCACACGCTCGCGCAGTTCCTCGATCACCACCTTGCGCTCGCTGTCGAACGCGGCCTGATCGACCTGCAGGTGGGCCATGCGCTCGGCCTCGGCCCAGAGGATGCGCTCCAGGTGGTTGGACGGCACCTCGTTCTGGTAGGCCGTCATGTCCTCGGCAGTGAAGGCGTTGTTCTGGCCGCCCACGTCTTCGGTCAGGCGGTCGAACATCTCGTCGGGCATGTGCTTCGTGCGCTTGAACATCAGGTGCTCGAAGAGATGCGCAAAGCCCGAGCGGCCGGGCGGATCGTCCTTGCCGCCCACCCGGTACCAGACCTGCACGCTGACGGTGCCGCCCGCACCCGGGCCTGCGGTGGGCAGGCTGACCACCTGCAGCCCGTTGGCCAGCTTGCGCTGGCGCAGCGCCAGTGGCGGCACCGTGATGCCCAGCCGCGGCGGCGCGGCGCCGGGCGCGGGCTTGCGGGGCGCAGCCCAGGCGGGCAGGCTGGTGGCAGCCAGCCAGGCCAGGGATTGGCGGCGGGTGGGCTTCAGGAGCATGGGCAGCCTCGGCAGGTGCGGCGGATCGCTGGGGCTGGATCATCGCCGATCCGGTGGCCGCCCATGCTGGTGGCTAGGAGGCTGCCGGGCTTTGGGTGGGGTCTGCGTTGAAGCCGAAAGCGGGCTCAGCCGAGGCGCAAACCACAGCGATGCCGGGCGGCATCGCGAGGATTTGCAACGATGGATCAGCCTGCTTTCGGCTTCAACCCTTCGGGCCGGGGTGATTTTCGGTACCAGGCGTCGTTGCCGACTCGTTGTGGGCCGCAAGCCCACGCCTCGCCGGCGCCTAGCCTGGCACCGAAACTCACCCCGGCGCAGACCCCACCCAAAGCCCGACAGCCTCCTAGAACAGGCGGGCTTGCGTCGGTGCCGGCCAGCCGGGCAGCGCGTCCAGCCCGCTGATGCCGCGGGTGGCCAGCCGCCAATACTGCGAGAACGACGTGCAGAGGGCCGCCGGCTCGGGCAGGAAGGGCGTGGGCGCCTGGCGCCAGGCCGCGGGCCAGGCGGCGGGCAGCTCGGGGTGGTCGACGGTCAGCACCCGTGCGGCCCGGGCCAGCGTGGCCTGCAGCGGGGCGGCCTCGGCCCACACCAGCTGCGGCGTGATGGCGGCCAGCCGGGTTGTGACGAACGCCCAGCGCTGGGCCGTCCAGGGCCAGCGGGCCAGCGCCTCGGCGGGCAGCACGCCCAGGGTGACCGGGCCCGGCTGCGCCGCACCGGCGTCGCCATCCGGCTCGGCCAGCGCCCAGGGGTGCACCAGCCGCACCGTGCGGCCGGCCAGATCGGCCGCTGCAGGCAGCGGCGCCAGCGCCAGACCGGGCGGCGGCTGGTGCCACAGCGTCGGCTCGGCCACGCCCTGGTCGGCCGGCAGCGGCCGCGCCGGCGGCAGCGGGGCCTGGCCACGGGCCCAGCGCTCCAGCGTGTCGTAGCCGGTGTCGATCACGCTGCCACGGCTGTCCCAGTCGGCGTGCGTGCCATCGGTGTAGCGCGCCACGTTCTCGGCATTGAACAGGTAGGGCTTGTGGCTGGCAGTGCCGGCCACCCACTGCCAGCTGAGGTGGTTGCTGGCGCGGTCGCCATCCAGCAGGTGGGCCAGCAGCCAGTCGGCCCCGGCGCGCCAGTGCACGCCGCGCACATGCACCACATAGCTGGCCAGCCACATGCGCGCGTGGTTGTGCAGCCAGCCGGTGGTGTACAGCGTGCGCACCGCCAGGTCGATGGCAGGCACGCCGGTGCGGGCCTGGCGGATGTCGTCGGGCAACTGCGGCGCGTAGTCGCCCTCCGGCCGCGGACCGGCGTGCAGGGGCTGCAGGAGGCCGTCGCCACGGTGGCGGGCCACATGGTGGAAGAAGCTGCGCCAGCCCAGTTCCATCATCAGCTTGTCGCCCAGCGCCAGCGGGTGGTGGGCGGCCACCGTGGCCGCCACCTCGGTGGCACAGGTGATGCCGTGGGTGAGGTAGGGCGACAGCCGGGTGACCGCACCGCCCAGGTGGTTGCGGCTGCGGGCATAGGCCGCCGGGCGGATCGCGGCAATGCGCTGCAGCGCCGCCGCCCGCGTGGGCGGGAACAGGCCGTCGTCAGGCATCGACGGCCCCGGCGCGGATGGCATCGGCCCGGGTCGCGATGGCGCTGCGTTGCTCGGCTGTCAGCCGGGCCAGGTTCTTCACCTGCAGCGCCATGCGCGGGTTGGCGGCCAGGCGCGCTTCGTGCCGGCCCAGAAAGTCCCAGTACAGCGTGGTGAAGGGGCAGGCGCGGTCGCCGGTGGACAGCGCCGGGTCGAAGCGGCAGCCGCTGCAGTGGTTGCCCATGCGCTGGATGTACTTGCCGGTGGCCGCATACGGCTTGCTGGCCATCAGGCCGCCATCGGCAAACAGCGCCATGCCCAGCACGTTGGGCAGTTCCACCCACTCCACCGCGTCGACATACACGCCCAGGTACCAGGCATGCACCTGCTGCGGCTGCACGCCCAGCAGCAGGGTGTACAGACCGGTGACCATCAGCCGCTGGATGTGGTGGGCGTAGCCGTGCTGCAGCGTCTGGCCGATGGCGTCGCGCAGGCAGGCCATCGGCGTGTCGCCGGTCCAGAAGAAGGCCGGCAGCGGCTGTTGGGCATCGAGCGCGTTGTGGTCGGCATAGCCGGGCATCTGCGTCCAGTAGATGCCACGCACGTACTCGCGCCAGCCCAGGATCTGGCGGATGAAGCCCTCCACCGCCGGCAGCGGCGCCTGGCCCGCACGGTACGCGGCCTCGGCGCGGGCCACCACCTCGCGCGGGTGCAGCAGCTTCAGGTTGAGCGCCGCGGCCAGGTGGGCGTGGTACAGCCAGGGCTCGCCGGCCCACATCGCGTCTTGCCAGGTGCCGAAGTGCGGCAGGCGGTGGGCGATGAAGTCGTCCAGCGCCTGCAGGGCCTGGCCGCGGGTGACCGGCCAGCCGAACGGCTGGGCTCTGCCGGGGTGGTGGGCGAAGCGCTGTTCGACCAGCGCGATCACCGCCTCGGTGGTGGCATCGGGCGCCACGCGGGTGGGCGGCGGCAGCGGGCCGGGGCCGTCACGGCCGAAGGCCTGGCGGTTGTCGGCGTCGAAATTCCACTGGCCGCCGCAGGGCTGGTCGCCGTCCATCAGCACCCGGTGGCGTTGGCGCATCGCGCGGTAGAAATACTCCATGCGCAGCTGCTTGCGGCCGCGTGCATGGTCGGCAAAGTCACGCACGGTGCTGAAGAAGTGCCGGTCGTCGCGCAGGTCCAGCGGCAGGCCGTGCTGGCGGGCCACGCCGCGCAGCGCCTGCAGCACGCGCCAGTCGCCGGGGGCCGTCAGCACCAGGGCGGCGGGGCGCAGGCGGGTGATGGCGGCGTCCAGCTCGGCGGCCAGGCTGTGGCGGTTGGCGGGGTCGTCCAGCGTGCGGTAGAGCAAGGGCACGCGATCGGCACGCAACGATTCGGCGAAGTGCCGCATCGCCGACAGGAACAGCACGGTGCGCTGCTTCGACGACGGAATGTGGGTGGACTCTTCCGCCACCTCGGCCATCCACACGGCGTCCTGTGTGGCGTCGAAGCCGTCGAAGGCGCTGCTGCTGCGGTCGAGCTGGTCGCCCAGCACCAGCACCAGATGGCGCAGCGGGCCCGCCGGCTCAGCCATGGCGCGGTGTGCCGCGGCGGCAGGCGTCGGAGCAGTGCTTCACGGCGGCCCAGTTCTTCGCCCAGGCCTTGCGCCAGGTCATGGGCCGGCCGCACACCGCGCAGGGCTTGCTGGGCAGGGCCTGCTTGTTGCCCTTGAACGCTCGGGTGCTGCACATGGTGCAATTGTCGGCAGGCGTCGGCTGCGCCGACCGGCCTTGGTCGACCCGATGCAAACCGGCGACAGGCTGCTGTCATGCCGCTTTCAGCAGGCCCGGTGCAGCATCGAGGCCTGGACCCACCCCAACCACAAGGACAGCCCATGCCCGCCCCTCTGATGAACCTGGCTGAAGTGCCCTTGCTGCCCCGCCCGGCCGACTGGGCACCACCGCCCGCCATCGCGCAGCGCATCGCCATGCGGTCGGGCCGCATCGGCAGCGCGCTGGGCCTGACCCACCTGGGCTGCAGCCTGGTGGCGGTGCCGCCGGGCAAGCAGGCCTTTCCGTTCCACAACCACCGCCACAACGACGAGCTGTTCGTGGTGCTGGCCGGCACCGGCGAGCTGCGCTACGGCAGCAGCCGCCAGCCGCTGCGCGAAGGCGACGTGGTGGGCTGCCCCGCCGGCGGGCCGGAGACGGCGCACGCCATCACCAACACCGGCACCACCGAGCTGCGCTACCTCGCCTTCAGCAGCCAGCACACGCCCGAGATCTGCGACTACCCCGACAGCGGCAAGACCGGCTGGTTCGACGACGGGCCCTTGACTGCGCAGGTCACCACGCCGGGCGCACCGCCGCAGACCGACCATGTGCTGGTGCGCCACGGCCAGGTGGTCGACTACTGGGACGGTGAGTAGAAGCGGCGATGCGCCGCGCCGGCCACCGGCTTCTTGGCCTGGCGGAAGTTCCACCACGGCAGCGCCTGGGTGAGCGACAGCACCTGCCCGCCGCTGGACGGCGCATAGCCTGGCAGCGCCTGCAGCGCCTGCAGCCAGGCGGGGCTGGCCAGTGCATCACGCAGCTTCAGCACCGCGGGGTGGTCCAGCGCGTCCTTCAGGCAGACCAGGAAATAGTCTTCGTCGATCAGCGGCACAAAGCCCAGGCCGAAGGCCCGGGCAGCGGCCTCGATGCCCGGGCCGGCGTCGGCCGCGCCGCTGGCCAGGGCGGCGGCCACGGCCAGGTGGCTGTCTTCCGGTGGCTGGAACCAGCCGGGGATGGCCTCGGCCACCAGCCCCTGCTCGGCCAGCAGGTGGTCCATCAGCAGGCGGGTGCCCGAGCCGCTCTGCCGGTTGAGGAAGCGCGGGGCACGCTGGCCCTGCGGCACCAGATCGGCCAGGCCCCGCAGCTCCAGCGGATTGCCGGGCTGCACCATCAGGCCCTGGGTGCGGCGCACGCAGCCGATCAGCTTGTGCAGGCCGGGCTTGAGCAGCGGCTTCATCGCCGCGGCGAACTGGCGCGAGCCACCCGGCAGCGCCGGCACATGAAAGCCGGCCACCCGGCAGCGGCCCTGGGCCAGCGCGGCCAGCGCGTCCACGCTGCCTGCAAAGCGCAGGTCGATGTGCAGGCCATGGTCGCGGTTGGCCACGTCGCGCAGCATCGGCAGCGCCAGGTCGTGGCTGGCAAAGACGGTCAGCACATGCTGGCTGCCATCGAGCGCGTCGGCCAGCACGCGTTCCAGCTCGGCGCGCAGGGCCTCGATGTGCGGTGTCAGGCGGGCGCGGGCGCGCTTCTCGGCCCACAGCAGGCGGTCGGCAAAGGGGGTCAGCCGCGCCGGCTGGCCCTGCGCCCAGGTGACGAGCGGCTCGCCGAGCGTGTCTTCCCAGCGCTTGAGCGCACCCCAGATGTGGCGGTAGCTGGCGCCCAGGTGCTTGGCCGCATGCTGGATCGAGCCGTGCTCATGCACGGCCTGCAGCAGCTCGAACAGCGGGTTGTGCAGCGCGGCGCCGCGCTGGCCGGTGGACTCGAAGCTGTACTGGAGGTGGACGCCGCGCGAGTTCATGCTAAGAACTGCTGCAGTCTCTGCAACAGCCTTTCAAGGCTGGGGCTCCCTGCGCATGCAGCATCAAGGTTCCAATCCGTGGCGACAAAGGCACTCAATCGCTCGTTGTAGAGCGGTCCCTTGCTGGCCCTACTACCCGCAGCAGGGACCAGTTCCGATGCCAATCGACGGTTCCGACTGCCTCGGGCGATTGCCATCAGTTTCTCCTTGGGATGCCGCTCATCTTCAACGTTTGTCGGGACCTTGTTTACCGGCACACCCAAGAACTTCGCAAGCCCAATCCGATCAGCGAGTAGCCAGCTCTCGATTTCGCGGACAGCTACGTTGAAGAGCAAGGTCGACGGCAAGTTGCGTATTCCCCAGTTGCTTCGAAGTGCAACTGGACACTCCTCCTGATCCAGGTCTGCAAGAACGACGTGCGGCACAGCGTGGCAGGCCTGACGGTACTTCGACATGGAGCGCTTAATGTTGCCAACACCACGCTCCACGAAGAACCGGGAGACCTCGAAATTTCGTCCGCTGGCACGCACTGCGCGCCGAGCAATGGCCATGCTCAGTTCGTCCTCCGTCACTAGCGCGATAAAGCGATTCACAGACTTTGGTTAGAGCAACGAAAGTTGCCCCAACTGGATTGCGGGCACCTTGCTAGAAACCACCTCAGCCACCGAGTAGCCCGCCTCCACCAATTTCACATCGTCGCCTCCCAGCAGCGTGACACGCGTTCCCTCCGAAGAAGGCGCTAAGGTCAGGACCTCCCGTGGATCGATGCTGCCGTGTTCCAGCAATGCCTTACTGTGCGTCGTGATGAAAACCTGCCGTCGATGTTTGGCCTTTCGTTGTACCTCCCACAGAAGCGCAGGAATCTCGCGAACAATGGCCTCACTGAGCGATAGCTCCGGTTCCTCCAACAGCAAGAGGGAGTCACCATCTAGCAGGCTCCACATCATTCCTAACAGGCGCAACGTTCCATCAGAAAACTGATCCTCACGTTGCCAGCCAGCATCTGGTCGCCAATGTTCATAAAGGGCGCCGAGGTGCGGGTGGCCACTGACAGGATCCTGGTCAAACTTCAGGTCTCGCATATTGGGGACGCAGACCCGCAAAGCTGACTCAATCTTCCTCAATCGTGCGGTGCGGGTCCGATCGGTCGTCTTGGCAATTCGCTCCAGAAAGGCTTGCCCGAACGGATCACCGTCAAGCGGCCCAGAGGCACCCAATTCCGGATGCTTAAGCAGTTGCGGAACCAGATGAAGATAGGTCAACGAAGCGAAGAACTGCGCGATCTCGCGGAAGTCCTTGTTGGCATTCACCTGCTCTAGACTGGTTTCTGTCAGACGCTCTGGGTCGGCCTTGTCCAACTCATCGGGTCTCGCCAAGACCGACCGAGATGAACGAAGGTTCTCCACAAGTTCGTCCTTCACCACCACCCGTTGGGCGCCCTTCCCTTCGCTGCGGAAAGCCAGCCGATAACGCCAAGAAGGTGCATCGTCAATGCGCTCAGAAAGTTCGACTTCGATCACAACCTGCGGATCCTTGCGCGCAAGAAGGCACCGCAACTTGGTGATACCCCCCCGACTATCGACCGCACGCTGCAACCCACCACCCTTGGGCTTGGCAACATCGCGAAGAAACCTGAGCGCATCCAGAAGGTTTGACTTTCCAGAGGCATTGGGGCCGAGTACGAAGACACGCTCGCGGAGCGATACATCGACAGCCTTGAAATTACGCCAATTCTTCAGTCGGAGTCTGGTGATGAACATCACGCCCTTTCGCGCAGCAGCAGTACCCAGAACATTCACAGCATCGTCTTGATCGACGCCGACCGTTGTTTACCGAATTGACTCTAGCACCGGACAGTTGCCCGAGATCTTCGAGCGCTTCTCCGCATCAGCCGCCAAACAGCCGCTTCAGCCAGGCCAGCAGCTTTGCAATCAGACCTTGCGGCGCTGGTGCCACCACAGCCGGCAGCGGCTCGGGCGCCACCTGGTAGCGCTCCTGCAACTTGGTGTTGAAGGTGGTGAAGAACTCGGTGGCCATCTTCTGCGCGGCCATGTCGACCAGGCGCGAGCCCAGCTGCGCGATCTTGCCGCCCACGGTGGCATGCGCGGTGTAGTGCAGCACCGTGCTGCGCGGGCCGGTGGATTCGAGCTTGACCTCGGCCGTGCCCTTGCCGTGGCCGGCCGCCCCGCCCTGGCCATCGAAGCGCAGGGTGTAGCTGTTGGGCGGCTGCAGGTTCTCCAGTTGCAGCTTGCCCTTGAAC
>Ga0209097_10001816_pt1 | contig 17837 bp, 13 predicted proteins | sample AD_UKC052_MetaG_FD_184419 | JGI IMG/M metagenome (GOLD analysis project Ga0209097, IMG submission 184419) | Active sludge microbial communities of municipal wastewater-treating anaerobic digesters from USA - AD_UKC052_MetaG (SPAdes) (version 2) | ecosystem: Engineered > Bioreactor > Anaerobic >... | reverse complement strand
GCTCGAGGCGCTGGTGCTGGCCGAGCCGCAGGCGCAGATCCTCGTGCTGCTGGACGACGATGCGACGCTGGCGGCGGCGAGCGAGCGGTTCCGGGAGCACCGCAGCCTGGCCGAGTATCGACTCCGAGATTCTCGCGAGTTCTTTCGACTCCCAACGGATGAAGCGCGTCGCCAACTCGTGGATCGTAGGCTTGAAGTTCTGGCGCGTGAGATTCGCGCACTCGATGATGACGACTGCTGGCGGTTGATCGAAAGTCTGCCGCCTGAGAAGGGCGGACGCCAAAGGCAACCAGCTCCGGCACCCGTTGCCGTTGCAACGCCGCCGCCACCTGCCATTGTTTTGGCATTGGCGCCCAAGCCTGCCGCTTTTGGCTTGAACGACTGCTGGCAGTTGCTTGAGCGGAGGCGCACTGGAGCCAGCGCCGAGCACATAAACCCGGATTCGCGCGAGTTCGCGGCGATTGCCGCCTGGATACTCCTGTGGAGTGACCAAGCACTCATGCGGCTAGTTGATGTCTTGTTCACGCGACGATCCGCCGTGAAGGCACGCATGGGTCGAAGGGATGGCGGCGCATCCTGAGGGTAACTTTGCGGGTAACTCGTTGCGTCGATGAAACAGTTTCAGAGGTGAGTGTGAGTGACCCCGGCCCAAGACAAGGTCCACAAGGACCCGCAGCAGTATGAACAGCCCAGGCGCTCAGGCGACCTGGGCTGTTTTCCTTGTGTGGCCCGAGGGTGCCGTCGCTGGCTGTGCGGTCGTCTCAAGTGCTGCCGTGGCTCGCCGATAGACCGGGGATGCGACATCTGCCGAGATTCGGTCTGCCCGACCCGCCGTCTGCGTCCGACAGCTGGGAGGCCGTGCGCCGGCCGCCGCGCCACACCGACGAAGCGCTGACCGGCACCACCCGTGCCTGGCTGCGCAAGCTGCCCGCCGGGCGCAGGCCTGAGCACCTGTGCACGCAGTTCCCGCGCCTGGCCAACCTGCTCGCGTGGAACTGGCCCGATCCGGTGCAGGTGCACAGCATCCTCGACGACCTGCTGACGGACCGTCGCGGCGGCCGTGCGGGCTTTCCGGCGGCGGTGGTGCACGAATTGCGTCGCCTGCGCGAGTACAACCACCGCTTCGGCGAGAGCGGGCAGCCGCCCGGCTATCTCGAGCTGCTGCGCCGCATCTGGCCGCGGCATTGACGCCGCTGGCCCGGCCCCGCCGTCATGGCCGGCGCGGGGCGGGGCTAACATGGCCGCTCGGCAGGCCCTGCCGCCACAACGGGTTCCCTGCATGACCTCGATCGCCCCACGCCAGCGTCCACCAGCCGCGTCGGCCGCGGCCACTTCCACCGCCGCAGCGGATGCGCTTGCCGCACGCCCGCGCGGGCGGCTCGACTGGCACCAGTTGCTGGGCTGGCTGCGCGACGATGGCCTGGTCAGCGAGGACGACGCCCAGCGCGTGGTGCGCCGCTTCGCCGCCGGTTCAAGCAGCCTGCATGCGCTGGTGCGGCTGGGGGGGGCCGGCCTGCAGCACCAGGGCCGCGCGCTGGATTGCGAGGCCCTCACCGAATGGCTGGCCCGGCGTGTGCAGCTGCCCTATCTGCGCATCGACCCATTGAAGGTCGACGTCGGCCGCGTGGCCGAGGTGATGAGCCTGCAGTACGCAGAAATGCGCAAGGTGCTGCCGGTGAATGTGTCGACGGACGCAGTGACCGTGGCCACCAGCGAGCCGTTCGACACCGGCTGGGTCGGCGAGATTGAATCGCACAGCCGGCGCCGGGTGAAGCTGGTGATGGCCAACCCCGAGGACGTGGCCCGCTACACCAGCGAGTTCTACAACCTGGCACGCTCGGTGCGCAATGCGCAGAAGAGCGGCGAGACGGCCGCCACTGCCAGCTTCGAGCAGCTGGTGGAACTGGGCAAGGCCAACAAGCAGCTCGACGCCAACGACCAGGGCGTGGTGCAGGTGGTCGACTGGCTGTGGCAGTACGCCTTCGACCAGCGCGCGTCCGACATCCACCTCGAGCCGCGGCGCGAGATGGGCGCCATCCGCTTCCGCATCGACGGCGTGCTGCACACCGTCTACCAGGTGCCGCTGACGGTGATGAACGCGATGACCGCCCGCATCAAGCTGCTGGGCCGCATGGACGTGGTGGAACGCCGCCGCCCGCAGGATGGCCGCATCAAGACCAAGCGCCCCGACACCGTGGACGGCGCGGGCGACGAGGTCGAGATGCGCCTGTCCACGCTGCCCACGGCGTTTGGTGAAAAGCTGGTGATGCGGGTGTTCGACCCCGAGACGGTGGTCAAGAGCGTGGCCGCGCTGGGCTTTTCCGACCATGACGGCGAGCGCTGGGCCCAGCTGATCGGCCAGGCGCACGGCATCATCCTGGTCACCGGGCCCACCGGCAGCGGCAAGACGACCACGCTGTACTCCACGCTGAAGAGCCTGGCGACCGAATCGGTGAACGTGTGCACCGTGGAAGACCCGATCGAGATGATCGAGCCGGCCTTCAACCAGACCCAGGTGCAGGCGGCGCTGGACATGGGCTTTGCCGAAGGCCTGCGGGCGCTGATGCGGCAGGACCCGGACATCATCATGGTCGGCGAGATCCGCGATCTGGCCACCGCCGAGATGGCGATCCAGGCTGCGCTGACCGGCCACCTGGTCTTCAGCACCTTGCACACCAACGACGCGGCCTCGGCCATCACCCGGCTGACCGATCTGGGCGTGCCACCCTACCTGATCTCGGCCACGGTGATCGGCGTGCTGGCGCAGCGCCTGGCGCGCACCCTGTGCCCGGCCTGCAAGGTGCGCGACGACTCCACCACCCGCGAGACGCTGGACGGCCTGGCCCAGCCCTGGCGCCTGTCGGGCGGCGTGCGGCCCTACAAGCCGGTGGGCTGCCAGGCCTGCCGGCAGACCGGCTATCGTGGCCGCGTCGGCCTGTACGAGCTGCTGGTGATGGGCGACGAGGCACGCCGTGCGGTGCACCCGGCGCACGACATGGCCGCCCTGCGCCGCCATGCGGTGAAGGACGGCATGCGTCCGCTGCGCCTGGCCGGCATGATGCGGGTGGCCGAGGGCCAGACCACGGTCGACGAGGTGCTGCGGGCCACGCCGGCCTGGTCGGAATCCTGACCCGGCCAGCCAGCGGTTGGCCGGCCGCCCGGCCGCGTTGTCCTGTCAGCGACACCCCGGGTGCGCGGGGTGCGGCTTACGTGGAAACCACACCGGGCCCATGGGGGGCGCTCTCTAGAATCCGGCACGGCTGTCATGCCGTGTCGAGGAGCACCTGCAATGAAAATCAAGAGCCAGAAGGATTTCTGGTCGGGTCTGATGTTTGTGGCGGTCGGCCTGGGCTTTGCCTGGGGTGCCACCAACTACAGTTTCGGCACATCGGCCCGGCCCGGCCCCGCCTACTTCCCGTTCGGCCTGGGCGTCCTGTTGGCCATCATGGGTGCCCTGGTGTGGTTCGCGTCGATCACGGTGGAGACCGAGGACGGCGACCCCATCGGCAGCATCGCCTGGAAACCGCTGATCATCATCACTGGCTCGGTGGTGATGTTCGGCTTCATCCTGCCCAAGCTGGGCATGATCCTGTCGCTGCCCTTGCTGATCCTGGTGTCGGCGCTGGCCGGTGACGAGTTCCACTGGAAGGACGCGTTGCTGAACATCGCGGTGCTCACACTGGGCTCGTGGCTGGTGTTCATCAAGGGGCTCAGTCTGGTCATCCCCCTGTGGCCTTCGTTCATCACCGGCTGAGGCATCGACCATGGATCTCCTGAACAACCTGGCGCTCGGCTTCGGCGTCGCCTTCTCCTGGATCAACCTGGCCTACGCCTTCGGGGGCGCCGTGCTGGGCACGCTGATCGGCGTGCTGCCTGGCCTGGGGCCGGTGGCCACCATCGCGATGCTGCTGCCCAGCATCTACGCGCTCGACGCCACGCCCGCGCTGATCATGCTGGCCGGCATCTACTATGGATCGCAGTACGGCGGGTCGACCACGGCCATCCTGATCAACGTGCCGGGTGAGTCGGCGTCGGTGGTGACGGCCATCGATGGCTACCAGATGGCCCGCAAGGGCCGGGCCGGTGCCGCGCTGGCGGCGGCCGGTCTGGGCTCGTTCTTCGCCGGCTGCGTGGGCACCATCATCATCGCGGCCTTTGCGCCGCCGCTGACCGAAGTGGCGTTCAAGTTCGGTCCGGCCGAATACTTCAGCCTGATGGTGCTGGGCCTGATCGGCGCCGTGGTGCTGGCCTCGGGGTCGCTGATCAAGGCCATTGGCATGATCATCCTGGGTCTGCTGCTGGGCCAGATCAACACCGACGTGATCTCTGGTGTGCCGCGTTTCAGCTTCGACATCCCTGAACTGACCGACGGCATCGGCTTCGTGGCCATCGCGATGGGTGTGTTCGGCTTCGGCGAGATCATCGCCAACCTCAGCCGCCCGGCTGAAACCCGCGAGGTGTTCACCAAGAACGTGACCGGCCTGTGGCCCACCAGGCAGGACTTCAAGGACGCCGCGCCAGCCGTGCTGCGTGGTACCGCCCTGGGCTCGACGCTGGGCATCCTGCCCGGCGGTGGTGCGCTGCTGTCGTCGTTTGCGGCCTACACGCTGGAGAAGAAGATGCGTGGCCGGCCGGGCGAGGTGCCCTTCGGCCAGGGCAACATCCGCGGTGTGGCCGGCCCCGAGGCGGCCAACAACGCCGGCGCGCAGACCAGCTTCATCCCGATGCTGACGCTGGGCATCCCGCCGAACGCGGTGATGGCGCTGATGGTGGGCGCGATGACGATCAAGGGCATCCAGCCCGGCCCGCAGGTGATGACCAGCAACCCCGAGCTGTTCTGGGGCCTGATCGCCAGCATGTGGGTGGGCAACCTGATGCTGATCATCCTGAACCTGCCGCTGATCGGCATCTGGATCAAGCTGCTGACGGTGCCCTACCGGTTCCTGTTCCCGGCCATCGTCACCTTCTGCTGCATCGGCAGCTACACGCTGAACAACAACCCGTTCGACGTGTACATGACGGCCATCTTCGCGGTGATCGGCTATGTGTTCTACAAGCTCAGCTGCGAGCCGGCGCCGCTGCTGCTGGGCTTCATCCTCGGCCCGATGATGGAAGAGAACCTGCGCCGTGCGCTGCTGCTGTCACGCGGTGACTGGTCCACCTTCGCCACCCGGCCGCTGTCGGCGTCGCTGCTGGCGGCGTCGGTGCTGATGATCGTTGTGGTGATGCTGCCGTCCATCCGCGCCAAGCGCGAGGAAGCCTTCGTCGAGGACTGACGCGGCAGCCGTCGCTCCGATGACAAGCGGCCCCGGTTGGGGCCGCTTTCACGTCCGGGGTGGGGCGGGCCGTGCGCGGCAACGCCCGGTCGCCGTCAGTCGTTCAAGGCCTGATCGATCGTGCGCAGCAACTGCGCGCCGTCCAGCGGCTTGGTGAGGAACTGTGCCGCACCGGCGTCGAAGCATTCGTCGATGCGCTGCGGCCGGCTCTCGGCCGAGACCACGATCACCGGCAGCGTGCGCAGCCGTGAATCCGCCTGCAGGGCCTGCAGCACGGCAATGCCGGGCTGGTCGGGCAGATCCAGGTCGAGCAGCACCAGGTCGGCCTCGGCCGCCAGCGCAAGGCCTTCGGCGCCGGTGCCTGCGCACACGAGTTGCACCCCGGGGCGCTGGGCCAGCAGGGTGCGCATGGCCTCGACGTCGGCCGGGTTGTCCTCGATGTAGAGCACGGTGCCGATGCTCACCTGCGGCATCAGCGGCAACGCACTCGTCACCACGGTGCGCTGCGGCTCGCCGACCGGGCGCGGCAGCGTGAGGCTGAAGACCGAGCCCTGGCCCTCCTGGCTGCTGACCTCGAGTGTGCCGCCCATCAGGTCGGCCAGCTTGCGGCAGATCACCAGGCCGATGCCGGTGCCCTGGGTGCCCGGCTGGCCCGGCGCGCCGTGCTGCTCACGCCCCAGACGGTGGAACGGCGTGAACAGCTCGCCCAACTGGGCCTCGCTCATGCCGATGCCGCTGTCTTCCACCTCGATGCAGACCTCGCCGATGGCAGCCGGGCGGGCGCGCAGCACCACGCGGCCGCCACGGCGGTTGTACTTCACCGCATTGCCCAGCAGGTTGATCAGCACCTGGCGCAGGCGCAGCGGGTCGGCCTGCACCCATTCGGCCTGCGGGCTCAGCGACAGCTGCAGTTCGACCTGCGCCTGCTGCGCGGCGGGCTCCACCATGGCCAGCGCCTCCTGCGCCAGATCGGGCAGGGACACCGGCTCCAGCGTCAGCCGCAGGCTGCCGGCCTCCATGCGCGACAGGTCGAGCACGTCGTTGATCATGTCCAACAGGTGCCAGCCGGCCTGGCGGATCTGCGCCAAGCCGTGGCGGTGCTGTGGATGGCCGGGCTCCAGCCCGCCGGCCACGTCGTCGCTGCCCAGCATCTGGGCGAAGCCCAGGATGGCGTTCAACGGGGCCCGCAGTTCGTGGCTGAGCCGTGCCAGAAAGTCGCTCTTGGTGCGGCTGGCCACCTCGGCCTGCTCACGCTCGCGCTCGGCCTCGCGCAGGCGCAGCACCTGGGTCAGGTCCTGCAGCGCCCCCACGGTGGCCACCGGCGTGCCGTGGGCGTCGTGCAGGGTGCGCAGGCTGGCGGCCACCTGCAGCATGCGGCCGTCGGGCGTCAGGTAGCGCTGGCGCCGGGCCTCGCCGCCACCCATGGCCGCTGCGGTGCCGTCGTCCTCGGTCACGTCGGGAAGGCGGAAGTCGGCCAGCGGCTTGTGCAGCAGGTCGGCGGCGTCGCAGGCCATCATCTGGCAGAAGGCCGGGTTCACCTCGACGATGCGGCCCGCCGGGTCGACCACGGTGACGCCGATGTTCACGCTGTCGAAGATGGCGCGGAAGCGCTGCTCGCTCACCGCCAGGCGGGCTTCGGCCTGGCGGCGTTCGTCCACCTCGGTTTGCAGGGCGACGGTGCGCTCGCGCACACGGTCTTCGATGCGGCGGATCCGGCCGGTCAGCGCCAGCAGCAGGGCGGCCAGCAACGCGGTGCCGGTGACAGCCGGCAGCGCCAGCAGCCACACCGCCGTGAAGAGGCGGTTCTCGGCGGTCACTGGCTCGGTGACCAGCAGGTCCAGCCGCTGCCCGCCCAGGGTCAGGGCTTGTGGCACTGCGCGCAGCGCACGGGCGGCCACGTCGGTCTCGCAGCCGGGTGGCCCGGCCAGGCGGCGGGCCGCCTGTGTGTCGGTGGCGGTGCCTGTGGCGGTGGCCGGCGCCGTCAGGCACACCCGCAGGTTGGGATCGTCGTCGTCGGGCAAGGCCGGGTCCAGCAGGGCATGGCCATCGACGCGGGCGAACACCAGCGCCGCTGCACCGCCGCTGGACGGCGCCGGCGCGGCCTGCAGCACCAGCAGCTGTGTGGCGCCAGCGCCGCCGGCCAGCGCCGCCAGCGGCAGCACGATGGCCTGGCCGGGCTGTTCAACAGCCCGCGTCGCGGCCTGTGTCAGCGGGGCATCCAGCTGCAGGCGCCCGTCGGCCGCCAGGCGCGCGCCGGGCAGGGCGGCGGCTTCGCCTTTCTGCAGGCGTGCATGCCGCAGCAGCAGGCTGTTGTCGCCCGGGGCGGGCAGGTCGAGCCAGCCGGTGCTCAGCAGGCCGGGAATGCGGTCCATCCAGCTGGCCGAGAGCTGGTCGAACAACGGGTTGTCCTGCTCGGGACGCCCGGCCTGGGCCACGCCGCGCAGGGTGAGCACGGCGTCCAGCGGGGCGGCCAGCAGCTGCTGCACCCGCACCCGGCGCAGGTTGGCCTCGCGGTCGAAGGCGGCCTGCAGGCGGCCTTCATCGCGGCGGGCCAGTTCATGGAAGCCTGGCAGCAGCCCGGCCACCAGCATCAGCAGCGGCAGTGCCACCAGGCGGCGGCGCGGCCGCCAGGCCTGCAGCGGCCGGCCCAGCCAGCACAGCAGCACGGGCGCGGTGACGATGATGCCGGCGGCATCGGCGATGAAGCGGCCGACCGCGCCCGCCAGCTGGGGGCGGGTCAAGGGCTGGGCAGCCGCCGCGTCCAGGCCGGCCTGCAGCAGCATGCCGCCGGCCACCCCGACCAGCGCAGCGGCCGGGGCAGCCACCAGCACGAAGCGCTTGAGCCGTGGCCAGGTGTCCAGCTGCATCAACTCGGCATCGGAGGCGTGGCGCATCAGCCAGCCGGTCAGCATGGCCTGCAGGCCCAGCACGGCTGCCCCGGCCAGCGCCGGCGGCCAGGCCAGGCCACGCCAGGCGATGTCGGCCGCCAGCACGCCCAGCAGCGCTGCCGGCACGGTCCAGCGGCCGCGGGCCATGGCTGCGGCCACCACCACGCCCAGCACCACCGACAGCGGCGACAGGCTGGCCGTGCCCAGGGTGTAGACCGGCAGCAGGGCCTGCAGCACGGCGCACAGCAACGCCAGTGCCAGCGCACGCGTCAGGCCGCGGCTGGTGCCGGGCTGCAGGGTTGCGGAGGTGTCCGGATCGGGGTTCGGGTTCATTGTTCTGCCGGGTTCGCCTGCAGGCGAGTATGTCGCAGGCCACCGCGGCCACCGGTGCGTGCTTCCTACAATGCCGCCAATGTCTGCAACGCCCCTGCCGGTCTCGCTGCCGCCGACCGGCCAAGCGCCGGCCGCCCTGCGCCGCTGGGTCGGTCCGGCGCTGGCCATGGCGGGCGCGGTGGCGTTTTCCGGCAAGGCCATCATCGTCAAGCTGGCCTACCGGCACGAGGTGGACGCCGTCACGCTGATCATGCTGCGCATGGCGGTGGCGCTGCCGTTCTTCCTGCTGATGTGCTGGTGGGCTGGGCGGGGCCGGGCGCCACTGCCCTGGCGCGACCGCTGGATCGCCGCGGCGCTGGGCTTCAGCGGCTACTACCTGTCGAGCTTTCTCGACTTCCTGGGCCTGCAGCACATCACCGCCAGCCTGGAGCGGCTGATCCTGTACCTGACGCCGTCGGTGGTGCTGCTGCTGTCCTGGGCGCTGTATGGCCGGCGGGCCAGCGCACGCCAGTGGCTGGCGATGGCGCTGGCCTACTTCGGCCTGGTGCTGGTGTTCGGCCATGAACTGACGCTGGACGGCCCGCGCGTGGCCCTGGGCGCCGCGCTCGTGGTGGGCAGCACGCTCAGCGATGCCGGCTACCTGCTCTACAGCGGCGAGGTGGTGCAGCGCATCGGCGCGCTGCGGCTCACCGGCTGGGCCAGCGCCGTGGCCTGCGTGCTGTGCCTGGCGCAGTTCGCGCTGCTGCGGCCGCTGGCCGGTGTGGCCGACATCCCGGCGCCGGTGCTCTGGCTGAGCCTGCTCAACGGCACGCTGTGCACCGTGCTGCCGGTGCTGATGGTGATGATGGCCATCGAGCGCATCGGCTCGGCCAAGGCGGCGCAGTACGGCATGGTGGGGCCGGTGACCACCATCGCGCTGGGCGTGCTGATCCTGGGCGAGCCGTTCACCGCCTGGGTGGCCGCCGGCACCGTCTGCGTGCTGGGTGGCGTGGCCCTGCTGGCCCGCGCACGGTAAGGTGCAGCTTTCGACGATCGAACCCACCAACGAGGAGAACACACATGGATCTGGGCATCGCAGGCAAGTGGGCGCTGGTGTGCGCCGCCAGCAAGGGGCTGGGGCGCGGCTGCGCCGAATCGCTGGCGCGCGAAGGCGTCAACGTCGTCATCACCGCGCGGGGTGCCGACGCCCTGGAGGCCACGGCCGCCGACATCCGCCGCATGGCCCCGGGCGTGCAGGTGCGCACCGTGGTGGGCGACATCACCACCGAGGCCGGCCGTGCCGCCGCGCTGGCCGCGTGCCCGCAGGTCGACATCCTGGTCAACAACGCGGGCGGGCCGCCGCCGGGTGATTTCCGCCAGTGGGACCGCGCCGCATGGCTGGCAGCAGTGGAAGGCAACATGTTCACGCCGATCGAGCTGATCAAGGCCACGGTCGATGCGATGGCCGCGCGCGGCTACGGCCGGGTGATCAACATCACCTCGTCGTCGGTCAAGGCGCCGATCGACTTCCTGGGCCTGAGCAACGGCGCCCGCAGCGGGTTGACCGGCTTCGTCGCCGGCGTGGCGCGCCAGCCGCAGTTGGCCGGGCGCGGGGTGACGATCAACAGCATCCTGCCCGGCTCGTTCGACACCGACCGGCTCAAGCAGGGCTTCAAGGCCAACGCGGCCAAGGCCGGCCTGTCGCCTGAGGAACTGGCCGACCGCCGCCGCGTGCTGGTGCCGGCACAGCGCTTCGGCACGGCGGCCGAATTCGGCGAGCTGTGCGCTTTCCTGTGCAGCCTGCAGGCCGGCTACATCACCGGCCAGAACCTGCTGATCGACGGTGGCGCCTACCCGGGCACCTACTGATCAGGCCAGCGGGATCCACAGCTCGGTCAGCAGGTCGGCCGGCGCTGTGCACGTCGGGTCGTTGAGCACCAGCTCCAGCGGTGGCGCGTCGCGCAGCGTCACGTCTGCACTGGGCAGCCAGTCGCGGTAGATCGCATCCCAGCTGCGGTGCAGCGTGCCGTAGGGCCCGCGGTGTGTGAACACCGCATGCCGGCCCGGCGCGATGGTCCACCAGGCCAAGCTGCCGGTCAGCGGGATGTCCGGTCGCATGCAGGCGCCGCTGCCGGTGGACAGGTCGTGGCCGAACACCACGCCGGCCACGTAGCGGCAATGGGCATCGTCCGGGCCTTGCGGGTCGTCGGGCACCAGGGCGATGCAGCTGGCGATGGCCGGCATCTGCCCGGCCTGGCCCACGGCGGTCATCAGCTCGCCGAAGGCCTGCTGGGCGGCGCGTGTCATCGAATGGTCGACCATGCCTCGGGCGGTGGCCGTCAGTGCCATCAGCGGTGGGGTACGGTCATCGGCGGCGGGCACGGTGTGGAAGCGGGTGGGTTGCATTGCAGGCTCCTGGGGAGACGAGGTGACGGGTGGGCGCCAGGGTTGCAGCAGGTTGGTCCAGGCGGCGGCGTCGCCGCGCCGCACCGCGCCCGGCGTGGTGTCCAGCTCGCGCCGCATGGCTTTGGCCAGCGCCTGGGCGGATTCATAGCCGACCTGCAACGCGATCTCCAGCACCGGCTCGCGGCCGCTGGCCAGCAGGGCACAGGCGCGCTGCAGCCGCCGCCAGGTGACATAGGCGCCGACGCTGCAGCCCACATGCGCCTGGAACACCCGGTGGAAGTGGTGGCGCGACAGCGCCGCGCGGTCGGCCAGCACATCGGCATCCAGCCGGGCAGTGAGATGGGCCTCCACATGGGCCAGCGCACGCCCGATCAGCCGGGCATGGCGGCCGGGCATGGCCTGACCGGCAGACAGGCTGCGGCGGCGCAGTGGCGGCTGGGGCTGGGGCTGGGGCATGGTGGGGATTGTCGGCAGCCGCTGGCGGGCGCGCGTGTCCGGGTGTGCGCACCTCCGCCGATACACTGGCCCCCCCTGCCGTTGCCCCAACGCCCGTGTCTGACCGCCTCGCCGTCCTGCCGCAATACCTGCTGCCCAAGCAGGCGCTGACCCAGCTGGCCGGCGCCGTGGCGCGGCGCCGGGGCGGCGCCTTCACCACCGCGTTGATCCGCCGCTTCGTCGCCCGCTATGGCGTGAACATGGCCGAGGCGGCCGATCCACGCATCGAGGCCTATGCCAGCTTCAACGACTTCTTCACCCGCGCGCTGAAGCCGGGCGCACGGCCGCTGGCCGACGCGCCCCTGCTGTGCCCGGTGGACGGCGCCATCAGCCAGTTCGGCCCGGTGCAGCAGGGCCAGGTGTTCCAGGCCAAGGGGCACCAGTACAGCGCCACCACGCTGGTGGGCGGTGATGCGGCGCTGGCCGCACCGTTTGCCGACGGCAGCTTCGCCACGCTGTACCTCAGCCCGCGCGACTACCACCGCATCCACATGCCCTGTGCCGGCACGCTGCGGCGCATGCTGCATGTGCCGGGCGACCTGTTCTCGGTGAACCCGACCACCGCCCGTGGCGTGCCGGGGCTGTTCGCACGCAACGAACGGGTGGTGTGCGTGTTCGACGACGCCGCCGGTCGGCCCTTCGTGCTGGTGCTGGTGGGCGCCACCATCGTCGGCAGCATGGCCACGGTGTGGCACGGGCTGGTGAACCCGCCGCGCCCTGGCACGGTGCGCGACTGGCACTACACCGGCGCGCAGGCCGTGCGGCTGGACCGTGGTGCCGAGATGGGCCGCTTCCTGCTCGGGTCCACCGTGGTACTGCTGTTCACCCGTGCGCAGATGCAGGGCCTCCAGTTCAACCCGGCGTGGGCGCCGGGCGGCCCCATCCGCATGGGCGAGCCGATGGCGGCGTGACGCCAGCTGGCCCCGGTCAGGGGTCGGTCGACAACGCCTCGGTGCAGTGCCAGGGCATTTCCAGCCGGCCGTCGTCGCCGGGCAGGGCCTCGATGCTGATGCGCGGCGCCGACGACTGCACCGGCCCGAAGATGGTGGCAAAGGCGACGTCGGCCGCGTCGCGCCCGGTGCCGAAGCGCACGAAGCCCATCGGGATGGCGGTGCCCGACGGGTCGAAGATGGTCCAGCGGCCGTCCAGGTAGGCCTCCACGTAGGCATGGAAGTCGGTCGGCCCCAGGGCCGGGTCGGCGCCATAGTCGATGCCGGTGGCAAAGCGCGCCGGAATGTTGACCGCCCGGCACAGCGCGATCATCAGGTGGGCGAAGTCGCGGCACACGCCGACGCCGTCGGCCAGCGTGTCCATCGCCGAGGTGGTGCTGTTGCTGGTGTTGGGCGTGAAGGCGGTGCGCTGCAGCACCCAGTCCCGGATCGCCTGCACCCGGCTGTGGCCCTGCCACTGCTGGCCGAATTCACGCGTGGCCAGGCGGGTCAGGCGGTCGCTCTGGCAATAGCGGCTGGGGTAGATGTAGCCCAGCACCGGCGTGGGCAGTTGCGCCACCGGTGTCTCGGCAATGCCGGCCGGCCAGGCCTTGTGGTGCAGCAGGTCGACGGTGGCGCCGTAGCGCACGTGCAGCGGCCCGGCCTGGGCGCTCAGGCGCAAGTGGCGGTTGCCGGTGGCAGGGTCGGTGTCCACCCGCCACGGCACGTCCTGGCTCAGCGTCAGCAACTCCTGCAGCACCACCTGGCGGGCGGTGTGCGCGGCATGGATGTTGAAGACGAAGTCACTGCCCGGCGGGCCGACGGTGTAGTCCAGATCCAGCTGCAGGCGCAGGCGGATCATGGCGTGTGCTTCGGTGGGTGCTGCGGCGTGATCAGGGTTTTCATGGGGGTCCAGGGTTGTGGCGACCGTACCACCAATCGGCGCCAGCGCCGCCTGCACCCGCATTGACCTTGCGCTGCCGCCTGGGCTAGCGTGCCCCTCCCACCGCTGCAAGCCTGCGCCGCCATGCGTGTCTTCACCGCCAGCCTCGCCACCGAGACCAACACTTTTGCCCCGCTGCCCACCGGGCTGGCGGCGTTCCAGCAAGATGGCACCTGGCACCCTGGTGGCTCCCATCCAGCGGCGCCCACCCTGTTCGCCGGTCCGCTGCACGCCGCCCGCCAGCGCGCCCGCGAGCGCGGCTGGACGCTGATCGAAGGCCTGGTGGCCGCCGCCCAGCCCGGCGGCACCACCACCCGGGCCGCCTATGAAACGCTGCGCGACCACATCCTGGCCGACCTGCGCGCGGCGCTGCCGGTGCAGCTGGTGCTGCTGGGGCTGCACGGTGCCATGGTGGCCGACGGCTACCCCGACTGCGAGGGCGACCTGCTCACCCACGTGCGGCAGATCGTCGGCCCGGGCGTGGTGGTGGGCGCCGAACTGGACCCGCACCACCACCTCAGCGCGGCCATGCTGGCCCAGGCCGACCTGCTGATCGCGTTCAAGCAGTACCCGCACACCGACGTGCTGGAGCGCGCCTTTGAGCTGGTCGACCTGTGTGCGGCCCAGGTGGTGCATGGCCGGCGGCCGGTGCCGTCGGTGGTCGATTGCGGCATGGCGGTGATCGTGCACACCACCCGTGAGCCGGCGCAGGGCTTCGTGCAGCGCCTGCAGGCGCTGGAAGGGCAGGGCGGCGTGCTGTCGATCAGCCTGACGCACGGCTTCCCCTGGGGCGACGTGCCCGACATGGGCACGCAGGTGCTGGTCTACACCGACGGCCGGCAAGCCGAGGGCGATGCCCTGGCCCGGCGCCTGGCCGATGAGCTGATCGCGATGCGCAGCGCCCTCGACACCCCCTGGCTCGGCATCGACGCCGCGCTGGATGCCGCGCTGGCCGCGCCGCCGGGCCTGGTGGTGATCGCCGACAGCGCCGACAACCCCGGCGGCGGTGCAGCCGGTGACAGCACCTTCGTGCTGCGCCGGCTGGTCGAGCGCGGCATCACCCAGGCCGCGCTGGGCCCGCTGTGGGACCCGCAGGCGGTGCGCATCGCCTTCGACGCGGGTGTGGGCGCGCGCCTGCCGCTGCGCATCGGCGGCAAGGTCAGCCCGCTGTCGGGCGATCCGCTGGACGCCGAGGGCACCGTGCTGGCCCTGCAGCGCGACATGGCCATGCGCGCGCTGGCTGGCACCACCCAGCCGCTGGGCGACTGTGCGTTGCTGCAGATCGGTGGAACGGCCGGGCAGGGCGGCGTGCAGGTGGTGCTGATCAGCCGCCGCAGCCAGGCCATGGGCACTGATCTGTTCACCCAGCTGGGCTGCGACCTGGCGGCCCAGCGCATCGTGGTGGTGAAGTCGTCGCAGCATTTTCGTGCGGCCTATGCGCCGCTGGCGGTGCAGGTGCTGTATTGCGCGGCGCCCGGCTCGGTGACAGCCGATCTGCGGCAGTTGCCCTACCGGCACATCCGCCGCCCCAAGTGGCCGATCGACCTGCCGGGCGACATGGCGCCCGGCGGCTGACGCACGCCTGCCCTGGCGCAGGACTTGCTCGAACGTCTGAGAAAACCCCGAGCGATCGGTCTGCCGAATTCGGTTAGCGTTGCGGCACCGTTCCGGGGCAGCATCCCCGGTCCAACCGATCCCCATTCCGGAGCCTGAACCCCATGAAATTGAACCGTCGTCTGGCCACCGTGGCCACGCTGTCCGTGCTGTCCATGGCCACATCACTGCCCGTGCTGGCGCAGGGCACCGTGCTGAAGGTGGTGCCGCACTCGAACCTGGCCATCCTCGACCCGATCTGGACGACGGCCTACATGAGCCGCAACCACGGCTACATGATCTACGACACCCTGTTCGGCACCGACGAGAACGCCAAGGTCAAGCCGCAGATGGTCGAGAGCTGGACCGAAAGCCCCGACAAGCGCCTGTGGACCTTCAAGCTGCGCAAGGGCCTGGAATTCCATGACGGCAAGCCGGTGACCGGTGACGACGTGATCGCCTCGCTCAACCGCTGGGGCAAGCGTGACGCCATGGGCTCGGCGCTGTTCCAGTTCATCCAGCGCATGGATTCGCCCACGCCCGACACCTTCCGCATCTTCCTGGGTGAAGCCAACGGCTTCATGCTCGAGGCGCTGGGCAAGCCCAGCTCCAACGTGCCCTTCATCATGCCCAAGCGCATCGCCGAGACCGACGCGTTCAAGCAGATCGAGGAGCACATCGGCTCGGGCCCCTACATCTTCAAGCGCGACGAGTTCAAGCCCGGCGACAAGGCGGTGTACCTGAAGAACCCGAAGTACGTGCCGCGCAGCGAGCCGCCGTCGGGCACCACCGGTGGCAAGAATGTGTACGTCGATCGGGTGGAATGGAACCTGGCGCTGCGTGATGCGCAGGCCCAGGTCAATGCGCTGCAGAAGGGCGAGGTCGACATCATCGAGGCGCTGGGCTTCGACCACTTCGAGACCGCCAAGGCAGACGCCAACATCCAGCTGCCGAAGTACGCCACCTACGGCCTGCAGTACATGGCGCGCTTCAACCACCTGCACAAGCCCTTCGACAACGCCAAGGTGCGCCAGGCCGCCCTGGCCGCCATGACGCAGGAGCCCTTCCTGCGGGCGCAAGTGGGCGTGAAGGAGCTCTACAAGAGCTGCTACTCGATGTTCATCTGCGGCACGCCCTACGGCACCACCGCCGGCAGCGACATCCAGGGCAAGAGCAACATGAAGAAGGCGCAAGAGCTGTTGAAGGCCAGCGGCTACGACGGCACGCCCATCGTCATCATGAAGCCCACCGACCTGGCCAGCATCCAGAAGCTGCCTGATGTCGCTGCGCAACTGCTGCGCCAGGCCGGCTTCAAGGTCGACCTGCAGGCCATGGACTGGCAGACCCTGGTGGGCCGGCGCGCCAAGAAGGACGCACCCGACAAGGGCGGCTGGCACGTGTTCCTGACCGCCTGGCAGACCTTTGACGTGTGGAGCCCGATCGCCAACCCGACGATGGACACCCGCGGCGAGAAGTCGGGCTGGTTCGGCTGGGCGTCGGACGACAAGATGATCACCATCCGCAACGAGTTCATGCGGGCCACCGACGATGGCCAGAAGAAAAAGCTGGCCGAGCAGCTGCACGCCCGCGCCTACGAGGTGGCCACCCACGCGCCACTGGGCGAGTACATGCAGCCGATGGCCGCACGCAAGAACATCAGCGGCTTCTTCGTCAGCAACGGCAACATCTACTGGAACCTGAAGAAGCAGTGAGGCTCCCCTGGTCCCGGGGCCGCGCCTGACGCGGCCCCGGGCCTGGTGCCACCGACCCGATGCTGAATTTCCTCGTCAAACGGCTGCTGTCCACGCTGCCCGTCCTGCTGATCGTCTCGCTGCTCGTGTTCCTGATGCTCCGGCTCACGCCCGGAGACCCGGCCGCCGTGCTGGCAGGAGATGCCGCCAGCACCGAGCAGATCGCCCAGATCCGCACCAACCTGGGCCTGGACCGGTCCATCCCCGAACAGTTCTTCATCTGGGCGGGCCATCTGGTGCAGGGCGACCTGGGCCAAAGCTACTACTACAAGACCGAAGTCACCACGCTGATCAGCCAGCGGCTGGAGCCCACCGTCTCGCTGGCACTGATCACCATCACGCTGGCGGTGCTGATCGCCGTGCCGCTGGGCGTGATGGCAGCCTGGCGCTTCGGCGGCTGGCTCGACAAGGGGCTGATGGGCTTCTCGGTGCTGGGCTTCTCGGTGCCGGTGTTCGTCAGCGCCTACCTGCTGATCTGGCTGGTGTCGCTGAAGCTGGGTTGGCTGCCGGTGCAGGGCTACAAGCGCATCGCCGATGGCGTGGGCCCGTGGCTGTACCACCTGACCTTGCCGGCCGTCACGCTGAGCCTGATCTACATCGCGCTGATCGCCCGCGTCACCCGCGCGTCAGTGCTGGAGACGCTGGGCGAGGACTACATCCGCACCGCCCGTGCCAAGGGCCTGCCCGAGGTGACGGTGCTGATGCGCCATGCGCTGGCGAATGCGGCCGTGCCCATCGCCACCGTCATCGGCATCGGCGTGGCGCTGCTGATCGGCGGCGTGGTGGTCACCGAATCGGTCTATGCCATTCCCGGCCTGGGCCGGCTGACGGTGGACGCCGTGCTGGCGCGCGACTTTCCCACCATCCAGGGCGTGATCCTGCTGTTCTCGTTCATCTACGTGATGGTCAACCTGCTGGTCGACCTGTCCTATGTCTTCTTCGATCCGCGCATCAGGTACTGACGCATGAGCACCGCACCTGATTTCGAGAGCCTGTCGGTCGAAAGCGCCACGGTCCATGTCCAGCTCAGTGCGTGGCAGCGCGTGCGGCGCAACACCTCGGTGCGCATCGGCGGCACGGTGATGCTGCTGCTGGTGCTGGTCTCGCTGGCCGCACCGTGGCTGGGCACGGTCGACCCGTCGCTGTTCGACCCGGCCAGCCGCGACCTGCTGCCCGGCAAGACCGGCGAGATCACCACGCTGGAAGGCGAGCAGCTGAAGCACCGCTTCATCATGGGCAGCGAC
>Ga0209097_10001801_pt1 | contig 17952 bp, 12 predicted proteins | sample AD_UKC052_MetaG_FD_184419 | JGI IMG/M metagenome (GOLD analysis project Ga0209097, IMG submission 184419) | Active sludge microbial communities of municipal wastewater-treating anaerobic digesters from USA - AD_UKC052_MetaG (SPAdes) (version 2) | ecosystem: Engineered > Bioreactor > Anaerobic >... | reverse complement strand
CAGACGGTCTGGTACCGGGTGCAAGCCTGCAATGATCACACTTCCTCCGCCTGGAGCGATACCGTCATTGCGAACGCTACTGCCCTGCCCTTCAACGGACTTGTCGCTTATTATCCCTTAAATGGAAACGCAAATGACGAAAGTGGTAATGCCCTTCATGGTGTTGTGCATGGTGCTGTATCGTGTGCCGATAGGTTCAACCAGGCCTACAAGGCGTACCAGTTCGATGGCAATACGTATATAGAGGTATTGGATAATTCCAAGTTAGATATTTTAAATAATTTATCTATTTGTGCATGGTACAGATATGGTGGCAAGTCAACTGACTGGGGTAGAATCATCGGTAAGGCATGGAATTCATTCAACGATCCTTGGATAGCCTATGGCTTTGTTCAAGATAATAATAGTTTAGATAATCAAAAAATATCATTTGTGGTCGGTTTATCAAATTCCACAGATACAGGCGTTGGGAATTCCACAACTGTCTTTAAAACAGGGGTATGGCATCATATCTGTGGAATCTTTGATTCTGATGGAAAGAAAATCTCCATCTATATAGATGGAAAAAATGAAGGAGCAACGGCAATAACCATTACTCACCTTGCAAATACAGTCGGAAATTTCAGGATTGGCCGTGACGAGAAATCCGGACAAGGCATCATAGGTGCAGTGGATGATGTCAGAATATACAATCGAGTCCTAAAACCGTCAGAAGTAGAGGCACTTTATCACGAAGGCGGCTGGGTTAACTAAAGTGGCCACTATTAAAGCAGATGGGAATGATTATATCATTTAGCTTTGTGCTCAGGTTGCGATATTCAAGCATGCTTATTAAACTGGTACAAGTATTAAAGCTTGATCTCATAAACCAGGTGCGAGATGAGTAGAAATACCTGTGCTGCATACCTTGCCATTCTCCTGCTAATGGATTGTCGCGAATGGAAGAACCCGATTGTAGACAACGGCGATTGTTCTATTCATATGCCGACTAGAGGATTGGTGGCCCATCACCCCTTTAACGGCAACGCCAACGACTCGAGCGGTAACGGCCTAAATGGGACTGTATATGGCGCCATCCTGGCTCCTGACAGGTTTGGCAAGCAAAGCGCTGCATACTCCTTTGATGGAGTAAACGACTATATTAATATCGGCAACCCGGCGGGCGATAATCCTTCGGAAATTACTCAATGCGCATGGATAAAAAGCAGCGCAGTCCCAGCTTACGATCTGGTGATTTTGACAAAGCGCCATGATGGTGGGAATGGCAGTGATTGGCCGACTTTGAGTATGGAGAAGAGTGGCTCCGCCGCCTGCATCCTCGACGATGCCAACTACATGAACAGTGCCAGCAGTACTACGAAAATTAATGACAACCATTGGCATTTCCTGTGCAGCATCCGCGACCAGACGGTTTATCAAATATTTGTAGATGGTATTCTGGAAAAGGAGATAATTGACGGTCATGCCATGGGTGGCTCGAGAGCTAACTTGCACATCGGCCATCATGGGGCATGGAACCGGTACTTCAATGGTATTATCGACGACGTACGTATATATAACCGGGCTTTATCCCTACTTGAAATCGATACACTCTACCATGAAGGAAACTATATTCCCCCGCTGGAAACGCCATACATATCCGCCTATGGCACTTCAGAGACAACCATCAAGATCCTTTGGAAAAAAGTACCTGAGGCCTCTTCCTATGCCCTGGAGCACTCCACCAGCCCGACCAGTGCCTTTGCCAAGCTGTATTCGGGACCAGATACTACGTTTACGCACACTGGATTGACAAAAAATCAACTGGTTTGGTACCGGCTCAAGGCTTCCAATTCAACGGCATCCTCCACCTGGAGCGACACCGTTTCAGCATCCGCAGCCGTTTTACCCGTCACGGGCCTGATCGTCTATTTCCCGTTTAATGGTAATGCCAATGATCAAAGTGGAAATAACAATAATGGTATAGTCACCAGAACAATATTGACACGAGACCGACATGGCAATTTCAATAGCGCTTATAGTTTTAATGGCTCGAGCTACATAACTGTGGAAAATAATCCATCAATCAGTATTCCATCCACCCAGCCTTTCACAATTTCGCTCTGGGTCTATAAATTGCCCTCTGGCCTGCCTCTGCACATCTTAGGGAAAAGGCTTGGCTGTAGTAGTACTATTAATTATCAGGTTGCTGTAGATCATAACGGCTTTCGTTTTGACAGCTCATCTTTTGAATTGGTTTGGGCAGCAGGCATCCCTGATCAAAAATGGATCCATGTGTGTATTACGTATGATACAAACAACGGCAAACTTTACCTGGATGAAGTTCTCAAAAGCACAAAGTCTGGCAAGATCGGGGGATCTAATCATGTAGATTTGCTTATCGGAGCATCAGGTTCTTGCGGAGCATCCTGGTTGGGTAATCTTGATGATATACGTATTTACAACCGCGTGCTGACAAGTGATGAAATCGGGGCACTTTATCATGAAAATGGTTGGAGCAATTAATTTGTTACTAATCTTTTCTGTGAGCGGGATGATAGAATGCCAAAGGAATTCATAATAACAAAATCTTTCATTCTCACCTTTGCTGTCCTTTCATTTAGCTGTGGCAGGAACTGGAAAGAGCCTGTTGCTCCGGGAAATGATGATGACAAGGAGCCTATGGATGCTGAGTGGGCCTATAACTACAACAGCGACTTCATCACATCGCGCGATAAGGAGCTGGCCATGCCCCACGGTGTGGTCGTTACACCGGATGACAAAATCTGGGTAGGTTTTTACAAATACTGCGAAGTCCTGCATCCAAGCGAGGAACAGATCTTTCCGCTCTGGATCTTCAATCCTGATGGTTCCCTGTTTAAAGAAGTGCAATATCTCACCTGGCAGGGTACAACCGAAGCTATCAAAGGGGATTGCCGAGGACTAAGCCTTGACCAGAACGGGAAGGTCCTCTTCTCTGAATTCGACAAGCTTTGGCGGATAGACTACAAAACGCAACACGCGTTGAACAGAGTCATTCCTTTCCCGGGCAACTCTCTGACAGAGGCTGCCTGCGACCAAAACGGTTATATCTATATCGCCTGCGTATTGGACAACGATCAACCGGTCAATATTTACGATGCCAATTTCAGCTAACTCAAACCACTCACCACTTCCTTGAAAATTGTAAAAAGATCTTTGATCGCCTCGAGCGATGGCAATGATATCTATATCGGCCGGATATATGGCCGTGATGAGCGCAATGGCATCTTCCACTTGTACAGCGATTCTGGTCCGGCCGGCGCCTACACAATCGTCGATACTCTCCAGAAACAAATCATAGCTAGCTGTCTTGATATCGATAAGCGCGGTTTTCTTTGGGCGGGTTCCTATTGGGAGACTGCTGCAGGTGATCTGAACGGCTGGTATGCCCTGGATTTGAGTAAAAAGGAGAAATAGTACTCTCATTAGGATCCAGTGCAGGTACGCCGCCAACTGAAATTGTTGTACCATCAGGCGGAACCTTTTATTCTCCACGTGGAGCTGCCTGGAGCTCTGATGGCAATACCATGTATACAGCAGATTTTGATGGGCGCGTCATAAAAAAATGGACCTTTAAGTGAACCTGGTTGGCCGACCACAGCTTTAATAGCCAGCCCCGGCATGAAAATGTTATCTTTTCCAAAGAACGATCGGGGATTCGATGATAATTGTACAGAATCCGGAACCAGAATTTTCAGATCAGGTCTCATCCGAAATGCTCCTCGAGGCTGCACATCCCAATATCTACCGCGCCAATGCCTTCCGGATCACGCAATTGCCTGTGGATGCCTCTACACGGGATATTGCCAGGCAACTGGACAAGATTCGGATGATGGAAAAATATGGCGGCAGCAGCCTGAAACAGCGCGGTCCGATGCCTATTTTCCCCCCACCAGACACTGACGCCATTCGGGAAGCTATGCAGCGCTTGCGCGATCCCGAGCGCAGACTCGTGGATGAACTGTTCTGGTTTTGGCCGCTGCTACTCGGCCACTCCCAGCAGGATCCCGCCCTTCTGGCCATGTCGGCCAACGATTTAAAAAAAGCGGCAGAGATCTGGCTGCGTAAAGAAAAAGATAACTCCACTGCCAATATCCCCCTGCACAATCTCGCTGTCCTCTCACATGCAGCAGCCCTGGACATCGAACAAGCATATGAGACGAAGAAATCCTCACCAGGACTGGATGACAAGCTGGATCTCTATTGGCGTCAGTCATTCGAGAGATGGGGGCTACTTTTATATCATGACAGTTTCTGGCACCGGCTCTCCGACCGCATTCAGGAGTTTGGCCATCCCTCGCTTACGGCTGATACCAGCCAGCGCATCCGGGCTACGCTGCCCGTCGCTCTCTTGCTGGTCAACGCTCAACTGGCCGTTCAAGCAGCAGGGCGTAATTCCTCCACTGTACAACGGCATTTGAAGTTGATGAACAGTTCCGGTTTTCAGGAAGCGGCCATTGCCGAGGCACTGCGGCGCGCAGTTGAGCCCATCCGCCGACACATTAAAACCCTTTGCGACGCCGCAACAAGAGAGGTCCAATCGGATCCCATCCATGGGGATCAATCTGCCCGGCGCCTGGCGGAAAACAGTGGCAAACTTCTCGCCATTCTCGACTCTATCTTGCCTGCGGAATCCGCTGTCCGCAACGGTGCCCATGACCAGATCGCTCTAACCCTGCTCGAATGCCAGATCAAGTTCAGCAATAAAACAGAAAATTGGGCTACTTCGTTAAGCCTGCTCGAAACAGGTAAAGAAATGGCTGCCAGTTCCTCCTGTAAAACACGGCTGGAAGAAAATATCAGGTTGGTCCAGGACTCCTTAAAGTCCAACCATAACTGGTGCGGTCCGGGTTATTATGCGCTCCCGGCCGCTTTATTGATAAAGCTTGAACAGTACCGCGACCTGGCGGATAAGGAAAAGTGGAATGACGCCATCGTGAACCTGCAAGCCCTCTCGCAAGACACAACTCTATCGAACAAACAGCGGCTGTTGGTGACAAAAGCACTGGCCTATTGCCTCCACAATCTGGTCATCAAAGAGCTCAATGCAGCGCTCGACTTGTATAACCAGGAGCCAGCCATCTGGCAAGATATTTTGGCCAGAAATGAAGATCCGACGCCAGGTTTTAGCAATACCCTTCGGGCCGCCAGGCAAATGAGCAAGGGACAAGAGTATTATGGCGCTCTGGAGTGCCTGGCCTGCGGACGACAGATACAAGGTTCGTATTTTCGCTGGACCTATAAAGAGGAACCACTGATCATATGTCCAGCCTGCAATGAAAAAATGGATGCGGAATTCAACACTGATAAAGAGGTGCTCTGCAAGGCCATAACCAAGGCTGGGCAGGATTTGCACCGTGCTAATGATCTGGATTGCACGAATAATTGTATCACAGAAACCTTCGCGACAGTCCAAAAAATGGCCATGAGAAATAACGTCAATCTGCCACTCTTGCCGGACACCAGCTTGCGTCGTTTACAGTCCGGTATGGCAACACTCCCCGATATTATCTCTGGCCTGGGCAGTACTCGCACCGAAATGAAAGCCGCTGCACTGCAAGCTTTGGCTGCTTACGAGAATGATGCCACGGCAGCGACAGCTCCTCTGATCGCCTCTTTCAAGTCAGCCGATGAACAATACCGCCGGGAGGCCTTTTTAACGCTGAATCTGATCAACAAGGATTGGCACAGGGCAGAAGCCGCCGCAAGAATAGCCTCGATCATTACCGCCTGGCTTGACGGTAATGATATTAAAATGTGTGAAATGGCGCAGCTCTCGCTGATAAAAATGGGCAACGCTGCTGTACCCGATCTTACCCGTATTCTAAAAAACAGCAAACCAACGTCGCGATTGAACGCAGCGATCATCTTGGGGAGGATCGGGCCGGCCGCATCCGGCGCCATCCCCGCTCTCGTACGAGCTCTTCAGCATTCCTCCCCGAGTCCCGTGATTTGGGATAAAATAGGCAAATTGATATCCCCCTCCATTGGCAGTTCTGGTGAGGATGAAGAGGAGATGCAGGCAAGAATACGATCGGAAATTCTGCGAGCCTGTTATATGATTGATCCCAACTGGCTCAAGTCCGCTTTGGCGAAAAAAGCTGTACCCTTTTTGCAGAAAATGAAACTATCGCCTTTGCCCCGGGAACGCGAGATGGCCAGCAAACTGCTTTCTATCATTCAGAATGCGGCTGACTGAAATAGCACGACCAGTTTCCCGGAGTATTCAGGCCGGTCAGTCAGGTATGATAATTCCAGCCTGTCAAAAGAGAAACTGCACTTTGTTGATTACCGCAAGGAGCACATGCCATGCCGCTTTGTGATTCCCTCCGCCAGCTCAAATTCCCTCGCGAATTTAGAATAGAATCATTGCCCTGGCCGGATGATCTGGCTATCGCGGCGCAAGAAATGGCTCAGGCACCTGAGAACCCGGCAGATCGATTCAAGGAGGATGCCCCGAAAAGCACGCCTGAATTGTCGGTCAGCCTCCTGGCGGATGTGGGTACGGGGATTTGGCGGCTGCGTCAGAGAATGATCGAGGCAAAGACCGGCGAGCCTTTTGAAGAGATGCGGCGCCCCTTCAGACATGTGCAGTGGATTTGGGATAAATTATCCGATGCCGGCATTGAAATCACCGATCATACCGGAGAAAGGGTGCCCGAGAGTGGCATTTATGCCCTGAAAGTGGTCTCATATGAAAAGATGCCAGAACTTCTCCACGACCAGGTACTGGAAACTATCAAACCCACCATTTATTTAAACAAGAATCGCATCCAGATGGGTGAAGTGATCGTGGGTACAAGTCAAAAGAACCAGAACAGCTGAAGAAAGGATTGCGATATGGCCAGAACAACAATCGACTTTGGGATTGATCTTGGAACAACGAACAGCACCATTGCTGTCCTTAATGGCATGGATGTCCATGTGATAAAAAACAACGACGGCGCCGAGTTTACCCCCTCTGCGGTGCATATTGATAAATCGGGCAATCTTATTGTCGGGCGCACCGCCAAAGAACGCCGGGAAATTGATCCCGAAAATTCTGCTGCGGAGTTTAAAGCCTTGATGGGCAAGAGCACGGAATTCATCTTCCAGCGTAGCAAAATCCGGATGAAACCCGAAGAACTTTCAGCGGAGGTTCTGAAACAACTCAAGGCGGACGTCAAGCAGCGCACGGGCGAAGAGGTACGTCATGCCGTGATCACCGTTCCGGCGATCTTTGATCTGCCGGAATGCGCGGCTACGAACACAGCCGCACAGAAAGCCGGCTTTGGTCTTTCACCACTGCTGCAAGAACCGGTTGCAGCTGCCATGGCCTATGGCTTCCACAGCACCAGTGACAAGGAATTTTGGCTGGTCTTCGATTTTGGTGGAGGTACTTTCGACGCTGCCATAATGCAAGTGCGCGATGGCATCATCGAGGTCTATAACCACGGCGGTGATCGTGAGCTCGGCGGCAAACTGATCGATTGGGATATCGTCGAAAAACTGCTGATTCCAGCTGTAACCAGCGAACACCCCCTGACTGATTTCTCCAGAGAGAATAAAAAGTGGCAGCAAGCCATTGCAAAACTGAAGCTTAACGCAGAAGAAGCGAAGATTACATGTTCTCGTTATGATTCTGCTGAAATTACCATCGATTATCTCTGTCAGAATGATCGTGGTGCTCCGGTGCAGTTTGATTATAAATTATACCGCAAAGACGTCGAAACGATTACACGTCCTTATTTTGTACGCGCGCTCAATTATTGTCACAAAGTGCTCAAAGAAAAACGGCTAAAGCCTTCAGATATCAGTAAAGTACTGCTGGTGGGCGGACCAACCCTCATGCCTATTCTAAGAGAATTTTTGGCCGATCCCAAAGAGGGGTTGGGCGTTCCGCTTGACTTTCACATCGATCCGCTTACAGTGGTGGCGCAGGGTGCAGCCATTTTTGCCGGCACCCAACGGATCGAAGAGACTGCCTTTATACCGGCGATGATTGATGGAGAATTTCAGTACCAGATTAAACTGGATTTTAAACCAGTCGGCACCGATCCCGAACCCCTGGTTGGAGGACAAGTGATCGGCAAGGAGGGGGAGGACCTCTCCTCCTGCCGAATTGAATTCATCAATGCCCATGCCAAGCAGCCCTACCGCAGTGGCAAGATCAGCCTTAATGAGAATGGCTTTTTCATGACGAATCTTTGGGCGGAAGCTGACTCGGAGAACATATACCAGATTGAATTGACCAATCCACAGGGTGATCTGCTGAAATCTGCCCCGGACCATCTGGTCTACAAGCTTGGCATCATGACCGTGGCCAATACTGTCCTCATAAATTCCGTCGCAGTCGTCACGGATGCCAACGAAGCAATACGGTTTTTCGAAAAAGGCACGCCCCTGCCCGCCCGCAAACATAAAGAATTCAGGACCTCATTCGATTTACGCAAAGGCTATCAGGGGGATCTGATCATCATTCCGGTTGTGGAGGGGGAGAGCATCAGGCGGGCTGATCGCAATCGCCTCATCGGCAAGCTCGAGATTAAAGCTGATCAGATCACACGCGATGTACCCCTCGGCAGTACGGTGGATGTTACTGTCGAGATCAATGAAAGCCGTCTGGTCAAAACCAAGGCCTACATCGAAGTACTGGATGAAGAATTCGAAGATATCCTCCCACTTTCAAAACAGGAACCGAACCCAGGGCAGTTGGAGAAAGAATTCGAACAGGAGCAGGCACGGCTGGACAGCATCAAAGAAAAACTGGACAAAATTGAGGATGAAAATGCAAAAGGAATTCTCGAACGCATTGCCAAAGAAAACATGATCAACGATGTCTATGCGGCACTAAAATCCGCGTCAAATGATCCTCATGCCGCAGCCACTTGCCAAAGCAGATTGCTTGATCTCAAGAAAGCTATCGATGATATCGAAGACATTCTCGAATGGCCTGCGCTGGTCATTGAAGCTGAGGGCCAACTGGAGTGGTTGTGGGAGGTTGTCAATAAATATGGCAAAATCGCTGACAAGGAAAAGGCCTCGCTTATGGAACGAGAATTAAAAAAAATAATTGAAGCTCGAATGAAGGAACCCGATCTTCTTCAGCGGCAAACGGATGAGATATATGATTTTCATACCGACCTGCGCCGGGAGCAGCCCGGCTTCTGGATGTGGTATCTCGATTATGAAAAAGAGAGAAAAGAGCGTATGAAGGACAAGTCAGAGGCAGAGATGCTTTTTGCTCAAGCTGACCGAGCAATCGCCAAAGATGATTTTGCCGATCTGCGCTCCGCCGTGCGGCAACTTTGGGCGCTGCTGCCAATGCAGGATCAAATGGACGAGACCAAAATCGTCAGTACCATTCATATTTAAAACGGCGCCCGCACATAGGAAGGATGCACTTGTTGAATCCACGAAATAAAGAGGTAAAAACCACAACTGCCCAATCAGCGCCTGACCAGTTACTCTCGCTTGTACAGCAGGCGCTGATTGCCCGGGCTACTGAGCTGGCGCGATCTGGACGTTATGCCGAAGCGGAGGCTGTGCTGGACGGAATCAAAGACGGTCCATCGGCTCAGGTTCTCGATTTGCGGGCCAGAATCAAGGCCCAACAGGGATTAATGGCCGAGGCGGCATCCCTGTGGGGGCAAGCTTTACGGAGCGCTCCCGATGATCAAGGCTATGCTGCTGCAATGAGACAGGCTTTGAGGCGGGCTGACCGCCCCCTTTGGCTGACAAGACCCTGGCCTGGCCTTGCAGCCCTGGCATTGCTGGCGCTCGCACTAATACTCATTCTGATGCCGGCCAAAAGGGTGATGCAGGGCGGTGATGTCACGCAAAATCCAATTGCAGCTCCACAGTCCAGGGTGATGAATAATGGAACTGATAGTACTGGCCGATCGTCCGAAAAACTGGCCGACCGCCGAGAAAAACCGGGAATTGCCATTCCAAAAATATCACTTAAAGGCATTAGAATTTTCAAAACAGATGAAAAAATGACAATACTCTTTGAGGAAGGGCTATTCACAGAGGGGACGCAATTCCATCAGAGCGCCAGGCCGCTATTGGCAAAGGTAGGACGTCAAATCGCTGGTATCGCCCCTGACGTCCAGATTCAGGTTGTGGGCTGCACGGATGATCTGCCTATGGCTGCTGGCAGCTTGTATACCGATAACGGTGCTCTTGGTTTGGCACGCGCCGTCAAAGTCATCGAAATTATGCGAACAGTAACAGGTCGGCCAGCATCTGCTTTTATAGCCCAGAGTATGGTTGAAAATAATTATCCTTATTCAATTAATAGCTCTGAAAGCAAGATGCGGAACCGGACAGTCGTAATCAGCTTGCTGGATCAAACGCCTGCAAATTCATTGATTATGGTGGAAGATCATTAAAGAGTGATGGGCACGCCCAGAAAAATGAGTTACTGAAGAGCTCCGCTCAATTTAATGGTGATCGTTTTTCCCTGGCAATTCTCTTTGAGTATATGGCTCATGTGCAACCCTACCCGATGCCACGAGCCAGCTGTGCATAACCATATACCCATCACTTTGTTCGATTGGGAGAACCAACTGATGCGGGCATGCCTGATTTTCATTATGATACTCAGCTTCAATTGCAGCAGGGAGTGGAAATCTCCCTTCGAACCTGATAACGGCATCCCATGCGAAGGGATGGTTGCCTGTTACAAATTCAGCGGCAACACCCAAGATGAAAGCACCAATTCTTTCCATCTCGGCCTGATTAAAGCCACTTATGATACAGATCGGCTCAACCAACCAAACAGCGCCATGCTCTTCAATGGCCTTGATGCTTATCTTGTAAACAATAATCTTTTAACGGTCGAACACCATTTTACCATCTCCCTTTGGATTAAGCCCACTACAACGCATGAGATCGATGAGGAATCCATCTCCAGTTGTCTGGGCACGAGCGGCCAAAAGTTTGCGATTGGGCCTACTCATGGTAACAGTTGGAGTGATAAATATGCTGGACTGGGTATTTCAGCTGGCACAAATGGAATCTCTGTATATGAACATGCCAGCTATTATATGCCAGCCGTGCTCGTATGGGAAGGTGCAGTAACCGGATGGACGCATGTTGTCGTCCTGTATCAGAACAAGCAGTGCACTCTGTATGTCAATGGCAAAAAGAAGAGAATCGGTTTAAAGAGTGAGCGTGATGCGCAACCATCGACCAGATATTTTGGCGCTGCCCACCATGGCTCCTTTTCAGGCGACGGGATCATGAGTTTTTTCCCCGGCCTACTTGATGATGTGCGTGTTTACGACCGGGTCTTGACGACCACTGAGATTGAAACGCTCTATTATGAAAGTGAAAACTCTGTTTGTTGTGATAGGTCGTAATTTCCTTTGAGAGTGAAATGGAGCTCTTCGATGAGAAGGTTATTCTGTCTTATTCTGTTATTAGCTATAGCCTGCGACCGGGAGTGGCGGGCGCCATTTGAACCGCCGCTGGATGGACTCATTGCCTATTATCCCTTCAACGGCAATGCCAACGATGCAAGCGGGAACGGCTATCATGGCACACTGGTCAGTGCCAGTGCCAATGGCAGTTTGATCATTGGCAATAATACATCAGATCGGCTCATCATACCATCTGCCGTTTTACATGGCCGGTCGGACTTCACTATATTGGCATATGTAAAGATAACTACCCTCCATACCGAGTCAGCAAATTGGTCATGGAACACGCTGATTAGCGGAGCAACAGCTTCCAATGATAACAACTTCTATTTCGGGTATAAGGGAGACCAGCGGTGTTGGGGTTATGGTCACAGGGATATTACTTATTATTTTCCCCGAGACCAGGCAAATTGGGCGCAGAGATGGCATCTAGTGGCTTTGCAGCGGCGAGGCGCCTATGCTCAGCTATTAATCGACGGAGAGCCGATCGGAAGCGGGCTTACTGTGAATAGTACACCTCTAACCATAGATATAAGCGGCCTCGTCGTCGGACAGGAACAGGATTCGGTCGGCGGCTCATTCGATATTCGGCAATCGTTCTGGGGCGAAATAGACGATCTGCTCTTCTATGACCGCGCGTTATCAGAAGAAGAAATTGAAGTTATCAAGAAAGACAACCGCTGGAATTAACCCCCATGGTCATCACTATCTTTAAAGGAGAAATGGCTTCCAGCAAGTTTCCCCAAAGACGCTTATGTTGTTATCTGGATCCAAGATAAAACAAATTGGAAGAAATTGATCGATCCGGTGAAACCATCTGATTAGGCACATATTCAAATTGCATTCGGCTGCAAGCCCCGTAATTTGTCCACATGCTTGTCAAAGACCGATTGTTATTTAAAGTAAAAGTGGCTTAAATCTACATCCATTTTAAATATTTAATAAACAATGAGATTAACAATCTTTCGAAACTGTCAAAGGGCACTTGAAAATGCACCGGGTGCGGGCAGTTGAAAATGTACCACCCCAATATTAATGATTGGAGGTGTTTATATCAATCATTTTCTGTCTTTTTTTCTTTTGCATTTTTCAGGCGATAGCTTTTGCCGGTTATCTTGATGATGTGGACATTTTCCAGGAAGCGATCCAGGATGGCCGAGGCTGCGGCATTGTCGCCGAGGATTTTACCCCAGTCCTCTATAGGCCGATTGGTCGCAATAATGGTTGATTTACCCTGATAGCGCCGGTGGATGGTTTCCAGCAATAATTCAGATGCATTGTAATTGAGGTTTTTCATACCCAATTCATCGATGATCAACAGGTTAGGCCAAAGCAGTGCTTCGATGACTGTTTTTTCAGGCTGTAGAGCGATGTCTTTAGCCAAATCAAAGACGGAGCGGTAGTAGACAGTAAACCCTTTTTCAATGGCCTGTATTGCCAGTGCCACCGCCAGATGAGTTTTCCCGACGCCCGGCGGACCGATCAGCAGGATGTTGTCGGCTCTGGAGACAAATGCACAAGCGGCCAGTTGTTTTATTTGTGCCCGATTGATAGATGGATTAAAGGCGAAATCAAACTGGTCCAGAGTTTTCAGCTCCGGCAGTTGCGCTTGCTTGAGCCGGCGCTGCAGGAGACGATCCTTTCGGATGGATAATTCATCAGCGACCAGATTTTGCAGAAAATCCAGATGCGAAAGTTCATTGGCAGAGGCCTCCTGAATACGGACGTTGAGCCTCTGCGCCATTCCGGAAAGCCGGATGGATTTGAGCTGATAGATCAATGTTTCCATACTCACTCCTTTCCCAGTACAAGTTCCTGATATTCTTTCGGCGAGCGGATGAGCTCACTTTCTTGAAGAAAGTGGATTTGGTATTGAATTTTTTGCTGGGCTAATAACGTTTCAGCTTGTTCTTTGATAATATGGTAATTGAATACATTTAGTATCAGGCTCTGGCTGCAGGCCATATTGATGATATCGGCAGCATATTTTCTGCCTAAAGCGATGACGCCCTGAATGGCCCGGTAGGCGCGTAGATCTCGCAACGCCTCGGCTTCTTTGGCCCAGGCCAGTACCGAGGGGCCCAGTTTTTGGCACTGGTCAAACAAGCCTTGGATGTACCTCTGCTGGTTGTAGTTTTTGTTCTCTGGCAAACAGCTTTTATCCGGATGGAAATGGCCCTTGGCAACAACCGACAGTCTCTGGATCAGGCGATCATTGTAAAACACCTTCACCAATGTGCTATTGAAATGAACGGTGACCTGCTTACCCATATAGATTGGCGGGACGGGATAATAAGCCCCAGCCACTTCAATGTGACTGTCAATCGCGTTGACTTTACGGAGTCCGATTTTAAACAAAGCAAAGGAAGTGGCCGGAAGGGGCTGAAGGGAGGGCTTTTCTTCCAGGAACATGGTGTCTACTTGCCTTTTGGTTGTTCCATGGATGCGCTTGGAGGCGATATTCGCGTTCCAATATCGTAAAGTAGAATTATGCGCTTCAAGAGAGGCGAACTCTTTGCCTTTGACGCTGTTTTGAGCGTACTGGATGAAGTTCTCCACTTTTCCTTTATGTTGCGGTGTGGCAACTCTGCAGGGCAAGGGGGCAAATCCACAATGCAGACTAAAAGCCAAATAATTGGGATTCAGGGTCGGTTCATAAAGGTGGGCTTTCAATACCCCGGACTTGAGATTATCAATTTTGATGACTTTGGGTACGCCGCCAAAATACTGAAAGGCATGTTCGTGACAGCGGATGAAGGTTTCGACATCTTGGGTCCAGACGACTTCCAGATATGATTTCCGGCTGAAGCATAATGTCATGACAAACAACCAGGGCCGGAAATAACGCCCATTCCTCAGTACCGGGGCGCCACGGCCAAAGTCGACTTGTGCTTCTTCACCAGGTGGGGTTTCGATGCGGGCGTACAACTTGGGGGAGCCCTTGAGAAGTTGGCGTGCATAACGTTTGACGCTGTCATAGCTGCCTGTATAGTCGTACTCAATGACCAGATCTTGATAAATGCTGCGCGCTTGCTGACCCTTTTCAAGTTTCTGCAGGATCAGATCATGATGTCGGTGGGCTTGGCTTTTTGAATGCTCAATAGAGGAATTAGTCAGGCCGGGGGGCACTTCAAAATGCTCCACCCCCTCCGGTGGGCACTTGGGTGGTGTATTTTGAATGAGGATTTTCGGCTCATCGAAGGTTTGGGGCGATGAGTCTGAACCGCCTGACTGCTTTAATGCTTTTGTCCAGAGGAAACGATAACGCGCAAGCGTTCGCCGATCGGTGCCCAGGGCTTTGTTAATCTTTCTGTTAGACCAGCCCTTTTCGAACAGGCTGAATAAAACTTCTTGCTGTACCATCTTTAACCTGTTGGCCATATTCTGATTCTCCCGGTAAAATCCAGGAGAATTTATAAATATTATGGGTTAAGGGTGGTACATTTTCAAGTGCCCCAGGGTGGTGCATTTTGGGTGCCCCCTGACAGAAACACCGTATGTCTATGAAAGGACATAATAATGTTAGTCAAACTACTTCAAAAAACAATCTTTCTATGGTTTGCATTACTTTTAGTCATTTACTGCAAGCACGACTATGGGCTAACTCCTTTAGAAACTGATGACGATTTGCGAATTGTTCCATCAATCGTGAAAATTGAGGTGACTTCTAAGAATGAAATTCTGATTTTTATTAGTCGTGAATATAGCAGCTTTTGTAAAATAGTTCTGGAAAGAAAGTCAAATGAAGAATTTGAAACAATCGAATATAATAAACTATCTGCAACAACTTTAGTAGATACGCTTCTGGAAAGAGAGACTGATCATTCTTATATATATCGGATCCAAATTGTAAAAGGAAAATATCGGGGTGCTTTTTCAAATGAAAAAGCGATTCACATAGCAAGTGTGGAACTTTATGCACCTGAAAATTTTAAGCTTGTACCACTCGAAATGAAAGGGATACAATTATCTTGGCTGGATAAAAGTAATTACGAAGAAGGATACAGTATACAGAAAAAAATTGGCAGCGGAGATTATCAGGAATTAGCAAAATTAAATAAAGACTCAACCAACTGTTTAGATGAAATTCCGGGGGTATATGATCCGGCCTTGCAATTGAATTATAAAATCAGAGCCTATAACACTTCGATATCATCGAAATGGATAGAAAGTTCAATTAATTTTGCGGGAATTAATAAACCAACCAATTTAGCGATCACTAACGCGAATCCTAATAATTTTCAAATCAATTGGGTTGATAATAGTAGTATTGAGACAGGATTTATTTTGGAATGCAAAAAAAATGATGGCGAATTTCAAGAAATTGCTCATTTAAACGCGAACATTAAAGAATATACCTTAAAAAATATGGAACCGGGATATTACATATTCAGAGTTTGCGCGGTACATGATAATGTTTATTCTGGTTATTCAAACAATAGGCCATATGAATTACAATTATTGACCCCGGGCAAGACCATCAGCGGGAAAATTGATAGTATGGGCGAAAAAAAAGCCTATATTTTCAACCTCGATGCTAATGATATTTTTCTTTTTCAAGCGCGAGGTGATATTGATACGCGGTATGAGCTGTACGATCCTAATGGAAATTTAATATCACAGGGTGGTAATGGCGGCTGGGTACGTTACAGATCTGGGAAGTTATCTAAAAGTGGCGGTTACATCCTGCTCATAATGGATAATGGTGGAGATGAGGTTGGAGTATATGATTTCATTCTAACCAAGACAAATAGACCAACCCAGGCAAAAGAGATACCCTTGGGAGAAGTCGTGGCCGGGAAGATTGATGATCTGCAGGGAATTGCTGTCTATACCTTCCCATTGGCAGCCAATGATATCATTCTATTCCAGGCTCGCGGCGAGATACATACACGCTACGAATTCTATAATCCCGATGGAGAACTGCTCAGCGAAGGTGGAGCGGGCGGCTGGGTGCGATACCGGTCTGGCAAGTTAAGCAAAGCAGGTATGCATACACTATTTGTCATGGATCATGACGGTGATAATACTGGATCGTTTAATCTTTTTGTTAACAAGACCAATAAACCTGCCCAGGCAACAGAGATACCCTTGGGAGAAGTCGTGGCCGGGAAGATTGATGATCTGCAGGGAATTGCTGTCTATACCTTCCCATTGGCAGCCAATGATATCATTCTATTCCAGGCTCGCGGCGAGATACATACACGCTACGAATTCTATAATCCCGATGGAGAACTGCTCAGCGAAGGTGGAGCGGGCGGCTGGGTGCGATGCCGGTCTGGCAAGTTAAGCAAAACCGGCATGCATACATTATTTATTATGGATCATGACGGTGATAATACGGGATCTGTTGATTTTATCGTCCAACAAGTTAATGCACCTAGTAATTCTTTTAACCTGCCTTATGGACAAACAGTTACTGGTAAAATAGACAAGTGGTCTGATCTCTTAACCTATACTTTTAGTGCAAGATTGAACGAAGTCATTCGTTTCCAGGCGATTGGTGATGTTAATACTTACCTCGAACTTTATGATCCCAATGGAGCACTCGTGGAAGCCGGTGGTAATGGTGGATGGCTCCTTTTTAATACAAGACAATTAAGCACAATTGGCATGCATACATTTTTAATAATGGATAACGGTGGTGATGATATCGGATCATGTTACCTATCGCTGCAATCGTTAATAAATCCTGGGAATGTACTTTCATTAGTAAAAGGGGATAGTATCATTGTAAATATAACCCAACTGGCTGAGATGAAAACTTTTACTTACTCGGGTAGTTCTGGGGAAAAGGTCGAAGTGATTATGGAGTGTAGAAGTGGATCACTTAATCCACGCCTTGAAATTTATAATCCCAGTGCAAAATCGATCTTTTCTTCTCAATCTACTAGTTCATTAAAGTCTGGTCCTGTACAGTTGAGTGAGGAAGGTAAATACATCATTATGGCGATGGATCAAGGTGGGGATAATACCGGAGAATTCTTAATAAGAATCAGACAGTTGGATTAATCCCTTAACAAATAGTTTACATTAGGAAGAAGAAGCCTGTTGATGACGATGCTGGAAAACCAGGATGGAGACATAATAAAGAGGCTATATCTCCTCCACCCCATCCCTGGTCATCCAGCCGACCTTGCCGTCCAGTAAAATCACCTTGACATAGGCCCCGGAGGGCTCGGCGATCCGCACCCTGGTCCCTTCGTGGAGATCGAAGGCCTGAGTGGCATCGCTGGCCGGAGCGCTCAGGACGCTGACCTTGTGGGGCATGATGATGCCGAAGCGGACGTTCTTCGCCTCCCGCGCAGTGGCCCAATAGAGGGTCCCGGCCAGGAGAAAAAGAACCAGCAGGGGGATGAAGAGGTAACCCGCCACCGCCCGCACACCCGTGTGTGAAACCAGCAGCCGGACGATGACGGCGGCGATGAGCAGATTGAAGAGAATCAGCGCCAGCACCCCCCACTGTCCGACGCTCAGCACCTGCTTGACGGCGGTCCAGATCCGCGCGGTGAAAAGGGCGGGCGGG
>Ga0209097_10001794_pt1 | contig 18002 bp, 11 predicted proteins | sample AD_UKC052_MetaG_FD_184419 | JGI IMG/M metagenome (GOLD analysis project Ga0209097, IMG submission 184419) | Active sludge microbial communities of municipal wastewater-treating anaerobic digesters from USA - AD_UKC052_MetaG (SPAdes) (version 2) | ecosystem: Engineered > Bioreactor > Anaerobic >... | reverse complement strand
ATGCTTGAATCAAGCGGAACAGATCAGGATTATGCGCTGCAGTTAATAAAGGCCGATTTGACAACAGGTAAGCTATTTCGCAAAACTTTTAACAGCACCCAAAATTTTACCCGCGATGCCTCATTCAGGTATATTGCCGGAGAACCGGGTATCCTGATTCATTCAAAAGTGGGGTCGCAGGTATTTTTCTGCAAGCTTGATACTTCTTTACTTGAAACCGTACCGGCCACATTGGTAAAAACGCGGTATGGCAATAATGTGGCTTTCAATTTCCTGTTACTCGGCGGGAAGGTTCAGCAATGGCTCGCCATGAATCTTCCGGTTTCCCGTTCCTTTAACGGTTCCGCCTCCCGCAGGTCTTCTTCAATGCCGGCCACTACCAACGAAATGACGGTGGGGAGTTCATACAACCCCAACGACCGGGGTGCAACAAGCAATATTGATTTCCAGGTAGAGCAATACAGGAGCTCCACCACGGGTTTAGGCTCCCGGGTAGTGGACCCGGGCAATATGGGTAATTACCAGAGCGTTCCTGTTGACAATAATAACCCGCCCATCTGCTTTTCGGTATTGGATAAAGACCTTACTTTATTAAAAGACAGTGTGGTTACCAACAAAAAAGGCCCTGCCATACTGGGCGCGACGGAGTATGCCAATCTTTGGGTTGGAAGTCAATCGTACCTCATTTTAAGGCAGGAATTTTCCCCAAGGGTAAAAGGGTTATTGCTGGTGACTGTGGATATTAACTATCAGATTGAGACGAAAGACATTTCCGTTATTGGAAAGTATCAATACCTGTTAAAGGATGCGCGAACCACCCGAAATGAAGCCCTCGTGATGCCATACCTGCAGAAGTCTGAAGTAGGGTTGGTGCAACTTTCCTTTGCTAAAACCGAAAAGTAATTTTCATGGGCAGGTCTGGATGGCAAATCAATGCAGCATGTTTGTGCTGAATCCTTTTATTTGCATCCTAAACAGTTTTTCTTGAAATCTTCTACAATTAAATGTACCATCTACCTCTCATGGTTTGCCATTGGCATGCATGCTGCAACAGTTAAAGGACAAGTTAAAATGGATGGCCCGGCGAGGGTAAGTGACCACAAAACCATTTTTGAAACCCCTGCCGTTTATGAACTGATGCATATAGCTTTTGCCCTTACCGATACCGGTAAATATTCAGGAACGCTCAATATTTATTATAATGTAGTGGACACCTCAACATCCTATTATAAGCAGGTAATCAACCATTTTTCGGCACATAAAAACCACCCGCTGATCATTCATTTAAACAAACACCTCGATAAAAGTCTGATGCATTATTTATACAACCTGCAAAAGGCCTATAACTCCGGGTTAGTTGGCAATAAAATAAAAAGAGACTTTTATTTCCCTTTTTTTCAGCGGCTGCTGCATAGTTCTAAAAGTGTTTCCCGAAACCTGATGGAAGATTTTGCGCAAAAATCTGATTTTAAATCCTTTTATGAAAATCACCGGGTAGGAGATCAACAGGCTTTGGAAGATGCAAAAGGCAAATTGAATATGCCTGCTGTTGAAAGTTGGTTATCCGCCGAGTTTCCTGCCGATTATGATACCTTCCGCATTGTTATCAGCCCATTGATGAACGCAACCCATTTCACCAAACGCTTTAGGTTCAAAGGAAACAAAACTTCGATTATGTGGGTTAAGGATGGTTTGGGTTACAACCAGGCCCTTTATTCTCAAACGCAAATAGCGGGGCTTTATACCGGGCTGGTATTTACCGAAATTGACCACAATTATGTAAACAAGGTTAGCGATACATATAAAAAGGATATCAGCCGGATAATGGGGGATAATAACAGGGCAAACTGGATAAAAGCAGATGGTGACGGAAAGTATTACAGTAACGGATATAAAATATTTAATGAATATATGACCCATGCCGCTTATTTGGTTTATACCGGCACAATTTACTCCAAAGGCGACCAGTTGTTACTTGAACAGTCGCGGATTAAACTAATGGAAGAAAGAAGAGGCTATTGGCAGTTTGAAAAATTTTATAAAGAACTCAACAGGCTTTATCAAACACGAAAACAAGGAGAAACAATAACCCAACTATATCCGAAAATGCTGGATTGGTGCAGCAGGCAGAATGGAGAATAGGATCCAAAACAATCGTGAAACGTCAAAACACAAACGTGAAATACTGACGTTACACCTTTCACGATTAGATTCGTCAATATCGAACTAAAAGGACAGTAGTTCCAATTTTCTTACTTTCACATTCCTATGCGCCAAATACAAACATTGACGGTTATTACCTGCTTTTGCATTGCCGTAATTGGTTTTACCGCAAAAGCTCAGTCGGTCATCCGCATTAATCAGCTTGGGTACACCCCCTCCGGCATTAAGGTAGCCGTATTTGGCAGCAAAAAAGGCCCGGCGCCTGCCACTTTCCAACTGCTGGATGCTTCTTCCGGCAATGTTGTTTTTTCATCGCCGGTGGGACAGCCTTATGGTTCCTACGGACCTTTTAACAGCACTTTCCGGCTCGATTTTTCGGGCTTCAGCGTGCAGGGGCGTTACGTATTGAAAGCAGGAGAAACGGTTTCGCCTGCATTTCGTATTGGCCATGATGTGTACAAGGGCACCGCCGATTTTTGCCTGCGCTATATGCGGCAGCAACGTACCGGTTTCAATCCTTCGCTTAATGATAGCTGCCATACGCAGGATGGATACACCCTTTACGGCCCCATGCCCGACAGCAGCCATGTAGATGTATGGGGTGGCTGGCACGATGCAAGCGACTACCTGCAATATGTAACCACAAGTGCCAACGCCACTTATCAGTTGCTGGCAGCCTGGCGCGATTTTCCACAGGTTTTCGGCGATCAGCATGCCGCAAACGGACTGCCCGGGCAAAACGGCACACCCGATGTAGCCGACGAGGCCCGGTGGGGCCTGCAGTGGCTGGCCAAAATGCACCCCACCAAAAATGTAATGTTTCACCAGATTGCCGACGACCGCGACCACATCAGCATGCGCCGCCCCGCCCTCGACAGCCAATATGGAAAGGGCTACGAACGCCCCGTGTATTTTGTAACCGGCAAGCCGCAGGGCAGCGCTAAGCATCTCAACCGCAGCACCGGCGCGGCCAATATTGCGGGTAAATTTTCATCGGCTTTTGCACTTGGTTCGGCCATGTTTGCCAAAAAGGAAGGCATGCTTGCAACCCGCCTGCGCGAACGCGCCTTTAACGCCTACGAGTGGGGGCTTAAAAATCCGGGGGTTTGCCAGACAGCTCCCAACCGGGCGCCCTATTTTTACGAAGAAGACAATTGGGCCGATGATATGGAACTTGCGGCAAGCCAACTGCTGAACCTTACCCAGAAAACACAGTATGCCAATGATGCCCTGCGTTTTGCCAATATAGAACCGGTAACCCCCTGGATGGGCGCCGATACTATGCGCCATTACCAGTATTATCCGTTTGCCAATGCAGGGCATTACGAAATGGCCACTACCACCGGCAAGCTGAACCCCAAAAGCAGCGAGTATGCACCGCTGATGAAAGCCGGGTTGGAAATGGTTTGGCAGAATGGTAAAACCAACGCATTTTACAGGGGCGTACCCTTTATCTGGTGCAGCAATAATCTTACAGTGGCCATTGCCAATCAGGCACAATGGTACCGTATGGCAACTGCCGATAGCAGCTATGCCGCTTTTGAACAGGCCAACTTCGACTGGCTGTTTGGCTGCAATCCCTGGGGAACAAGCATGGTCTACGGCCTGCCTGCCCGGGGCGACACCCCCGAGGATCCGCATAGCTGGTTTACCCACAGTGGCGCCATGCCCATTGACGGCGGTTTGATTGACGGCCCGGTGTATACTTCCATATACAGCAACCTGATTGGCATTACCCTTACCAAACCCGATGCCTATGCCGAATGGCAGAGCGGGCTTGCCGTGTACCACGACGATTACGGCGACTACAGCACCAACGAGCCTACCATGGATGGAACGGCCTCGCTGATATACCTGCTAGCTGCCAAAGAGGCAGAAGCGCTTAAGGAAACTCCCAACGGACAACAGGTGTACAAAGGCGCCATCATCAGGGGCGACAGTTCCGAAAAAAAGATTGCGCTGGTGTTTACCGGCCATGATTATAATGATGGCCTGAAAAAAATAGGCGAAACCCTGACCCGCGAAAAAGTGAAAGCCAGCTTTTTTGCCACGGGCTATTTTATTGATAAAAACACCGCCGCATTAAAAAGCCTGCGTGCAAAGGGGCATTACATTGGCGCGCACAGCAACGAACACCTGTTGTATGCCGACTGGGCCAAACGCGACAGTCTTTATGTAACCAAACAGGAATTTGAGGAAGACCTGCTGGCAAATTATGAAAAGCTGGCAAAACTGGGTATTAAAAAAGAAGCAGCTCCTGTTTTTCTGCCGCCTTACGAATGGTACAACGACAGCATTGCCGCCTGGACAAACGGACTCGGGCTTACGCTGATCAACAATACCCCCGGTACCCTGAGCGCGGCCGATTACACCACCCCTTCCATGCTCAATTACCGCGACAGCGACACCATTTACCAAAGCATCCTGAAGAAGGCCCTTGATATGCCTTATGGCCTCAACGGGTACTACCTGCTGCTGCACACCGGCGCCGACAAAGAACGGATGGATATGTTTTACCAGGTGCTGCCGTTGCTGATTGAGGAGCTGAAGGAAATGGGTTATACTTTCGTAAGGGCAGATGAAATGGCTGGATTTACGCCAGAAGTGCTGCCAAAACCGGTTCCAAAAAAAACTGTGAAGAAAAGAAGAAGGAGATAAAATGAAGCGGTCTCCATAATAAATTCATTCACCCGGTTAATAGAAGGCACAAAGTAAAGAAGGAATTTACATTCATGTTCAATGTAATCACCTTCCCTTCTTTGTGCCTTTGTGGCTATCATCAAATAATAACGTCAATATTTTTCTGATGGATATGGCTTATTTTACAAACCGCAGCGTTTTCACCTCTCCTTCATGATAAACCGTTACCAGATAAACGCCCCTTGCAAGTGATTGTACCGGAAGGTTGATTTGCCATTGGCGGGCATCATAATTCCGCGTAAGGAGAACTTTTCCTGAAAGGTCGGTTACCCGGATGGAGGCCGTTGTTTTCAGTCCTTCGAGCTGTAGTGAAACCTCGCTGCCGGGGGTGTTCGCCAACAGTCGCGCATTCCACGAACCTGGGTTGCCTGAAAGCGTTACCACTTTGCTATATTGTTTTGAACCATCCTTATCGTAGGTAACAAGCCTGTAATACAATTTACCTGCAGGTGGAAAAACCACTTTGGGATCTGTGAATTGGTATTTCCGCAGGCTATTCGATGATCCGGCTGCCAGTTCGGTTCCTATGACATTAAACGTGGTTGCATCGCTGCTGCGTTCAATGGTAAAATGCGAAGTATTGGCTTCGGTAATGGTTTCCCAATTTATACTTACATCGGCCCCGGTTTTAAGCACTGAAAAACTGGCTAATTCCGCTGGCAACGGCGTAAAATTTCCATTCAATACATACAGGTCGGTTTCAATAGCGATGTTACCATCATTTGCCCCAAAAAATACCTTCCCGTTGTTCAGCAGCATCAGTTCGGGTTTGGATGGCGCCGCACCGGTTCTGATATCCTGTACCAAAACGGTACCTTCTTCTGTACCATTACTCTTCCAGAGTTCAATACCCTGGCTGCCATTATTTGCCGCAAAATATAAACCGTTGGTGGTGTACAGGTAAGAAAGCACTTCGTCTATCCCCGAAGCGCTGCCGGGGCCAATGTTTTTTACCATGGTGGTACCGGCAAGCGTTCCATCCGATTTCCATAGTTCATTTCCATCAGCTTCGGTAGCCGCGCTGAAGAAAAAGGTATTGCCCTGGTAAAGCAGATCAGCCCCATTATCCCCGGTGTAGTTTTTAAACAAAACGGGAAATATATGCTCATCGGAATAATGAAAGGATTTGAAAACAGTGGTACCGGAGCTTGTGCCATCCGATTGCCAGAGTTCTGAACGGCCTGAACCATCGGATACAGCAAAGAAAAATTTATCGCTCAGGTTGATGGCATTAATGAGCAGTATATTGGGCAAATTGGCCGGGCCTACCAGTGTTTTTAACAGGGTGGTATTGGCCGTGGTTCCATCGGTAACATACAGGTTGCCCTTGTTAATGCCATCCATGGCAATAAAATAGGCCTTTTGGTTAAATATATGAAACCCGCCGAAAATGGAAATGGCAAATCCCGGGAAAATCTCTATTTCGGTTGAACCGAAAGGCCCCGTAAAAATATCCTTCAGCATAAAAGTTCCTGCTTCGGTTCCATCGGTGCGCCAAATCTCACGCCCATTGTCAGCCGTTTGGGCAGTAAACAGCATGATATTACCTAGTGGCCACAGATAGTTAGGTTTTGAATCGGGGACTCCGGGATTTATATCCTTTACCGGCACCGTACCCGCAGCGGTTCCATCTGTTTTCCAGAGTTCAATGCCATTTGCATCGCCTTTGGCTGAAAAAATAAGGAGGTTGCCGAGGGGGGTAATTTCATAGCTGCCGGCTGTGTTGCTTGGCGCGCTGCCCGGGTTGATATCTTTCACCAGGGTGGTACCTTCCGGTGTTCCGTTGGTTCGCCAGAGTTCGCGCCCCTCGCCCGATTTTTCGGCGGTAAAATACACCCAGCCGTTGTGCACCGTAAAATCATCGGGAAACGAACTTGCGGCATTTGGTTGGATATCCTTTAGTACAATGGTGCCATCAAATGTACCATCGGTTAAAAACAGGTCGGTGCCATGAACCGGGCTGGTACCGCTGAAAATAAACTTTCCATTCAACAAAGATCCCTGGCCGTCGGTAGAAATATTGGGGTTCAGTTGAACGGTGGAAGCGGCTGTTCCTTCGCTAACCCAAATGGTACCATCCTTCGCCGAATTGAAAAGGGTTTTGGTGCCTGTTAATGCACCAATCAGTTCCAGCGATTGATTGGCATTAATTTGGGTAACCTGTGCATTGGTGCCTATGCCAAATAATAGGGCCATAGAAAAAGTGTGTAGTGCTTTTTGCATAACTGTGTTTTTTGTGTGGGAGTAATTAAATGAGGGCAAAAGTAGTAGCTGACTTTTGTTTATAAAACCCCATAAATATGTGATTAAGTTGGAAGGTGTTATTTGGATTTTTTCTCACCGGGTAATGGCTTCCTCAATAAATTGATGTCGCTAAGCATCCGCAAATCCGTTGATGCCCTTTAATCAGCCATCCAAAAAAACCACAGCCTTTCAACTGAATTTTTTGCTTAATATTAGTGGTTTCAAAAATTCCTTCTATGCGAACAGTTACCACACTTTTACTGCTATTCATTTTGCAGCTTACCGTTTCTGCCCAAACCTACCCTAAGGAGGTATTACAGCTTATTCAGCGGGTTGAAAATTCGCTTGCCCCAACTGTTATTTACGGCGATACGCTTCCCTCGCTGAATGTAGAAGCCCGCATGAAAGCCACCAGTATACAGGGGTTGAGCATTGCGGTGATCAAAGACTACAAAATTCAGTGGGCTAGGGGCTACGGATGGGCCGATGTGGAATCGGGCAGAAAGGTGAATACCAATACCCGTTTTCAGGCGGCTAGTATCAGCAAAAGCCTGAACAGCATGGGGCAGCTAAAGCTTGTACAACAAGGTAAAATAGATGGTGAGGCAGATATTAACAACTATCTCAAAAGCTGGAAGTTTCCCTACGATAGCCTTACCGGAAACAGGAAGATCAACCTTTTCCAATTACTCAGCCATACTGCCGGACTTGGTATCCATGGGTTTCCCGGGTATGAAAGAACGGACCCCCTACCAACCATTCCGCAAATTCTGAATGGTGAAAAACCGGCCAATACCAACAAAGTGAGGTCCATTTTTGCGGCAGGCACCAAAGTAGAATACTCAGGTGGTGGCACCACTATTAGCCAACTGATGCTGCAGGATGTTACCGGGCAGGATTATGCAGCTTTTATGGAAAGGGAAGTGCTGAAACCGATGGGTATGCAACATAGTTCGTACCGCCAACCCCCCGCCGATACGGCCGAACTTGCAACAGGTTATTACGGAGATGGTAACCCGGTAAAAGGTAAATATCATGTGTACCCAGAGCAGGCCGCCGCGGGTTTATGGACCACTCCATCAGATCTTGCACTTTATATTATTGAATGTCAGCTTGCTTTACAGGGCAAATCAGCTAAAGTACTGAACAAAGCAACCATGCAAAAACGCATGACCCCTTATATTGACTCCGTTGCTGCACTTGGCGTGTTTGTACAACAAAAAGGAAGCCGGAAATACTTTAACCACAACGGTGGCAATGAGGCCTTTCTTTGCACCTCATACGGTTCGCTCGAAGGTGGTGATGGTGTGGTAATTATGATAAACGGGGAAAATTTTGCCGTAATAAACGAGCTCATGAACAGCGTAGCAAGGGTGTACAACTGGGAGGGATTCTTTAAGCCTGAATTCCGCAAAAAGATTATGCCTCCCGCAGATACACTAGCGGCATTGGTGGGCAATTTTCTGGCAATGAAAGATACAATCACTATTAAACTTTGCGATGCAGGCATTTGTATTCAGCAAAACGGGCAACCTGCCAAAGGCTTTGAATGTATTTTTCAGAACAACAGCTCATTCACTATCAGCGAAGTGCAGGGAGTGGCATTTAAAGCGTTGTACAATACCGAAGGAAAGGTGGACGAACTTGAGTTGAAACAAAACGGGATGACGTTGAAATTGCCGAGGATAAAGTGAGGGGGAGTTTTGGAGTTGACGGGTTGATAGGTTGATGGGTTGATGGGTTGATGGGTTGATAGGTTGACGGGTTGACGAGTTGACAAGAAGGGTAGTTAATGGTTTTTTTATGTGCCTAAAGGTTGTTTGTAAGCAGGAGTGAGTTAGCGGAACTTATTCAAAATAGGTTTTAAAATCTCCGGACATGATTTTATTAAAAACCAATTCAACCTGGCTTTTTAGAATCCTTTCTTCTGATAATGCTGGCAGGTTTTCAAGGTCAAAAAATGCTGCGCCTGCCACATCGAAGCCATGCGAAATTTCAGCAGAAACAGGTTGGCAGTAAAAAACCATTTTGTACACATAATCAGGATGCGGCGGATGCGGATGAAGCCTTTTATCAAACACAGCAATCAGGGAATGTACCTCAACGTCAATGCCCGTTTCTTCCTTCGTTTCCTTTATTACCGTTTCCATAGGACTGTAACCAATATCGGCCCATCCTCCCGGAAGCGACCATTTTCCATCGGTTGCCTCTTTTACAAGCAGGATATTATTATCTGCTGAAAGAGTGATGCCCCGGATGTCAACTTTTGCGGTTGGATAGTCGGGGGTTTGCGCAAAGCTGAGTGCAAGCGATGGCAATCCGTAGCCGGTCAGCCCGTTTAAAAGATTAAAAACGATTTCATGTACTTCTTCATAGCGCTCCCTGTCAAATCCATTTTGGCAATAGAGTAAGCCAACATCTGCAATGGCTTTCAGCCGTTTCAGTGAATCGAGTAAAGTTCCGGTGTCCATGCACCAAAATTAGGCGCAATTGCCCGGAAACGTTCACCCCCGCCCCGGTGCGCGCCTCCACGCATCGGAACACCCACACCCTTGTTGCACGAACGCCCCCCCGCCCCCTTGCCCCGGTGCGTGCCTCCACGCACCGGAAACCCGTACCCATGGATTCCCTACCCTTCCCAAAATAATTCCTTTCCATTTTAAAGTATTCTTCTTTTTCATTCGCCTTCTATATTTACAACCACAGCACAAATGCAAACCATGGCGGCAAAAAGGCAACAAAATATATTACAGGCGGTATCGGATTATGGCCGACGCCTGTTTGCCTTTATTCGCAGCCGGGTTTCATCTGAAGAAGATGCTGAGGATATTCTGCAGGACGTTTGGTATCAACTGAACCTGCAGGAGGAAATTGAAACCATTGAAAGCATCAGCGGGTGGCTGTTTCGCGTGGCCCGTAACCGGATTACCGACCGCGGCCGCAAAAAGCAGGAAAGCAGGCTGGAAGACTTTGGTTACACGGACGAGGATGGAAGCCTCGTTTTTCCCGAATTTATGCTTACCGAAAGCAATACGCCTGAGGATGAAAGTCAGCGTACACTATTCCGTGAAATGCTGTTTGAAGCGCTGGAAGAATTGCCTGAAAATCAGCGCAGTGTTTTTGAGAGAAATGAACTCGGCGATATGACGCTGCAGGAAATTGCCGATGCAGACGGCATCCCGCTGAAAACAGCCATCAGCCGAAAACGTTATGCCGTGCTGCATTTGCGCAACCGGCTCGAAGAATTTTACAACGATTTTTTAAATAATTAAATCCAAATTGTATGCGTAGTGTTAGAAGAGATTTTCGGTTTATGATGCCCGTGCTTTTTATAGCCGGCGGCCTGCTGATGGGCGGTGTAGTGATGTTGTTGTGGAATGCCATACTGGTGCCGGTATTGCAGGTGGGAGTGCTCACATTCTGGCAGGGGCTTGGCCTGCTTGCCCTGAGCCGGATCCTGTTCGGCGGATTCCGTGGCGGGCCATGGGGTGGCGGGCATCGTGGCGGGCCCTGGAAGGATAAGTGGCGCAGCATGAGTGAGGAAGAGCGTATGCAAATGAAAAATGCGTGGAAAGACCGTTGCCGTCCAAAGATGCAGGGACGTGAAGGGATGGCTGATGAAGGGAGGATTATTCCTGTTACGGATTAGATCAATAGTCAGGCAAAAAAAATTCCGGGCTTTTTAAAGTAAAAACGTTGCCGGTTCGTCTTCCTTATTGTAACCATTTTTTTTAACCGCAAAAAGGTAAGAACATGTATCAGCAACAAACAAGCGCCGAAAAAGGTGCACGCTACCAGGGTCATCCAAAACATTTGTATGGCCGCAGCCTCCAAAGGGCATCTGTAAACATTTACAAAACCGAAAACAGCTACGAAATGCTTGTATTCGCCCCCGGGCGCATCAAAGAGCATTTTGGTGTTGAAGTAAACGGCGACCAACTCACTGTTTCCTACACGCCGCCCGAAGGTTTTCCCCGCCCCGATTGGGTGCTGCGCGAGTACAGCCGCGGAGGGTTTGTACGCAACTTTACCCTCGACGAAAGCATTGACGCAAGTGCCATAACCGCTTCCTACAAAGACGGTGTGCTGCAACTGAGCCTGCCCATTGTGCCGGGCAAGGGCATCCAAAAGCAACAGGTAACCGTAAATTAATGTGAAGGTTTGTGTTTTGAGCAAAGGACCGTTCCGTAAGGGGCGGTCCTTTTTTTAGGGGTCTTTCTCCAATAAGCTATTCCACACCGGTTTTAAGATAAGTCCGGGCAAAATTCAGGTTCTGCTTCAAAACTTGATTCTGCGTTATTTTTAATCACTCTTTTCTTCCAGCAACTTTAGAAACCCGATAAGTCCTATGGCTTCTGTATCTCCTTGAAGGGGAAAACGTTCCGACCCGGAATAGACCACGAATTTGTGGGTCGCCTTTACATCCTCTGCCGCAATATGAAATCCCTTTGAAAGATGGGGTGCTCCAGATTTTTTTATTTCCACTGCCCAAACCTGTTTGGAAGGCCCTTCTAAAACCAGGTCAATTTCGGTTTGCGTTGAAGTTCTGTAATAGCTGGACCGCCATTTGCCTGACAATTGCAGAATGATATTTTCGACTACAAAGCCTTCCCAACTTGCCCCGACAACCGGGTTTCCAAGAAGGCTTTCAAAATCTGAAATATTTAAAAGCTTATGGAGAAGCCCGGAATCACGCAGGTAGATTTTAGGAGATTTAACCAGGCGTTTTTTTGTGTTTCCTGCCCAGGGTTGTATTTGCCTTACCATATAAAAATCAGTCAAAATATCCAGGTACGATTTGATGGTGGTATGGCTTACCTCAAGGCTCTTGCCCATATCAGAGTAAACAACCTGTTGGCCATGATAATGCGCAAGCATCGTCCAGAATCGCTTCATCCTCGTTGAAGAAACCTGCGGCCCCAATAAGGGTATATCGCGCTCTACATAAGATGAAATAAAATCGTTGCGCCATTCCCAGCTTTCATTATCCGTTTCTGCAAGGTAGCTATTGGGAAATCCGCCCCGAAACCACAACTTCTCAGCATTAAATCCCAAAGGATCATTTTTATAAACTTCAAGTGCTGAAAACGGACTGAGTTCGAGATACCTGATTCTGCCGGCAAGTGTTTCTGATGATTGCCGGAGTAAATCGCGGGAGGCTGATCCGAGGAGCAGAAAGTGCGCGGCTTTCTCTCCTGCTCTTTTTCTTGCATCCACCAGGCCCCGTAAAAGTCGGAATAAATCAGGTTTGCGCTGAACCTCATCAATTATGAGAAGTTGGTCTTCAAAACGTCTTAGATAACTTTCCGTATCGCTCAGTTTACTTAGGTCAGAATCCAACTCTAAATCGAGATAGGCTGATTTCTTGTCAATCCCCTGCGCTGTAATTTGTAAAGCAAGCGTTGTTTTACCGACCTGCCTTGGGCCTAGCAAGGCCACAACAGGCATATTTTCGAGGGCAATCTTCAGGTTTTTATTAAGATCACGAGGTATCATGCTAGTCATTTTAAATCCTAAACTTGCAAATTACATCAAAAATAGACACAAACATTGCAATTTGAAAGTCAAACCTTCAAATTGCAATGTTTGTGTTTCAGAAACTGTAATCCGATTAGGACAATTATCCGGTTCAAAACAACAAGTTCAAACTGCCATCTAAGTGGAAGCTGAGGAATGAAAATTTGCGTTTTGTCATTTCGGAATCACCATGCATGAGAGCCCATCACCCGAGCTCCGGGGCGTGCCTTGCCGACAGGCAGGCTGATCCCAACGCACCTGAAACCCACACCTTATCACAAAAATTGTTTGGTTCAAAAGCCCCGGAAGTTGCTACCTTATCCTTGTTTCAATTCAAATACCCAACCTTTCGACTGCAGAAATTTTTCGCATTTACTACAAAAACCGGTCTCCTCGCCGGTAGGGTCGCCGCCTTTGGCATCCCGGAGAAAACAGCTTTTTTCGGGGCAATGAGGCAACCCTGCAGCATGGGCCACTTCGTGCAAAACCACTTTATAAAAATTGGCCTTATTTTTTAATCTGAAGGAGGAAATTACACAAGCCCTGCCCGGCCTGTACCCAAGGCCAATTACCCCAAAATCTTCTATGTTGTCTTTAGTTGTGCTTATATCTGAGGAAGTAAGCCCCACATACACCTCGCCTCGTTCCGCTTTGGCATCCATCCATTTTATCAGTTTGTCGGCACGGTAACGGTTGCGGGGAGCGTAAAATGAATGGGAAGGTAACTCCTGTGGCTTAAGCAGGGTAACCGGTCCTGCATATTTTTCCAATGCGCTAACTGCCGCCTCAATACTGCCTTTATCCACAGGCCCAAGGGGTAAAACTTTGATTACAAATTGCTGTTTGCGCGGTTTACCTGCCTTTATTTCATCAGGATCGGTTTGATTTTCCCTGCATCCCGCTAAAACCAATATGGAGCATGCAAAGATTAAAAATGGCTGAATTGGGTTCATAGAAAATTTGATAGCAGATTAAAAACGAAATTTGATGTAATTATGATATAACAGGATGGCAGATTTTCAACAGGATCCTGAACTACCCGCAATCATGCAGTCTCCTCTTCATCTCAAGCCCGGGAATATTGGCGCCCCACACCTCTGCCCCGGTGCGTGCCTTGCCAACAGGCAGGCTGGCCCCCACGCACCGGAAACCCGCACAATTCTTTTTTGACACGGAAATCACGGATAACACGGTTTTGCTTCGGGTACTGCTTCAATGTAACGTCGGAACAAGTATCCCCGCAAAAGAACGCAGAAAACCTATTTCACACAAAGGCACGGTTCTGCAATACTTAGCTGCCGCCTGGTAATGCTTTAAGCACGCTGGATTTCAGACGAAGTCGCTACTCCCCTTCCTCCCAGCGGGGGAAGGGGTTGGGGGATGGAGGCTCCCGGCGCCCCGGTGCGTGCCTTGCCAACAGGCAGGCTGGCCCCCACGCACCGGAAACCCGCACCCCCAAATAACGATTCCTCTTGTTTTCCAAAAAGAAAATTGTATTTTGGCTTAGGAAATAAAATCTACCCAATCAGATAATTACCATGAACCAAACCGCATTAGATATCATCAACAAATGTTATGAAACCAAGGATACTTTCCTTGACCTTGGCAGGCTTGGGCTGACAGATGAGGATTTTGTGGTCGGAAGCGAACTGGATTTGGCGCTTGGCTTGTGTACACATGTGGAAAAAATTGTGTTTAGTAATGAATGGATGGGATGGGACAAAGACGACCAAACCTGGAAAAATATTGAAACCATTAATCTGCTGGAATCAAATTTTTTTCGATCTCTTCCACCCTCCCTTATTAAATTATCCAGGTTATACATATTGATTTTAGCTGGAAGGCCTGGTAAAACATGGGAAATTGGATCAATGGAATTCATTAAAAATTTCCCCTCCCTTAAAAATTTAAACCTTTCGTATAACAAAATCTCTGAAATCAAAGGACTAGAAAACTGTTCTGCACTCGAAAGCCTAAACCTTTCGGGAAACCAAATTACTGAAATCAAAGGGTTGGAAAATTGCACAGCCTTAACAAGTCTAAACCTACAAGAAAATAAAATTGCAAGAATAAAAGGATTGGACAATTGCATAGACTTAATTAATTTTATACTTTTCAAAAACAAAGTCACTCAAATTAAAGGGATTGAAAACTGCACAGCCCTATCTAGCCTTAACCTTTCTCTTAACAAGATTACAGAAATAAAGGGGCTAGAAAACTGTACTGCTTTAACATATATAGAACTTGGAGCTAACAAAATCTCTGAAATCAAAGGGCTAGAAAACTGCACTGCCATAACTTGGATTGGTCTTTTCGGTAACAAAATAACTGAAATAAAGGGACTAGACAACTGCACAGCCTTAACCGAGTTAGAGCTTTCTAGCAACCAAATTACAGAAATTAAAGGGCTAGAAAACTGTTCTTTACTTCACTCTTTATATTTATCTGACAACCAAATTGTTGAATTAAAAGGACTTAAAAAGCTAAAGAATTTAAGAAACCTCTATCTAGGAAATAATAAAATAGCTACTATTCAAAATTTGAATAAGCTTCCAAAGTTGGGAAACATCAATCTTTCCGAAAACCCCATTTCAAATCTTAAAGATTTACCGCAACTTCTCAAGCTCGAAAGCCTTGAAGAGTTGAACTTATTCCGCATCCAGCAAAACGACCTCAACATCCCCATCGAACTTTTCGGCCAAAGCGCCGAAGACAACTGCCTCGAACCCCTCCGCGGCTATTTCGCTTCGCTCCGTAAAGGCTCCTTCCAATTCAACGAAGTCCCAATTATATTAGTGGGCAACAGCACCGCCGGCAAAACAAGCCTGCGCTATTTTTTGCGGGAGAATGTTTACCCACCTCCCGAAAATCACTCTACCCATGGCATTGAGCCGGATTTGTGGGTACCGGATGATGAACTATTTGAGCAAAACGGTATAAGCAAGCCCCAAAACCTGCAGCTTTACATATGGGATTTTGGCGGGCAGGAATATTATCACGCCACCCACAGGTTGTTTTACAGCCAACGCGCCATTTACATATTGGTATGGGAAGGAAAAACCAATAAGCAGGCCATGGAAGAAACGGAAATACAGATAAAGCACCACGACGGTTCAATTGAAAAAACCAAACTGCCGCTTGAATTATTTCCCTACGAGTATTGGCTGCAGGGCATACGTTACCTCACCAAAAGCTATGATGAAACACCTGTTATCCTGCTGCAGAATAAAATTGATCAGTCTGGCAATGAAGGCGAAATAATACTTGAAGGGAAAATGCTTGGGGAGAATAACTGCACGCCTTTTCAAATCAGTGTAGAGCAAGCGCATCATATAAATGGATTGGGTAATACCGATCCACGTACCACGCTGTTATTGCAACAGATTTTTAAAGAAGCTAACCATTTGGCCATGCGCATTATCCGTGGGCAAATTTGGTCGGATATTAAAAAAATGCTTCAGGATGTAAGGGAAGAAAATATCTGGACCCCTGAAAGATTCCTGGCTGGAATGAGGGAATTTGACCCGGTAATCCAGGAAAACAGCATGATTTCCTACCTGTTGCAATTGAGGGAACTTGGTTATATTAAATATGTATACGAGGATGACTTTTTGAAAAAATACATTTTTATTAACCCGGGTTGGGTTACCGAAATGATCTATTCCATCCTCGACAGATCGGTGCTTGAAAAAAAGGGAGAATTTGACAAAGTTCATGTAGTAAAAAAAACAGGAGAAGCGTATGCAGATGTTTTTATTGCCCTGATGAAACGGTTTGAGCTGATCTTTTACAATGAAGAGAAGGAAGTGTTTATTGCCCCGCAATATTTACCCGATAAACTGGAGGATAAGCCTAAACTAAATGAACTGAAGGCAAAATTTAAGTTTGAAAATACTCAACCCGGACTCGCCTTACAATTCCAAAGCTTTATGCCACGCTATATTATGGTGCGTGCCCTTGTAGCTTTTGGCGAGCAGGCCATTGGCAAATACTACTGGAAAAATGGGATGGCCTTTACGGTGGACAATTGTGCTGTACTCCTGCTAAGCCATTATGATACCAAACAATTCAGGTTGTATATTGAAGATGCGAACCGGTATGTGGAACGGCTTGTTTTCGAAAAACTGGTTTCGCTGGTTGACAATAAGACAGGATTGGCTTTATCAGTAAACGGCTCCTCTTTTGTTACATATAGCAATTTAAGCAAAGAGTATTATGGTGAGAAACCATCAGGAAATCCGAATATTCAGGCGGAAGATGAAAGCTGGGTCCCGGTTGGGCAGTTTGGCCATTTGTTTGGAGATAAGGACAAATTAAAGGGAAAGCATGGGGCAGCCAAAATGGAAGAGAGAAAGATTTTTGTTTCCTATGCATGGGGTGGCGAGAGCGAAAAGATGGTGGATGATATTGAAACGAGGTTCGCAATCAAAGGGATTAAACTGACGAGGGATAAACGCGACCTTGGATTCAAAGGCCTGGTATCGGAGTTCATGAAGAATATTGGAGAGGGAGAGGCGGTGGTAGCCGTAATTTCAGATAAATACCTGAAATCGCCTTATTGTATGTTTGAATTACTGGAGATCTACCGAAACCCCGATTTTAAAAATCGCATTTTCCCAATAGTGGTTGGGGATGCAAATATTTATGAACCGATCTCAAGGCTGCAATATTTTAAATATTGGAAGGGAAAGAAAACAGAACTGGAAGAAGCCATCCTGGAAGTGGGTATCGATGCCATCACCATGATTGGAGATGATTACAAAACCTATAAAAAGATATTTGATAATATTGGTGAAATAGTTACCGTACTTACCGACATTAATGCCTTAAACCCCGAAATGCATTCAGCCGAAAACTTTGAAACCTTGATTTCATCCATAAAGGCGCAATTGAATGTTGAATAATCCAAATCCTTACAACCCATTGATTTAAAACGGGTAATGATCGGAGAAATATGCAAAAAGGGCCGCCCCATAACGGAACAGCCCTTTTTTGTAAAATGAGACGGGTTAAAAGTTAAACGCAATTTTCGTGTACAGCCGCATGCCATTTCCACCCATTTGCACTGCATCCCAGGGTCCGCCGGTTTCCGTATTATAAGCCCAGCCGCGTGCGCCCGGTGCAACGCCAAGGTCGGGGTGTACATTAAACAGGTTGTCGGCCCCTGCATAAAGGCTGAACTTTGAATTAAAACGGTAACCAAAATACAGATCGGTAACCAGTTTGGCGCCGTAGGTATATTGGTCCTTTACATATACATCAGGGTCATTGTCGGTAGGAACCATCGGGTTGATGCCCAGGCCATCTTCGCCATAACCAAGCAGTACCACTTCGCCGTAATGAGTAAGCCTTGTACCTGCAGTAAAGGCCTTGTAACC
>Ga0209097_10001792_pt1 | contig 18006 bp, 2 predicted proteins | sample AD_UKC052_MetaG_FD_184419 | JGI IMG/M metagenome (GOLD analysis project Ga0209097, IMG submission 184419) | Active sludge microbial communities of municipal wastewater-treating anaerobic digesters from USA - AD_UKC052_MetaG (SPAdes) (version 2) | ecosystem: Engineered > Bioreactor > Anaerobic >... | reverse complement strand
CCGGGCTGGATGTAGCAGGAGTCGCATCGCAATTGCAACGTGTCTGGATACTTTGGGCTGGACCCGTCTGTGCATACACAGGCAGGGTCGTGCTCCATGCGCCGCCGTTCACGGAATATTGAAGCGTAGAACCCGCAGGACAAGGGCTGCCCGCAGGCGCCGTGACAGTACCGCCGGATACCGTGCAACCTGCACCACAGGTGCTGTTGACAACAGTAACATTGGCAGGTGCGGACGTCAGAACCGGGCAAAGCGGACAGGTGCCAGGCGCCGTCGTCACCGAACCGTTTGGACTGGAAGTAGCCGTATTGCCATCGCAATTGCAACGCGTCAGGATCGTTTGCGCAGGACCGGATTGTGCGTAAGTCGGCACAGTCGTACTCCAGTTGCCGCCGCCATCCGTAGAATATTGCAGCGTAGAGCCGACAGGACAGGTGCCGGCGGGTGCGGAAATGACACCACCGCTCGGTGTACCGCCAAAGGTGGAGCAGGTGCTGTTCGTTACTTGCGCAGCAGGCGCAGCAGCCGTCAGTACCGGGCAACCAGGGCAAACGCCAGGAGCGGTGGTTACCGAACTGTTCGGGCTGGAGGTAGCCGGAACTATATCGCAATTACAACGTGTCAGGATCGTTTGCGCAGGGCCCGACTGGGCATAAGTAGGCAGCGTTGTACTCCAGTTACCACCGCCATCCGTAGAATATTGCAGGGTAGAACCTACGGGACAAGTACCTACCGGCGCGGAAATGACACCACCGGAAGGCGTGCCGCCAACTACCGTACAGGTACTGTTCGTCACTTGTACGGCAGGAGCCGTAGCGCTAAGGTCGGGGCAGCAGGAATTACTGAGTGTTACTGTTGCGGTAGCCGTAGCCGTGCAAGTATTGGCTGCTGTAGCCGTAACTGTATAAACCGTGGTAGCAGTCACATTGGATGCCACCGGGTTAGCGATGTTTGTCGCACTCAGGAAAGTAGAAGGCGTCCAGGCGAAGTTCAGCAGGTTTACGCCACCCGAAATGGTGATATTGTAATCTTCCGTTTCACCGAAAGAGGAAGAAGACGCACCACAAGCCTGGCCACTGCTTACAGCAGAGTCATTACCACCCACAATGCGCAAGCGGGTGACGCCATTGATGGCGCCGGAAGGTACTGTAAACGAAACGGAAACCGTTCCGCCTGCACCGCCATTTGCGGAAGCCCCGAGAAATTCGGAAGCATCCAGTACGCCGTCCGCATTATAGTCGATCCATGCGCCAAAGTACTGATTGACGTCCGTACCGAAAGTTACGCTCAGCGTGTACATCGTTCCGGCGGTCAAAGTAGTGGTAGGAACCGGGAAAAAGGTATATGCAGGGCTGGCGCCGGCACAACCGGAAGCGTTCGACAGCGTATTTAAATCGACGTTTGTAATTTCATCCGTCGCGGTAAATGCATTACAGCCGGACGAGTGGCTGGAAGCACAATATGGCGGAATAACAGCCAAATTGGTTGCCTGCAATTGAGAAGTCCCCAGGCAGGCAATAGTACCTGGTGTCGCGGAAGCCGAGATACTCGGCGAAGGAACAACGGTGACCGTAATCGATTGGATACCAGTACATCCATCTGCCGTACGCGTACCTGTTACGGTATAAGTAGTAGTAGCAGATGGAGAAGCGTTTACGACAGATCCGGTGGTTGCACTCAACCCCAAAGCCGGCGACCAAACGTACGTATTGGCACCGGAAGCCGTCAGCGAAATCGCTGTGCTGCCGCTACAGTAATTGGCACTCGAAGGCGTTACTATCACGGCTACCGGTGTGGTGAGGCAAGGATTAGCGCTATTGAATTCGTCCGATCCGATATCGTAAATGGCATCAATTGGCCTTGCTTCGCCATCGATATCATCCGTAACGCCGGCGACAGTTGTTCCAACGTTGATATTGGAAGCGCCGAGAACCAAATGCAGGTCTCCGGTAGTGGAGGAATAGCCTGGATTTGTTTGAATAGAGTTGGCATCCTGTGGCGTAGTAAGCGCTGCCTGCCAGTTGGCTAATGTTGCAAACTGGGTGGTTTGTGTATTACCCGAGCTGGTACCCAGACCGCCCGTTTGAAGTTGGGTGTTGGCAGGATTGATATAATAGTTATTATAATTCAGGCCACCTGTGCCAAATGAAAACGCAGATCCATTCAAGGTGATCGCATAATAACGCACTGCTGAAGTACCCGAACTGGCATCCAGATAGATGCTGTTGTTCTGAACCAGAAAATTTGCGTTATTGGTACCGTTCGCATTTGGGATACGAATTGCATTACCATATGTAGTGGAAACCGACGCCGCCCCCGGGTCCATATCGCCGGTTAAGCTGATAGAGTTATTAACGATTTTGTCCCCATTTCCTCCCGCAATACCAATACCGCACAGCTGATCGCCACTAGTTGAGTTAGAACGGATATTATATATGCTGTTATTGGCAACAAGATTATTGGTCGCACCGCCACTTTGTGTGGTACCCAACAGAATCCCTACAGAGGAGAAGGTATTCTCTTCTACAACGTCGTGAATGATATTTTTGGTAACGGTATAGGTGGATGAGGTAATCGTCGTAGAAGCGCTGGTAGACCAGGCTTCCGATCCTATGGCAATCCCTACCCTGTCGGCACCTGAAGCAGCCTGAGGGTCAAGAACACCTACGAACTGAACGACGTTTCTGCTGACCAGAGCGCCTATATCCGCCTGCATGAATATGCCCGTTTTACCAATCTGGTCGGTACCGAAGGCTGTAGGACCGACAATATTATCGGTTACGATCGGGTTGATGTTCAGGTCGGTGGTCGTTCCGCGCGTTACGATTCCATAACGACTTCTGATAATTCTGTTTGCAATAAAAGAGTTGTTATCATTGTCAACCCCATTGGAAGTAGCACTAATGGCAGTGCCGCACATAATAATACCGAAAGAATTACCTGTTAACGTAGTTTGATCGATACCACACGCCAGTTCCAGATTTCGGATTACGTTGTTTGAACATCCGTTTCCGGCTGCTACGCTCGCCAACCATACGGCAGCAGTTGCGGTAGAGGTGCTCGTGTTTTGCACCGTTATATTCCTTCCGGAGCCAGCAATACGGCCATCAATAGTCACATTGTCAGCACCGTTTAATTTAATAATCGCACCGATGATATTGCCACTTATCGTGACTGGTACGGTTGCTGTTATTGCTACCGACGTGTAAACTGCCGGTGCCACAGCGCCGGAATTCAGGACAGCACTAGCAGATTCAGTAGTGTTTCCGGTTACAGAAATACTAACGGCGCCCTGGTGGGTGCCTGCATTGATGGCATCAAATGCACCTTTCAGGGTGGTGTACGCCGTCGGGCCTACCGTTCCTGCCGTGGCAGTTACCGAAACCTGCGCGAGCAGTTGATTGGCAAAGCCTGCCAGTACGACCAGACATCCTGCAACGAACATTCGTTTCAGAATTCCGGCGCTTCGAGCCTTTTCAGAACCCAAGTTAGTCGGGTAAATTTTATTCATTTTCATGAAATTAAGATTACGAAAAAGTGTAAAAATATTAGAAGCCTATACTGCAAGCAGTACAGGTGAATTTAAATGGAAATTTTGCAAGAGTAACACGCACCGAACAGATGCTGTCCTGTTTTCTTAATCAGTCAAATGAGATGTGACTTCGTCGTACAGATATGACCTGTCTGAATTCTAATGCCGGGAGCATAGTACGGATGCAGGAGAAACCCGGAAAAGGCAGGAAAGTAAATGTGAAAAAGTCATGAGTATTATTACGTTACACGGATTACATGCTTAATTGAGCAAACCTACACACAAATCGTCCTACTGTACATCTTTTTACACTTTTTTTCGACCAAAACAATATAAAAACGAAAAATGCTTAAATATTGTTAGGCTTATCGGCTATAAAAAAGGTTCCTGCCGGAATGAATCCGGCAGGAACCTGTACGTTATTTGTTAGGTAAAGGAAATTTTACCTTCTATTTACTTCGACTGAATCATCTTCTTCGTCGCCTTGTCCGTCGCCGTTTCCAGCGTGTAATACAACATACCCGTTGCATTCAGCAGTGCGCGGTCCAGCGAGATCGTGTTGTAACCTTTCGCGAACGCTCCGTTTTGCGAGAACACCATACGGCCCGTTTCGTCGAAGATACGAAGCGTCGCTTCGGCGCCTTCAGGCAAATGGAATCCGATGAATGTTTTGTTCACAAACGGGTTAGGCTGGTTTTGGTACAGTTCGAAACCAACACCGCTGATCGTGCTCGTGTTGCCGTTGTTGAAACGGAACGCCACGTCCAGGCGATTGCCACTCAGGCTATAACCTTCCGCTTTCGTGATGCGGCTGGATACGCCCAGCATGTTAGACAGTTGACCTGCTTTCGAAGCGCGGAAGGTTACGGCAAATTCATTGTCCGTGCCGTCTACCGAAGTAGTCAGCGCGCCTTCGAACACTCCGAAGTTCTCTGCTTTGATGTCACCTGTGCCGGCGATGTCCATGACTTCAAGACCCGACAGGTTCATCGTGAACTGGTAGCCTTGTACACGTTCAGCGCCTTTGAAGTTGACGGTAAATACCTCGCCGGCTTTCACCGTGCGGTCATCCACGTCGAACAGCATTGTCGCCGAGCTGCGCTCTTCTGCCGATTGCAAACTGTTTGCAATAGCCGTAGCATTCACGTCACCGATTTTTACGGCTTCGAAGTCGTTTGCCAGCATATTTCCGGACAGGTTATCCACGGAAATATTTTCCGGGAATACACTCTGGAACGGATTGGCAGGCGTCGGGAACGTGTAGGCTTTCTCCACGAATCTCCACGAGGTGTTGTTCGGAAGTTCGTTGTAGATACCCAGGATCAGTTTGCGGAACTCGACAATATCGAACGTCGTGATCGAACCGGAGCGGTTAGCGTCGGCAGCGATCATTTTGTACGGCGTTGTCAGCGGTTCCAGACCCAGGATATGTTTCGAGATCAGCACCAGGTCGTAGGTAGATACACCGTTGAGCGGGTTGTCGTCTTTCGTCGGGGTGATGGTCAGATCGGAAGCCAGCGGGATAGCGGCAAAGTGATAAGTGCCGTTATCGCCGGTTGTCTGCACGGCGTTGATATTCGGAGTACCGGTCAGTTGTACGTTGGCCAGTTCCACACCTTGTCCGTCGGCGGCCAGTTTACCTGCCACAGCGGCGGATGGCGAGAAGTTTTCGCAGCCCACTACATTGGCCTGTACATTCACATAGGCAATGCAGAAATCATAATTACCTGCCGCATCCTGCAGCCACACCTGAACAGGCACGTCCTGGCCTTCGTCGAGGCAGGTAACGATCACGCTCTGGTTGGCCGGCGAACCGCCCGGGTAAGTATTGCCCGGGTTTTCATCGGCACGAATAATGACCAGGCTCTGGTTGAGGATGTTCGTCGGCGTGCAGTTGTCTTCTCCGTAGAGGAAGAAATCCGTTGCCCACAGCGTTGCCATACCACCTACCATGAGGTTGATGTTCACGTTGGCGCAGGCTACTACCGGCGGTTTGCAGTCCTTGATTTCGAAATCGTATTTGCAAACGGTTTCGTTTCCACACAAATCTTCCGCAATCCATTCGATGAAGTGTTGGCCATGCGGCAGTTGCGGGATCGTATACACCGTCGGCGACTGGATCGTATTGAACCGCAGGTGCCCGTACAGATGCGTGGCATCCGGCGAGTAATTTTCCAGGATGACGAAACGGCTGCGCTGATTCAAAGGCAGGTTCGGCTGGAACTGACGTACTTCACCGCCTTCGTAGTCGGGCGTATTGATGTTGTTGTAATGGATCGTTCCGGGTTCCGGCGGATTGGCGCTGCTAACCACCGATTCTACTTCACCGTCGTTGTCGAGGTCGAGCCACAACAGGAAGCGGAAACGCAGGTTGGTACCCGAGCACGAATCCAGTGCGGACACGCTCAGATCGGCCGGGCCTTCGCACAAGTCGTGCGTTTGCAGGGTGTTATCCCACCAGTAATCCTGGTTCCAGAGCAACGCATCGTTGGTCGTGAAATCGCAAAGCGTTACAAGGGTATCCGGGCAATCCTCAAAAACAGGATCCTGCGTATCGAGCACCTTCACGATCTGCTTGTATTTGTAGCAGTTCGCGCCCGCCTGCCAGATGGTACCGTAATTGGTCGGCGCCGGGTCGGTCGGATACACTTTTATAATGGTCGGCGCCCATGGAGCCGGTGTACCCGGAGGCGACAGGATCGGTGCGCGTACGTTGGCCGGATCGTTGGTAATAAAGCTCGGATTCGGATTCGGTACCAGGATGCAAGGTTGATCCGGGTTGTAGGTACACCAGTTAATGATGGTCCAGGTGCGCTCGATCTTGTAGCAGGCATCCGGCACGACGGTGAAAATTACGTCGTTGTAGGAAACGCCGAGCAACTCACAATCTTCTCCGTAGAACGTCGGGTAACCGAAACTGTTCGGCGCGCCGTCGCAGGCATACACCGTTTTGTCGTCAGGCAGTTTCAGGAAATAATTCTGGTTGTAGTCCACCTGAATGCGCTGGGTGCAGGAAGAACTCAGCCCCTGGCAGTCCCATGCCGTAAAGCGGCGAATAATGATTCCGCGGTTACAGGTCGTATCGAAGTTCGCGTTCAGGAAATTATTGTAGTATGTTTTCTGCGTCAGGCCGCATTCGTCCGGGATGGCGAAGGTGCCTGCCGGAATACCCACTTGCCCCTGCGGGTCGGCGCTCGTAGGAGGCGTTTGATCCAGGCAGCAGTTGTCGACCGATTCCGGGTAGCCGTAGGCCCACAGGGTCGGGTCGAAGTTTTCGCAGTTGATCGTCACGTTGGCCGGCGGTACGCAGGTCGGTTTGATCTTGTCCTGCACTTCCACCTGAATCATGCATTGGTTGTAGATGTACTGAATGCCGGTTCCGGGCAGAATCAGCGGCGTACCGTCAGGATTGCGATAGTAGTCGCGTTCGCCGTTGATGTCGAGTTGGTATACGCGGAAAATAACGGTCTGCGTGGTACCGACTTCACAGCAATAGAATTTGATGGAATCGTTTTCCGTCGTTGCGGCAAAGTATTCGTTTCCATCGCACAACGAACTCAGTCCGTCGATACAATCGCCGTAAGAACCGTTGGCCGACATGCGCTGGATGGTGAATTCCATACCGTTGCAATTATCGTGCGAACCCTGGTTGAAGGCCGAAGCCGGTACCCACGCCACGCCTGCGAATTCGCAGCCGGGGTTGGGTTCGTAGCAGTCGGTCGGGTCATCCGTATCGATGGCCACGGTAGTAAATTGTGTGCAGGTGGCTACCGGCGGCGTTTCATCACGTACGGTCAACTGGAAACTTACCGTTGTCGTATTGCCGCAGGCATCTTCAGCCCGGTACATCACCTGGTGCACGCCGATCGGCAGGCAAGGCGTCGTCCCGAAGTTACCCAGCGTATCGCGATCCCAGAAGTTGTTGCCTGCGAACGTCGTCAGGGTATTTCCGGAGATAGTGTACGTGCCGATCACCTGATCAGTCAGGTATTGATCGTACACGGTGACCATGGCGGAGATATTGCTGATCCGCGAACAGTTGTCGGTGATAATAACGTCCGGCAGGTTCACGTTGGCGCAGCATTGCGACGGGTTGGTCGAAGCGACCATGTTGGGCACCGCGTCAAAAACAGGGCCGTCGTCGTCGATCACCTTGATCAACTGCGTATACAACTGGTGCTGGTTCGTGCACCAGTCGATGATTGTCCAGTGGCGAATTACTTTATAAGTGCCTTCACAAACGTCGATGCGTTCATCCGTGTATCCCCAGCCGATGTTGCAGCCGTCGGGTTGTCCGAATACGGTCGGCGTTCCTTCCAGGCCAACGCCGTTGATAAATTCCGGTGTCGGATATGGAATGCCGCAGGCGAAGAAAGGCGCCTGTAGTCCGTCGTAATTATCTGGCAGGTTCACATCTGCCAGCGTCGGGCGCAGGAAATGGATCGTTTGGGAGCAGGAGGCCTTGTTGCCGCTGGCATCCACAGCCGTCCAGGTGCGTACAATGGTTTTGGTAAATCCGCTTGCACAGTCCTCTTCCGTTACTACGTCTTTATATGTCAGGGTAAATGCCTGGCAATCCGTTACGATCGGGTAAACCTGAGCGGGAGGCGCTACCAGGTTGTTTGCCAACAGGTAATCCGGATCGATGCTCGGCACGTTGCAGTTCAGGTTAAAGTCGGTGCAGGTCAATACCGGTGGAATTTTATCTTCCACTTTGAGTTGTCCCCAGCAACTGTTGCCCGAAACCAGGTGCACGACGCGAACGGCATACGTGTGGTTGATGTCGAGTTCGTTCACGATACCCGGCTGCCATGGGCCGTTGCCCAGCGGAAGCGTGCGGTCTATTTCTACAATGTAGTCGTCGTAACAAACGTAGGAGCCTTCCAGGATCATGTCCGGCAGCAGTTCCGTAGTACAATCGGCTTCCAGCGAAACGGTTACCAGGTTGTTGCAAGCCAGGTTGGCTGGCGTGGTAACGACCTGAACGGTTTGGGAAACGGACTGGATACAACCCGGATCATCCGGACCGGCCGCTTTCGGCACACCGCCGTTTACCGTATAAGTAATAACGTACGTGCCAATGCCTGCTCCCGGGTCAAATTCCGTTGCCGGAACGCCGTTGATGGTAAAGCCCTGCGAAACGATGTTGGCGTCGCCGGGTGTTCCGGTCAGCGCAACGATATCGGAGTACAGGCAGAACGGACCCGTCAGATCGGATGTAATGACAGGGTTCGGGTACTGGCAGGAATTGCCGATACTCAGGCTGGTGCCTAGTCCGTTGCTCACCGTGATGGTGTAACCGATGGCATCCACGTGGCGGCCATCCAGGGTAAACATATTTCCGCCGATGTTGACCAAAACGGTACCAACCGTTATCGGGTTGGGTGCAGCAGGCGGATTCGCGCTGAGCGGGCTGTACAAGCCGCTCACAGCCGTAACCGTCCAGATTTGTGTACCCGGCGCATTTACTTTTATTTGTTCTCCGAACTGACCATTGGTAAGCGTGGTGGCGTTGTTCAGACACACGCAGGGGTCGGAAATTTCAATCGTACAGTCGAAATTGGTAACAACTGCCGAGCCATTCATCGGAGCTGTGCAGTTGCCCTGAACCGCAGTAGCAGTTACGGTGTACGTACCCACGGCGAGTTGCGGACCGAAACTGATCGGATTGCCCGTGCCGGCCACCGGAGCGCCGACAGGAGCATTGTTCAGTAGTAATTGGTAGTTGACGTTCAGTTCCGATCCGCTCAAACCGACTGCTACACCGACATTGTCAGTTGTACAAACCTCGCCGCCGCCGGTTACGTTGAAGATGGCGGGGGAAGGATTGACCGTGACGACGATGGTAGCACGGGGGCTTTCGCAGTCGCCGGGGAGATTGAGGTCGGCGATACTGATCGTGGTTGCTACATTTGTAGAATTTGCATAATTGGCAGCATTTGCAATATATGCAAGCCATTGAGCGGGTGTGCGAGTAGCACCGTCATTGATCAGTTGGCTGACATTGTTGGTGACAAAATTGAAGGTATTGGCCGTTACTCCTGGCGTTAATCCTGGTGTTACATCGCCTGTACTTGCACTTATACATGGTTCAAACCCATTGGTTTCGTCATATAAAAACAAATGTGTTTGGGTAGCAACGTTGAATAAAGGGTTGTTGGAATTGGTATTCTGGAATGCGTAAATCTGATCTCCGTTAGTGGCATTGAACTGTAGTGGATGAAATTGATTCGGGAATGATCCACTTGTTCCAGGAATAGGTGTACCATCCAGGTCAAAACCTGGACTCAAACTCAAGCCATTATTCATCAGGATAACCGTTCCGGCCATTACGCCTCCAGATGGAACAATATACCTCATAAATTGCTCATTACCACTACCTGTTGTAGCATTTGTTCCACGAAAATCAGTACCCGTCCATCCGTTATCAGTAAAATAAATCACCGTTCCAGCAGCCAGGTTTACAAAAGGTACAAAGGCAAAATTGTCCGGATCATCTTTAAATGCAATAATTGCCAAATCGCCGGGCGCCAGTACGCTCACCGCCGGTGAAGTATTTGCTGTTTGTGTCACATAATACGAGGTATTACCCACCACAGCCGTCGAAGGTGTCGGAGCTACCGGATCGCCGGTCAAATCGCCCGGAGCCGTATACCAAAGCAAGTTGGTGCCCGTAGCAGTCAGCGGAACAGCAGGCGCATTCTGGCAATACACGACCGGAGTAGTCACCGTCGGCGCTACCGGAAGGGGGTTCACCGACAGGGTCAGTTGATCCTGCGGATTCGGGCAAGGACCTGCACTTGTAGCATTGAGTGTCAGGGTGATGTTTCCGGTAAAACCAACCGGAGGCGTGTACGTAGTGGAAAGGCTGGCTGCATTGCCAAAGGATCCTCCTGCAACGGAAGCCGACCAGATAACAGGTGTGGTAGCGCCTGCGGAAAGTACGCCGGTCAGAGAGGCTGCCGTTCCCGCACAAATGCTCTGATCCGCACCTGCGTTTACGCCGCCCGTCTGAACATCCACCATGCGTGTAGCCACGGTAGTCGGACAGGGTCCTGCGGGATCATTCGTAGTAAAGGTAAAAGTGATCGTACCCGTAAAGTTCAACGGTGGTGTATACGTCACGTTATTCGCCGTGTTGTTGGGCGCAAAAGCACCGCCCATGATACTGGCCGTCCATGTGCCATTTGTCGCGCTGCCGCTCAATGTAACGGAAAGGTTGATCGGCTGGTTAATACATACAGGTGCTACAGCCGGAATGGTGGCAATAGCGGGTGCATTTATTGTCACTACAATTTGGGCGCGGTCACTTTCGCAAAGCGAAGATCCGGCAAGTATTACGTTCAGGTTGGGAATACTCAGAGTCAGCGTACCTGTTGCACCTGTCGTAAGAGTATATTTCATGCTATTACCAATAAAGGTGAGCCAGTCAGCGGCCGTACGCGGCGTGGCGTCCGGGTTCAGGGCCACCATGTTAGAGGTACTACCAAACGGAAATGTATTGGCGGTGACGCCGGAAGTTAAGCCCGGAGGTATATTTCCCGTCGCCGTAGATGTAGCATTTTCGAACGCGCCGGTATCGTCCAGTACGAACAAATGGGTAATCGTACCCGTGTTAAACATCGGGTTATTCGGGTTGCTGTTCTGAAAGGCATAGATCTGGTCACCTGCACCAGTCAGGTCGAAACCTAAAAAATTGCCGTTGCCTCCCGGAGGAATGGCGCCCGAACTCGTGAAAGCGGCGCTGTTGCTGTAAATCACCGTACCTGCGGTGACACCGCCCGCAGGAGCTGTATAACGCACAAAACCTTCGGTTCCCCCACCTGTAACTGCCGTAACATTGCGGAAACCGCCCGCTCCGGCGTTCAGGGTCGCATCCCAGCCGTTTTCTGTGAAATAGATAACCGTACCTGCGGCCAGGTTGACGAAAGGAACAAATGCAAATATGTCAGGTCCACCGATCACTACATTGTCTATAAACCCGATAATGGCGATATCGCCAGGAGCCAGGGTGCTTACCTGCGCTGCGCCGCTCGTGGTTTGCGATACATAATAAGAGGTATTGCCCACCGCAGCCGTCGAAGGCGTCGGCGCTACCGCATCACCCGTCGGGTCAGCCAGGGAAGTATACCACAGCAGATTCACGCCATTCGCCGTAAGCGGAGTCGCCATATCGTTCTGGCAATATACAACCGGAGTCGTTACAGTTGGTACCGGCGATTCGGGCAGGGCTGTGATGGTTGCGCTGCCGTTCATGGTTGCCGTGCAACTGGCGCCCGATACGTCGCTGGAGGTAACGGTATACGTACCCGGAGTGCTATAGTTGCCCAGATTCAGTGCATTGCCTGTACCGTTGACGGTATTAACCAGGTTTACACCATCGCGATACAGGCGGTAAATATTTCCGCTTTGAGAACCGGACAAACCGATAGGTAAACCTGCCGGATCGTTTTCGCAGATAGTGCCGCCGCCGTTTACGTTAAATACCGTGATCGCAGGAACAACCTGAAAGTTGTACGTGATGGTGGGTCGGCAGGAGACACTGTTCGGCGTCGGACTCAAAATGGCGTATACCACTTGAGGGCCCGGCGAAAAAGGATTTGGAATATTCAGTGTGGCAGAAGTGCCGCCACCGCCGAGGCTGGCGAATGGTACTGTTCCCAATACCGTTCCGCCCGGCGCCGTATACGGATCCGCTACGGGAGCAGGGAAAGTCACAAATGTGATCCCGAAATCCGTCTGGCCATTGGCCACCTGTGCCATATTGCTCAGGCCGGTTACGCTCAGGGACAGGTTGCCGTTGGGGCATACCAAAAGAGCGTTGCTGCTGCCTCCGAAAGTTGGGCAAACGAACGAACAGGCGCCCGGATCGTCGATGGGTACCGCCAGGGTGCAATCCGGCGCATTGTCATCGTCGGAGATGGTGACAATTACATCACCTGCGCCGGCTGAGCCGTTTTGCAGGCGGAAATCCGTTGCAACTCCATTGTATAAAACACCCGTTGCCGGACTACCATTCAGCAGGGTTACCGTACCGCTGCTAACGGTAAGGCTGTAAGTGCCACCCAAATTATCACCGAAGGGCAACAAAGAGAAAACGAGGTAATCGTCTGCCGGATTGGCAGGCGTACCATTGTCATTACAAGTAAGGCCGGCAAGATTGGCTTCGGTTAGATTGCAGGCCAATGCCTGAGAGCAACTGCCCGGGTCGGTTACCAGTACCTGCACCGTGCAGGATTGACTGGCCGCATCCGTAATCGTGACGGTTACGTTGCCCGCACCCGCCGAGCCCGCCTGAAGGCGAAAAAACTGCGAAGAACCGTAAGGCACATTGGTGGCAGGCGAGCTGCTGCCCAGCGTAACGCTGCCCGAACTCACGGTTACGTTGTAACCCGAGCCCAGGTTCGTACCCGTAGGCTGCAATTGGAACCAGATATAATCGTCCGTAGGAGAGCCCGTTTCCGCGTTGTTTTCACAATGCACGTCCGCCAGTCCGGCGGAGGCCAGGTTGCAGACGTTACAACCAACCGGATTGTTCAGGGTAAAATCGATCGGCGCGCTCTGGCATCCGTTGGCATCGGTGATGACCAGTGTATAGGTGCCGGCGCTGAGTGTCGTCTGGCTGGCGCTGCCTGCAACGATACCGCTGCCGCCCATCGTGGTCCAACTATACGTGTAAGATCCCATTCCACCGGAAGTACTCGTAATAACGATGCTGCCGTTCGTACCGCCGCAAGTAGTTGGATCGGATTGCGTGGAAGTAGCGACCGTTGGCACGGATTGCGACACAAAAAAGGTAGGCGCCCCGGTCAGCGTAGCGGCCGGGCAACCGTTGGCATCCATCACCGACACCAGTGAATAGGTGGTGGAAAAGGTTATAAGATGCGGAATAGCCGTGCCACTTACATAGTTTGAAATGGCAGGATAGTCCGTAGCGAGTCCGTCTGTATGATCGATGGTGTATGGGCCTGTACCACCGGTGATCGTCACTGACAGCGGTGTTGCTGCGGTCGCGGTATTTCCGGAAAGGCAGAAATTACCGGCGCCGATGATAGTAGCGGAAATCGGTGGGCAAACAGCACCCGGCGCCAGGGCAATGCCGCGATAAATGGTATTCGTGGTGGCTGTCGACAGGGTGGTGGCAATAGCGCCTACACCTGTATCTGTCACCTTGATCACCCGGTTCAGGGTAGTTTCCGTTGTCGTAGCATAAATCACAGGATTTGCGCCTGAAAAATCAACAGCGATCCCATATGCACCGAAGGTAGAACCGGCGCCTGTTCCAAGGGTATATGCCAGCGTCCAGGCGGACCCGTTAAACGTCCATTTCTGAATGCCGCCGCCGTTTACAATCGTGCGGCCGTCTGCGATGTAGCATACGTCGCCTGCACTGTTAAAAAAGAACCCGGCAGGCTGTGAGCCCGTGCCGGTGTTAATAACATTTACGATTGTTTGCCCGGCTGTCACCGGAAGTCCTGTTCCTACCTGGTAAATTCCAAGGTTGGGCTGCGCAGGCCCTGAAGAAGTGGCAACTTGCGAGGAAAAATAGAGTTTATTGTTAAAAACCGCCGTACCACGGTTGTTGACTTTGTTGTTCTGCACATTCGTAGCGGCGGAAGCAATACCGAAATAGTTGGTACCCTCATTCGATCCGGACGACCAGTAATTGTTAGCGCCATCCGAGGCAGCAGACCGGATATTACCTCCGGTATGAAAAGTAGCACTCGTAGCAACGCGTGTAAAAGTGCCGGATGCATTAACGCTCCCGATGGCACGATTGATCGTGGCAGATGCAGAGGTGGTAATATTCGTTCCTGTAGGAATCGCTGCAGCATATCCTGCAAAAATGAGGGCAGAACCGTTTGCGGAGCGGGTCATCAAACCTTCCGAAGTGGCATTTCCCGCCACAATTAAAGATGTGCCTCCCGTGGAAGGAACAGTTACGGTAATACCTGCGCCCCCTACAGGGGTAAACTCTTTCAGAATAACGGCATTGCCTGTATTGGCAAGCGGAATGCTACCGTCGCCGGCCTGTAATACCACGACATTGCCTGCGGTGAATTGTGCATGTAAAACACCAGGCAAAAGGGCCAGGGCTGCAAAAATCAGACAGGTATATACGCTTGCAACGAGGGTGCTCGCACTAATACGGCCCGGAAGGATCGAGTAAAATCTTTTCATGAGAAATTATTAAAGCGTTGATTATAAAGGAAATATATCGAAAAATCGGAATTCCAAACAGCCAGGGCGCTGTTTCGACACCGAAACAAGCGACTTTAAAAACGGATATGACTTCTTTGGAAAAAGGACCTGTCAGTATGCGCGAAACCAGGCATGCAATGCACCGGATCTATGCAGGTCATTATAGTGGGCAAGCCGAAGTGCGGCGCCGCCAAAGCAGTCATGAGATTATATTAAAACGTAGATTAAAAGAAAATTCCAGCAAATGTAAGTATACCCGGGCATTTCGCCTACCCTTCCGCCGCCTTTCCGTCGAAAAATAATCCACATTTAACCTGCCAGCGACCGCTGCATTAAATTGCTTTCGGCATTTATAAAAAATAACGCATTTTTTACTTAAAAAAACCGCCGAAACGGAAACTTTCTGCATCAAAACCGTTTTACAACAAGTTGATATTTTTTTCCATGGTAAAAACCGTATTTTTCGCCTGCCAAAACAACCCTTTTGAAAACCGCGGCATCTTGAAAAGCGTATTAAACTGATAAAAACACCGGATTTGGCGTACATTTTGCTCGTCCGTGTTCCATTATACCTCTACACTGCACTATGCGTCAGTTAAAAATTGCCCATAAAATAACCACGCGCGAAAGCCTTGCGCTGGACAAATACCTCAACGACATCGGGAAAATCCCGATGCTCACCCCCGAGGAAGAGGTCCGGCTGGCCCAACGCATCCGTGAAGGCGATCAGGATGCCCTGGATGATATGACCAGGGGCAACCTGCGATTTGTCGTGTCCGTCGCCAAACAGTATCAGAATCAGGGTCTTAGCCTGTCCGACCTGATCAATGAGGGCAACGTCGGCCTCATCAAGGCCGCCCGCCGTTTCGACGAAACCAAAGGCTTCAAATTCATTTCCTATGCCGTCTGGTGGATCCGCCAGAGCATCCTGCAGGCTATTGTCGAGAACAGCCGCATCGTGCGGATGCCGCTCAACAAGGTCGGCTCCTACAATAAAGTCAACGAGGCTTATATTCACTTCGTGCAGCAATTCGAACGCGAACCCTCCGACGAAGAACTCGCCGAACTGCTCGAAATGACGCCCCGCGAGGTGCAAACCATGATGCGCAGTACCATCCGCCACGTATCGCTCGACGCCCCGCTGTCTACCAGCGAAGATGGCGACTCGACCATGCTCGACGTGATGGTGCCCGAAAATGCCGACGATCCCGATTTCGACCTCATGGCCGAGTCGCTCAAAGATGAAGTTGCCCAGGGCATGAGTATCCTTTCCCCCCGCGAAGTGGAGGTCATTGCCTCCTACTATGGCCTGAACGGCTACAAACCGCTCACGCTCGAAGAGATCGCCGAACTCTACGGCCTCACCCGCGAACGGGTCCGCCAGATCAAGGAGCGCGCCATCCGCCGGTTGCGGAAGTCGTATAACAGGGAGGTGCTTCGTTCTTATCTGGGGTGAGTTATTGGTTATTGGTTATTCGTTATTAGGGGTGTTAACCCTTGTCTTTTGTTTTACAGAAGCCAAGGGTTAACACCCCTAATAACTAATAACCAATAACTAATAACCAATAACTGACTACCTTTGCGCCCGCTATGCTCAGTCTCTCCAATATTTACGTCCAGTACGGCAACAGAATCCTGCTCGACGGTGTCAATTTTGTGCTCAAACCAGGTGAACGCGTGGGCCTCGTAGGCCGCAACGGCGCCGGTAAATCGACCCTGCTCAAGATCATCGCAGGGGAAATGTCGCCCCACGAAGGCAATGTAGTCGCCCCGGCACACTTTACCCTCGGATACCTGCACCAGGACATGCTGGTGCCTATGGGAAAAACCGTCATCGACGAAACGATGACCGCATTTTCAGAAATTCTGGAACTGGAAAAGGAACTGCACCATATCGGGCAGGAACTGACCGTCCGCGAAGACTACGATACCGACGATTATTCCAAACTCATCGAACGGATGGGCGACCTCACGGAACACCTGCACCACATGGGCAGCGCTACCACGCAGGCCGACGCCGAAAAGGTGCTGGGCGGCCTGGGTTTCAAACCTTCCGACGTAACGCGCCTCACCGACGAATTCAGCGGCGGCTGGAAAATGCGGATCGAACTGGCTAAAATGCTGCTCCGTCGTCCCGACCTGCTGCTGCTCGACGAACCGACCAACCACCTGGACATCGAAAGTATCCTCTGGCTGGAAAACTGGCTCGTCAATTACCCCGGCATGGTCATCGTGATCAGCCACGACCGGCGTTTCCTCGATAACGTGACCAACCGCACGGCCGAAATCGTGCTCGGCAAAATACACGACTACAAAGCGCCCTATTCCAAATACGTGGAGCTCAGCGCCGACCGGCGCGAGCAAATGCAAAACGCCTACGAAAACCAGCAGCGCGTTATTGCCGACCGCGAACGCACCATCAACCGGTTTATGGCCAAAGCCACCAAAACCAAGATGGCGCAGTCGATGCAAAAGCAACTCGACAAACTGGAGCGTATCGAAATCGACGACGTGGACACTTCCACCATGCGCCTGCGCTTCCCCGAAGCGCCCCGCAGCGGCGAGGTAGTAGCCGAAGCCGAGCACCTCACCAAACGCTACGGCAATGTGAAGGTGCTGGAAAACGTCAGTTTCAAACTGCTGCGCGGCGAACGTGTCGCTTTTGTCGGCCAGAACGGCCAGGGCAAAACCACGCTCGCCAAAATGCTCGTCGGCGTCGAACCCGCCACTTCCGGTAAAGCCACGCTGGGCCACAACGTCAAAGTGGGCTACTACGCTCAGAACCAGGCCGAAACCCTCGACCCGAAACTGACGCTGCTGCAAACCATGGAAAACAACTCGCCCGAAGAAATGCGCACCAAACTGCGCTCCATCCTCGGCGCTTTCCTGTTCAGCGGCCAGGATGTAGATAAAAAGGTGTCGGCCCTCTCCGGCGGCGAACGCGCCCGTCTGGCCCTCGCCTGCATGCTGCTGCGCCCGTTCAACCTGCTGCTGCTCGACGAACCGACGAACCACCTGGACATGCTCTCGAAAGACGTGCTCAAGCAGGCCCTGCTGGATTACGACGGCACGTTGCTCGTGGTAAGCCACGACCGGGAGTTCCTGTCCGACCTGACGCACCGCACCATCGAATTCCGCGACCAGCACCTGTACGAAAACCTCGGCGACATCAACTATTTCCTCGATAAAAGGAAACTGGACAACATGCGCGACGTGGAAAAACGCACCAAAACCGACGGCAACGCCTCCAGCGATCAGGGTGTAGTGGTGTT
>Ga0209097_10001791_pt1 | contig 18028 bp, 18 predicted proteins | sample AD_UKC052_MetaG_FD_184419 | JGI IMG/M metagenome (GOLD analysis project Ga0209097, IMG submission 184419) | Active sludge microbial communities of municipal wastewater-treating anaerobic digesters from USA - AD_UKC052_MetaG (SPAdes) (version 2) | ecosystem: Engineered > Bioreactor > Anaerobic >... | reverse complement strand
CCCACTGAAAAGCGCGTGAGCCACGCAGACACTTCGCTCTCGGTAACTCGGGTGAATACTGACATGCCAACAGATACGGGAAATTTGCAGAAAGTCGGCAGCGCGTGAAATTACATCAGGCGCACCGACGGGTAGACCCCCAACGCTCGGGGTCACGCGAATCGGAAACGATTAGAAGCGCAAGAGCTCCCAGAGCGATGGCGAGACACGCTTTCCGGCGTTGTCAGCTTGCCGGTCGTTTCGGCCAGCCGCGGGGTCAACCACGGTGTAGCTCCTGCCGCCGCCCACGCTGACTTTCGCGCTCGCTAAGCGCCCTTGTATGCGCTCTTCGTCAACGGTGACCAGAGAATCCGACGACCGGCCAACAGCCGTCGACGTATTGCTGATCGAGGTTTCCTTGGCGAGCTGTGGCGCACCGTCAGGCACGTCGACTCGCGCGGCTGTCGATGCGGGCGCGGGCGATTGTGCGGGCTGAGCAAATGCGCACGAAGCGGACAGCGCGACCAACAGCGCCGCAGCAACGCGTGTGCACTTCGTGCTGCGGGAAAAGCGGTTCATGTCATCGTTCATAGTGGATTCATTGTAACGGTGTAGCCGCCTCTGATTCGAGTGCCGAGCGGCGATTTCCGCGCGCGCAAATATCGGAGCGAAGCGCAGATTTTTGAACGCTTACAGCTTTTGCGCCGTAGCGACTGCCCAGTGGTCGATTTCAGCGCTTTTCTACATTAGTCGACTACAGACAAAATTTGACTAAAAACGCCAGCCAGCCGTCGATAGCGCTATAAAGCTGTTTCTCCCATCCTGATGGCGAGCGGGGAGGTCCGCGGCGAGTTTGCGTTGGCGCGGCAAATCGTCATCAACAAAGCGCACGCTTGCGCCGCGATGCCTTCGCCGCGCCCAGTAAAGCCGAGCTGCTCGGTTGTTGTGGCTTTTACGCTGACGCGATCGAGCGAGATGCCACAATCGTCGGCGATGTTCGCGCGCATTTGCGCGATGTGCGGAGCCATCTTGGGCGCTTGCGCGATGATCGTGGCGTCGATGTTGCCAACCGCGTAGCCGGTCTCTCGAACGCGCGCCATGACGCTACGCAGAAGCACGCGGCTATCAGCGCCTTTGAACGTTGGGTCGTTGTCCGGGAAATGTTTGCCGATGTCACCGAGCGCCACCGCGCCAAGAAGCGCGTCAGCAATCGCATGCAGCAACACGTCGGCGTCGGAGTGGCCAAGCAAGCCGCGCTCGTACGGGATCGTGACGCCGCCCATCACGAGCGCACGGCCGGCAACTAATTGGTGAACATCGAAGCCAGTTCCGATGCGAAATGGCAGTTGACTCATGCTTTATCCGGCGAAGAACGTGACAAATAAAACGCCGCGAGCGCCGCGTCTTCAGGTTGTGTAATTTTGATGTTGCGCGCGCTGCCCTCCACGATGAGCGGCGACATGCCCAGCGCTTCAATCGCCTGCGCCTCATCGGTCACGTCGGGCGAGCACGCCAGTGCGTGCACTAAAGTTTCATAGCGAAACATCTGCGGCGTCTGCGCGCGCCACATGTCGGCGCGCGGCACTGTTTCCGCCACTTCGTTTTCACGCGTGGCTCGCTTCAAGGTGTCTGTCACGGGTGAGGCCAGCAGGCCGCCCACCGCATGCGCCCCCACACGCGCAACCAAGCGCGCCACATCACTCGCCAACACACAGGGCCGCGCCGCATCATGCACGAGCACCCACGCATCGCGCTTCACTCGTTTGCCCATCGCTTGAAGCGCGTTTTGTACAGTCTCGGCACGTGTGGCGCCCGCATTTCGCAGAAACGTGACACTCGGAAACTTAGTCGCCGTATCGTCTATGTGCGCGTCGTCATGTTGCACGTTGACGACGACGTGTTCTATCTCGGGGCACGCGAGCAACGCGGCCAGCGTGTGATCAATCACCTTGCGTCCTGCAATCACGCTGTATTGCTTCGGCAGCGGCGCGCCGAAGCGCGAACCGCTGCCGCCAGAAGGAACAATGGCAATGCAGCCGAAGCGAATGCTCGGCGCTTCGGTCAACTCACCACCTTGATCGACGGGAATTTCGCCGAGTGATCTTCGCTCTTCTGCGCAACGAAAATCGCCACTTTGCGCGCAATTTCACGGTACGTCGCGGCGACTGCGCCGTCTGGATTGGCAACGACCGTCGGGCGACCGCTGTCGGACTGCGCGCGAATCGAACCATCGAGCGGCAAACCGCCGAGGAACGGCACGTTGTAGTCGCGGCACATCGCCTTGCCACCGCCTTCGCCGAAGATAGGTTCGATGTGGCCGCAGTTTGAACACACATGTGTGCTCATGTTCTCAACGATGCCGACAATCGGAATGCCCACTTTGTCGAACATCTTGAGGCCTTTACGCGCATCAATCACCGCGATCTCTTGCGGCGTCGTCACAATGACCGCACCAGTGACCGGCACTTTCTGCGAGAGCGTGAGCTGGATGTCACCAGTGCCGGGCGGCATATCGATCACCAAATAATCTAGATCGCGCCAATTGGTGTCTGAGAGCAATTGTTCCAACGCCTGCGTGACCATCGGGCCGCGCCACACCATCGGCGTGTCCGTATCAATCAAGAAACCAATCGACATCGCTTGGATGCCGTGCGCTTCCATCGGCTCAAGCGTTTTGCCGTCGGCGCTTTCGGGACGGCCGGTAATGCCAAGCATTTGGGGTTGCGACGGACCGTAAATGTCGGCATCAAGAATGCCCACGTTTGCGCCCTCGGCGGCAAGCGCCAGCGCAAGGTTCACGGCCGTGGTACTTTTGCCGACGCCGCCTTTTCCGGACGCCACAGCGATGATGTTCTTGATGCCGGGTTTGAGCTTCACGCCGCGCTGAACTGCGTGCGAAACGACGCGGTGCGAAACGGTGACCGCCACTTTCCCAACGCCATCGAGCGCGCGCACGTGTTGCGTCACAACTTGGCGAATCGCGTCGTACTGGCTTTTCGCGGGGTAGCCGACGACGACTTCGATGGTCACGTCGTTGCCGTCAACCGCAACGCGTTTGATCGACTTGTCCTTGATGAAGTCGCGGCCCGTGTTCGGGTCAAGACAGGTCGCGAGATGGGAGAGCACAATTGATTCATTCATAGCCACGAAGTTTAGCGGGTGCGCTCCTTTCGAGGGCCTCGGATTTGCTACTATTCCCTTGTATTTCCTAGGGTTTTCGACCCTGCCAGACCTCTCCCAGTAAGCACTTATGACCGCCGCCAACACCGTTCCGGCCAAACGCCGCATCTTCGTCACGACCGCACTGCCCTACGCCAACGGCAAGTTTCATCTCGGCCACATGATGGAGTACATCCAGGCTGACATTTGGGTGCGGTTCCAGCGGATGCGCGGACACGAGGTGCATTGGGTCTGCGCGGATGACACGCATGGCGCGCCGATCATGATCGCCGCCGAAAAAGCGGGCAAAACGCCGCAAGAATTTGTCGCGGAAATCGCCGCGACGCGCAAAGAGTATCTCGACGGATTCAACCTCTCGCTCGATAACTGGCACTCCACCGATTCACCGGAGAACGTGGAGCTGGCGCAGGATATTTATCGGAAGTTACGCGACTTCGTACGCGACGGCAAACCCGCGTCATTCATCGAACGTCGCTCCATCGAGCAGTTCTACGACCCGGTCAAAGGCATGTTCCTACCGGATCGCTACATCAAGGGCGAGTGCCCGAAGTGCGGCGCGAAAGATCAATACGGCGATTCGTGTGAGGTGTGTAGCGCCGTCTACGCACCGACCGATCTGAAAAATCCGTATTCAGTGCTCTCCGGCGCAGCCCCCGAGATGCGGTCAAGCGAGCACTTCTTTTTCCGTCTGTCCGACCCAAGCTGCGTCGAGTTTTTGCGGGAGTGGACCGAGGGCTTGGATCGCCACGGAAAAAAGCGCCTGCAATCCGAAGTCATCGCCAAGACGAAAGAATGGTTGGGCGCGGATGGCAAGATGGGCGATTGGGACATTTCGCGCGACGCGCCGTATTTCGGCATCCCGATTCCAGACGAGCCGGGCAAGTACTTTTACGTCTGGCTAGACGCGCCGATTGGCTACCTCGCGTCGCTGAAAAACTACTTCGACTCCGGTAAGGCTGCGGCCAACGGCGAGAAGCGAAGCTTCACCGAGTTCATGGCCGCCGACGACACCGAGCAGATTCATTTCATCGGCAAAGACATCGTGTACTTTCACGTACTGTTCTGGCCCGCGACCCTGAAGTTTTCCGGCTACAAAGTGCCGGATAGCGTGAACGTGCACGGCTTCATTACGGTCGGTGGCGAGAAGATGAGTAAGAGCCGCGGCACCGGTATTGATCCGCTGAAGTATTTGCAGATCGGCATGAACCCTGAATGGCTGCGCTACTACATCGCCGCCAAGCTCAATGCCAACGTCGAAGACGTCGACTTCACCGCCGAAGATTTCATGGCGCGTGTGAATTCGGATTTGATTGGCAAGTTTGTGAATATTGCTAGTCGGTGCGCTGGTTTTATTGCTAAGAAGTTTGATGGCGTGCTTAGCGTCGAGGAAGACGACGAGAGCATGAGTTTGAAAAATTCAACATATGGCGCGCTCACCGAAATTGCTGACTTGTACTCAGCGCGCGAGTTCGGCAAGGCAATTCGCAAGATTATGGAGTTGGCGGACGAGGCTAACCAATACGTCGATCGCCATGCGCCTTGGACGCTTGCTAAAGATGAAACGAAGTCGCGCGAATTGCACATAGTCTGTACGACGGCGCTGGGCCTGTTCCGCAACCTGACCGTCATGCTCGCGCCTGTGCTTCCGGCACTCGCCAAGCAGGCGAGCGAATTGCTCAACATTCCGCTGGATCGTTGGGACGCGATAACCGTGAATTTGCCAGCGAATCACAAAATTCGTCCGTACAAACACCTCATGACCCGCGTCGAAGAAAAGCAACTCGACGAGCTTTTCGGTCTGTTGCCGGACGTCGCAAACAAGTCGGCAGCAGCTGCGCAGTCGGCAGTCGCCGCGCCAACAAAGCATGCCGCAAAATCCAAAGCCCACGAGCCCACGCCCGAGGGTTGCATCAGCATCGACGATTTCACGAAAGTAGATTTGCGCATCGCCAAAATCGTTAATGCCGAGCACGTTGAAGGCAGCGACAAATTGCTTCGCCTCACGCTCGACGTGGGTGAGACGGATGAGGCCGGTCAACCGAAGACGCGTAACGTTTTCTCAGGCATCAGGTCGGCGTACAAGCCCGAGGATCTGATCGGTCAACACACCGTGCTTGTTGCCAATCTGGCTCCGCGCAAAATGAAGTTTGGTATTTCCGAAGGCATGGTGCTTGCTGCATCGGCCAAAGATGATAAGAATGACACCGGGCTCTATATTCTCAACCCGCACAGCGGCGCCCGAGCGGGAATGAAAGTAACGTAGCTTTATGTTTGGAACACGCACCGTCTTCGAGCAGGATAAATACAAAGTCCGCATGGCCAGTTCGCGCGATGCGCCAGTAGTGTCCGCGTTAACTAAGGGCGATTGGTCCGAGCGCGTCGCGATCTCGCAGCGCCGCCGAAACGACAACCCCACGCAGATTGCGGACGATCTGCGGGCGGGCGGCGGCTTGGTGCTCTATCGCGGCAGCCTACCTGTGGCGGCGCTGTCCTACGTGCCCGCGCGCGACGGAAGCTGGGAACTGCGCCGCCTCGGCGTCACGCGCACGTTCTCGGGACGTGGTTTCACCACATTATTGGTAAGCACGCTTGAGAATCTCGCGAGAAAAGCCGAAGTTCGCTCCATCCGAATCCCAGTCGACACGTACGCGCCGCAGTACAAGGCCTACTTCGAAAAAATCGGGTTCAGCGTTGAGGCCGATCGTACATTCTCGACCGTATTCGCAGCGGCGATGCAGCCCATCCTGATGCGCAAATTGGTCGCGTAAGGAAAGACTCAGATCGCGATGCTCAGTCTGGCGTTTCGACCCCGACTCGCGAAGGAGCTTGCACAGTATTCGTCCGATAAATTTCGTGCTGATGCACTCGCCGGCCTCACAGTGGGCATCGTCGCCGTGCCCTTGGCGATGGCGTTCGCTATCGCCAGCGGCGTCTCCCCAGAACAAGGGTTAATTACAGCGGTCATCGCTGGCCTGATCATCTCCGCGCTTGGTGGCACGCGACTCTGCATCGGTGGCCCAACGGGTGCGTTCATCGTCGTTCTCTATTCGATCCTCAGCAAATACGGCTGGGCGAACTTGATGATCTGCACGATGATGGCGGGCGTAATTTTGGTCATCATGGGTATGGCCAAGCTTGGTGTACTGATTCGATTTGTGCCCAACTCGGTCATCATAGGTTTCACCAATGGCATTGCTGTGCTCATCGCACTTTCGCAAATCAAAGACTTCTTCGGTTTGCCAATTGCGAAAATGCCCGGCGAATTTTTCGGTATCGTAAAGGCTCTTGCCAGCGCATTGCCACAAATGCATTGGCCGTCGTTGCTGCTCGCGCTCGCATGTTTTGCATTTCTAAAGTTGTGGCCAGCGCGCTTGTCGCGTTACGTTCCATCGCCTTTTCTGGTGCTGATTTTTTCGACGGTAATTACTCTAGCGTCTGACACCGGAATTGCGACCATCGGCTCCAAGTTCGGCGAAATCAAGGCATCGTTGCCGATGCCGCAAATGCCCACGATCACGCTGGAGCAGATTGGCAGCCTGATACCGCCAGCGCTCACTATCGCGCTGCTCGCCGCAATTGAATCATTGCTCTGCGCGGTTGTGGCGGACAAGCAAACCAATGATCGCGCCGACCCCAATCAAGAACTCGTCGCTCAGGGCTTGGCGAATATCGTGTCGCCGCTGTTCGGCGGCTTAGCCGCAACCAGCGCCATGGCACGCACTAGCGCCAACATCAAGAACGGCGCGGCCACCCCTGTCTCGGGCTGCATCCACGCGGTGACGGTTTTGCTGGTGCTCTTAGTCGCGAGCCCGCTCGCGAAACACGTACCGCTACCGGCGCTCGCTGCGATCTTAATGTGGGTCGCACTCAACATGGGCGATTGGCACGAATTCGCGTCGATGCGGAGATACACGCCGCTGCGAAACGCGACGCTCATCAGCACCTTTTTACTCACAGTTCTGTTTGATCTCACTATCGCCGTTGAAGTCGGCATGGTGCTCGCAACGTTGCTGCTGATTAAGCGCCTCACAGAAGCCGCAACGGTGCAAACCATCGACAATCTTGCAAAAGATGCCGACGCGCCACCTATGCTGCTACCGGCCGGCACCACCGCGCTTCGGTTGCGCGGCGCGCTGTTCTTCGGTGTAGTGGATCGGCTTGAAGCAGGCTTCGACGCGCTACCGAAAGCGTCCGTCGTCGTGCTCGATTTTCTGGAGGTAATTTACCTCGATTCCACGGCCTTAGAATCTATTCGACGCTTCGGGGAAACGTGCCGTGCGCGCAATGTCGAAGTGATTCTTTTTGGTCTCGGTGCACAACCACGTTCATTGTTTGAGCGCACTGGGCTGGACCAAGCGTTCGGTGTTGAGCATGTCGTGGAGACGCGTCGACAAGCGCTTGATCTAGTGATTTGGCGCAATATTCAGCAACAAATTCAACCGGTGAAGGCTGGCGACTCCAGTACGAATTGACCGGTCACGAGTGGGGTCGCAACACGGCTTTTCAAGCGTGGCGCGCCAAAAAAATAGATGCGGTCGCTTGCTTGAAACTCCTCCACGGGCACTCACTTTCGGTGGTATGAGCGCTGCACACTTTCAGCGCAACCACCCTTGGAAGGAAACATACTATGACTGGTTTTATTCGCTTGAATGGCGTTCCCACCGCGCGCTGGACACCTTTTGCTTCTCACGTTCGTAACGCCGCTGAGATTGAGCGAGCACTCGGATCACTAGCTGCGCAAGTGTGCGCCAATGAAGCGACGGCCACGTCCGAATTGCGCGCTGATGTACGCGAAACTGCTGCGGCTTACGTCGTGCAGATTGACGTGCCCGGCGTAGCCAAAGAAGACATCGTGGTGGACGTTGATGAGAAATCGCTGCGCATCGAAGTCGCGTTCAAACGTGAAACCGTAGAAGGCGAAACGCAAGTGCTCGGCGAGCGCGCCAGTGGTTCCGCGACGCGTGCGTTCCGTTTACCGCAGGCCGTTGACGCGGAGGCCGCAACAGCGCGCCATGAGCATGGAGTATTGACGTTAACGCTGCCGAAGAAAAACGCGGCGGCGCAGAAGCGACTCGCGATTAACTAAGCGCGCGCTACGCCGTTACTTCCTTGCGCTTGCTGCGTTTGAGCAGCGGCGCAAGGAATTTCGCGGTGTGTGAGGCCGCAACGGTTGCAACCGCTTCCGGCGTGCCCTGCGCCACGACCATACCGCCGCCACCGCCGCCTTCCGGCCCCATGTCAATCATCCAATCTGCGGTCTTGATCACGTCCAAATTGTGTTCGATAACAACTACCGTATTGCCATGATCGCGCAGGCGGTAGAGCACTTTGAGCAGTAGATCAATGTCCGCGAAATGCAGTCCGGTAGTAGGCTCATCCAGTATGTAGAGCGTGTTGCCGGTGTCGCGTTTTGAAAGCTCCAACGCGAGCTTGACGCGTTGCGCTTCGCCGCCTGATAGCGTCGTCGCTGACTGACCGAGGCGGATGTAGCCTAGGCCGACTTCGAACAAGAGATTCACTTTCGCGGCGATCGCAGGCACCGGCTGGAAGAAATCGCGTGCGACTTCGACTGTCATTTCGAGCACTTCAGAAATGTTCTTGCCGCGATACTGAACGTCGAGTGTTTCGCGGTTATAGCGCTTGCCGTGACACACGTCGCACTCAACGTAAACATCCGGCAGAAAGTGCATTTCGACCTTGATCATGCCGTCGCCTTCACACGCTTCGCAGCGCCCACCTTTCACGTTGAATGAAAAGCGCCCCGGCTCGTATCCACGCTCTCGCGCCTGCGGCGTTTGCGCGAACAGATCGCGAATCGGCGTGAAAAGGCCGGTGTAGGTCGCAGGATTGGAGCGCGGTGTGCGACCAATCGGGCTTTGGTCTACGTTGATGACTTTGTCAAACGCATTTAAGCCGTCAATGCCCGCATGCGGCGCTGGCTCTTGCAAACTGCCGTAAATTTTCTTGGCGGCGGCACAATACAGCGTGTCATTCACGAGCGTTGACTTCCCCGACCCCGACACCCCCGTAACGCAGGTGAGCAGTCCGACAGGAATCGATACGTCAACGTTCTTCAGATTGTTACCGCGCGCACCGCGAATAGTGATCTGCTTGTCAGCGTCTGGCGCAATACGTTTCTTTGGCAATGCGATTTGCATCGCACCGGACAGATACAAACCCGTCAACGATGTCTTCGACTTTTTGATGTCCGCTGGTTTACCGTGCGCGATGATTTCGCCGCCGTGAATGCCAGCGGCAGGCCCGAGATCAATCACGTAATCGGCGCTCATGATCGCGTCTTCGTCATGTTCAACCACGATCACGGTGTTGCCCAAATCACGCAAGTGCTTGAGGGTTTCGAGCAAGCGATCGTTGTCACGTTGATGCAATCCAATCGACGGTTCATCGAGCACATACATCACACCGGTGAGGCCAGAACCAATTTGCGACGCTAGACGAATGCGCTGCGCTTCACCGCCAGAGAGCGTTTCGGCGCTGCGATCGAGCGACAAATAGTCCAAGCCCACGTTGTTCAAAAACCCAACGCGGTTGCGAATTTCCCAGACGATGCGCTCAGCGATCTTTTGCTTCGCGCCCGTGAGTTTCAAGTTCTCAAAAAACTTGGCCGTTTCGAATAGTGCCAACGCGCTCACGGCGTAAATCGGCACGCCGCCCACCATCACAAATCGCGCTTCACGACGCAGCCGCGCGCCGTCGCAATCAGGGCATGGCCGACGGCTCATGTATTTCGACAACTCCTCGCGGACCGCACTCGATTCTGTCTCGTGATAACGGCGACGAAAATTTGGCAGCACACCCTCAAACGGATGCTTGCGCTTCTGAATCACGCCCTTTTCACTGACGTAATCAAACTCGATCACGTCTTCGCCACTGCCAAAGACGACGGCGTTGCGCGCCTCTTCCGGCAGTTCGGCGAACGGCTGCTCGATATTGAAGCCGTAATGCCCGGCCAACCCTTGCAACATTTGAAAATAAAAAATAGTGCGGCGATCCCAGCCTTTGATCGCGCCACTCGCCAGCGAAAGCTCCGGATGCGCCACGATACGCGCCGGTTCGAATTCGTCGATTTCTCCCAAGCCGTCGCAGCTCGGGCAAGCACCCATCGGCGAGTTAAACGAAAACAAGCGTGGCTCTAGCTCTGAGAGCGAGTAGTCACAAATCGGGCAGGCAAATTTTGTCGAAAACAGATTCGACTCGGACTGGTCTTCGGGGGTATCCATCTTCACGACCAACGCGCGGCCATTGCCCAAACGACACGCGGTCTCAAACGATTCAGCAAGGCGTTGCTTTGCATCGGGCCGCACCTTAATGCGATCCACAACGACCTCAATCGTGTGTTTGTGGTTTTTGTGTAGCTTGGGCGTTGGCTCCAGCTCGGTCACTTCGCCGTTAATGCGAACCCGCGTGAATCCCTTGGCCTTGAGTTCGATAAAGAGCTCGATGTGTTCGCCTTTGCGATCCGTCAACACCGGCGCGAGCAACATGACACGCGTCTCTGCCGGGTAGGCCAATACCGAATCCACCATCTGCGATATCGTCTGCGACGAGAGCATGATTTCGGGATGATTCGGGCAATACGGATCGCCGACACGCGCGTAGAGCAAGCGCAGGTAATCGTGAATTTCCGTCACGGTGCCGACTGTCGAGCGCGGGTTATGGCTCGTTGCTTTTTGTTCAATGGCAATGGCCGGCGCAAGACCTTCGATCAGGTCAACGTCCGGCTTATCCATCATCTGCAAAAACTGTCGCGCGTACGCCGACAGTGACTCCACATACCGACGTTGCCCTTCGGCATACAACGTGTCAAACGCCAACGAGCTTTTGCCAGAACCCGACAAACCGGTGATCACCACCAGCTTGTGCTTGGGGATGTCGATGTTGATGTTTTTGAGATTGTGCGTGCGTGCTCCACGCACCCGAAGAAAATCCATGCCCACGCCTAATCCAGTATTACCAACAACGCCCGCGAAGGGCAACCCGGCATTATGACCTGCTGCGAGATTTAGCGCACGTAAAACCCATGCGCCAACTGAGCGAGGCGGCGAAGCCCGGTCTGAGCCACCTATTTCGCTATGGCAATTTTGTTCGCACGAAGCTTGCGAAGTTCAGCCGATAGCCACTCGGCGCTGGGTCGCGCTGCGGTGGCGTTGCCGCATTTCACGGCGTACGCGGTACCGCTGGAGCTACTGTTGGTGCCGATCACAGAGATGAAATCGTCAGCGCTACTCAACAACTTCTTGTCAACGGCGTACTGAAATTTTCGATTCAAGTGATCTCGCGCTTCCGCTGGCGAATACCAACTGCCGTTGCGATTGAACTGGCAATCCGATGCGGCGAGGCGTGAAAGCAACTGCTCAACCTCTGCTTTGCCAGCCACACTGATTTCGGCGCCGAACGCAATTGGCGCACTCGCGATCATCACCGCAAAGATTGCTACTCTAGAGAAAATTTGTTGGAGCCTCATCAATGTTGGGCGTGACGCAACGGTAAAAGTTCAGCGCCGCGTCAACTCTTGCAGAAACGCAGCGGTAACGCTTCGAGCGACTGGCAATGTCATCAGCGTGTGCGGTGCGCCGGGAATGAGGACGATCGTGGCGCGCTTGTGATCTTTCAACGCATCGCCACAGTGGCCCTTCGCGGCAGCATTGCCGAGCCATGTGTTCGTCTGCGAGAAGTAGGGGTCGACGGTGCTCATGATGTTGAGCACCGGTCTGTCGAGGTCGATCGCATTCTTTGGGCTTTCGACGAAGTAGTTGTCTTCACAACTCCACGAGAAAATCATCCGCGCCGCGAACTCCTTGCCTGTGTAACGCGCAACCGCCACCGCGCCTTCGCTGGTTCCGGCGAGCACCAGGCGGGTGGTGTCTGCCCATGCCGCTTGCTTCACGCCCGCTAGCGCAGCGCTAATTTCGGAGCCGCGCAACGCATGCAGTTTCTCGTAGAAATCCTTGTCGACCGGCGACGAATAGGTCGCGCGATCAGTGAGCGCGAACGAGTCTGGCGCAACGCTCGCCACGCCGATGCTCGCGAGCCATTGCTGCCAATCGGCGATGGCCTTCAAGCGCAAGCCTGACGAGCCGTGCAGAAACACAACGACAGGCACCCGCGCCTTGGTCGTCGGCGCATCGGCCCACTTGCCGACGAACACCGCACCGCCCGTTGCGGCTGCGGGCAGCACCAGTGCGGCTTGCGAGAGAACGCCTGCCAGTGACCGCTCGTTGTGCTGCAGTGCGCCGGGTTGAGTTGCGCCCTTGGCTGGCGCCGCATTTTGTGCGCCAGCGTTTGCCATAAGTAACGCGCCCGCGGCGAAGGCGCCGAGCCAGCGCGTCGCCAGTCGAGTCGTGGAATTCATTCTTTAGTCTCCATGCAATTCGTGAGCGTCTCTATTTTCCGAGTTTCGGTGCGGTCGCGAGCAAGTCGCTAACTTCTTTTTTCCAGAACACCGCGCGCCCCGTGGTGCCGTGGCCGGAGGTTTGTGGGCTTCCGGGAATCAAGAAAATGCGACCGTTTTTCACTCGCTTCATTTCGCGCTCCATTACACCCAGCTCCGGCGGATTGCGCTCGTCGTCGGCGGAGTTAATCGCGAGCAATGTGGCTTTGATGCGATCAATAAACGGCGACGGGTTGTAGTCGCGCGACGAATCCCACTGGTACAAATGATCGTTAGCGTCGCCCGCAAACGGCCCTTTGAGACGTTGATCCAACAGCTGATCGGCCTTCTCGCGCGTCGGCGCAACACGATACAGGGCTTGGTTGCCGCCGTTGGTGGCGGTTGCGTAAAACACTGAGGCGAATTGCAGGCTACGTGGCTGTTTTGTGTAGTTGCCGTTCAGCCATTCGGGGTCGTTGCGAATCGAATCGACGATTAAGCGCCGCATCATCCAGTTGCGGCTCGACATCTCGGTGGGCATTGATGCCATCGGCACCGCGATGTCCATCATGTCGGGATACTTGTGCGCCCAAATCCAGGTTTGCATGCCGCCCATCGAATTGCCGATCACCATCCGCAAGTGCTTCACGCCGAGGTGCTCTGTGACCAGCCGATACTGCGCGTCGACCATGTCGTCATAGTTGTACATCGGAAACTTCGCGCGCAATCCGTCCGAGGGTTTGCTCGATTTTCCGGTGCCAATCGCATCGGGCAGGATGATGAAGTAGCGGTTCGCGTCCAGCGGCTGACCCGGCCCGAAGAGCTCGCCCGCAAACGCCGGGTTGACCATGCCGATGCCAGAGCCGGTCGTGCCGTGTAACACGAGCACGGGCTCGCCGGTGGGCGCGCCGATGGTGATGTAGTTCAGTCGCAACTCCGGTAGCACTTCGCCGGTGTGAAAACGAAAATCGCGCACGACCCATGTGCCGGCTTTTGCGGACGTCGCCGCCGCGGCCGCTGTGCTGGCTGGCGTAGCGGCGTTAGTCGGAGCAACTTGCGCGTTTATCATCGTCGGTAAAACTCCCAGCGCGAGCGCAGCGCCACAGAGCGCGCCCGACCATGCGGTATTGAAATTCATGTCGCCTCCTTAGTGAAGCCGCATTTTGGCGGACAGGTCGGTACGCAGCGAAGCCGTAGACCAATTTCTATGCGACGGGCCACTGACGCTTTAGTAATCCCAGAGTCACCACGTCAATCGGCTTACCTTTGTTGACCCAACGCTCACGCGCCTGCCCTTCGCGCTGGAAACCCAGCCGCGCCAGCAGCGCGAGCGACACGACGTTGTCCGGGTTCACCTCGGCTTCGAGCCTGCGCAGTGCCATCGCGCCAAACGCGTGATTGATCAACTCGGTTAGCGCCTCAAACATCACGCCACCACCCCAATGCGCGCGACCCAACACATAACCGAGCTCCGCACGTGCGCTGCCCTCGTCGTGGCGAAATATCAGCGCGGTGCCGATGGCTTGATCGGTCGCTTTATCAACGATTACAAACTGCAAAGCGGTGCCGCTCGCCTGACTTTTCTCAACACGTTGCAGCCACGCCTCGGCGTCCGCCATCGTGCTCCACGTCTCGTACGGCAAGAACTGCGTCACGGCTGCATCGCCGTTAACGACCAGCAGTGCCGGCAAATCCTCGCACGTGACCAGACGCACGCGAAGGCGCGCCGTCTCGAACGGCGCGGGCGCATTCAGCGGCATGTGTGTGAGCCTGAGGAAACGCTATGCGCGCGCACGACGCTGCGGCTCGCTGGTGTGCAGAAAGATTGTGTAGAGATCGCGCGGCGGCGGCACACCCGCAGCGGCCATGTATCGACCCACGCCACCACGGTGATACGCGCCGTGCGCGGCGACATGCGCGAGCATTTCTTCGCGCGACATGCGTCCGGTGAGCCCGTCGGTGAATGTGAACTCCACCGACTCAGCAAGCGCCGCGTCGGACACGTTCGTCACGTAATCCACGTACCACTGGTCGGTCTCGCTGGCTGCAAAGTGCAGGGCTTCGAGCGTGGGCGTCTCGTCGGTGTTGGTCGCCGCGTAGCCGTGAGCGACGCCGGTCAAATGCGCCGCGAAAATTCGGTCAACGACGTAAATGTGATTGAGCAAACGCACCGCCGCGAGGCGCTCGGACGGATGCGTCGCGTCGTCGAGCTTTTGCATTTCGGCGAACAACGCTGCGTTCGACCACGCTTTGTACTTGAACTGGGAGAGGAGAAGATTTCTGGTGCTCATGGCGAAGATTATGAGCGATGTGTCGGACTCACCGCGCGCGGGCGAGTCCGCTTACAAAACTCTCATCACGACACGATACACAGCTTTTTACCTCTAGCGACTGACAAATAAGGCTTACAGGTCCATTCTTGTGTACATCGACATACATCCAATTTGCGCTACAACGACCGCCGGGCGGTCGATAGACGCATAAAGCTGTATTGAGAATCTTTCGTGCGTTGCTAAAAGCTTGACCCCGGCTCCTTGAGAAACGCCAATTCTTCCGGCGAAGATTCACGCCCGAGGATTGCGTTGCGATGCGGATAGCGGCCGAATCGATCAATGATTGCTTTGTGCCGCAGCTCAAACTGATAGTTGCTGCCCGGCGCGTGTTCCTGAAAAATTTTCTCTGCAACTGCGTGAATCAATTTCGATTCGCTGTGCATAAACGGCATGTAGAGAAACACGCGCTGTTCCATGGGCAACGCGACGTACGCCCCCAGCGCCATGGCCTCCTGCGCGAGCACAAGCGCCATCGCGTCCGACGCAAACGCACCGGGCGTGCCGCGAAACATGTTGCGAGAGAACTGATCCAGCACGATTATTTCGGCGAGCCGTCCGCGCGGCTCGGCGCGCCAAGAAAACAATTCGCCACGAGTGGCTTGATCGTGCGCCGCGCCGAAGCGAGAGGTGATCAGCGCATCAAACGCGGTGTCCACTTTCCACCACTGCGCGGGTGTGATCTCGTGGAACCAAAACTGAAGAACTGATTGGTACATGGTCTTCTTCGCTCGCTAAAAATGCGTGACATCGATCTGATCGCGACCCCGCCGGCGTAGCCACCTGAAGTCCAACCTCAAGCCGCCCGTTCGGTCAACCGCAACTCCATAAACACGCTGTGCGGATCTTCCTTGTAGTCCGCAAACGGCCCTGAATACTCGAAACCGACGCTCCGGTAGAGCGCCTGCGCAACACCGAACGCCGGATGCGAACCGGTTTCCAAACTCAGCAATTGGTAGCCACGTTGTCTCGCGGTTTCAACGATTCGCTCAAGCACCGCGCGCCCTGCGCCGCGCCCGCGATGCGCAGCAGGCGTGCGCATCGACTTGATTTCTCCGTGCGTGGTCGAGTGCGCCTTGAGCGCGCCACAGCCCAGCAATAGATCTCCGTCCCACACCGTCCAAAACGTAATTTCCGGCACGCGCAGCTTCGATAAATCCAACGCAAACACTTTGTCTGCTGGCGAGAGTTCGTGCATGTTCGCTAAGTGTTCGCGCAAGAGCGCATGAACTTCGGGGCGGGAGAGATCGTCGATTTCAATTTGCATGGTGCGCGCGCGAAATGAAGTGGAGGAAAACTTGACTACGTGCAAGCTTACAGGGCGAAGATGCGTTCGGAGGTTGCGGTGCCGCGGCTAAGGCTTAACGAGCGCCCAACGCTCATGATCACACCAGCGGCCGCCGATTTTTAGGTACTTTCTCGAGTAGCCTTCTTGCTCAAACCCACAGGCGCGCACCAACGCGATCGAGGCCAGATTCATGGGTTGAATGTTGGCTTCTAAGCGATGCAACTTGATCTGCTTGAACGCATGTCGAATCACCGCGCGCAGCCCCTGCGCCATATAGCCCTTGCCCTCAAATCCAGCGAACGCGAAATAGCCCAAGTACCCGCTTCGAAACGCACCGAAGATCACATTCGTAAGATTGATCGCGCCTACTAATTCCCCGGTGGTCGGAAGATAGACGACAAAACCGTAGTTCGACACGCCATCAAAGCGAGCCACGTAACGCTTGAACGACGCTGCGTCGGTCGGCGCCGTCACCCATGGAGCGTGGAGCGTAAAACTCGCGCGCGCAGCTGACACAAACGCAGCTTGATCGGCAACGGAAAGGGGACGAATCGCGACGCGAGTTTTCATGCGAAGTAGTGCCGCTGAAGCTTCAATCTAAAACCAATAGTCGCCCACACATCGCCCATCGCGCGGTAAGTCATCAAATTTATCTAAGCCATCGAAGTGATCGATGGGCAGTTTTGCGATGGGTTCCGGCTCGGTCATACGCAAATTCACCGCACTACGACGACGCCCGTTTTCGTCTGTTTGCATTGCGCGCCAATGCGTCACGCACCCGCAATTGGGGCAGAAGTGAAACTCAACGGCCTTCCCGCGAACGTAAGCCTTCGTCAGACCCAAGACGTGAATGCCTTCGCCTTCGTAGTCGTAAGCCCACAAGACGCCGTAGCGACGACACACAGTGCAGTTGCATGCCGTCGCCGCTTCGGGCATACCGCGAAACGTCCACTTGGCTGAGCCGCAGTGACACGAGCCTTCGATCATCGCATTCTCCTTTTCAATTGGGGCGTGCATCGCATGCACTACACATCAATTTTGTTGGCTCGCAACCAGAAACGCAAGCGCGACTTGGCAGCGACCAGACGACGGAAACGCTATACCTGTACGCGCTTCTTCCTTTCGTCTGGCGTGGATTGCGCCTGCCCTGCCTTGGTCTCAGGCGGTGGGGGAACCGGCATGGGAAAACCAAGAAACACCATGACGATAAAAATCGGCAAGATGAGATAGAAAAGCGGCCGCTTCCATGTGAGTTTTCGCTTCAACATTCACCGCACGTGAGGGCTTGCGTGCGGCTTTCAAGGTTCGTTCCGTTCCTTCGCTATCGCAGCGCAGAGTCGCCCGAGACAACAGCGAGCGGACTTGCCACATCGTAACGGCGCATCGGCGCGTTCGTCAGCGAGCGCAAACGGACGCGTACACGCGAACATGGCCGCAACAGGGGGCCGGCCAAAGCGCCGTCGAGCCATGCCTACAAGAAAGATGAGCCGTACCGACGTTAGCCCGGAATATCCGGCTCGACCAAGTGCGCAAGTTGCGCCATCGATTCTTGCCATCCCAAGTAACACATCTCTAGCGGGATAACAGATGGTATTCCGGTCTGCGTGATGTTGACCTCCGTGCCGCACAACACTTTTTTCAGCTCAATGGTGACCTCCATTTCGCCAGGTAAATTTGGGTCGTCAAATTTGTCGGTGTAGCGCAGCTTTTCCGACGGCACCAACTCCAAATACTCGCCGCCAAACGAATGTCCGTTTCCTGTTGAAAAATTGGTGAACGACATTTTGAAGGTGCCGCCAACCGTTGCATTCAGATGCGCCACTTTGCACGTAAAGCCGTAAGGCGGTAACCATTTTTGCA
>Ga0209097_10001787_pt1 | contig 18037 bp, 11 predicted proteins | sample AD_UKC052_MetaG_FD_184419 | JGI IMG/M metagenome (GOLD analysis project Ga0209097, IMG submission 184419) | Active sludge microbial communities of municipal wastewater-treating anaerobic digesters from USA - AD_UKC052_MetaG (SPAdes) (version 2) | ecosystem: Engineered > Bioreactor > Anaerobic >... | reverse complement strand
GGATGCCCCATACGGGTGGCCGCGCGATGCCATCGATGCCAGCCTCATGGTTTTGCATACCTGCAACCACCTCCGCGCCAACTACAAGGGCGACGCCCTCAGGGCCGGACAACTGGACCAGAATCGCATCCCCATGACCGATTTTCGCGTGGAAACCGCCTCCCTGAGCGCCCTGGATCGCATCAAGCTGCGCGGATTGTACCAGATCGCCTCCATCTCGTGCAAATCCGGCCAGGAGGGCGAAAAAGCGGCTGAATTCATCGCGCATCTGACCGATCTCGCCCAGCGCGCCGGCGGAGAGCCGCCCCTGCCGGCTAGACCCGCTGCAGCGCACCTCGAGTCGCTGCGCACACTGGCGGGAAATGAGCAGCTCCAGGGACTGCTGGCCCAGTCGGCCGTATTGGAGCAAAACCTCCGCGATTGGCCGCAACTCGCGGATCTGGCCGGGCAGCGGATGGCTGTCTGGCACGCTATGGAAAAACTCGTGGTCCACGGCCGCGATCTGGAGATTGCAGGAATAGAGCAACAGCTCGAGGCAATCCGGCAAGAGCGCCGGCTGCTGGAAGAGCACAATCCCCTGCAAACCCTGCGTCAGCAGCTGCTCTCTCTGCTGCGTAAAGCACTTAAAGAGCAGCATAAAGCCTGCAAAGGGCGCTACGAAGAGTCGCTGCAGGCGCTGCAGCGCAATCCGGAATGGGCCAAGTTAACCCCGGCGCAGCAGAAGCAAATCCTCAGTAACAATGGCGTTGCCTGCGTACCGGAAATTGAGACCGGCGATGAGGCTGCTCTGTTGGCCAGTCTTGAAGAGATATCGCTGGCTGACTGGCGGACCAGAATGCAGGCATTGCCGCAGCAATTCGCCGCTGTCCAGCTCGCGGCGGCCCGGCTCCTGGAGCCCAAAACCCAAACTGTCCATATTGCCAGCAAGACCCTGCACACAGCCGAAGAGGTCAAGGCCTGGCTGCAAGAGACGGAGAAGGCATTGATGAAAAAGATCCAGGATGGACCGGTTTTGATTTCGTGAAAAATTCGCTGATGCAAATAATCATGCTGCCGTTTTAACTGGAAAGAATTCGATCCGCTATGCCGTCCTTAACCTCTGAACAGCGCAGAAAACTGGAAAACACCGTCATCCTGGCGCGGGATGTCGCTGAAGAGGGCGCCAGACTGGCGCTGGAAGCTCTGGCCGTGCACGAAGCCAGGCCCTATGAGCACATGAACGAGGAGCAGCGCCGGCTGCGCAACCACCTGGCTGCGCGCAGCCGCCAGCTCGGCGATTCTCTTGCCAACCGCTCCATGCCCCACCTTATCAGCGAGTGCGCCTATGAGCACTGGCATCGCATGCTCTTTGCCCGCTGTCTAGCGGAGAACCACTTGCTGGTGCATCCGGACATGGGCGTGGCGATCACCCTCGAGGAATGCGAAGAGCTGGCCAAGGAGGGCCACGCCGACAAATGGCAGCTGGCCAGCCTGCTGGCGCAGCACATGCTGCCGCAGATTTTTCGGCCCGATGACCCGGTTCTGCAGCTCAGCCTGCCGCGCGAATTTCAGCTCAAGTTGGAGCAATTGCTCGGCGATCTGGACAAAGAGATTTTCATTGCCGCCGATGCGATCGGTTGGGTCTATCAGTTCTGGCAGACCAAACGCAAAAAAGAGGTCAATGACAGCAACGGCAAGATCGGCGCCGACGAACTGGCGGCCGTGACCCAGCTCTTCACCGAGGATTATATGGTCGACTTTATGCTCGACAACACCCTCGGCGCCTGGTGGGTCTCACGCCACCCTGAATCGTCGGATAAAGCCGCCGAGGGACAATCCTATGAGGTTTTACATTTCAAGTATCTGCGCCGGCGAGCGGATGGCTCGCCCATGGCCGGAAATTTTGCGGACTGGCCCGACCGGGCGGCTGCGCTGAAATGCCTGGACCTTAGCTGCGGCTCCGGTCACTTTTTGGCTGCGCTGTTTGAGCGCCTGGTCGCCATGCGCAGGGCCGAAGAAAATTTTTCCAAAACCGCAGCGGCGCATGCGGTTCTGCGCGACAACCTGTTCGGACTGGAAATCGATCCGCGCTGCACCCAACTGGCCGCCTTTAATCTGGCGCTGGCCGCCTGGAAACTCGATCCATCCGCGGTGCTGCAGCCCCTGCCTTCGCTGAATATCGCCTGCTGCGGACTCGAGATCGGCGTTTCTCTGGCGGAATGGAAAGCCCTGGCGCCGGAACAGGGCTATCTGATGAACGAGCTTTACAAACTCTTTGACAACGCCGTCACCTACGGCAGCCTCATCCATCCACAGCAGCAGATCAAGACCGTTAATAAAAACGATCTCGCCAAATTGACCGCGGTGATCGAAGCGGGATTGTCCGCTGCCGGCGGCCGCGATTACGGCGCCGAAGAGCTGGGCGTGACCGCCAAGGGATTGACGGCCGCCTATCGCATCCTCAGCGACCGCTACCATCTGGTGGCCACCAACGTGCCCTATCTGGCGCGTGGCAAGCAGGATGAGGTGCTGCGCAGTTTTATCGAGACCCATTATCCGGCCGGCAAGCAGGACCTGGCCACCGCGTTCGTGGAACGCAGCCGGGATTTCTGTTTGCCCGGCGCTACCGCAGTGCTGGTGACGCCGCAGAACTGGCTCTTTCTCGGCTCCTATGCCAAATTGCGCGAAAAGTTGCTCAAGCAGGTGCAGTGGGATTGGGTGGCGCGCTTGGGACCCAAGGGCTTTCAAACACCCATGTGGGATTTTAATGTCATGATGTTGTCATTAACCAATCGTCAGCCCGAAGAGTTGCATGAGCTGGCCGGGCTGGATGTATCTGCGGCCAAGACGCCGGCGGACAAGGCGCAGCGGCTGCAGAGCGACGAGGCGGTCTTCGTCAGCCAGGCGGGGCAGTTGGGCAACCCGGATGGGAGGATAGCGTTTTCGGAATCACAAAAAGGCAAATTACTTTCAAATTTTGCAATATCCATGCGAGGAATTGTAAGCGGTGATGGTGATCATTGGCTAAGAAATTTTTGGGAGATAAACAGAAAGGCAAATCGCTGGTTCTTCATTCAGAGCACAATTATAAGCAACATTGAATATGGCGGAAGAGAGTATATTATTGATTGGATAGATAATGGCAAGGAAAAACTACGACCTGGTACTCAAAATGAAGCCTATGGCAAGCAAGGTGCTGCAATTGGTCAAATGCGGTCTTTGCCAACAACATTATATACCGGCGAATTTTATGATAATAATACGGCGACAATTATTCCAAATAATCCCTCCCATCTCCCCGCCATCTGGTGTTTTTGCTCCTCGCCGGAATATAACCAGGAGGTGCGCAAGATCGACCAGAAACTCAATGTCACAAATGCTACATTAGTCAAAGTCCCCTTTGATCTGGAGCGATGGCAAAAAGTCGCTGCCGAAAAGTATCCCAACGGCCTGCCCGAGCCCTACAGCGACGACCCGACTCAGTGGATTTTCCACGGCTATCCAATCGTGACCGCCGTAGCCGGCGCTTCCAGCTCCGGTGCTGGAGCTGGAAGCGCCAGCCTGCAAAACACTCTGCAAATCGCCGTTGCCCGGCTTATGGGCTATCGCTGGCCCGCCGAGCTGGATCCAGCCATGCGCCTCTCCCGGGAAGCGCGGCAGCTCGTGCAGAGGTGCGAAGCGCTGTTGCCCCTGGTCGACGAAGACGGCATCGCCTGCATCCCCTTTGTGCGCGGCGAAGAGCCCGCGGCCGAGCGCCTGCGCAGCCTGCTGAAAAAAGCCTTTGGCGAAGCCTGGAATGAAAACAGCGAGCGAGAGCTCATCCGCGCCGCCATGCAGAGCGCGGGCAAATCCGTAACCACAACCGCCGCTCTTCCCTCGTTGGACACCTGGCTGCGCGACGAGTTTTTCGAGCAGCACTGCAAGCTCTTTCACCATCGTCCCTTCATCTGGCACATCTGGGACGGCCGCCGCCGCGACGGCTTTCACTGCCTGATCAACTATCACAAACTGGCCGAGGGCGAGGGTAAGGGCAGAAAACTACTCGAAAACCTGACCTACAGCTATCTGGGCGACTGGATCAACCGGCAAAAGGATGGCGTGCGCCGCGACGAGGCCGGCGCCGAGGACCGCCTGGCCGCCGCGTTGGAGCTGCAGAGCCGGCTCATCAAAATCCTCGACGGCGAGCCGCCCTTTGATATTTTTGTGCGCTGGAAGCCGCTGTCGGGCCAGGCCATCGGCTGGGAACCGGACATCAACGACGGCGTGCGCCTCAACATCCGGCCGTTCCTCGCCGGCGATCTGCCCAACGGCCGCAAGGGCGCAGGCATACTGCGCTGGCAGCCGAACATCAAATGGGACAAGGACCGCGGCAAAGAGCCGCAGCGGCCGCAGGAGGAATTTCCCTGGTTCTGGGAGAACGGCGTTTTCACCGGTAATCGGGTCAACGACGAGCATCTGACTATTCAGAAGAAGCGAAAAGCGCGGGAAACCAGGCGGGATAAAAAATAAAACGACCGCCCTGACTATCCACGGAAGAACCCCCTGGGTTCTTGTCATCAGAGCGGAACCTTTTTTAAAAAACACCACCTGCGGCGCATTCGCGCATTCAGTGGTTCTATCAAAGTTATATCGACCATATATTAAAATCAATATTTTTATTCTATGATTTTGCTGCATGAATGATGCCCAGTGTTCGTATATAGCTGCTTGGAAAGGCGATTCCTCGATGGCTTCAACAATGTGATGTGTTCTGCAAATTAACGGGGCAAGGGCATCGTCCGAAATCAATATTCTGCTTGAGCTTGTCCACATTCAAGAGGAAATTAAAAGTCCAAAATGTAAAGGAGAAGCATTCGCCATGCCTCAGAAAATCGAAAGTGATAAATTATTCATCAAAGAAGTCTTTAAAAAGTGGTATCGCATTCCTGAATATCAACGGCCTTTCGTATGGGGGCCAGACCAAGTGATAGAATTGCTGGACGACATATACAGCGCTTGGCAATCAAATCCTGGATCCCAGTATTTCCTTGGATCTTTGGTTCTTAAAAAGACGGAAAAGCAGCAAGGGAATCTTTCATATGAGGAGTATGACCTGTTAGATGGACAGCAGCGTTTGACAACTTTACTTTTAATCACGGCTGTTGTAAGAGATCTAACCTCACCATCTGATCACGCACGGATTCGCACATGTCAAGAAACCATATATCAAATGGCTAATCCAGATGATAGCATCCCGGAGAGGCACCGAATTGTATTTGATATCAGAGAACAAGTTCGTGATTTTATCCGAGATTATGTCAAGGAGGATGGTGGAACCAACAAAATTTCTGAACTCGAACAATTAACACTTAAAAGCGATGAAGATATCTCCATCAGGAATATGGCTCAAGCGATTTTGACGATAAGAAATTATTTTCAAAATGGACACTCATTGGATAGTTTCTTCCCTTACTTTCGATCAAATGTTTTAATGATTTATGTCGCAGCTGAACAGCTTGAGGATGCCTTCCATCTTTTTACTGTCATGAACAACCGCGGCATCAAGCTGCGCAATAGCGATATTCTAAAAGCAGAGAACCTCGCCAAGGTTGATGATGCTGCAGAACGCACAAAATATGCCAAAACCTGGGAGATGATCGAAGAATACTTTGCCGAAGATTTTGATAATTTTCTTGCCCATCTCAGATCGATCCTGGTCAAACAAAAAGCAGGCTACAATCTGCTCAAGGAGTATGAGGATAATATATATAATCCGCAGGAATATGACCGGAATAGCAAAACATATAAAAAATTGCCTGCTTTGCTAACCAAAGGTGTTTCGACCTTTAATTTTATTCAGAGATATTACAATAATTATATCAGCCTATTTGAAAATGATCATTACCAATTGAATAAAAGCTATGAGTTTAAAAATCAATTAACTCTGATGACTACTGGATTCGAAGCAGATATTTGGATAGCTCCATTGTTGCGCTATTATGATAAATTCAAGACCAATGAACTTATTGCATTTTTGTACAAGCTGGATGCCAAGTTTTCAGCGGATTGGATAATCGGTTTATCCCCCTCAAAGCGAATAGAAAATACAAATGCCATCATTAAAGAAATCGAGAATGCCAAGGATCCAGATCACCTTTTTGCATCATCAGTATTTGCATTCAACGTTCAAAATCTTAAATATGTCCTGGCTGGAGCGTTATATGGCCGGCACTCATGTCGATATATTCTTTTAAAAATAGATCTGTTTCATCATGGTCATTCCACTCTCTTTAGTCCGCCTCAAACAATTAGCGTTGAGCATATCCTTCCCCAAACTCCAGATAAAACAAGCAGATGGGTATCCGATTTTGACGAGAAACAAAGAAAAAAATGGACAGATCGACTGGGAAATCTGATCCTTCTTTCTCGTAGGAAAAACACCTCTTTGAGCAATCTCGATTTTACTCAAAAACAGAAAAAATATTTTAAGGAAAATATCGAACTTTTCAGCAAGTCGATCAAAATTTTACACGAATATTCGACGTGGACTCAACAGGAATTAAGAACGAATCATATAAGTACTTTAAAGAATTTACTGCATCTATATGGTGTGGAGATGACCAGCGATGAATTGAACAAAATGTCAGACATCGATTAATGTCGTGAAATTAGCGCTCTTGTTGGCGCAAACCAGATCTACGATACAAGACGTATGTAAATTTCGCGGAGCCAATGCCAGGCTTTACAAATAAAATCGATTTTGGCACAGTTAAATTTGCATTCACTGCTCTACTCTTGCAGCCGAATGGTATCCAATTAAACCGGCATAAAAACCCAGCTATTGTTAAAAAAAAGCAATTGGTTGCAATAAGTATCAAATATTCTGTTATTGCAATATATTGTTAAATATTATTATAAATCAATCAGATCTTCAACAGGTTAGTTGCAATTGGTTGCAATTAGTTGCAATAGTTTTTGGGTTGAGTGGATTTCATAACCCCTCGTGAACCAGTTCCGACGCGAAAGAGTGTCATATTCTAATAAAAAAGGCCCTTGCGGGCCCCGAAGGTATTCACCTTCCACCTCCAGAAACTGGATTGATTGAATATGCAAAATAAAGGGCCCGATGTCAAGAACTATCGTAAATGTAGCTTACCTGAATAATTTGTAACCGCCAGAGTGTGTACGTTTCGTGCTTTAGCAAAATTGGGAAAGGATCAAGGCGAATAATAAATGTATTGACTGAAATATCTATTGTATGTAAATTACATACGATTGTATTAATTAAGCATACATTAAAAAATTATCACTCTCTGGAAGTACTATTATGCTCAAGCAGCTCTTTTCAAGTCAAACGCGCGTCGATCTTTTGGCCATCTTTTTCATGCATCCAGGTGAGGAATTCTACTTGCGTCAACTCACCGGCATGCTGCAGTGCTCGCCGCGATCCATCAGCCTGGAACTTACAAATCTCCATGCGATCAGCGTGGTGCACAAGCGCATTTCCGGCAAACAACATTATTATGGCATCAATCAGGAACATCCCATCTATTCAGAGTTGAGCGCCCTTTTCAGAAAAACAGTGGGATTGCGGGATGTAGTAAAAGAAGAGCTGCAATCGGTGGCCGCGAACATCGAGTTTGCATTTATCTATGGTTCCATGGCGAGAGGTAGTTTTTCTCCAGCCAGCGATGTTGATCTGATGATCATCGGCCGGCCGCCTCTGCGCCGGCTGGCCTCAGTGGTATCTGCTCTGCGCACCAAATTGGCCAGAGAAGTGAACTATCAAGTATTCAGCAAGGATGAATGGCTGGATCGCATGCACAGAGGCGATCATTTCGCCACATCTATTTTAAAAGAACCCTTATTGTTTATAGTGGGGGACGAAGATGAGTTTAAACGAATGGTATAAGAACGGCTGGCTCAAGAAGCACATGACAAGTCGCAATGAGATATACAACCTCATTGCGATCATCGAACGCGATTTAAGGGACTGTGAGCAGGATGCCGTTTCTGAAGATTGGCGTTTTGCCATGGCTTACAATGCTGCGCGCCAGTGTTGCGTCGTCGCACTGTTTTGCAGCGGCTATCGTGTTGAAAGAGGAGGCAGCGAACACTACCGGGTAATTTCAAGCCTCCCTCTTACCTAGGGCAGGAGTATCAAGAGATACGAGATTATCTGGATAGCTGTCGCAACAAGCGAAACGTCAGTGACTATGACATGGCTGGTTCCATCTCCAGAGCGGAGACCAAAGAGCTCATCAAAACAGCCCTTGAATTATATTCCGCTTTGAGAACCTGGATCAAAATAAATTACCCCGATTATTATCCATTCTGAGGTACGGAACTTGATATGCCCTTGACTCCCTATACTACTCTCCTTGAAGCCGTGCGCAAATCCCTCGCGTCCGCAGCGCGCTCACACCCCGGCGATATGGTTCCCCCGGCCGCTCTCCTCTGGTGCGATCCGGAGGGTGAGTGGAAAGCCCTGATCCCCTTGCTGCATCCCCATGTACCGGAGCTCTATACGCTGGGTGACTATGAACCAGAGAAACAAACCGGCCCGGCGATCTGGCTGCGCTGCATTGTGGATCGCGCGCTTGATGATTCCAGCCTGCCGGAAAACAAAACACCGATTATCTATTTGCCCGGCATCAGCCGACAGACCCTGCGCGCCGGCGAAGCATGCCCGGATGCGCAGAAGCCTTTGGTGGAGCTGCAATATCGCGGCGCGGTCTGGATGCAGCGCAACGGCCGCGACTGGTCTGTAGAAGCCTTTCTGGTCTCCGACGAAGGATTGGGGCTGGATCTCAGCCGCGATCGGCAGACGCATCAGGCCATGCTCGGCGCGCTGCCCCAACTCGCCATCACTCCCATCACCCGGCTGATCAGCAAAAAGCTGGAGGCGGAGGATTTTGACAAGCTGATGGTCATGGATACGCCGCGCGACCTGCTGTCCTGGCTCGACCAACCCCGGAAAATCCGCGAGACCTGGGATCAGGCCAGATGGTCAGCCTTTTGCTCGCGCTGCAAATCCGATTACGGCTTTGACCCGGAAAAGGATGGCGAACTCGTCGCTGCGGAAAAACTGGGATTGCAATCCGAGGATAACTGGCGCGGCGTCTGGCAGCGCGTCAAGGAAGCTCCCGGTCTTTACCGTACCTTGTACGATCAGCTCCGTCGCGCCAAACCATCCGGCCACCTCCTCTTTGATAAAGAACCCTGGCCGGACGAAAATGAGAAAGAAGAAGAAAACCTGCGCCAGGCGCTCCTCTCTTTAAGCGATATGCATGATGATCAAGCCCGCCGGCAAATCAGTGCGCTGGAGGAACAACATGGCTTGCGGCGTTCATGGATATGGGCGCAGCTGGGCGAGGCCGATCTGGCCCTGGCTTTGCAGCATTTGCTTCGTTTAGCCAAGGAGACGGCAGCGGTCATCGGCGGCGCCACGCCCGAAGAGATGGCCGGCCGCTACCGGGAGAGCGGTCAATTCGCCGATCGGGCGATCTGGCAGGCCCTGTCCGCGGTCTCCAGCAGCGAGGACCGTAAAGCGGTGACCGCAGCCATCCGCGCGCTCTATCTGCCCTGGCTGGAAAAATCTGCGCTACACTTTCAAAAGGTGGTGCAGTCACATCCCCTGCCCTGGTCTGCAGCGGCAGAAAACGACGCAAAAACCTGCTGGCTTTTTTCCGATGGTCTGCGTTTCGATCTGGCCCAGCGTCTGCAGGAGATCCTAACCGGGCAAAGTTGCTCCGCTACACTATCGAGCCGCTGGTCCGCTCTGCCTACGGTGACCGCGACGGCCAAACCCGCCGTATCTCCCATTGCCCCGGCACTCTCCGGCCAGGGTCTCGGTGAGGATTTTGCGGCCATCCTCACCGCTTCCGGACACTCCTTGAACCACGAGCGGTTCAAAAAAGCATTGGTCGAACAGGAGTTTCAGGTGCTGGAGAGCAGCGAGACCGGCAACCCCGGCACCGGCACATGCGCCTGGACCGAATGGGGCCAATTCGATCGATTGGGGCACGATCTGGGCGCCGGCCTGGCGAACCAGATTGAAGAACAGCTGGGTTTGTTGGCCGGGCGCATCCAGGAACTGCTCAGGGCCGGCTGGGAGCGCATCCGCCTGGTCACTGATCATGGCTGGCTGCTCGTGCCCGGCGGATTCCCCAAAGTGGAGCTGCCCAAATATCTGGTCGCCAGCCGTTGGCTGCGCTGCGCCGCCATCAAGGAAAGCGCCCATGTGGAGATGCCCACGGCGCCGTGGCACTGGAACAGGCGCGAGTCTTTCGCCCATGCGCCCGGCATCCACTGTTTTGAAAAAGGACACGAATACGCCCATGGTGGCGTGAGCCTGCAGGAATGCCTCATTCCGGAGCTGATCGTACAGGCCATTCGCAGCAGCGCGCCGGTGGCCATCGTCCTCAAAAGCGTACAATGGACCGGCATGCGCTGCCGGGTGCAGATCGATCCGGTTGAAAATGTCAAAGCCGATTTGCGAACCAAGCCCAATGATCCCTCTTCATCCATCACCACCGCAAAAGAGATCGATGAACAGGGCAATGTGGCGCTGCTGGTGGCCGACGATGCACTCGATGGAACGGTCGTGAGTCTGGTGATCTGTGACAGTACCGGGCTGGTTCTGGCAAAACATATGACCACAGTTGGAGGGAAAGAGTAGAATGGAACTCGATATTCTGGATAAAAAAGCCGCCTCTGTATTTGACGGCTATCTGGTGCGCAAAGATCTGGTGAGAAAATACAGCCGCCAGTATCCGGTGCCGACCTATGTGGTCGAATTCCTCCTCGGGCGATACTGCGCCACGGTGAATGAACATGAGATCGAAGAAGGCCTGCAGATCGTCGAAAGGCAGCTCAAGGATCGTACGGTGCGCACCGGCCAGGAGGGCTTGTTCCAATCCTGGGCGCGCGAAAAGGGATCGGTCAAGGTGATCGACATCGTGCGCGCCCGGCTGGACGCGAAAACCGACAGTTATGTGGTCGAGCTGCCCAGTCTCACGCTGCGCGATGTGCGCATCAGCGACCGTCTGGTGCACGAACATGAGCGCATGCTGACCGATGGTTTTTATGCGGAGGTGACGCTGTCGTACGATGCCACCATTGCCCAGGAGCAGTACGGCCGGCCATTTGCCATCGATTCGCTGCGCGCCATCCAGTTGAGCAAATCGGATGTTCTGGATCTTCTTTTTGCCGCACGCAAGTCGTTTTCAACCGAAGAGTGGAAGAATCTGCTTATCCGTTCCATCGGTCTGGAGCCTGAATCGCTGAGCGAACGAGCCAAATGGGTGGTCTTTATGCGCATGATCCCATTTGTCGAGCGCAATTTCAATCTGGTCGAATTGGGGCCGCGCGGAACCGGCAAGAGCCATATCTATCAGCAGATTTCGCCCTATTCTCATCTCATCTCCGGCGGCAAGGCCACCGTGGCCAAGATGTTCGTCAATAATGCCAGCGGCCAGCGCGGACTGGTCTGTCTCTATGATGTGGTCTGCTTCGATGAAATTTCGGGCATCTCCTTTGATTCCAAGGAAGGCGTCAACATCATGAAGGGCTACATGGCCTCGGGCGAGTTTTCCCGCGGCAAGGAGAGTATCCGCGCCGCCGGCAGCATGGTCATGGTCGGCAATTTCGACGTCGATGTCGAGCAACAGCAGCGCATCGGCCATCTCCTCTCGCCCCTGCCGGAAGAGATGCGCGATGACACGGCCTTCATGGATCGGCTTCACGCCTACGCGGCTGGGTGGGATTTTCCCAAACTAAATCCCCATGAGAATCTGACCGATCACTTTGGGCTGGTCAGCGATTATCTTTCTGAATGCTGGACCAAACTGCGGGAGACCAGCCGGCTATCAGCCATTCAAGGGCGGGTGAATTGGGGCGGCGCCTTGAGCGGCCGCGACATCGAGGCGGTGAATAAATCGATCAGCGGTCTGGTCAAGCTGCTGCATCCCGATCCGGAGATACCCATTGCCGATGCGGATCTGGAATCGATCGTCCGCATCGCGCTGGAGGCCCGGCGCCGGGTCAAGGAGCAGCAGAAACGCTGTCTCAAGACCGAATTCCGCAACACCCATTTCAGCTACTTTATGGGCGTGGAGGGCATCGAGCAGTTCGTGTCCACGCCCGAGCTGCACAGCGACGAGGCCATCGATTCCGATCCGCTGCCGCCCGGGCAGGTGTGGGCGATTTCGCCGGGTGGGTCGGACAGCGCGCCGGCTCTCTATCGCATCGAAGTCACCTCGGGGCCAGGCAGCGGCGTAAAGATTTTGAATGCGCCGATCCCGCCGGCTTTTCGTGAGAGCGTTCGTTTCGGAGAGCAGAATCTCTACACCCGGTCGCGGCAGTTGGTGGGCGACCGGGACCCCCGCGGTCACGAGTTTTCCGTACAGATGCGCGCCATGGACATGGATCGCTCGGGGAATGGCCTGGGATTGCCGGTACTGATTGCGCTCTGCGGCAGCCTGATCGAGCGCAGCGTCAAGGGCGGCTTGATCATCGTCGGCGCTCTTAATCTGGGCGGCTCGGTGGAGATGATCGCCAATCCGGTCGCCTTGGCCGAGTTGGCGGTGGACAAAAAAGCCGCCGGCCTGCTCATGCCCATTTCTTCGCGCAAGCAGCTCTTTGATTTGCCGGATGACCTGGCAACGAAAATTACTATCGAGTTCTATGCCGACGCCGGCGATGCGCTGATGAAGGCGGTGATGGAATGAAGCGATATCTGGCCTGTCAATATGCCGGAGTATACCTCATAAATCAAGGAATTAAATATGAATAGTGAGAATCATCAAATCATTGAAATTTATTGTGATGAAAGCGGACATGAATTATTGACCTCTGCCCCTGATAAACGTAAAGGCAGGTATTTTGGCATTGGTGCGATCAGGATAGACGCAGCAGATAGAGAGAGATTAAAAAAAGAATTCAGAGAAATAAAAGAGAAACACAAAATACCGTGGGAAATAAAGTGGCGTAAAATATCAAATTCTAACATCAAGTTTTATCTAGATATAATAGACTGGTTCATACAATCACCCATAAATTTTCGCCTGGTAAGAATCGACACTGAAAACCTTGACCTGGCCTTTTGGCACGATCAAGATGCGGAACTGGGCTTTTATAAATTTTACTATCAATGCTTAAAACATACTATGTGTCAAGAATTTGAGTATCTAGTATTTACTGATTTTAAAACAAACCGGGACAAGACACGTTTAAAAAAACTTCAACTTTTCCTGAATCACTATACAACCGCCAAGGTAACGACTGTTCAGGCTTTATCATCGAAGGACAGCATCTTTATTCAGTTAGCAGATCTTTTTACCGGGGCAGCTATTGCATCACATAATAACCATATTTTGAGTGCTGGTAAAAAAACCTTCTGCATCCATTTGGCAAAATGTTTGAAGAAAGAAAGCCTCGCATTTTGCTCAACAAGATTCAGCGATCCGAGCTTTAATATTTTTTGCCTGGAATTCGGGAGGAATAAATAGTGGATCCTATCCTGGCGAAAATAAATCCTCCTCCACTTGTCTATTATCATTCAATAGAGGAATACCGTCAGCATTATATTGCGAAATATGCTAAAAATGCTATTCTCACCTTTGATTACATTGCGGTGCATTTTAGCATTGATCAGTTTGAACATGCATTTTATAGAGCTTCAATTCCAAAAGTGACGCATAAGGATCTTTTTGATCAAGATAGAGCCGAGCGCATAAATTGGATTGAATACACACTGTGTTCTGGACTTGCCGAGGTATATTTGAAAAGGGAGGATGAAAGACGAAGATTGCATATATTGCTTGACAACTATGTGGTAGTTATCAATTTGGCAAGGAAGAATCCGAGGAATGCCTTTTTTATCACAGCCTATGTTGCTGATAGTGAGGCACACATTGAGAAGCTTAAAACTCATAAGCTTCTTTTTAAGCCCTAATAAAAAATCCGCTGTTTTAGATATGGCACAGCGGATAAAGCCGTTTTGATCCAAAGCCTACAGGCAATGGCAAGTGTATAATGCACATTTTCTATCTAAAAGTCAAGTACTTTCGAAAATTTTAAAAAGGCACTTTTTGGTTAATGAAACCTATTTGAGGGGAGCTTTGTTCCCTCATTTCAAGATACTTTTCTTTTGTAACATTATTATCGTAATTTACATTTTTTTCGGGAATAGGATAACCTCTTACTATCATTTTCGCGCTCTCGTACTATAGTGGCTTGGCACAAGCTCTCCTGATGTGAACTTTCGTGAAGGCCAGGAGGAAGCCAACCGGTATGATCACTTACCGGCAAAGGATAACGATGGTGCCTATTTCAGCAAATACCCAGGCTATTCTACTGCTGACATCGCCGCTGCATCTCGGGCGATCCGGACAGCAGGCTGCCTTATTGACACCTGGAGAATATAAAAAGCTGGCGCGATTTCTGCGTCAGGAGGGTCTTCAGCCCGCAGATTTACTCACAGAAGAGCTGCATGCGCTACTGGAGAAGCTGGAACCGATCATTGCTCCCGAGCGTCTGCAAGGCCTGCTCGGCCGGGGATTTCAACTCAGCCAGGCGGTCGAGCATTGGCAGTCGCGCGCGATCTGGGTGCTCAGTCGCGCCGATGCCGAATATCCCAAGGTATTGAAAGTACGGCTCAAGGAGGATTCCCCTGCTGTTTTATATGGCTGCGGAAACAAAAATCTGCTCGATTCAGTCGGCCTGGCAGTGGTCGGTTCCAGACATGTGGATGATTCATTGATCGAATACACAGAAAATATCGGCCGGTTGGCAGCCCGGTCCTCCCTGACCATCATTTCCGGCGGCGCCCGCGGAATCGACCAGGCGGCCATGCGAGGGGCTTTGGAAAACGGAGGCCGAGTAATCGGCGTGCTGGCTGACAGCCTGGAGAGGGCAGCATTAAACCGGGAGAACCGCAGCTATTTGATGGAGGATAGGCTGGTGCTGATCTCGCCCTACGACCCAGCCGCTGGATTCCATGTCGGCACAGCCATGCAGCGGAACAAATTGATCTACGCCTTTGCCGATGCAGCATTGGTCGTAAGCTCGGATTTTCAAAAAGGAGGCACCTGGACCGGCGCGATCGAACAACTGGATAAGCTTCATCTTACTACACTCTATGTGCGTTCAGGAAGCGATAGCGGGCAAGGATTAAATGCGCTCAGACAGAAAGGCGCCATGCCCTGGCCGGAGCCGATTACACCGGAAGAATTGCAGGAACTTGTATCCCTCCAACGAGTGCCCGCGCAAATCCTCGACAACCAGCCCGAACTCGCCCTGGGCGTTCATGAAGAGTTAATATCAGAATATAAGACGGCCTTACAAGATCAGACAATTATCTCTTCAGCTGTGAAACAAATACCTTCAGGATCTACTACTGGGGAGGACGAGCAGTACCAGTTAGTACGTTCAAAAGTTGCTGAGCTTGTCATTCCCAAGGCTGCCGCGGAAATTGCATCAGAGTTGCAGCTGCCACCCAAAGAGATTAGAAAGTGGCTGGATCGATTGGTTAAAGAAAACGTGTTGGTTAAAAAGGGAAAGCCGGCAAAGTACTTTCCACCGGAGGCGGAATTACCTTTGGAATTCTGAGCATTGGCAGATCTCCGGAGCGTCATCGCAATCCGGAGCTGGATGCACCTCTCCCACCTCCCAATCAAGGATATTTATTAATCCCGGCCAGAGCCCGAATCTGATGCTAACAGAACACACCCCATCCCGCCCCTACTCCTTTTCAACTCAGTATAGAAACGGCACCAGCCGCCACGACCTTTGCGCGTAGGCCTCCCAGGCCGCGGCAAACTCCTCCCGCAGCAGTTTCTCCTCATCGTGAATGCGCCACAACAGCACGATCGTCAGGGCAAAGGTCAGGATCAGCGTCAGGCCGGAACGGAAGGTGAGCGCCATGCCGATGTTGAAGAGGATGATGCCGAGATAACGCGGGTGGCGCAGGTGGCGGTAGGGGCCGCTGGTGACAAGCTGATGGCCCTCCTGGATGGTGACCTGGGTGCTGAATAATCTGCCGAGAACCTCCTCGGCCCAGGCCATCAGGGTAAAACCAGAGGCGATCAACACCAGTCCGGATATGCGCCAGAGGTCGCTGATCGAGAGCACAAGCAGCTCGCGGCGGTCGTCGAAGGGGGCAAAAAAAACGGCAGCGAGGGAGAGAAGCTGCAGCAGGACGATAGTGACGCGCTGGCGGGCGACCACCTTTTTCCCCGCGCCCGCCTCGCGGCCCATCGCCGGGAAGCGGATCATCAGCACCGTCTGCAGCACGATGATAAGAATGACATAAACCAGCCGTGCGGGGTGGCTGAAGAATCCGGAGAGATCGAGAATCCCCCACCCCAAGAGGGGCAGGACGACGTAGAGGATAAATCCGATACCAAGTTTGCCGATGATACCCGGCGTTTTCGCCATCTTGCTCCTCCGGCATATAATCCTGTTTTCACTGGCATTTTACAGATTTTCTGACTATTATGCCACGAGAAATCCGGTCCATGCCTGCCCAGAAATTTGTTTTCTAATTGAATCGGGCACATGCAAGAGAGTACATCTGATATCCAGGCATCATGATCAAGGGAGAACCCACGTGAACAGAGAGAATCCTCCGGCTTTCAGCTACATTCCCCTGGCTTCGGGCATCAGCGATCTCCAGGTCATGACGGAGATCCGCAACAGCTTTGCGGCCGGGCTGGAAGCCATCAACGGCCATGAGCTGGCGCCAGAGCAGGCGGATCGTCAAATCCCCCTGATCCTGCTCGTGCTCTCGGGCGGGACCGAAGCCCGGATCGCCGGGCTTTTAGCGGCACGGGATCCCGAATTCGCACGGGAACCGGTGCTGCTCATCGCACATCCCGGCAACAACTCTCTGGCGGCATCGCTGGAGGCCCTGGCCTTCATCCGGCAGCGTCATGGCAAGGGCGAAATCCTCTTTTTCAGGGATGGGGCGGACAGCCAGGCCAGGGAGACACTGGCCGAGCGGGTCCAGGATCTCTTCGCCTACCGGGCGCTGCAAAAATCCCGGATCGGACTGATCGGCGAATCCTCCGAATGGCTTGTTGCCAGCACCCTTGACGACACGGTTTTCAAAACCCGCTGGGGCGTGACGATCGTGCACTATACCCTCGATGAGGTCTTTGGCGAACTCGCAGGGGCTCATCCCGGGGCCGAGGTCCCTGCGGTCAGCGGATTTGCCGCCGCGGCGCCTGCCTTCCATGCAGCCTGGCGGGTCCATGAGCTTTTGCAGCGTCTGGCGGTCGACGAAGAGCTGGACGGCCTGAGCGTCGAATGCTTCACCCTCTTCCAGCGTCACAACACCCATGGCTGTTTTGCCCTCTCCAGGCTGAACGACCAGGGCATCATCGCCGGCTGTGAAGGCGATCTGGTCAGCACCACGGCGATGCTCTGGCTCAAGCTGCTGCTCGGCGAGGCTGCGTGGATGGCCAATCCGGTCGAGATCGACGCCGCGGGAAAAGAGCTGTGGCTGGCGCACTGCACGGTCCCGACCTCGATGGTCACCGGCTATGCGGAGGCCACCCATTTCGAGACCGGCTGCGGGGTGGCCATCGCCGGGGTCCTGGCAAACGGGCCGGTCACTCTGGTCCGGATCGGCGGCGGGCACCTCGACAGGTTCTGGGTCGCCGATGCCGAGATCGTCAACACCGGCAGCTCTCCCCATCGCTGCAGAACCCAGGCGCTGATCCGCTTCAAGGATCATTTTCTTTTGAACGAATTGCTCCAACGGCCTCTGGGCAACCACCTGGTTCTGATCCGCGGCCATCATGCCGCCAGGTTATCCGGCTGGTGGCGAATGTTCATCGCGTCGTAGGGAGAGTCACCTGAGGATCCAATCGAAAAACCCCATCCTCTCCAGCCCGGCGCGCAGGGCCTTGAGCTGCTCCGCGGAGGGATTGCCATTGGGCAGGCGGGCGGGGCCGACCTCCACACCGAGCCAGCCCATCAGGGCCTTGGCCGCGCCCAGGTAACCGACCGAGGCGAGCGCTTTGATCAGCTGCACCGATTTCCACTGCTCCTCCCGCGCCGCGGCGAGGTCGCC
>Ga0209097_10001766_pt1 | contig 18217 bp, 5 predicted proteins | sample AD_UKC052_MetaG_FD_184419 | JGI IMG/M metagenome (GOLD analysis project Ga0209097, IMG submission 184419) | Active sludge microbial communities of municipal wastewater-treating anaerobic digesters from USA - AD_UKC052_MetaG (SPAdes) (version 2) | ecosystem: Engineered > Bioreactor > Anaerobic >... | reverse complement strand
AGAGACAGTAAGCCCGAGAACATCATGCTAGAAGCAGACCCAGTCAATCCGGGACAGGACTTGGTCAAGATCCTGGACTTCGGAATCGCCAAGTTTCGAGGTGGTCGAGCAGACCAGGCCGATCCGGATAAGACTGATGTGCATACGCGACACGGGTCCATCATGGGCACCCTGCTCTATATGCCGCCCGAGCAGCATGGTGAGGCTGAGCAGGTCGATGGACGGGCAGACGTGTTCTCGCTTGGAGTGGTGCTTTATGAGCTGCTGACAGGGCAGCCGCCATTCAAGGAAAGCTCGTTGAGCCTGCTGATTGAGACGCCCCCCACGGTACGGCAGCGAAATGCAGCGGTGTCGGGCCGACTGTCGAAGCTGGTTGGGCGCATGATGTCGGTGCGTCGAAACGACCGACCGACGATGGACGAGGTGGCGTTGCAGCTGGCGGCGATGCAGCCGGGGCGCGCTGCGAATCTCCGGCGGCTGGTAGCGACAGGTGCAGCCGGGCTCATTGTTGGGGCGCTGCTGATTGTGCTGCTCACCATCGACCGCGTGCAAACGCCAGCGGAGCTGCGGAATCGCGGGCGGGTCGTGCTTGCTGGCTACGTGCACGATCAGGACCCCAAGATCCGTCTGATGGCGGTGCGAGCGCTAGGGCAGAGCCGCGACTTTGATCAGCGCTCGCTTCTGGAGCCGCTGGTCTCTCCTTCTGTGCAATCAACCCCGGACGCAACTGCGTTGCTGGAAGAAGCCGCGCGAGCGCTGGGGCAAGTCGGAGCGGCCGACTCCATAAACCGGCTGCTCGTGCTGCTATCACCGCTTCAGTCGGCGAACGTCCAGCTGGCGGCGGCGCAGGCACTGGCACAGCTTCAGCATCCGCGCGGGGTCGCGACCCTCAAACAGCTGTTTGCGGACGGTGATGCTCTGACCAAGGTCCAAGCAGCGCTGCTGTTGCTGGATCATCGCGACCTCAGTGGCGCGCTGCTGCTGTGGGAAACTGTGGAGCGTGGACGGCTGAGTGACGAGCAGCGAATCGACGTGCTGGGGCGCCTCGCTCGCGCGAACGACAGCCAAGCCCGACGCCGCCTATCCGAGGAGCTGCTACGACTTCAGAACGGTGAGCTGCGGGTGCAGGTCGCGTATGCGCTGGCACAGCTGAGCGAAGACAGCGGCTGGGAGTATCTCAAGCTAGCGGCGCGGAAGCCGGGAACGGCAAATGAGCAACTGCTAGCTTTGCGACTGCTGGCCGTACTTGGCGACCAGGAACTGCGTGCCAAGCTGGTTGCGCTGGCGCAGGACCGCAAGCAGCCCGATTCAATCCGAGAGCAGGCAATCGCAGGGTTGGGCGATAGCGCCCAGCACGACAGCCTGCAGCCGCTGGCAGGCACTCTGACGGAGCGCGGGGCTAGCACGCGGCTCAGAATTGCGACGGCGGGTGCGATTCTCGAAATCACCGCTGGGGAGCTGGCGCGTCTGGGCGAGCAGAGTCTGAACTACGCACGGGCCGCCCTTGGAACCGATAGCGCCGCTTTGCGCGCCCTAGCGGTCGCTGCGCTGGCCGACATAAATTCCGAGCGGGCAATCGCGCCGCTTGGTGACGCACTACGGGACCGCGAGCGCGATATTCGCCGCAGCGCCGCCCTTGCTTTGGGGAAGCGGCCGAGCCGCGCTGCCGTACAGGCGCTCACTCCAGCGCTCCGTGACACCGACCCGGAGGTCCGCAGCCTGGCGATGCAGTCAATTGGGCATGTCGTCCAGGCGCTAGAACGGCGTGGAGATCGCGAGACGACCAAGCTCGTGCTTGCGGAACTGCGGCACCTAACCATCGGGGATAGCGAAGTGGACCGCATTGCCGCTAGCGCTGCGCTGATCCAGCTGGGTGCAGCCGGAGAAACGGAGCGCTCAATCTTGCGGAACGGACTTGGGTCCAAGGAGACGCAGGCCCGCCGCCTTGCGGTGGAGCTGGGTGGCGGAAGTCATCCCATGCTAGTCGACGCACTTGTCGATTCCGATCCAGGGGTCCGTCTGGCCGCCGCGCGCAAACTTGCCAGCCAGGGTGTCGCCGATGGCGCTCAGGTGCTGCGGACTGTTGCTGCGATTGGGGATAGAGACGGGCTTTTGGCCTTCGTCGCGTTACGCAAGCTGGGCCAGCCAGCACCAACCCCGCCAGGACTGGAGACGCTGCTAACTGGTGGCGACGTACCGACACGACTCCTTGTTCTTGACCTGCTCCCCGAACTGCCTGCAGAGGATGCGCAGCGGCTGCTTCGCAGTGCCCTGCTCAACCCGGTAGCACAGGTTCGGAGTCGGGCAAGTGAGGCGGCGGCCAGCCTGTATCGGCGGACTCAGGCCGTCACTTTCTTGCGCATGGTTCACAGCCTGCGGAACGACTCCGAGCTGATTGTGCGGGCGCACGCCGCCGTTCTAGCGGAGGAGCTGGCCAAAGAACTTGAGCAGCATCCGCTGGTGCGGATGTCACTCGACCTTGGTCCCATTCCGGCTCGTACGCTTCCTATCGAACCGACGGTTCCAGCGACCAAGCCTGTGCCCCCTTCTTCGACCGGCATGGGGACACTTCTTGCAGAAGGGGAAGATCTGGTCCGCTTCCAGATCGACAAGCTCCCTTCCCAATCGGTGAATGGTACTCTGATTCCAGTCTCCGTCGGTAAACACCGAATCAGTTATGCAGGCGGCAGCGCGGAGGTGCAGATACTGCCCGGCAAGACAAGCCGAGTGAAGATTCCGGCATCGGTGGCCGACCAGCTCCTGCAAGACGGCAAGGATGCCATCGGTCGCCAGGACTACCAGCATGCGCAGGAGCACCTAGAACGTCTGCGGCGGCTGGTCCAGCGCGGCAAGGCCAGCCCAAGCTTACAGGCTGATTTGTCCTTTCAGCAGGCCCGCCTTCATGAGTCGCAACAGCAGTTCGACGCTGCGCTGGAGGAATACAACCGCGTCCTCAACATTCCGGAGAGTCAGCGCAGACTAGAGCTGAACACCGCGCTCAAGAGCGTGCTCACCCGACTCTCCAGCAGGACCGGGCGCATCCAAATCTTTACGCCCATCGACGGAAACTGTCTGATGGTCCGCGAAATCCTGTCACCGCCTGGTCAACAGGTGATCAGCGTGGGTCCAGGTCAGACCCGAACCGTCTACTCTCGCGTCGGGAGCATCACGAAAGTGACGACATGCCCATAGTGCGGAAGCTCCTCCTGGTCGCGCTGCTAAGCTTGCTGAGCATGCGCGCTGAAGCCCAACCAGCGACGCTGGAGCTGGCCATCAACGGACCACTAGGTGCACTTCTGGTCATGGATGGGCAGGCTTTTGGCAAGCTACCCCTGCCAGTGAATCCAGTCGTTCGGGTGGGTCCACACCGCTTCCGGTTGGAGCTGGGAAAACAGAGCGCGGAGAGCGATACCCTGAACCTGCCCGATAGCAGCCATGCAGAGCTGAACCTGACGCTGGCAGGTAGTTCGCTTATCGCCGTGCTGCGAATCACCGATGGGCTGCTAATGCTCATGGAGCCCGATACTCTGCCAACTGCATTGCGCAGCAGCATCACGACGGCGGTGGCTGCAGCCGCACGACGGGAGCACTCGGTGCTGTTGGGAACTGACAAGCAGGCTACGCTGCTGCGACGTCAGCTGGTGCTCACCCGATGCATCGACCGTGGGGACTGCCATGAGTCGCTGTTTCAGAATGCACAGGTGTCTTACGTCTTATCGCTACGGATCGAGAATGCTGACTCAAGCAGCGCTGGCTCGTGCAGGCTTCGAGCGATTTTGCTGGATGCCCGAACCCGCGATCTTAGCGCCCAAGAGGAGGAGCCACGCTGAGACGCTCGCCGCTCAAGTCACTCCGCTGATTACCAAGCTCCTCCAGAAAACGGCGATACGCCCGCGTGGCGCTGTCACTGTCAGTTCGGTGCCTGCCGGGGCCAAAGTACTACTCGACGGGCGCTGGCTGGGTGTAACTCCCTTGTCGATGGAAGCCTTTGCTGGGCCCAGGATGATCGATGTGCAGTTCAATCGCTATCTGCCCCACACGTCGACCGTGCGGATCGAGCCCAACCAGACTACCACCGTCGATGCCGTCCTAGTTCGCGATCCGTCTGCGGCGCTTGCTCGACCGCCTTGGCGAATCGCGACTGGCAGCGTTCTTATCGGTGGCGGCCTCCTACTTGTGGGATTCGGAGCCTCCGCTCTGGCCGTCAATGGACAGTGCCAAGACGGCTCGACCAACCTCGATACCTGCACGCCGTACTATGGAACAGCCGCCATCGGTGGTGGACTGCTCGGAACCGGCGCTGCACTGACGTTAGCAGGCACGCTCATGCTCGCAATTCCGAGCCGAGCGACTTCCCGCTAGGAGAGAACGATGCGCTCCCAGTTTCACAACCAAGTAGTCCGCGTGTTCGCTTTTTGTGGGCGCAGCCTGCGTCAGGCAGTCGTGGGCGGCTTCCTGTTTTTTGTCGGCTGCAATTCCGTCTGGGACTCTTTCCTGCTCGACCGCTGTCCGAGCGGAGGGGAGTGCGACTTGGACATGGTGGGTAGCGGTGCCTCAGACATGCCAGACAGTGTCGCTGCAGATCTTGCAATCGAGCCTCCTACCTGCAGTGCGAGTTTTTCCGCGCCTGCAGCGTGCGGACAGCCTACGACGCTTAGCTGGAACTGTCTGAACGCGAAATCCTGCACGCGTGAATGCACGGGCGATGTTCTGAAAAGCGGCCTGGTTGCCTGTTCGAGTTCTGAGCAGATGCTAGTCAGCACCAATAACCGTCAGCGATGCAAGCTGTCCGCATCCAATGATGCTGGTACCTCGCCCCTGCTGGAGGTCACTGCCTCCTGCATTCCGAAACCACAGTGCACCGCCTCCATTGATCCAGTCCAGAGGTGCGGTACGAATGTGCGAGTGACCTGGAGCTGTACGGGAGCTACTTCATGCACGTACGTATGTACCGGCACCGTCCCGACTTCAAGTCCCATAATCTGTTCGGACTCACAGCTAATTCAAGTTAACTCTGCGGGGACTTGCGAACTTACTGCAGAAGGACCCGGTGGTTATGGCTACGCATCAGTGCCTGTAAACTGCTCTTTGTGACCATCGCCAATCATCGAAATCAGGCACGTAGCTGTCGCCAAGCTACTGAGACCCAGCAGCCCCATTCCTTGTAATGTATCACATCCACGTCGCTGCAAGCAGCCGCCAACTCGACCCACGACTTTGTCAGGAGCGCCTATAATGGTCGCCATGGCACCCGCGCTGCGATGGCTGCATCTTTGTGATTTTCATCAGGGTCAGCCCAGCCAGAAGTGGCTGTGGCCGCAGGTCCGTGAGCAATTCTTCGAGGATCTCAGCAAACTGGCTCGGGTATCGGGGCCATGGGATGTCGTGTTCTTCACTGGCGATCTAGTGAATCGCGGCAGCGAGGCGGAGTTTGAAGCATTCTCGAAGACGATCGAGGAAATCCTCTCCCATCTGACGCTGCTGTGCGGGGGAGTGGCGCCGCTTCTCCTGGCCGTTCCGGGGAATCACGATTTGGTGAGGCCGAATGCCAAGCAGTCCACCACTCAATGCCTCCACCGAGCGGTGGACAGCCCCGAACTGCTCGATTGGCTGCTGGGCGGAGATCCGCCTGAATACAAGCAGGCGGTCGATGCAGCCTTTGCTCCCTACGTGAAGTGGTGGAACCAGCAGCCTGTCCATAGTCGGCTGAGGGTTCGGCATGGACTCCTTCCCGGAGATTTTTCGACGACAATCGAAAAAGATGGGGTGAAGTTCGGAATCCTGGGTCTGAACAGCAGCTACCTTCAGCTTGGGAATTGGGATGCGAGGAACATGCTGCACCTCGATCCCCGGCAGCTCCATGCCGCCTGCCCGCCCGACGGTCCCCAGTGGATCAAGGAACACGACTTCTGCTTCCTTTTGACCCACCATCCTCCCAGCTGGTTGCATGACAAGGCGCTAGAGAACTTGACTGGAGAGATCGCACCTCCTGGGAAATTCGTCGTGCACTTGTTCGGACACATGCACGAAGGCGCTGCCGAATCGCTTTCGCGTGGTGGACGACAGCCCATGCGAAGCTGGCAGGGGCGCTCGTTGTTTGGTGTTGAGCAATCGGAAGACGGCAAGAAGATTGTGCGCATCCACGGCTACGCGGCTGGGCAGCTCGATCTGGCTGGCAATCAGGGACTGCTGCGCCAGTGGCCGCGACGAGTAGAGCGGAGCAGTGAGGGAGTCTGGAGCATTTCTTCTGACAGTCAGGAATTCGAGCTCCAAGAGGATGGCGGAACCAAGCCGGAGCAAGTTGCGCTCGCACGTTCGCGAGAGTCGCAGATCGTAGCCCGAATCCCACCGGGCCCCGAAACGAAAGCGGCTTCGCTCTCCGCCTATGTTGAGTTTTGCGCTCGGGAGTATGGCGCGATGCAGGTCTCTGCACTTGAGTCTGGAGATGCGCAGCGGCTGCTCGCCGATGCCAGTCTCGACGAGCTCTATATCACGCCGGTGCTGCTTGATGAGCGCGCGGTGGCACAGCGCGGCCATGAAGAGATGCAGTTGTTGCAGGAGCTGCGGACCCCCGATTTGTTCCCATCCCGGCGTGCGAAGATCCAGAAGCGCCTCGACAAGATCGAGCGATCCCGATGGGAGGCTGTGGAGCCGAATGCCGATTCGAAGGGAATAGCTGTCGCGAAGCTTTTGGTCGAGCACGCGCATTCGGTCGTCATCGGAACGCCTGGAGCTGGAAAGACCACGCTGTTGCGCTACCTCGCGTGGGCCAGCGTGCAGCCGCCGGACGAGCGCGCCCGTCGCTTGGGCCTGGGCTCGTCGCAGCAGCTTGTGCCGGTCCTGGTTCCGCTGCGAGCGTACTCCCGCGCGAGACGGAAGCATCCCGCTCTGGCGTTGGAGAAGTTCATTGTTCGTCCCGCAACGCACCGTCGTGACCGCGCACTCTCTGCCGCGTTGCGGGGCCATCTGACCACAGGTGCGGTACTCCTGTTGTTGGATGGGCTCGACGAAGTGCCCGGTGACGCGAACCGTGCCAAAGTTGCGCAAGCGATCACGACGTTTCTTTCCACTTATCCGAAGGTGCGCTGCGTAGTCACCACCAGGCCTTATGGCTATCAGCCGGTCGTCGGGAAGATTGCTCATCTTCGCATCGCTCCGCTCTCAGCGATGCAGATGCGGCGGCTCATCCATCGACGGACAGAGGCGCTAGGCAAGCGCAAGGGCGGGGGCAACGTCGATGACTTTCGACATCAAGCCTGGAAGATCTCGCACGAGATAGAGTCGCACGAGCGCGTCAAGGAGCTGGCTAAAAATCCCCTCCTCCTCCTGATGATCTGCGACCTCTGCCAGGGCGGTGCGCGGCTGCCGGCCGAGCGCGTGCAGCTCTACGAACGGGCAACCTCCATGCTGCTCGAGCGCTGGAATCAGTGGCGCTCCCTGGCAACGTCAGCGGACGTGCCGATGCTACCAGCCGCCAAACTGCGTCGCGCGCTGTCGCGAATAGCAATCCGCCAGCGCAGCGAGCAGCATCCGGTCTTGCATCGGAAGCGACTCATCCGCTGGCTGGCAACGGCGTTTCAGGAGGAAGGACACTCCGAGGATCGGGCGCGGACGCTTGCAGAAAACTATATCGCTGCAGCTGCAGGCCAGGCAGGAATCCTCGACGAGCGCGGTCCCGGTCAGTTCGTGTTTTGGCATCAGACCTTCGAAGAGTATCTGGCCGCAGTCGCGCTGGTCGACGAGGGCGATGACAGCCTTTTGCTCAACCGCGCAACCGACAGAGCGTTTCGCGAGGTCTTCCAGTTGGCGCTAGGCGAAATCGCCCTCGTGCAGGCTGAGCCCGAGCGTGCGCATCGTCTCGTCCGTGCACTCCTGACCGATGGAGGAAGCGCGATGGAGCCGGTGAACCATCGCAGGCTGCGAGTCGCGGCCAGCAGTGTCAGTGAGCAGTCCTGGATGGAGCCGGAGTTGGCTAATGAGATCCTGTGCCGACTCGCGGAACTCTTGCAGCATCAGCCTTATGCGCCCCTGGTTTCCGAACTTACCACCGCCCTGGCCAGCCGTCCGAACCTAACACCTACGACAAGACTCGTCTGCGCACTGCTCCCGCTGCTTCTGACGACGCGCTTCCGCCACGGTGGTAATGGTCGCCTTCGCCACCATGTGCTGCGAGTGCTCTTGAATGGACCCGAGCACATTCCCGACGCCGACCAGCTGTTCGAGACCTTGATGTCGACAGCCGAAGAGCAGGAGTTGCGGACGCTGGCGGCCATCGGTTTGTTCCGCATGGGCCGGCGCAGCGTGCGAGTCCTCATCGAGCTGGCAGCCTTTCTGTCCTGCGACGTCGACCTCTGTTGCTCAGTACAGAGGGAGCTTCTAGCCGCTGAAGCGGAGCTCAAGCCCCAGCTTCTTGACTGGGTTCTTACAGAGGGGCCGGGGCTCCATGAAGCTGGGGCGGTGCTGCTCGCTGCACTCGGGCACGATGAAGAGGCCGTGATCACGCATCTTCTGTATGGTGCCGAAGGAACCGGAATGTTCGGTGGCACCCGTGGACGTAACGGCGAAGCCAGGTGGCTGTCTCACTTAGCAGAACAGAGCGCTCTTGCTTGCTCGCAGCTCATCAAGGTTCTCAAGCAATCTAGTCCCCACAACGAGAGCGCGTGCTCCATTGCGCTGCGCACGGCTGCACGGAACAGCGAGCAGGTCCTAAGCGCGCTCATCGCAGCACTGGGACAGCGAGGCACCGACATCGCGCCGCTGCTCATCAAACTCGGGAATGAAGACGAGCGGGTTCTAGCGAAGCTGCGCACGCTGCTGTCAACCCCAGATTTCCACGCACGGTACTCGGCGATTGGGATCATCAATCAGCTGACCGGTGATACGGACTCGGAGTGCATTGCTGGGCTGCTGGGCTGCCTGGCTGCCGAAGATCCCCCACTCCGCTTGCACACGGCTGCGCAGCTCATCGGCGTGGAACTGGGTCGGCTCTGGGACTACGTAAATCACTACCAGCGTCGTCCGCTCACGATTCTCGGCAACCGTGAGGAAACGATTCTGCGTGTCACCGCTGCCCTCCAAACTCTCTTGCAAGCGCCTCTTGAGCAGACTCGAGCGAACGCCGCTGTGCTTCTCGTGCTCTTGGACAAGATCGACAACGCGGTGCTGGATGTCTTGACCGATGAGACCGTGCTCAACGACAGCGACCGGCGAGAAATCTGGGAAGCGCTGGCTTCTCGCCTCAACGCTCATCGGGGGCGCCTCCAGCTCCGGCTGGTGCAGCAGCTGGGACATGAAGATCGATATGCACGACGCTGGATCCGCGAACGGCTCTTGAAGCTAGGCAAGCTCGTGGCTGGTGCGGTCGCGCTGCTTCACAACGCACTCGCCAGGAGCGATCCGAAAGAGCAGATCTACGCGGCAACGGTGCTCTACGAGCACGGTCATCGCAGTGCCGAGATACAGAGAGCGCTGGCTACCGGACTCGACTCGGTTGAGCAGTATGAGATCGATGATGTGCTTAGGTTGCTCAGCGGAATGGTGCCGCTCGATGATTCCGTATTCGAGATCCTTTTCTTGCACCTCGAGTCCACATACATCGAAGCAGCTAAAAGTACTTCGAATGCGGAAGCTGGTGGCGAGGACCCTACCGGGAAGGCGCTACACTTCAAGGGGCGCCTCGCCGATGTCTTGACCATTCATCTGCGCCAACAGCCAGCCAGGCTCGTGTGGCTCGCAGATGCATTCGTTTCTGAGAGCAAGAGCCGACGCGATGCAGCTCACTGGGTCGCTCGGGAATCGCATTCGGAAACTCATACCAAGCTTCCTCGGATCCGAGAGCTTGTGCGACCTCTGCTAACCGAGCGCCTGCAACACATCACTGATATTGATTGGCTCTGGGTCGTGTTGCGTGAGTGCGATTGGCACGAAAGCCTCGACAACACTACGTCATGCGAGCTCTTTGTCCGCTGTCTCGCTCACGATGACGAGCAGGTGCGGCTCAAATGTGCAGAGCACCTGTATCACGTCGAGGAACAGCGTGATCGTGCACTCACGATCATCAATGCGTCCTTGTCATCAGCCGATCTTGACGTGCAGCTGAACGCGGCTTGGTTTCTGATATGGCGTAAACTGAGTAGTCCCCAGCTGATCGACACGCTGCGCACCTGGCTACACCAGGAATCCAGGCTGCTGCAGAACGGTCCTTTCCCTGGCCATTCAGATTGGTTCGACTTGGCCGAAGTTGGCAAACGCAGAGTCGGTGAGGCTCTGCCACCGTGGCAACTGAGTCGGCTGCAAGGGCTCGTATACGCACTCGATGGGGAGCAGCGCGACGAGGGACGCCGGCTGTCGGTTCGAGCTACCTTCTGGCTGGCCGAATACAGCGCGGTGGATGACGCAACGCTAGGGACGATTATCGAGTGGCTCACTCATGAGAGTCCTATACGAAAGATCTACGCTGCGTACTTGCTGATCATGCTGAAGAAGTGGCCGCCAGAGCTGGAAGCCGAAGCAGTGGGCTGGCTCGAGCAGGAAGATGAGCGGCTTCAACATGCGGCCGTGCTGCTGCTGAGCAAGCATCCAGCTCATGCCGCGCGTGTCGACGCCCGGCTGGGTGAGTGGCTGCACCCAGCGCACATCTCACGCCAGAAAATTCATAAGTTCATCGACTGGGTGCTCGTCGATCGGCAGTTTGGAAAAGAAGTCGTTCGGAGCGTTGCTGCCGGCATGGTGCGTAGATACAGCAACGCCGGGTACCACGCACACGCGCGTCTATTACAGCACATCCTGCCCCGGGGTTCACGACGGGCCCGTCTGCGGGCTGCGTGGCGGGCAGAGCTACTACCTGGTGCTGGCGATGAAGCGTCCAAGGTCGGCGCCGCGATCCGTCTGTATCAGCTTGGCGATGCATCCGAGCAGGTGCTCGAGGCGCTTGTGCAGAGCTGGGTGTCAATCGAGCTTCGCGGCTATCAACTCTTTTTCGATTTGGAACTCCGTGCTTTGGACATCGCGGTACTGGCGAACCATCATGCCTCCGTCAGAAGCAGCCTGCGAAGCTATCTTCACGACGATAGTTGCGCGCTACGTCTGTCCGCTGCGGAGATCCTGCTCGAAGCGGGAGATCCACCGACCGACTTAGCGCCCGTGGTGCGCGCAGAGCTGAATGGAGAAGAGAGCCATCAGCGGCTGCTAGCCGCGCGTCTTTTAGCCAAGCTGGGACTTCCGGAGGACCGCGCAAAAGTCATCGACGTGATCCTCACTGCAGCTCGCGACCAGAGCAAGGGCGACTTCTCGGTGCCGAAGACGCTCCATCCTATCGACGACTGGGCCGAGTGCCAGGAGGCGTGCCAGGCGCTCTATTCAACGTGGATGAGCGAGGAATCTGTATCGGCAGCGGCGGACGGCGCGTTAGAGCGATTGCGAGGCTATCTCAAAGGCCGGGTCGATGCGGCCGAGTTCGTGGCGTGGCGGTTTCGCTGTCTTGCGTCCCCCGATGACTGGACCTCGGCTCAAGCACACGAAGAGCTCGCCGCGCTGGACCCTGTACACCCCGCGCTCCTGCGGTCGGCACTCACCTGGCTGGCGGATGGTGACGAGCACAGCATGCGCGGCTCCGCTGCCGTCAAATACCTGAAAGACCGCAAGCTGCTCACGGATAGCCCGACTTTATCCTTGTATCGCGATCGCGAAGAGCTCGTCCCCGACGAGCCGGCGCGGAGACTGCAAACCCTGGCGCGCGAGCCCGCGGTGGTGCCGCTTCTGGCGGAGTTTGCTGACCCCGCTCAGCCGGCCAGTCAGTCCGCAGTCATCAAGGTCCGAGATGGTCAGCCAGTCAATGCTAGCGAGATCGCAGCCCTCGCGAGCCTGATCACGCAGCGTCCCGACGACATCTTTCGACAGCGCTTGGCTCGTGCCTGGTTCTACTACTGGCTCGAACAACGTTTGAGGTAGGTCCAAAGGACGGTTCCCTCGTGACCCACGCTTGCCGCTGCGGTACGCAATGCGTTGTCACAGCACGTTGCGGGTTTTGGCAACGACAAGACAAACTCCAGCAAGCGCCGTTTCATCCACACCACCAACTCAAAGCACAAAGCACAAGCGCCCAATCGCTCCTAATCTGCTCGCGCGCACAGAGCGTTGGGATGCCATTGACAGAAGGCCGGCGAGAGGTTAGGAGGGCGCGCTTTATGTCGGGGACTGCTGCGATGATTAAACTCGCCCCGTGGCTGCAAGTGAAGGTCAGACCCAATGCGGCCCCTGCTGCCGATGGCCAGACGGGTACCGGCGAGTGGGGCGCATAGCTGTGGCGAAGATGAGTCTAAGAAGCTTGCCTGCGGCGTCCTACCCCGAAAGCTCTACCTCAATCACTGGCAGTTCCCAGGTAGGGCAACGCGGTGGATAGTCGGGGGAAACATCATCCGCTCGCCGTCGAACGATGGCAATCACACGCGCCGCCCTCACCCTAGGCAGGCGCGGGCGCCACGCTGCCGCTCCGCTTCGTGATAGCTGCGCGACCATGAAACCGGTAGCACTGAGGACTCCGATTGTCCCGTCTCTGTCTTCCAGACGTACTACATCGCCGGGGCGGAGGTCGCGCAATCGTGCGTGAATCGGCTGCTCGGGGGCAAACCGGGCAGCGTAGTCGACGTACAACTCGGTCAAGGTGAGCACCTCGTAGCTTCTAGCTGCGGGGAGCGGCAGCGATGCAGAAGCGGTCCGGCGAAAAACGAAGTTACCTTGGATTGCGGGGAGAAATGGATTGCGGGCGTCACCGCGCTGCAACAGACAGAGTGTCTCGCGCGCCCGGGTTATCCCAACGTAAAGCACCCGTCGTTCTTCTTCATCGGTACCCTTGGTGCGGCCATCACCGTTGCTGCCCCCGTCGAGCACAAACACGTGCGGGAACTCCATTCCTTTGGCGCCATGAATTGTCGAAAGCAGGACGCCGTGCCCGATAATCTGCTCACGGCGTTGCTCGATCAATGACTCCACAAGGTGGTCGGCGAAGTCCCGTGCCGGCTGGGGAGTATCTGATGTCTCGGTGATCCAAGACTCGATGAGTTCGTCCAGAAGATGCAGCCAGGGGTTACTTTCATCGTTAGGAGCGGTCGCGCAGCGAAGCGCCTGCAAATCGTTACCGCTCAGCAGCTTAGAGCCTTGGATGTGCAACGCATCAAGTAACGCAGCGACTTCGCGCAGACGCAGGACTGGAGGCATCTTCTCTCGGCTAACACTCCTGCGCACGGGAATGCCGGCGGCTTCAAGCACGGTGCGCACCGGATCGAGATCGGCGCGGTGGCGTGCGAGAACCGCGAAACTGGACCATGCGATGGACGAGTCGAGACCTCTTAGCCGCAGTGCTTCGTCCCGCACCGCTGCTGCCTGCGTCAGCCGATCACTGACCGCAACAAGCTGGACCCGTCCGCGAGCGAATGGATCGCGCGCTTCCCAGAAGCCGCCTGGGGGCAGCTTTGCCGCGCGCCGCGCATCGACGCGGATCGGGTGCTGGGTTTTCATTCGATCGTGATTCGCTGCGATCAGCGTGTTGGCGGTCGCCACGATGTGCGCGGTAGAGCGATAATTCTCGATGAGAAAGTGCGGCCGTGCAGCGTAGTCGGCAGCGAAGCGGCGGATAAACTCCACATTCGCAGCGCGGAACGCGTAGATATTCTGATCGTCGTCACCTACCGCGAGGATGGCGAGCTTGCGGTCAGGGTCGCCGACCGATCGACCGGCGAGTGCGGAGATTAACTGATACTGGCGCTCGTCGATGTCTTGGTATTCATCGACCAGAATGTGTGAGTAGCCGGCGAGCGCTCGGTCGCGGTCTTCGTCTGGATCGAGTGTCGCGTCGCCGCCGGGACGAAGGATGCGTAGGGCCTCTTCGAGGAGTCCGTCGAACTCCAGCGTCTCGTGGCCGCGCTGAAGTGCACCGGCCAAGGAGCGCCCGGTAAGCCGGAGCGCAAGGCCGTGATAGGTCTGCACCGTCACGCCGCGCGCATCGTCGTCGATGAGGTCGGCCAGCCGCCGCCGGACCTCGAGCACCGCGCTGCGGTTGAAGGCAACCACGAGAATCGAACGTGGCGGCACGCGCTTGACCCGGATCAGCCACGCCACGCGGTGCACTACGACGCGGGTCTTACCGGCGCCCGGACCGGCGAGCACCAAGAGGTTGTCGTCCGGCGGTGCGGCGACGATTGCAGTCTGTGCGGCGTTTGCGAGAACATCGACGATCTGCCGATACGACTCCTGCGTCGTGGCTCGTTCTATGAGCTCACGCCGCCCGGCGAAGTACTCACGTACGAAAGCCGCCTTCTCCATCGAAAAATAAGCAGTGACGAGGCGAAGCGCCTGCTCAACCTTCCCGGTGCCGAGCCGGGCGTACTCGTCCATCACGTGGACCTGGAAGATGCGTTCCTGGTAGTGGTGCGCAAGTCGTTCGTGATTGCCCACGGTGTAGCCCCGTCCGTGCGACTCGGGACGAATGCGGATCACCATTGCCTGACGGAAGACAGCGAGGCCTTGCTGTAGCAGGATGACCTTCTGTTCGTGTAGGAACGTGAGTGCTCGCTCGATTGCCTTGAGCGTGTCGCGCACCTGCCCGCGCAGCACGAGATCCTCGTCGACTGCGCGGGAGATATCGCCGAGGGCGAACGAAACATGCACATCAGCTCCGGGGGGCTGACTGGCCGGCACTCTACCCAAAATGGTTTCGAGCGCCACCCGCGCGACGGAACGACGACGCTCTGCGGTTTGCGAGAGCAGTTCCCAGCTGCGCTGCAGCCGCACCTGATAGTGGTCGCGTGCGATGTAGCGCAGATCGATGCTACCGCGACTGCCCGCCATACCGCGGCCATCCCACTCCAGGCTCTTGAGGAGGCGCCGCACGGCGTCCGGGTCGCTTTCATGCCCCGCGTCGAGGAGGCGCTGATTGATGCGGCGCAGCGATAGCGCCTGCCAGTGCCCACTTTCTGCGTCGGGACTCTCCTCACGGAGGAGGTCGATCAACGAGACGTCGAGCTTCGCGAGTCGGTCAAAGCGACGCGCCGCGCTATCCGTTACTTTCCAGCGCAGATAAGCCGTGCATAGGAGCCCGTCTTCGATGAGGCCGTGGCGCACCATCGCCAGCAGCGATGCCAGCACAGTCTGGCCCGGCGTCTCGCCATCCGCAGTGCGCAGCCTGGGCAAGGTGCGGCCCACATCGGGCAAGACCGCCAAGTCATCGGCACTGAGTCCCTCGTCGGGGTCAGCGTTCATCAGGGCGCCGAGCAGCGCCAGCCAGCGTTCGCGCGCGGGAGGGGCGAGCGGCGGCTGGATCGCATCGATACGCTTTGCCGCCTCCTCAAGGCTCTTTACGCGCGGTCGTCCCTGGAAGACGCTTGTCTGATTCTCATTGCGCTCGATGAGACCAGCGCGCTCCAGCCAAGCGAGACCGATCTTCACCTTGGTGTCGGCCGTGCTGTCGTCGACGTCGATGCTGGTGTTGGCCTCTTCGTCGCGGAGCAGATCGCCAGTAGTAATCACCACCTCGTCCTGGCCGCGCGGGCGTGCACGCTTGAGACCCTTGAGGATTGCGGCGATGTCACGCCGGCTAAGCTGCGATCGCGCCAGCAATCGGAACTGCTTCTCGACGTCGGGCGGGGCGTAGAGTAACACGCAGCGTGCGTCCTCGCGATCCCGACCTGCACGTCCGGCTTCCTGAAGGTAATTTTCGAGCGTGCCCGGAACGTCGGCGTGGACCACCAAGCGCACGTCCGCTTTGTCGATTCCCATGCCAAACGCGTTGGTCGCGCAGATAATCGACACTGCGCCAGCAAGGAAGTTTTCTTGTACGCCCTGCTTGAGCGAGGCATCCAGCCCCGCGTGAAATGACGCAGCCGGCAGCCCTTCGCGGGACAAGTATTCTGCCGCTTCTGCAGTCGCGGCGCGTGTAGCAAAGTAAACGATCGCAGAGCCATGCCCCTCTGCACCTCCTTCGCGTCCGAGGCCCTCCCTAAGGAGCGTAGCGACCGTCGCCAATTTTTGCGGCGCATCGACGATGCGAACCTCGAAGTGCAGGTTGTCGCGCCCGACGCCCACTTCAAACAGGTCAAGCACCTGCCCGAGCTCGACCTGGAAGTGCGTGAGGATCTCTGCTTTTACGTCTTGCTTTGCCGTCGCCGTGAAGCAAGCGACCGGCGGCAGCGCGGCGTGCTGCTCGGCCGCGAGCTCACGGATGAAGCGCGAGGCATAAAGGTAGTCGGGGCGAAAATCGTGGCCCCATTGCGAGAGGCAGTGTGCTTCGTCGAAGACCCAGCAGCCAATTTCGCGGCTATTGAGCGCACCACGCAGCGAGCGGTTCCGGAGCTGCTCTGGCGACACGTATAGGATGGCCACATCGCCAAGGCGCACCCGTGCGAGCACCTCGGCGCGTTCGGGCGGCGTAAGCATGCCGTAGATCGCGGCAGCGAGGTGTCCCTGCGTGCGCCGATTAAGCCCATCGACCTGATCCTTCATGAGCGCCTGCAGCGGTGAAACGACGATGGTCAGCGCACCCCGCCGCCGGTACCGAGAGAGCGCTGGTAGCTGATAGCCAATCGACTTGCCCCCGCCCGTCGGCACGAGAGCCAGCAGAGGGCGCTCTGCCAGACCCGCACGCGTGATTGCCGCCTGCAGGCTAGTGCCGTCCGCAGCGGCAGGTTTTGGCACGAAGCCATCAAGGCCGAAATAGCTTCGCAGCTGACCGACGGGGTCGTACATCGCGCAGCAGTAGGCGCACCGAGGATCCCCGCACGGTGTGTCGCGCAGTCGCTTGATGAGTAGCCCTACGCCGGGGAACTGGTGCCGCACCCAGTGCGGTAGAATTGAGTCCGCACCCGCCACCCGTAGCCACGAAAGGCAGAAGGCGAGCGGCGGGAGGTCGGCAGTTCCGCCATCTATCTCACGAATCAACGCGGAGAGAGCGGTTGCGCATGTGTAAGGCGCTACCATGAGTACGATCGCGCTACGTGCGCCCTCAGAGACGAGGAGTGGTGCATCCAGGGCGGCGAATGTCTCAGCGAGGCCGCTGGCTCGGCCGGTCGCGGCGCTCAAACAGTATCGAAACACCGCAGGGGCCACATCGCCCTGTGCAGCCAGGCGGGCGAACTCGTCCCACTCCAGCACGAAAGCGCGCGCCGCGAGCTGAGCGTCGGCGACGGGGTCGCTCTCGGCCTCTCGCAATAAGGTGTCGTCCTTGTAATGCTTGATGAGCGGGTGGTAGGGATTTTTGGGAAAGGCAAGTGGCGATAGGTAGAGGGTGTCGACGACGGGCTTGCGAAGCAGCTGGAGATGTGACGCCAACCCGTCGAGAAAGGGCAAATCGTGGCCAAGAAGGTTATGGCCAAGGACGCGCTCCGCTGAGGCGGCGAAGGTGTCGAGTTCAGCGAGCGCAGAGGCCACGTTGAAATGCCCCTTCCGCTCGAACGTTTGCCCTTTAAGCACCGCGCCGATGCGGCGAAGGCGCCCATCGCGTGTCGTCTCAAGGTCAAGCAGTAGGCATGAGTCCATGAACTGCTGGCACCGTGAATCCGTCATCGGGGCGCAGAGTACCCCGTGCTGTGCGGTTTGCGTAAGCGGTAGCTCGGCAAATAATGTTTGGGGCGTCGTTTGGTGGTGCCGTAGCGCTTGAACTCTTGATGCGCGTCACTTGGTCAGGTTCAAAGCTGCTGCTCTGTCTTGCGCACCAGCTAGCTACTTTACCCTTTTACAATTTTCCCCAAGAGAACCACCCAGGAGGCAGTTGGGTACGACGGAGCCAAAAAGGGGAAACAGGGGGCAACGCCCCCCCGGTGATCAATCGACCGTAGCCGTAGCTGCACGAGGCAGACTATTTCCGGCCACAACTTGGGCGCCGAAGACAAAGCCAAACTCTCGCGTCGCGAGACATAAACCGCCCACCCCTGCGCCTAAGTCCTGCATCCCGCCTGAACCAAACGCCTCCGTTCTCAAGGCGACGCATCTGGCGACCCCACTGCAGAGACAGTCGGCCAAAAATTAAACACCAAGAATCTCGTCCAGTTGAAGGTCGCCGAGCAGCTGTCACGGAACGATTCTCTGTTCTTGCGCCAGGATAAGCCTAGAGAAAGAGGACCACGATGTAGCAGTGAGAAACTTTCAATGTGACCCGCAGGTGAAAGACCTGACCGGCCAAGGCTGGAGACCGCCAGCCGGAAGCGAGTCTTGCGTGGACCGCTGGCGA
>Ga0209097_10001757_pt1 | contig 18266 bp, 19 predicted proteins | sample AD_UKC052_MetaG_FD_184419 | JGI IMG/M metagenome (GOLD analysis project Ga0209097, IMG submission 184419) | Active sludge microbial communities of municipal wastewater-treating anaerobic digesters from USA - AD_UKC052_MetaG (SPAdes) (version 2) | ecosystem: Engineered > Bioreactor > Anaerobic >... | reverse complement strand
GTCGAATTCGCCAGCCCATCACGCGAATTCGACGGCGACTGGTTGCGTCTGGTCACCGCGCTGCCTCTCGCGGCGATGGCCCGCGAATTGGCAAGGCACAGCGCTTTGATCACGTGGGACAAAAATCTCATCAAGCTCGCGCTGCCGCAAGACAAGCGCCCATTGGCCACGCAAAAAGAGCGCCTCGCGGGTACGCTGTCGGAGTATTTCGGGCGACCGATCAAACTCGACATCGAATTAACCGATGGTGCCGGCGAATCGGTGGCCACGCGCGACCATCAAATCAAGACAGAAAAACAGGCTGCGGCTGAGGTCGCCTTCATGGCCGATCCGGCAGTTCAAGTGCTTCTTACCGAAGGCGGCGGACGCATCCGCGCGGGTAGCATTCAGCCCAACGAATAATCACACTTTCGGAGACATACGATGTTAGGTAAAGGCGGAATGGCGGGCCTCATGCAGCAGGCTCAGCGCATGCAAGAGAACCTCAAGAAGGCGCAAGAAGAAATCGCCGCGATGGAAGTTGAGGGGCAGGCCGGTGCGGGCATGGTCAAGATCACTATGACCGGCAAACACGACTGTAAGCGTGTGCAAATTGACGCGGGCGTGATGGACGATAAAGACATGCTCGAAGATCTGATCACCGCCGCGATCAACGACTGCGCGCGCAAAATCGAACAAACTAGCAGCGCCAAAATGGGCGCGCTCGGCGCAGGCATGAACCTGCCGCCGGGGATGAAGCTGCCGTTTTGAGAAAGTGAATCGTGAGCGGTGAGCAGTGAACAGTGACAGCCGCTCGCGAGTTGCGGGGGCTTCCCCGTTCGTGGTGAGCTTGTCGAACCATGAACTCGTTGCTCGTAGAGTGGGCACGCGGCGCTCACGCGACTGCATGACTGCTCACTGCTCACCGTTCACTGCTCACTGAACATGACGCCCGTCTCGTTCAAAGCCCTCATCGACGCACTCAAGCAGCTGCCCGGCATCGGGCCGCGCGCGGCGCAACGCATTGCGTTTGAGTTGGTGCAGCACAAGCGCGACGCCGCCCTCGGGCTCGCAAAGGCGCTTGAAGGCGCGCTCGAAAAGCTCGGTCATTGCGAACGCTGCAATACGCTCTCGGAAGAGCCGCTGTGTAGCTTGTGTTCATCCAAGCGACGCGACCCGTCGATCCTGTGCGTGATCGAAACGCCATCGGACCAAATCACGCTCGAACAATCCGGCGCGTTCAGCGGGCTTTACTTCGTCCTCATGGGCCGCCTCTCGCCACTCGACGGTGTCGGCCCTGCGCAGATTCACCTAGAAAAGCTTGTCAACCGCGCGGTCGACGGCACAGTCAAAGAAGTAATTCTTGCCACTAACTTCACCAACGAAGGCGAAGTGACGGCGCACGTCATTACCGAACTTTTGGAAGCGCAAGGCGTTAAGGTCTCGCGCTTGGCGCGCGGGATTCCGATTGGGAGTGAGCTGGAGTATGTGGATGCGGCGACGGTGGCGCAGGCTGTGCGGGAGAGGCGGTGAAGTTGAAGCGGGTGCTGATCGGAGTTGGCGTCGTGTTTGGCGTGTTGATCTTTGCTAGCGGGTTGTTTGTGATTTTGCTGCTCTACCCCGAATGGCGCATGCCGTCCCAAAAGGGACCGGAAGGCATTTCTCTGCGCGCGATCGCTGGATGTAGTGAGGCACTTAAATGGGACCAGTCAAGCCGTGTTGAGAGCGTTTCGAAAACTGAGAATGCCCTGAAAGTTGTTGTCCTCGCGAATGCAAGATGTGGTGCCGTATACCCAGTCCGCCCAAGTGCGGATATCAAGAACAACGCCATCGAGCTTTCGTGGGGCTGGTGGAGCGATCCGATAGGGATGTTTGCTAAATGCGAATGCACGCGACACATTGAGTTCACAATCCCCAGCATCGGCGGCGCGGCGCCGCCCGTCACAATTGCCGCTCGGATCCAGAGGGTGAACTAGTTTCGTAGCCCGGAGAAGCGAAGCGCGTCCGGGTTTCGTGTTCCCGCCATCGGCGCATCGTTAACGCGGGTCGTTCAACAAATGCCTTGACGCGCTGCGCTTCTCAAGGCCACGGCTTTACGCCCTTTGTGCGGCCTTGGCTTTTGCCTTCCATAGCTGCCACGGACGATCCACTACGGTTTCGTTGATGGCCATTGAGCCGGCGGCTTCTCCGGGGGTTAGGTAGCTCACTTCACCGTCGCCCACAACGGCGGCCAAGCGCATCGCTTCGGTTTGCAACTTGGCGTTCATCTCGGCCCAGATGGCGCGGGCGACGACTAGCTTTAGAGACTGGGCGACGGTGATGGAGCCGTGGCCGCGCATCAACGCGAAATCGTTTTTCCCCAGCGAATCAGCGAGTGCTTTGCCGAGCGCGTTGCTGCGCACGAGCATGTCGTTGTTTTCTCCTGCCGTGTCACGAATGTCGAACACGGGCGTGGAGAAACCTAAAAAGCCGCTCATGTGACACACCGGTCGCAACGTGGCGCGCGTGACGCCGAACGGGATGATCGCGGGGGAGTGGCTGTGCACGACGGCGACGACGTCCGGGCGTGCTTTGTAAATTTCGCTGTGGATGAATCGTTCAAGGTAGGAGCGGCGGCCCTGCGCGTCGTGCACATTGCCTTCGAAGTCCAGCTCAAGAATATCGTCGGCAGTGACGACCGCCGGCGCGAGGCCAGCCGCGAGCAGAAAGCGGTCGTCGCGCGTGTCGTGGCGCACGCTGACGTGCCCGAAACCGTCAACCACGGCCTCGTTGTAGAGGATGTGGTTGGCGCTGACTAGATCGTCAATCAGCGCTCGGCTCGCCGTGCAGGCGGTCATGCGTTAGTCCGCTTTGATGTTGATTGTCTTGATGACTTTGGCGAAGCGCTCGGCTTCGTCTTGCAGCACTTTGGCCAGCTCTTCACTGGTGCTGCCGATGACTTCGACGCCGGAGTTGAGAAGCGTTTCGGCGACCGAGGCTGAGCGCGCTGCGGCGGCTGCGTCTAACGAGAGCTGACGCATCACCGCGGGCGGCGTGCCGCTCGGTGCCATGACGATGGTGGTCGGCGCGAAGTCAAAGCCCGGAATCGCGGATTCGGCGAGCGTTGGGATCGTGGGCGCACCGGAGAATCGTTTGTTCGAGTTCTGGACGAGAAGCTTCAAGCGGTTGTCTTTGACGAAGCCGACGGTCGCGGGCAATGCGCTGAACAGCACCTGCACTTGGCCGCCGACGAGCGCGGGAACGGCTTGTCCCATGCCCTTGAACGGCACGTGCACCATCTTCAATCCGAGCGCGGCGGACATCGCCTCCGTTGACAGGTGATGCGTGCTGCCGATGCCGGAGGAGGCGTAGTTCACCTTGCCGGGGTTGGCTTTTACGTACGCGACGAATTCCGCGAACGTGTTGGCCGGGAGGCTCGGGTGTGCGGTGAGAAAGAGCGGCGCTTTGGCGAGAGCGGAGACGGGCAGAAAGTCTTTCTTCGCGTCGTATTCAAGCTTGGCGTAGAGCGCCGGGTTGATGGTGAACATCGAGCCGTCGGTGACGAGCAAGGTGTAGCCGTCAGCGGGCGCGGCTTTCACCGTCTGAGCAGCGACCGCGCCGTTGCCGCCTGGGCGGTTGTCGATGACGACCTGCTGATTCCATTTTTCGGTGAGGGCTTTGGCCATCACGCGCGCTACGGTGTCCGGGAAACCGCCGGCTGGGTAAGGCACGACGAGCTTGACGGGCTTGCTTGGAAAGGCCTGCGCGCTCGCTGCACTCGACGTGAGGGCGGGCGTGACGACGAGCGCGCCGAACGCGACGCTGCCGAAGAGCCTGCGCAAAATTCGGACGGAAGTGACGGTGGTGTGATGGTGAAACATGTGAAATCTCCTATGCGCTGACGATAGCATTCGTCGCACACCGTGTTGCCCGTGATTTCCCGCATTTGGAACAACGGATCGGCAATTTTGCAAGTCAACAGCTTTTCGAAGAAATACGTCGCGAACGACTGCTGGGCGGCGGTTTACGTAATTAGTTTGCACAAGTCGATACTGCACGAAAAGCGGCTGAAATTGCCGCCCACTAGCCGCCGGAGGTAAAAAGTTGCTGATGTATTGGGCGTCGGCGCCACACACCGAACAAGGGGAGAAACATCATGCGAATTTTGTTGGTGGAGGACGACGCTGATCCGGGCAGTGGCTTGGCGGCGCGTTACACGATCTGCGCCGCAGCGATGGCGGTTTGACGAGAACGCAAACGCTGCCTCCGTGGCCGTGCCGGCCGCGTCACTACGCCGAGCGCTGTGTTAGCCGTCAGTTGCAGGACGTCTTTCGCGCCATCAGAGTGAGAGAACTCGAAATTAGTACTACCAACAAAATTGCGCCCTCAAGCTCAGGCGGAGCAGTGACTAGCGTTTTGGCGTTAAAAAACAACAGCACGGTGATGAGACCGCGCGGCGCGACCCAGACGAGCGCCCGCGCGTCGGATTGTTTGGTGATGACGAGGATTGCGAACCGGGTCAGGTAAATGGTGGACAGAACGCCGGCCGCGATCAACCATACCGACCAGGAAGCTAGCGCTTCCAAATTTGCCCAGTAGCCGAGGAGAATAAAAAACACACCGCGCACGGCGAAAGTCAGCTCGCGCACGAGCACTTTGAATTCTTCAACGGTGGAGGGGAACGATGTGTCTGCCCATTTTCGCAGCGGAGGAAAGCGCATCCACTTTGAATAATTATTGAGCAAGAGCCCAAACACCAGCACTAGTATCAGCGGCGACAGATGCAGGAGTTTGCCAGCAGCGTAAAGTGCGAACAGGCCGGCCAGTAGTGGTATGAACCGAACGTGCCCGCCTATGCGTGTTAGCAGAAAAACCATCGCCGTCGCCAAGAGGAGTGATAGCAACAGGCTGAGCGTGCCGCCGCCGAACAGTCCAGCCGCAATGCTGGCGATGGTGCCATCGGAAGCGATGATCGAGAAAAACACCAAGACGCCAACGATGTCTGAGATTGAGCTCTCATAAATTACAAACTCACGGCTTCTCGGCGGCAAATATTGGCTACTTGGAATAGCGACTGCGCTGCTAATGACTGCCAGTGGCGTGGCGACGAGCAGGGCGTCGCGCAGCGGCCATCCCAACCACTGCATGATGCCGGTGCCGAAGACCAGCAAGCACGCAACGACGCCTGCGACCGCGATTTGTGTGCTATGCCACGCGACGGGCCATCGATCACGCCCCGCGTCAATATCTAGTGCACCTTCTAGCACGATCAGCACCAGACCGATGGTTCCCATAAGGGTAACCACTTCATCGATTTCACCCAGCGTAATGTCGTGGCGGTTCAATATCCACTTTGAGAGCACACCCGTGGCGATCATCATGATGACGGACGGCGCACGAAGCGCGCTGCTCAATTGCTCAACAGCGAACGCCACCAACAACACACTCGCCACGAAAAGCAACGCCTGATAGGTATCCACTAGGTATTCACCGTACTTCTGGTTGCGTCCGTACGCGCGTGACGGGCCAAGGCTGAAAAGTCATTCAATTCGACGATGCATTGGTTGCGCAACAGAGCCGGGTGCTTTGGATCAATCGTGAAACCAGCGTCAGCGAGTTCAAGCAGGCACACGTCGTTTTCGTTATCGCCGACGGCGACAACGTGCTCCAAGTGCTCGCGACCGACGGAAGCCCGAACGTACCTTAGCGCGTTGCTCTTGCAAATTGGATGGGTGTCGCAGCCGTCGGCGCGCACAAAAGCGCGGTTAATACGTACTTTTCCGACACAGATGCCGCGATCAAACTCCATGGAATGCGAAATGGCGAAGTCTGCGAAGATGCGACGTCGCACGATGTCCGTGGCAACAAAATAGCTGTCGCTGATTACGCCCACCTTGTAGCCGCAGCGGCGAAAGTGATTGACTGCGTCGACCACGCCCTCACGGAGCACCAGGTCGCGCGCGACGCGTTCGAAATCAGACTTGTGAACAAAACGAAAGAGCGCGGCGATTTCTTGGCTGCGTGCACCGCTATCGTCAATCGTGAGTAGGCGTTCAAGTTCGCTCGTCCTGCCCGTACTTCGTGCCAGTTCTACGATGAATCTGGACGGTGTGACGGTCCCATCCATGTCAAGCAGCAGCACTTTTTTTGTTTGCTGTAGCTTGGTCAGAACAGCGTCAATGTCAGTCTGGTTTTGGCGCTCAATTTCGAACACGGAAAGAATATGGTCTACCGAAAGTCGCCCCGCTTCGCGCGCTCGATCCAGAATCACACGACTCACCTCTTGCGCCATGAGCGCCAAGTTCGCCAAAGGTTGACTTTCATGCTCAAGTGAACCAATGTCAACTTCTGCGATCCGCGCACCACGCGTATGAGCGTCGATTAGCAGGCCGACGTCTACGCCATACCCAGTTTCAAACTGGAGCGTGGACAACAAGTCCTTACGCGCCGCCACGATGCCGCCGAGCGGTTGTGAAAATCGGACGAGTTCCGGGAAAAAGAGCTTCAGCATCGGCTTTGCAGTGAGTTCCGTAACTCTGCCACCACCCCTGCCAAACGCGGCTTTGACCATGTCGCTGTTTCCCGTCGCTATTGGTGTCACAAGTTTTGAAATGATGTTGGGGCTGAGCCCAGCGAGATCGCCGTCGAGATAGGCAACGATGGCGTGTTGCGCAATGCGGTAACCGTCCTCCATGGATGCGCCTTTACCTAGCATCGTGCTAGTGATCACTTTCGCGCCCGCGGCTTTTGCGAGCGCAACGGTGTCATCGATTGAGCTGTCATCGACCACAATGACCTCCGCACAAGCGGGATCTGACAGCGCGTAGCGAACGACGTCGCCAATACGTCGGGCTTCATTGAGCGCTGGGATAACAACGCTGGCCCGCGGTGTTACAGCAAGCCGCAGTAAGTCCGGCGGTTCCGCTGCGGTTTGTGCCGCCCGATCGAGTAGACCGACCAGAATTCGTCGAATGACGATCAGCTTAGCGTTGAGCCAATGACGTAATTGCATACGACTAGTCCTTCGGTGGTGCCGCGGCGTCAAAAAGGGTAGACAACGGCGTAAACGCGTACTGCTCGGCGGACGCGTGCCCAATGCGCCTCATCAAAGGTCGTAGCGCGCGCTGCAGGGCACGCAGTTCGTCCGGTGACAGATCGCGCAGCGCTGCGGGCAACACACCCTCGAACGGCATCGGCGACGACATCAACGCCGAGATGCCTTCTGGAGTGGCCTGTAAATTGATAGACCGTCTGTCAGTTTGGTCGGCGACTTTTCGAACAAGCTGCTTTTCTAATAGGTCGTTGACCAAGTTGCTTGCCGTCGACTGGTGTACGTTCAACCGACGGGCCAAGCTGGTAAGCCGTAGGTCAGGCGTCTTTGCGACTTCGGAAAGCGCCCATAGCTGGGCACCTGTCAACCCAGTGCAGGATCGAATCTGCGCGAAGTGCGCGCGTGCGGACTGCAACAGAACGCGAAAGTCCCGCAGCACTAAGTTTGCTACGTCGTCGCTCGGTCGCTCTGTATTGCCTGTCGTATTCAGCGGCGAGGGCGTTCCTGTTTTGGCCAATGGATATTCGATCATCGGATTTGCGTCCTAAAAAAACCGCCCGCCGTGAGGCGGGCGGAAACTGTCGCCGCCTGCCCTCCTAGGTAGGCGCACGAAAAGTGTAATGCATTTGTGACAAATGCACTTTATTGGTTCGCATTCGTCGACCAGCAGCGGCCGCAAATAATTCAGCGACGCATACACAGCGATGCCACACGAGGAACACAGCTTTGAGAATTGACGCAATTTAAATACTATTAATCAATAACTTAATAAACAAAATGCTGAAAGTCGACATTTGCTAAAACGCTCCGGAACGTCCATATAACTGTCGCTTCAGCGAAAAGCTGTATCTTAGAGACGCGTCGGCGCTACACTCCGATCAAGGGGAGAAACATCATGCGAATTTTGCTGGTGGAGGACGACGCTGAACTGGGCAGTGGAGTGGCTGCAAGTCTCAAGCGCGAGCATTACGCGGTCGATTGGGTCACCGATGGGCCGGCAGCGGCAACGGCGCTGACCACGGCGCAATACGATCTGGTAATTCTGGATTTAGGTTTGCCGCGAATGTCGGGCTTACAGGTGTTGCGCCAGCTGCGCGCGCGCGGCGACGCCCATAAAGCGGTGCCTGTGCTCATCGCCACGGCGATGGATTCGGTCACCGATCGCGTCGAAGGCTTGGACGCGGGCGCTGACGATTACGTGGTGAAACCATTCGCGCTTGACGAACTGCACGCGCGCGTTCGTGCGCTGATCCGTCGACGTAATGCCGCGACAAGCAACATGCTCGTGCATGGACGTTTGACGTTTGATATTGCGTCGCGACAAGCCGCGTCGGATGGAACGCCGCTTGAGTTATCGGTGCGTGAAGCGGGCATTCTTGAAGTGCTCCTGCTGCGCGCTGGACGCGCCGTGACCAAAGAGCAATTGATGGAAGGTCTGTGCGCGTGGGACAGCGATATTTCGCTCAACGCCATTGAGGTGTACGTGCATCGTCTGCGCAAGAAACTCGAACCCGCGGGCATTCAAGTTCGCACGTTTCGCGGGCTGGGTTATTGCATCGACAAAGCACCGCAGGTCAACACCAACGCGAGTGCTTCCACAACAACGGCAGCGGCCGCCCATCAGGTGCAATGAGTCTCGCCGCAAGGCTGCTGGAATGGCTGCTCGCGCCGCTGCTCTCCGTCTGGTTGGTGAGCTTGGGCATCTCGTTTATGAGTGCCCGTACCACCGTGGATACTGCGCTTGACGATGGACTGAGTGCGGCCGCATTGATGCTGGTCAGCGAGTGGGAGCAACGCGTGACGACGCGACCCGACATCGTGTTTCCGTCGGACGCAACCAAGCGCTTGATGAATATCGCGAGCGAATTTCCTGTTGCGTTTTTGATCGTAGATCGCGCCGGAACGCCGACCGCCGGTGACGACGCGTTACAGCCGTTTTTGCGCGAAACGATGGATGTTGAAACGCCGCTGCGCACCCCCGCACTGACAGCGAAATTTCGCCACGTAGACGGCTTTAATAGCGTGATGGACGACGAAGTGATTCGCGTAGTGCGCTTGCGTTTTGTTGCGGGTGGTCAGGACTACACGCTTGCCGTTGCGCAGTCTCGCGAGCGTCAGGCTGCGCTGTTGCGCTCGGGGATGATTCATGAGGCGTTGGCGCAAACGGCGGTGCTGATCGTTGCGTTTTATTTGTTGTGGTACGGCCTGACCTATGTCGCGCAACCAATGCGCTCGTTGCAAGAGCACCTTGATTCGCGAACTGCGGACGACTGGCGGCCGATTCCCGAGCAGTTGGCGCCACATGAAATTGCACCGTTGATTGCATCGACCAATTCGCTGATTGAGCGCCTGCAAACCTCCCTTGGTGCGCAGAAGCGATTCATTGCCAACGCTGCGCATCAGCTACGCACTCCGCTAGCCGCGCTGCGCGCGCAAAGCGAGCTGATTCAACGTTTGCCCGATAGCCCCGAGCGAGATGAGGCCATGACGCGCCTTACGTCCACCGGACGACGCGCTAATCGCCTCGCCAATCAGTTGCTTGCGCTGGCACGCGCCGAGAGCGCGGGTACCACCAGCGCGCGCGAGCCGGTTGATCTCAATGCTCTGTGCGAAAGTGTGGCGCATGATGTGTTGCCACAGGCGCTGGACCGGGAAATCGATTTTGCGTTTGAACCCAGCGCTGACGGCGCAACGATTATGGGCGACGCCACCTTGCTCGGTGAAATGATCCGCAATTTGGTCGATAACGCGTTCAAATATGCGCCTCGCAGCGGGAGTGTTTTGTTGGCGGTGAAGAGTGCGCCGGCGCGTATCGTCGTCGAGGACAGCGGGCCCGGCATCGCGCCCCAGGATCGAGAGCGCGTGTTCGCGCCGTTTGCGCGCGTAGCGCAGCTCGACACAGTGTCGGGCGCGCCGATTGCGGGTACCGGGCTTGGCCTCGCCATCGTCAGTGAAGTAGCGCAGGCGCATGATGGTCGTGTGGTCATTGAAACCTCGCTTTTAGGTGGCGCACGAATGGTTGTCAGCTTCATGTAAGATGATTGTCAGAGCGCCGTAAGCCCACCTCTCTAACTTTCCTACCCTAGCGGCCTCACCAAGTTGGAAGGGGGCCGAAATCACCGAAGGGGAAAATTTATGGCTGAAGCCGCACTGGGCGCATCGCGCGCCATGACTGCTGAGGAAAAGAAGGTTATCTTCGCCTCCTCACTGGGCACCGTGTTTGAGTGGTACGACTTTTATCTATACGGCTCTTTAGCTGCCGTTATCGCGAAGCAATTCTTCTCGGGTCTTGATCCGACATCGGCCTACATTTTCGCGTTGCTCGCGTTCGCAGCAGGCTTCTTGGTTCGCCCATTCGGCGCGCTGGTGTTCGGTCGCCTCGGCGACATGATCGGACGTAAGTACACGTTCCTCGTGACCATTCTGATCATGGGTTCGGCCACATTCATCGTGGGTTGCCTTCCGAACTACGCCTCTATCGGCATCGCTGCACCAATTATCCTTGTCATCCTCCGGATGCTTCAAGGCTTGGCGCTCGGTGGTGAGTATGGCGGCGCGGCAACGTACGTTGCTGAACACGCACCGCACGATCGCCGCGGCTTGTACACCAGCTGGATTCAGACGACGGCAACGCTCGGTCTGTTCCTGTCGCTGATCGTGATTCTGCTGACGCGTGAATTCACTGGCGCAGAGTTCGACACATGGGGCTGGCGTATTCCGTTCCTCGTCTCAATCTTCTTGCTCGCGATTTCTGTCTGGATCCGTTTGTCGATGAATGAGTCGCCTGCTTTCCAGAAGATGAAAGAAGAGGGCAAAGTATCGAAGGCTCCGCTGACCGAATCGTTCGGCCAATGGAAAAACTTGAAAGTCGTGATCCTGGCGCTGCTCGGCCTGACCGCTGGTCAAGCTGTGATTTGGTACACCGGCCAGTTCTACGCACTGTTCTTCTTGCAAAGCATCGCTAAGGTTGACGCAAAAACGGCCAACCTCTTGATCGCCGCTTCGCTCGTGATCGGTACGCCGTTCTTCATTTTCTTCGGCTGGTTGTCGGACAAAATTGGTCGCAAGATGATCATCATGGCCGGTTGCTTGATCGGCGCGTTGACATACTTCACGCTGTTCCCAATGCTGTTCCAAGCCGCGAACCCAGCGCTCGCAGCGGCTCAGGCCAAAGCGAAAGTTGCGATTGCGTCTGACGCTGCAACATGCTCGTTCCAAGGCAGCCCAATCGCTCGCCCAATCGACTTCCTGTCTTCATGTGACGTAGCTAAGCGCACACTGGCGACCGCGTTCGTTCCTTATACGAACGAAAAGGCGGCTGCTGGTGCTCCTGCGACAGTCAAGATTGGCGACAAGGTCATGACGGCTCCGACGCTCAAGCTCAACGACAAGAAAGACGCGTTTGACAAAGATAGCGCTGCAGCGCTCAAAGCCTTCCAAACGGAAGTTGGCGAGGCAGTAAAAGGCGCGGGTCTGGCGACGAAGGCCGACGACAAAGCGATGAATATGCCGATGATTCTGGCGATTCTCGTGTTCCTCGTTATTCTCGTGACGATGGTTTACGGCCCGATCGCTGCGATGCTCGTGGAAATGTTCCCAACGCGCATTCGCTACACCTCAATGAGCTTGCCTTACCATATCGGTAACGGTTGGTTCGGTGGCCTGCTGCCTACCACTGCGTTCGCAATGGTTGCCGCAACCGGCGACGTTTATTACGGCCTCTGGTATCCAGTGATCGTAGCCCTCGGCACCTTCGTAATCGGCATGATTTTTGTCCGTGAAACGAAAGACGTCGATATTTACGCAAAGGACTAAGTTATGTGGAAGCTCATCGTTGGATTCATCATCTTCGCAGCCCTAGGCATTTGGCTGCTGATGAAAGGTGGCGGCGATATTGACCTGAGTGGTGAAAAACACGACACGGGTACACCGCATGCGGTGGAAGCCGATAAAGCCCCGAAGAAGTAACGGTGTGCTGAAACAAAAAAGGCCGGGATCTCCCGGCCTTTTTTATGCGCGTCGCTTAACCGTAAAGTCAGCGCGCCGACGCCCGAGACGCGGGCGCGCCTAGGCGAGCGCGAGGTCGAATCGCAGGCGTACGCCAACTAACTCAATGACGTCACCTGCAGCGAGCTCACGTGCACCGACCAAAGCATCGCCGTTGATGTATGCGGGCGTGACGCCCTCACGCTGATTGATCTGCCAGCGAGTTTGTCCCGCTCGTCGAATCTCGACGACCTGTTTGCCTTCTTTGCCTAGGGTGACCGAGGGCTGTTCCAAGGGATAGTTTTTGCCAGTCGCAGGCCCAGACAACACCGAAACGCTAGCCGACACGGCTCGAGCGGTTGGCCTAGCCAATATCACTTTGGGAGGTGCCGACACGGGCTCAGGAGAGACAACCCGAGGTTGCGCGATCTCGTCGCGCGGGGCGGACTCAATGACTGAAGGTTGAGCCAATCCTCGGCCAGGCGTTGTTACGGTGGATGCGGCAGCTGTTAGTTTGCTGGCGGTCGGATTGCTAAGTGAGGTTCCCATGGGCAGTGCCGCTAACAACGACATGTCTAGCTCTGGCATGCCTTTTTGCGGGGCAACGGCAGGTGTCGCAACATTGCGAGGCGCGGCAGCGGGAGGTAACGCGTGAGCGACCACTGGGGGCGCTAAGTTAACGGGCGCCGTTTTGACTTTTGGAACCGCGGTGAGTGCTGCATCAATCGCTTCAGATAGGTGTGCCTCGGGTGGCAGCCGTTTAGCTTCTGGTGCAGCTGTCGTGTTGACGCGCTCTCCCACGGGGGCGGGCAAGACGTTCGGCTCTATCGCCTTCGGTTGTATGAACGTCGCAGCGTCATCAAGCTCAGCAAAATACATGAGTCGTTCGCGACCCACGCCAATCTGATCGCCGTGCCGCAAAACATGTACTTGCACGCGTTTGCCATTGACTCGCGTGCCGTTGGTGCTGCCAAGATCTTCAACCGTCGTCGCGTCTTTGGTGATGCGAATAAGCGCGTGCGACGTGCTGATACCAGGGTGTTTGATCCGTACCTCACAGCGATTTCCGCGCCCAATGACGTTTTGTTCCGACTTCAACGGAAACTCGACGATGGTGTTGTCCGGCTGTAGCCAGAAGAGTTTGCCCAATGTCATTTACGTTTCCGATGGCTTCTTAAGAAACTTCTTCCACCATTGATCCGGGGAAGCGGGCGCGCCGACTTTGACCACGATCACCGAAATGTTGTCTCGCCCGCCATTTGCGTTTGCAGCTGCAATGAGGCGAGCGGTCTGCTCCGCTGGTGCCAACGGCTCGCAGAGCGTTTTTTCAATTTGCGAATCTGCCACCAAATCCGATAAGCCGTCAGAGCAAAGCAGGTAGATGTCGTCCGTGCGTGTACGAAATTCCTGTACGTCGGCTTCCGCGATTGCATCAATCCCAAGCGCGCGCGTAATAAGATTTTTTTGCGGCGAATTGCGCGCCGCTTCTTCGGTGATGAAGCCTTTTTCCAGCTGATCCTGCACGTACGAGTGGTCGCGCGTCAACTGTTCCAGTTTGGCGTCACGCAGGCGGTAACAGCGAGAATCGCCCACGTGCGCAATGCCGACCCGTCCGTCGTAAAAACGCGCGGCCACAATCGTGGTGCCCATTCCGTTGAGCTCTTCTTTGCCGCGGGCGACGCTGCAGATACGGTTGTTGGCCTTTTCAATTGCGCTGCGCAATTGGCGCATAGCGACCGCGATACCCGTTTCTGGATCAACGCGTCCGAGATCGGTGTCGCTTAACGTCAAATCAGCTGACTCTTCTCGAACCACATCAACCGCGAGTTTGCTCGCGACTTCACCCGCTTGATAACCGCCCATTCCATCGGCCAGCACTACCAGCTTGCGCTGTTCGTCAACCGAAATGGTGTCCTCGTTGTGCGCGCGTGTTCGACCAACATCGCTGCCGCCAGCAAACATCCACGACGCCGTGGCGTTCTTCTTTTCCGTTTGACTAGAGGCGTTTCTCGGAGATGACATCCGCATAATGTACTAGATGTGACGGCGCCTCAAAAGTGCATTGGCTACGCCGCGGCGTCAACTAACGTTGGACGCAACACCCGAACGATTTCGGCGGGGTCGATGCCGACTAGAAATCCCCGCTTTCCGCCGTTAATGTAGATGCGTGGCAGCTCGGCTATGGAACGCTCAAGAAATATGGGGATTGCCTTTCGAGTTCCGAAAGGCGATGTGCCGCCCACCACATATCCGGTGTGCCGATTGGCGGTTTCCGGGGAACAAGGAGAAATGCTCTTTCGGCCAGTCGCGCGCGCGAGATTCTTTGTTGATACTTCCCGATCGCCGTGTTGCAGGCAAATGAGTGGCTGCTTTTTGTCATCTTCCAGCACGATTGTTTTGATAACCGAGTGCTCGTCCACGCCCAGCGAAGTAGCAGAGTTCGCTGTGCCCCCGTGTTCCACGTACTCATAGATGTGGGGCGTAAAACTAACTTTCTCCGCACGAAGTACACGGATGGCTTGGGTGATCGGATATTCGTCGGGCTTGGACATGATGTGTGTAGGCTACTCGCCGCGCGGATGATGTTGCTGATGCACACGCTTGAGTCGTTCGCGCGCAACATGAGTGTAAATTTGTGTAGTCGTAATGTCACTGTGTCCAAGAAGCATTTGCACCACGCGCAAGTCGGCACCGTGGTTGAGCAAGTGCGTGGCAAACGCATGTCGTAACGTGTGCGGTGACAACAGGTCAGGATTAATGCCCGCGACCACCGCATGGCGCTTGATTAGGTGCCAAAAAGTTTGTCGTGTCATCGGTTCGCCGCGCGCGGTGAGAAATACATGATCGTTGCGCCGTGGCGGTGGTAGCCAACCATTGCGCGCTCCGCTGATGTGTTGCCGAAGAGTACTCACTGCGACCTCGCCGAGGGGGACCAAACGCTCCTTCGCGCCCTTGCCCATAACCTTGACGACGCCCTGTTCGAGGTTAACTTGGACAAGCTTTAGGCCCACAAGCTCACTCACGCGCAAGCCTGTGGCGTACAGCGTTTCGAGCATCGCACGGTCGCGCTCGCCCAAGGGAGTCGTTGCGTCGGGCGCATCGAGTAGCGCTTCGACTTGCGCCTCTGACAAATTTTTCGGGAGATAGCGCGTGGGCCGCGGCGCGTCGACCGACTCGCAGGGATTACTCGAGGCGGCGCCCGATTCGACTTGCCAACGGTAAAAGCGCTTGAGGGTCGATAGCCGGCGATTGACCGAACTCGCACGCGCCTTTTCTGTGAACTGCGCTGCCAAATAGCGCTCTATGTCGCTGCGCGAAACGCCGGTAAGATCGATGCCTGACGCCGCCGCCCACGCAGTGAAGCGTTTCATGTCTTGCCGGTAACTCGATATCGTCGCAGGCGACAATCCGTCGGCAAGCCATAGATGATCGCAAAATCGATCAAGTAACGCGTCCGGTCCGGAGTCATTGGCGCTCATACAGCCTCCCGCGCAGCCCGCACTGTACCCGCTCGCAATTCGGTACCAAGCGCGATGGCGTCATACACGTCAAGCCCGGTCGCCGCAGCGACCGCCTTGGCGTTCGGAGGCATGTTCGCGCATTCAAAAAGCCAGCCGCCGATATCAGGGTGGCTCTGCTGGCACTCGCAGGCAAGCGTGACCCACTCACGCGTTGCCTGTTCGATGTCGAGCGCGGGATAACCATCGAGAATTGCACGAACGAAATGACTGTCTCGCGGCAAACCAAACACGGGTGCATCGCTTGCAATGCCAGCGCTATGTAGTGTGGCTTCGTCGAGCGAAGTCTCGCTGATCGTGAGGATAGCCAAGTGCTTGCTCGCGGGCAGCGCACGCTTAATGCGCTCGTATTGGGTTAGCGTAGAGGTGAGCAGCGGAACCGGCAACGCAGCAGCGAGCACTTCTTGGTGTCGAACCAAAAAACCGCAAGTTGTGATGATCGCGCATGCGCCTCGATCGCTCAGCCTCCGTCCTGCAGCAACGAACGCCGCGATCTCGAGATGTGTCCCCTCCACAACCGGCCGCGCGTATGCACCATCGACGCGCTCAATCACCACCGGGAACGGCCATGATGCGGGGTTCCCCGCATCACCCAACGGGCGTGCAAAGTCAGTGTCGAGCATCAGAATGCCGAGAGGCTGTTCAGAGAGGATTGAGTTATTGATGGCTTCCACTATAGTGCGAGATTATCCGACGCTACGCATAATCGCCGCTATGTCTCGCACCTCAAAAAGAACAGTCGACACGCCTGCCCCTGTCCCTCCCGCTCCATTTGCTGCAAGTGCTATCGTATCCAGCGCGCATCTCGCCAAAGGCGCACGCCCGGAGCTGTCGCAGTTTGAATATGGCCTCATCATCGCCGAGCACGCATTTAATCGGTGGGTGGTCCGCTGCATGGCTGCGGCAGGCATGAAAGACATGACACCGATGGAAGTGCTGGTGATACACCACGTGGTGCATCGAGAACGCCCCAAGAAGCTTGCTGACATCTGTTTCGTGCTGAACGTTGAGGACACGCACGTCGTGACCTACGCGCTTAAAAAACTGGTAGCAATGGGGCTAATCGAAAGCGCACGCTCCGGCAAGGAATCGGTGTATCAGGCCACCGCAGCGGGGATCGAAATTTGCGAACGCTATCGTGTTGTGCGTGAGCAATGTTTGACCGACGGTTTAGTGCGCGAAGGCATCAGCGGTCAGTCGCTGTCGGAAACGGCGTCATTTTTGCGCTTGCTTTCTGGTTTGTACGATCAAGCTTCGCGTGCCGCCGCTTCTATGTAGATAATTTGTTGACAAATTATCTACGAAACGTATTATTCGCGGAAATCGCGTTTTCAATTTACCGGCCATTGGTTCGCAATTAGGGGCTTCCAGAGGGTGGTTCGTAGCTGGAGCGCGCGACAATGGGGCTTCAAGTTCTTGCGAGTACTTCGGTGTGGTTGCACGCTGGCACACTCGTTCTGTTTTTTCACCGTTCAATTCAACTTTCGGAGTACGACATGAAACCAAGTTTTCGATTGCTCGCTGTGGCCGCTTCGCTGATGGCGGGCACGGTCATGGCCCAGACCAAGTGGGATCTACCGACAGCCTATGCAGCCTCAAACTATCACACCGAAAATATTCAGCAGTTCGCCAACGACGTGGACAAAGCCACAGGTGGAAAACTGAAAATTACCGTTCACGCAAACGCTGCTCTGTTCAAAGCGCCAGAAATTAAGCGTGCCGTGCAGGGCGGGCAGGCTCAAGCTGGCGAAGTATTGTTGGTGAATTTTGAGAATGAGTGGCCTATCTTCGGTGTTGATGGCTTACCGTTCCTCGCGGACAGCTGGGAGGCTTCTGCCAAACTTTACGCTGCCCAAAAGCCATTTCTGGATAAGAAGTTAGCCGAACAGGGCATCATGGTGCTCTACACAGTGCCGTGGCCACCACAAGGCATTTACGCGAAGAAACAGATTAACTCTGCGGCTGACTTGAAGGGCGTGAAATGGCGCGCGTACAGCCCGTCCACGGCGAAGATTGCCGAACTAGTCGGCGCGCAACCCGTCACGGTGCAGGCCGCCGAGCTATCGCAAGCGATGGCTACTGGCGTTGTTGAAAGCTACATGTCGTCGGGTTCTACTGGCTACGATACCAAGACCTTCGAACATCTGAAATTCTGGTTCGACACGCAAGCGTGGCTCCCGAAAAACGCGGTTCTCATCAACAAGAAAGCGTTTGATGCGCTGGATAAACCAACGCAGGACGCGCTCCTCAAAGCCGGCAAGGACGCCGAGGCGCGCGGTTGGGCGCTCGCGAAATCCAAGAACGTCGAGTACATCGAATTGCTTAAAAAGAACGGTATGACGATTGCGCCGCCTTCGGCACAGCTCAAGGCAGACATGAAGAAAGTTGGGGACACGATGCTCGCAGACTGGATGAAAAAGGCCGGTTCTGATGGACAAGCGTTAGTAGACGCTTATCGTAAGTAGTTGAGCAGTTAAAAAAACTGCCTTCGCGCCCGCTGCAACGGCGGGCGCAGCATCGCTCGCCGCCGATGGGCGTTGCGCCTTCATTCCAAACTTTCGCAGCGGGGTACGCAGTGCGACCACTTCTAAATCGACTCTACGATGGCGCGGCTGCGCTCGCCGCATTTTTTATGGTGCTGCTCCTGATAGCGGTTCTGCTCTCGGTTACTAGCCGCGTCCTGGGCTTCAATGTGCCCGGCATCGATATGTACGCGGGGTACATGATGGCAGGCGCGGGCTTTTTGGCGCTCG
>Ga0209097_10001755_pt1 | contig 18272 bp, 7 predicted proteins | sample AD_UKC052_MetaG_FD_184419 | JGI IMG/M metagenome (GOLD analysis project Ga0209097, IMG submission 184419) | Active sludge microbial communities of municipal wastewater-treating anaerobic digesters from USA - AD_UKC052_MetaG (SPAdes) (version 2) | ecosystem: Engineered > Bioreactor > Anaerobic >... | reverse complement strand
GGCGTGCCAACCTGGGTGAAATCTCGCGCCACCTGCGCGGCACCAAGCTCGAGCATGTCACCGACGACGAAGACGTGATGACCTCGGACTACCCGCTTCTGCCGGTACGTCGCCGTTTCTGGGAACGGGTTCTGCGGACCATCGACACTACTGGCACCGTCTCCCAGCTGCGTAGCCAGTTACGCGTGGTGCACGAGGCCGTGCTGGCCACGGCTGATGCGCCGCTGGGGCACGTGGTCTCTGGCGACTTCCTCTATGACCAGATTGCCGCCAACCTCGTCTCGACCGCCCAGTTGCCCAAGGAGGTGTTCGAGAACGTCCAACGCTTCTCGGCGGGGGATGCGGACGCCCAGCTCAAGGCCAAGCTGCTCAAGCTCATCTACCTCATCAACAAGCTACCGGCCGACGCTGCGCTGGACATCGGCTTGAAGGCGACCGAAGAAGCGCTGGCCGACCTCCTGGTCACCGACCTCTCTGCCGGCTCCTCCGAACTGCGCAAGAAGCTGCCTGACCTGCTGGGCGAGCTGCAGAACAAAGACCGGCTCGTGATGGCCCTGGCGGGCAGCAGTGGCACCGAGTACCGCCTGCAAACCCGGGAGTCGAGCGCCTGGTACGACGAGTTCCGCGCCCAAGAGGCCGAACTCAAGGCAGCGCCCCAGCGGGTGGAGCAAAAGCGCGCCGACCTGCTGAAAGGCCGCTTCAGCGACGTACTGAAGAAGGTGCGTGTTGTACAGGGCAAGGACAACGTCGAGCGCCGCCTCGCACCCATCTACGACGACAACCTGCCCAAAGACCACGACAAGTCCCTCTACCTGTGGATTCAGGACGGCTGGCAGACTGAAGAAAAATCCGTCATCGCTGAAGCCAAGGCCAAGAGCTCCGACAACCCCACGCTCTTTGCTTTCCTCCCTGCCCAGCATAAGACCGAGCTGACCAACGCCATCGTGGCGCTGGAAGCCGCACGCACCACGCTGCAGAAGAAGGGGAGTCCTTCCACTGAGGAAGGCCGTGACGCCCAGCGTTCCATGGAGAGCCGGCAGCGCACCGCCGAGAGGGAGTTGGCGGAGCTGCTGGAGCTGCTGGTTGCAGGTGTTCGCGTATTCCAGGCCGGTGGCCAGGAGGCCCTAGACGGCAACGACCTGGCTGACCGTATCAACCGTGCAGCCCGCTCCTCGGCCATCCGCCTCTACAGCCAGTTTGATGCCGCCGACCACGACATGTGGAGCAAGGTGCTGGACGAAGCGCGCAAGGGCAACCTCGAAGCTCTTAAAGCCGTGGGCCACACCCAGGAGGCCGACAAGCACCCGGTCTGCCAGAAGCTGCTTGCCTACATCGGCCCTGGAAAGAAAGGCGCCGAGATTCGCGACAACTTCGAGGCACCGCCCTTCGGCTGGCCTCGCGATGCAATTGATGGGGCGCTGTACGCCCTGTTGGCAGCCGGCCATATCAAGGCTATTGATGCCACGTCCAAACCCGTGGATGCCAAGAGCCTGGACCGGGCCAAACTCACCCAGACCGGCTTCCAGCGTGAGAGCGTCAACATCACGCCGATTCAGCTCATCAAGATTCGCAAGCTGTTCGACGCGGTGGGCGTTCCGTGTCAGCCCAAGGAAGAGCTCATCAAGCTGCCGGCGCTGCTCGCTAAGTTGCGGGAGCAAGCATCGAAGGCGGGTGGCCAGGCCCCCGCGCCCGAGACGCCCAAACTCACCGCCATCGAAGCTGTTGAGGGGCAGACCGGCAACGCCCAGCTGCTGGAGCTGTTCAGCCGTTACGACGAACTCGCCGGGCTCTCCAAGGCCTGGACCCAAACCGCCGACGACATCGCCAAGCGCCTGCCCGTCTGGCGCAAGCTCATTGAGTTGCTGCGCCACGCCAAGGCACTGGGCCCCTACGCCGCGCTGAAAGCCGATGTTGATGCCATCGGGGCTCAACGCAGTTTGCTGTCCGACCCGGACCCCGTCCGCCCGCTGTTGGACAAGACGGTGGACCTGTTGCGCCAGGCCTTGAACGCCAAGCTGGAAGCCTTCCAGAAAACCTTCGAACATCAGCAAGCTCAACTCCAGGCCGACGCCGACTGGAACAGGCTCAGCGATGCGCAACGTGGCGAGCTCAGCGCCAAGCACAACCTGACTGCAGCGGAAGCAGTTCAGCTCGGAACGCCCGAGCAGCTACAGGACGCGCTGGACGACTGCGAACTGGAGCACTGGGTCGCCAAAACCCAGGCACTTCCCAGCCGCTTCGAGGCGGCCCGTCATGCCGCGGTACAGCTGCTGAAGCCCAACGTCGTTTATGTCCCGCTGCCCAAACGCACTTTGAACGACGAGTCCGAGCTCAAGGCTTGGCTGGAAGAAGTGGAAGCATTGCTCAGCGCCAAGCTCAAGCAAGGCCCGATTGCACTGTGACTACGCGTTGCCCTGTCTCCTGGCTGTGACATCCATGTCTTCCGATAACCGTTTACTTGCTATAATCGTGGCAACAACACCCGCCACACTTCAGGTTTGCGCGAAAGCGCATGCACAGTGCTCCCATGGCGGGTTTCTCATTTCTGCGGCCGGTTTGTGATGAAGTACAGCAAACCTGCCCTGTCAAACGCCGACCTGCTGGCTCGATGGCAAGCCAAGGGTTTGGCGGTTCCTCATCCCGCAGACGCTGAACGTGCCCTGAACTTCATCGGCTACTTCCGCCTGCGCGGCTACGCACTTCCGCTGATGAACACCACACCTGCTGGGCGGGTGTTCAAGGCCGGCGTGAAGTTTGACGACATCGTCGCCCGTTACGAACTGGACCGCGAGTTGCGTCGCATCACACTCGGCCAGCTTGAGCGCATCGAAGTCGCAGTGCGCACCGTCATCAGCAATCAGATGTCGCTGCAGTACGGGCCTTTCTGGTATCTCAACTACCCCGACCAGGTTCTGGGACACGCACCAAGCCGCAGAGGCGGAACCGAGCCGTTTCCACTGGGCAGCTTCCTGAGCGAAGTCGAGCGCGAGACACACCGCTCCAGAGACCTGTTCGCCCAGCACTACTTCAAGACCTACACCGAGCCCCTGCTCCCCCCGAGTTGGTTGATGGTCGAGTGCCTGTCTTTCGGCAAGTGGTCTTTGCTGTACAAGCACCTGCAGAAGGCCGACCCGAAGCATCCCAACCCCAAAAAAGTGGTGGCCAAGGCCTTTGGCCTGTCCGTAAGCCTGCTTGAGTCGTGGCTGCACGCGCTGACCATCCTGCGCAACATTTGCGCCCACCACGGCCGCGTCTGGAACCGCCGTTTTGCTTATCGGCCCGAGGTCTATGCTCAGGCCCCCCAGCACTTCACCGACCAGCAGAGCTACTACTGCCTGGCCGTAGTGATGCGTCTGTTTTCACGCCCCGTGGACACCCACGATGAATGGCCCATACGGCTGATGGACCTGTTCAAGGCGCATCCCGCCATCGCTCCCGCAGACCTGGGCTTTCCTGCCAACTGGGAAGCAGACCCGATTTGGAACTGACCTCCATGAGCACCCACCACAACCAGCCGCTGGCCAAGCCCCTGCGCACCCAGCTCGAGAACACCGTCAAAGCCGCCCGGGAGGCCGCCGAGAAAGGGGCTCGCGCAGCCCTGAGCCAACTCGCCGTAGGCGAAGCCAAGGCACCCGACTACCTGACCGACGAGTTCAAGGCCCTGCGCCGCCGCCTGCGTGCCCACGGTCGAGCCCTGGGCGATACCAAGGTGGCCGACGACACCCAGGGCCTGCAGCACTTGGTCTGGGAAGTCGCTTACGAGCACTGGCACCGCATGCTCTTCGCCCGCTTCCTGGCGGAAAACGGCTTGCTGCTTTGGGAGCCGGGCGCAGCCGTGTCGCTGGACGACTGCGAAGCGCTGGTGCAGGAAAGCGACCCGACGATGAACCAGGGCGCCAAGACCAAGTGGGAGCTGGCCGGCATGCTGGCCGCCCGCATGCTGCCGCAGGTATTCAAACCCCAGAGCCCAGTGTTTGAGCTGGCCTTTGCGCCCGAGCACCAACGCGAGCTGGAGCGTCTGCTGGCCGCGCTGCCGACCGAGGTGTTCCAGGCCAGCGACAGCCTGGGCTGGGTCTACCAATTCTGGCAGGCCAAGCGGAAGGACGAGGTCAACGCCTCGGAAGTGAAGATTGGCGCCGACGAACTGCCCGCCGTCACCCAGCTCTTTACCGAGCCATACATGGTGGACTTCCTGCTCCACAACTCGCTGGGCGCCTGGTGGATGACGCGTCACCCCGGCAAGACCTGCCCCGTGCCGCTGACCTACCTGCGCACGCTGGACGACGGCACGCCGGCGGCCGGCAAGTTCGAGGGCTGGCCTGACCGGCTGGACGAGTTCAAGCTGCTCGACCCCTGCTGCGGCTCGGGCCACTTCCTGGTGGCGGCCTTCCTGCTGCTGGTGCCCATGCGCATGGCAGCCGAGGGCCTGAGCGCTATGGACGCGGTGGACGCCGTGCTGGCCGAAAACCTGCACGGCCTGGAGCTGGACGCCCGCTGCGTGGAAATCGCCGTCTTCGCGCTGGCCCTGGCGGCCTGGCGCTTCCCGGACGAAAACGGCGACCCGCTGGGCGTGCGCGCCGACATGCCTGCGCCGCAAGTGGCCTGCTGCGGCCTGAAGGTGGCCGCCAAGCCCGAGGACTGGATGGCCCTGGTGCCGGTTGAAGCAACAAACGCGGCCTACCTGCGCCAGGAACTGCGCCTGCTGCACGCTAGCTTTGCTCAGGCGCCGCTGCTGGGCAGCCTGCTGGACCCGGCACGCAGCCTGAAGAACGACCTGGCCAGGTCCAGCTTTGACACCCTGCGTGACCTGCTGGGACGCGCGTTGGCCACCGAGCGTCCGGCCACGCTGTGGGGGCAGGCCAGCGAGCTGCAGGACGACAGTTGGGACTTGGCGCTCACTGCCAAAGGCCTGCTAGATGCAGCCCGACTGCTGGATGGGCGCTACCACTTGGTCGTGACCAACGTGCCCTATCTGGCGCGCGGCAGGCAATTGGATGCGCTGAAGGACTACTGCGAGGGTCACTACCCCGAGGCGAAGAACGACCTGGCCAACGTCTTTCTGGAGCGTTGCTTAGAGCTCAGCCGCGACCAGGGCGCAGGCGTGGTTCAAATCGTGATGCCGCAGAACTGGCTGTTCCTGACCAGCTACAAGAAGCAGCGTGAGTCCCTGCTCAAGTCGGTGCAGTGGAATCTTCTGGCTCGTCTAGGTGAAGGCGGCTTTGATAGCCCACAGGCGGCGGGCGCTTTCATCATCCTGCTGACTCAAACCAACACCACGCCGACGGTGGATTCGAAGCTCCGTGGTGTGGAGGCCAGCGCTCCCAAAGGAGCGCAGGACAAGGCTGCACTACTGCGACAAGGTGTAATCGTGGCAGTGAGCCAGAAAGGGCAACTGGGAAACCCCGATGCGACCGTCGCGTTGGGTCAGCTATCTAGCGCCAATTTGCTTCGGCAGGCTGCAGTCAGCATCGAAGGTCTCTCAACGGGTGACGGCGAGCAGTTCTTGTCCACGTTCTGGGAGGTTGAGTGGCGGCAAGGCGTGTGGGAACCGTTCATTCAGAGCGTCGATGCAACCGAGCCCTACGGTGGCCGCTCCGAGGTTGTGCGGTGGGAACGCGGTACAGGGGCTCTCCACTCATTTCCATCGGCTCACAACGTCCCGTCCGAATACATGAATGGGCGGCAGGTTCTCGGAAAAGCGGGGTTGCGCATAACACAGATGCGAAAACTCGCATGTACCTTCTATGGTGGCGAGGTTTTTGGAAAGAATGGTGCGACTGTAGTTCCGCACGACTCGAAGCACTTGCCGGCGCTATGGTGCTTCGCGACGTCGCCGGAGTACGGTGAGCTCGTCCGTGAGATTGACCAAAGCTTGAAGGTCACCGTTGGGAGCCTGCTCAAGGTCCCTTTCGACCTTGCCCACTGGCAACAAGTCGCCGCCGAACGCTACCCCAACGGGTTGCCCAAGCCGTACTCCGACGACCCCACCCAATGGCTCTTCCATGGCCACCCGCAGCCCGCGACTGACCCGCTGCAAGTCGCTGTCGCCCGCCTCGCCGGCTTTCGCTGGCCGGCCGAGACCGACACAGCGATGGAACTGGCCGACGAGGCCCGCACCTGGATTGCCCGCTGCGACAAGCTGACCGAGCACACCGACGACGACGGCATTTTCTGCTTACCCTCGGTGCGCGGGGAGGCGCCCGCGCATGACCGCTTGCTCAAGTTGCTGATTGCCGCCTGGGAGACCGTGCAGCCCGGCAGCTGGAAGCCCGCCGTACTCGACAAGCTGCTGGCCGACGCCGACTGCGCCGGCAAGGGCCTGGACGTTTGGTTTCGCGACAAGTTCTTCGAGCAGCACGCCAAGCGCTTCCACCACCGCCCCTTCATCTGGCATGTGTGGGACGGCCTGAAGGACGGCTTTGCCGCGCTGGTGAACGTCCACCAGCTCGACCACAAGAACCTGGAGCGCCTCATCCACACCTACCTGGGCGACTGGATTCGCCAGCAGGAAGCCGGCGTGCGCGATGGCATCGACGGCGCCCAGACCCGCCTGGCCGCAGCCCAGGACCTAAAGCGCCGCCTGGAGCTCATCCTCGAAGGCGAGCCACCCTACGACATCTTCGTCCGCTGGAAGCCCCTGGCCGAACAGCCCATCGGCTGGAACCCCGACCTCAACGACGGCGTACGCCTCAACATCCGCCCCTTCATGACCGCCGAGGTCCTACGCCACAACAAGAAGCCCAAGCTCAACGTCACCTGGGACAAGGACCGGGGCAAGGACGTGGAAAGCGCCCCCTGGTTCCACAAGTTCAAGGGCGACCGCATCAATGACCATCATCTGACGGTGGCGGAGAAAAAGGCAGCGCGGGAGGCAAGCTGTGGGTGACTACGAAGGGATGCGATGGTTCAAGTGCGACTTCCAGGTTCAAACGCCAGAGGATGCTGCGCACTGGGGCGATGCTGACACCCGCTTGCCGGAGCCGCGTCGGCCGATGGTTCAGCAGGCTCCGGATGCCAATGGCGTCGTGGGACCGGCGAAGCCTGATGAGAATCGGCTCCAGGAGATTGCGCGGGCTTACCTTCGTCGCTGCCACGAGGTCGGCTTGGAGCTGATTGGCGTCACGGACCACAACTTCTCTCAGAAGACGGACCCTCGGGACTGGTTCCTGACGCATCTGGTGGAGCAGAACAAGACGGTCGCCAGAGACTTGGGGCGCCAGCCGCTGCACATCCTCCCCGGCTTCGAGGTGGACATCGGTTACCACGTGCTGTGCCTGTTCGAGCCGGCCAAAAAGGCCAGCCATGTCTGGCGGGTGAATCGTCTTCTGTGCAAGCTGGGTCTCGACGAGAACGAGCGCTTCCGACAGGGGCGTCCCATGCCGCTGCGACGCAATAACGCCACCGTCAGCCTCAAGGAGCTGATTGAGCTGGTTCAAGAGCAGCACCAGGGCATCGTCATTGCGGCCCACTCCGACCAGAACGACGGCCTGCTGGGTGACCCCCGCCACATCGAGGACTACAAGAACAAGAAGCTGTTGGCGCTAGAGGTGACGGCGAACCCACCCACTCAACGCGTACTTGACGTTATTGAGGGGCGCGACCGCGCCTGGGCCAGGCAAGACTGCCACCCCGCCTGCGTCATGTCGTCGGACGCAAAGTCGCTCAAGCCGGACGGCCAGGGGCAGCCCGCCGCCAACTCGCTTGGCTACCGGCACACCTGGCTCAAGATGTCCAAGCCCTCCATCGAGGGGCTGCGGCAGGCATTCCTGGACCCTTTGTCCCGCATCCAGCTGCAGGGCGCTCGCCCGAGCGAGGCGCTGGTGCATCCGCGCATCACCAAGGTCTCAGTTCGAGGGGCTAAGTTTCTTGAAGACCAGGACGTGCACTTCTCGGAGGGCTTCAACTGCGTCATCGGTGGTCGTGGCAGCGGCAAGTCTTCCCTTCTGGAGTACGTGCGGTTTGCAATTGGCCACGAGGAGCACGCAGCCAAGGGCGAGGAGGAAGACCCATCATTGCAGCGCAAGCGCAGGCTGCTGAAGGAGTCGCTGCCGCCTGAGGCGGAACTGAGGGTCACCTTCGAAGTGGGCAATGGGGTGTCGGACACGTTGGTTTACGCGCCCGGGAAGCCGGCAGCCCAGCAACGGTGGTTGGATGGTCGCGAAGTAGCAGACCTGAACACCGTGCTCCGACAGCTCCAATTGCAGTTCTTCAGCCAAGGCGAGCTCAGTCGCATGACCAACGGCGTACAGGGCCAGGCGCAGGTCTTGGCGCTGATTGACACGGCGGCCGGTGCTTCGCTGCTGGAGCTCAAGGCAGCTGAGGGCGACCTCAAGGCGCGGCTGAAGTCACTCTTCCAGAGCACTCGGGATGCCGGCCGCTTGCGAGCCGAGGTCGCCGAAGCTCAGCAAGAAGCCGTCGAGCTGGAAAGGCAGTTGAAGGCGCGTGAGGCGGTCCAAGAGGATTCGCAGCTGAACCAGTTGGCGCTGGAGGCCCGCCGACATCTCAATCGCATGAAGTCGGCGGATGCACCCGTAGTGGAAGCGGTGAACCAGCTGCTGCTGCAGTTGGGCACGCCGCTGGAGCCGCTCTCCGCCAACGCGGACAAGTGGCCGGGCGCGGATTGGTTCGAGACCTCGATGACGCACATGGAGCAGGCGCGGGCGGACTTGGCCGCGGCCATCACCAACGCCATGACCGGCTACCAGCAGGCGATGGCCGCCTGCCTTGGGGAAGGCGCCACCCAGGTGACCGAGCAAGAAATTGCTGCCGTGCAGGAGCGCTTCCGTGCGGCCTGCGTAGCAAGCGGTATCCGTGAAGACGACATCGCCCGAATGCAAGGCCTGGAAGAAAAGCGCCAGGAGAAGCTAAAGCTGGTCGAGGACCGACAGAAGCGACTGACCGAGGTGCAAACCGAAGCGGACAAGTTTCCGCAGGTGCTCGGCGAGCTGCACGCGGTCTGGCGCTCGCAGTTCGATGCCCGACGGGCAACGGCCGAAGCCATCCAGGCAGCCGTGGCCTCCCAGACCGTCCGCCTGACCACCGCCCTCATGGCAGACGAAGCATCGTTCAAGTCGGCCTGGGCGCGGTTGGCTCCGGCGGACAAGCGCGGCAAGCTTGCTCGCCGATGGGACGACTACGGTGATGAGCTCCTCAAGGCTTGGCAACTGCGGGACGATGCGTCCGTCTGGGAGACGCTGGAAACCGCAAGAACCGATACGTCGCTGCTGGAGACAGTGCTCTTGGAAGGCCTCCACCAGTCTCTGTTCGTGCACCTTGACAGTGACAACGTCCGCCCCTTGTGGGAGGACGTGCGCATCTCCCGGGTGAGTGATGGTATCGACGTCGAGCTCTTGCGCGAAGACCGAAGCGTTGCCGGCTCGATGAGCGGCGCGCTGTCAGAGGGCCAGCGAAACACGGTTCTCCTGAATCTGATACTCGCTCGCGGCGAAGGCCCCATCGTCATTGACCAGCCCGAGGATGAGTTGGACTCAAGCTTCATCTACCAAACCCTGGTTCGTGACCTCAGGGCAGCGAAGAGCAAGCGGCAGCTAATAGTCGCTACGCACAACGCGAACCTGCCGGTCAACGCGGATGCTGAGCAAATTTATGCCCTCGAAGCACGGGAAGGGCGTGGCAAGCGCCGCGCCCAGGGGGGACTGGACCAAAAGGGTGTGGCCGAGGCAGTGCTGGACATCATGGAAGGCTCAGAGCAGGCCTTCAAGAAACGAAGCGAGAAGTATCACTTCTGAAGCGAAGAGACCAAGGGAGCAAACGCATGGCCACCAGAGCCGAAGCATTGCAGCATCTCCGCCAGGCGATGGCCATACCAACATTAGAGTTTCGTGATGGACAGTGGGAGGCTATTGACCACATCGTCAATCAGCGGGGCAAAGTGCTGTGTGTTCAGCGCACGGGCTGGGGCAAGAGCATGGTGTACTTTGTATCGGCGAAGCTGATGCGGGGGAAGGCGCGGGAGCCACGGTCATCATTTCACCGCTGCTGGCTCTCATGCGCAACCAGATAGAGGCTGCTCAACGGCTAGGCCTCAGAGCCCGGACGGTGAACTCAACCAACCGGCAGGACTGGGACCAAGTTCGGGATGAACTGCTTGCCGATAGTGTCGATTTGCTTCTGATATCTCCCGAACGACTGGCCAACGATGAGTTCGTGGCAAACACCTTGCAGCCGATAGCGGCCCGCGTGGGCCTGCTGGTAATCGATGAAGCGCACTGCATTTCGGATTGGGGGCATGACTTCCGACCAGACTATCGACGCATCGGACAGGTATTGGCACGGCTTCCAAGTAACATCGCTGTCCTGGCAACCACCGCTACCGCCAATCAACGTGTTGCGCGGGATGTAGCTACGCAGTTGGGCGGGGGCGTTAACGTTCAGCGTGGCCCACTCGTCCGCGAGAGCCTCGCATTACAGAGCGTACAGATGCCGGGTCCAGCAGAACGACTTGCGTGGCTTGCCGACCATATTCCTGCTCTGCCAGGCAGTGGCATCGTTTATACGTTGACCACTCGCGACGCGGACCGGGTCGCTGAATGGCTTCGCGGGAATGGTGTGGATGCACATGCCTATCACTCGGGCAAGTCTGACGAGGAACGGCAGGCTCTTGAACAAGCCTTGCTGACAAATGGCATCAAGTGCCTAGTGGCGACCACAGCACTTGGCATGGGTTACGACAAGCCAGACCTCACCTTTGTCGTCCACTACCAAACCCCTGGCAATGTTGTCGCCTACTATCAGCAAGTGGGGCGCGCCGGGCGGGCCATTCCTGATGCCTATGGAGTTCTCCTGTCTGGCGAGGAGGAAGATGACATCAATGAGTACTTCCGAGACTCGGCGTTCCCACCCGAATGGCAGGTCAATCGAATCCTAGAAGCCTTGGACGCTGCTGACGAAGGCATGAAAGTCCGAGAGATTGAGCGTGCGGTCAACCTGCGGCAGTCTCAGATTGAAAAGGTTCTGAAACTCCTGGTGGTTGAGCCGCAATCACCTGTGATGCGCATTGAGGGCGCGTGGTACCGAACCCCGAATCCGTTCCAGTTGGACCTGCAGCGCATCGAACACCTCACACGTCAACGAGAGTCCGAATGGGGGCAGATGAAGCAGTACTTGGCCAACGAGCGCTGCCTTATGGCCTTCCTGGCCGATGCACTGGACGACGCCAATCCAACTGCCTGCGGGCGTTGTGCCGTGTGCCTTGGCCATCCAGTGCTTTCAACGGCCGTACAGCGAACGACACTAATCGAGGCCCAACGGTTTGTGCGGCACAGTGAAATGCTATTGGAGCTCAAAAAACAGTGGGATATGGATGCGCTCCCAAACTATCGAGCGGCCTTCGGATGGGCGAAGCAAAACATCCCACAGCACCTTCGAGGGGAGGACGGTCGTGTTCTTTCTCGATGGGGTGAACCGGTGTGGGGCGACCTCGTTGCACAGGGTAAGGCGCAAAGACACTTCGACGATGAACTGGTCGCAGCGGCGGTCGACCTGATTCGCAACAGATGGCCCGAGGTTTCAGCAGTCCGTTGGGTAACCTGCATCCCTTCAACTCGCCACCCAACCTTGGTCGCAGATTTCGCCGCCCGCTTGGCCTGCGCTTTAGGGCTCCCATTTCTGCCTGTCATCGCGAAGTCGCGAGAAACTGAGCCACAGAAGAACATGGAGAACCGCTTCCACCAGTGTCACAACCTGGACGAGGCGTTCGAGGTACATGTGCAGCCTGGCACCGAGGCCGCTGTTCTGCTGGTCGACGATGTCGTGGACTCCGCGTGGACCTTAACCCTGGCTTCGGCTTTACTGCTGCAATCGGGCACTACCACCGTGTTCCCCTTTGCTCTGGCAACAACCGCGACAAAGTAATCTGAGAACGTTATGAGTAACTGTGTCTTGAGTGCAGATACCCAAGTAGTCCTGCTGCTGTGCGGACGATTTGGTGGCGAACGCCAAGAATCTTTCCCCCCACTGCCTACGCGTGACTACAACGAGTTGGCCAAATGGTTAAACGATAGAGGCTTGCGCCCAGCGGATTTGCTGACGGACTCAGGCAGGGAGGCGTTGTCTGAAGTCCATCAGGCAAAGTTGGAACGAACGCGTTTGGAGTTTTTGCTTGGACGCGGCACTGCGATGGCACTTGCCCTTGAACGCTGGAATCGTGGCGGAATCTGGGTCATTTCCCGAGGTGACGCAGAATTTCCGAAGCGCCTGAGGCGACAACTGAAGCACATGACGCCACCACTGCTGTATGGGGCTGGAAACAAGGACCTTCTGGACATGGGAGGGTTGGCCATAATCGGGTCTCGTGATGCAACTCCGGGGGCGCTGGACTTCACCAGAGACATTGCTTCGCAATGCGCGCGCGAGCACATTGGGGTCGTATCTGGTGGTGCCCGTGGTGTTGATGCTGCAGCAATGCAGGGCGCAACTGAATCCGGTGGTTACACGATAGGTGTACTAGCCAACGATTTGCTGAAGGCAAGCGTCAATCGTCAAAACCGAATGGGGCTCCAAGAGGGCCGCTTGGTGCTTGTCTCCCCGTTCTATCCGGAAGCGGGATTCAATGCCGGTAATGCGATGGCACGCAACAAGTATATCTATGCGCTTGCAGACCGAGCGTTGGTTATTGACTCAGCCTTGGGTAGTGGCGGCACTTGGGAAGGCGCACTGGAAACTCTAAGGCAGAAGTGGGTACCCCTCTATGTCCGTACTCCAGGACATGGGCCTGGCAATATGGCCTTGGTTGAAAAGGGTGGCATACCGTTCACCTATCAAGCGGGGAACAGCCAGTCTTTGACAGAAATTTTCTCCAGCATCGAAGAGGCGAGCTCAGTTCAAGAATCCCTCCCTGAGGGCACGCAGCCGTCACTTTTGGAAGTCGAGCTGGTGCCGCCTGTTCTGGAGCGGACTCCAGAACAGGCTCCAGAACTTGTGCAGGAGCTGCAAGCAAACGAAGTAACTGCTAATGACCTTGGCGCGACAGCTACAACAAGTCTTCCGGTCGAACCAACGGACCTAGTTGAGGGCCCTGAGGTTGAAGGACCCCAAGTTTTGGCTATGGCTGTCTCATTAGACATCTACCCAGAGTTTGTGAAAAAGCTACTGCTGGCTCTTACCTCAGATGCGCTGACTGACGAGCAAATTGCTGACACGCTCGGATTGGAAAAATCCCAGGCGAAGGTCTGGCTCAAGCGCGCGCATGAGGAAGGGCGAGTCGAAAAGCTCAAGAAGCCCGTTCGGTACGCCTTAGGTGTTCAGACTTCCTTTCTAGCTTGAATCTGCTTTATTTATTATGGATATTCGCCTCATTGAGAAGGCTGGCGTCCCGGCTTCAGAAATCGACGCCCATCAGAAGATTCAAAAGGCTTTCGATGCCACGACGTTCGCCAAAGGGTGGCGCGGCTACGCTTCGTTCAAGTTACCTCGAGGCGGCCCCGGCGCTGGCGACGATGACTTTGACCTTGTTCTCGTCACCCACACCCACATCATCGTCATTGAACTGAAGAACTGGCGAGGCAATAAGCTCATCGCACGCGGCGGCAATTGGTACGTGGATGGTCAGCCGAGGGGCCGCTCCCCTGTTCCTCTGGCCAACCTCAAAGCGAAGCGCCTTGGAACGACGCTCAATACTCGTGTTGGCCAGGCTAAGACGCCACTGGTGCTTTCCTTTGTCGTCTTGACTGGGAGCATCTCCGAACTCGACCTTTCGGAGGAGCCGAGAGAGTCAGAGTCTGTGCTCTTCTTGGATGATTTGCTTAAGTGGTCGGAGGAGCAAGGCTATCTCAAGTTTGTCACACGCGCTGCGCGCATTAACCCCTTGGGCTATTTGACGGCTTACGACCTGTTCTTTGAAGGGCAGAAGGGAAGACCAGCGGGTTTCAACATCCATGGGTACCGGCCAGAGGCTCAACCGCTTTGGGAACACCCCAAAAAACTCTACTCGGAATTTCGCGCCAAAGAAAAGCAGGACCCAGACAAGCTTGCGCTACTGAGGCAGTGGGACTTCGGAGCCTTAGGCAGCGAACTCATTGGAGAGGGCGAGCGCGGTTTCATCGGCCTCCGGGAGCAACGTGTCTTCGAACACGTAGAGCCGCGCAACGAGGAGTTGTCGCGCAGCCTGCTTCGACCCATCGCGAGGATGTCAGAGTCCGATGTCACGCGCGATTTTGCAGAGCTCTATGCTTTGCCACCCAAGGTCACGCGACTGAGTGAGTTCGTAAACTCTGGGCTCGCAAAGCTATCCCCGCCAGAACGAGTCGTACTGGTGAAAGCCATGCTGCAACGCTTTGCGGACCTGCATGACCTGAATGTGGCCCATAGAGACATCGGAGCTCACTGTCTCTGGGTAGAGCGACCTGCCAAGGTGGTCATCTCGGGCTTTCCGGCTGCCTACTATCCAACAATGGCTACGGTGGGTGCTTTCCGAGACCGTATCCAGGTAGAGCGGTCCAACCTGCCGGAAGACGCTGGAGTAGTTGAAGGGGCAACCCCTTTCAGGCGGGACATTTACATGCTTGGCGTCCTGGCGCATTTGATACTGCACGGCGAGCGCCCCCCACGCGTGGATGGCATCTTCGTGTGGGAACCCCGAGCATCAGACGCATTTGGCGGAGTACTGGATTCAGTACTTGCCAAGGCTTTGAGAAGAGAGCCCAAAGACCGCTACGAGACTGCACGGGATATGCTGGAAGCCCTAAACGAGGCTTCCAAGAGCGAGAACGAGCAGGTAATCGACCTCGCGGCATTCGACGTTTACCGCGCGAAGACCCGTGTGCGAGATTATCCCGAAGAATATGAGCCTCTAACCGATGACGATGACCTGCTAGCCTTTCGTAGCTCATTCGAGGGACAACCAGTGCTCGTCAAGGAGTGGCACGGTGTCGAGCCAGACTTGAAGAGACCTGACCAAGCCATCCGTTTGCTATCGTTCCTCGAACGAGCGAGAAACCTTCGAGCAGCAGCTCTTACAGGGGTAGCAGTAGTATTGGATAGCGGTCTCAGCCGCCGCAGCCTACTGTTGGTGCAGCGTTGGGTTGAAGGCGAGACGCTAGCCGAGTGGATGCAGAAACCGCAGAAGCGTGACGCGAAGCTGCGCATTGCCCGTTTGTTGACAAGCACTCTGGCTCAACTGCACGACTTTGAATGGCCACACGGCGACATTAAACCGGACAACATCGTCATCAATGAAGATGAGCACCCGGTTTTCGTGGACATTCTTGATTTTCGTCGTTCGGCGAACGATAGCTATTCGACGGCATACCTACCTCCGGACTACAAGACCCTGTCACCCCTAGCGCGAGACCGCTACGCGTTAGCCGCCGTCTTGGACGAGTTGCTGGTGAAAGACCAGTGCGACGGGGACTTACTCGGCTTGGAGCAGGTCCGTGAAGAAATTCATCGTCTGCTTAACGAGCGCCAAGTCTCAGCTCTTGAACCCTTGCAAAGCGCACTAGATGGTAAAGGTCAGTCCACGGAGGTGCCTGACCTTGAACCGTATCACATCACAGTTCGTAACCTGGGGGCCACGGGAGTCCCTCAAGGCGAGATGTTGGGCGATAACGGGTACTTCTATCTCACGATGGAGAACTCACGAAGGAATCTCGGCTCCAGGCTGATACACCTGACGGGCGCGGGGGCCAGATTAACCGTCGAATGGCAACCCTCAGAGCGTCGAGTTGCATGGGTAACTGCCAAATCCGTGGACCTGACACAGCTTATTTGGGTTCAGGATAAGTGCCTGGGACGGATACGTGCGAGGCTCATGCTTGCTGACGGACCGCGCAGCGACGCCACGGACCTCGAGCCATCGTTCGACTTGTGGAACGAACAGTTCAGCGAGCCGCCTAGCGAGGAAAACGAACTTTCCGAAGCCTCTCCGACAGCAGACGTGTCACCGCTTGCCAGTAGTGCGGAAGATGAAGGCATTGCAGCACCATCCCAACGCGAGCTAGCGATTGACGTCGAAGAGCTTTGGCGAGGACTCTTAGCAGCGGAAGAGGATTCGCTACCTATCGCCACGGTCGTCGGCGAGGCCAGGCGAAACCCGCAGCGCGAACACCAGATGCTATTGCCTTGTGCGCTAGACGGAACTGGGTTTGACCCCGACATCGATGACAGAACCTGGGTTGAGAGGCAAAACGCCGATGGTCTGTGGCGCCGATGTGGGGACCTGGAACTGCGCGATACCTCGCTTGGTGCAAACGCCGAGCTAGCTATCGAGCGCTGGGGTGGCAAGCCACCCAGGTTGGGGGACAAGCTCCGGCTGCGCAGCAACATGGAGAGCGCTTCTCTGACGCGGCGTGCAACAGCAGTGGAGCGGATTCTTGAGGGCCGCTCCGTCATTCCAGACCTGATGGCGTACTTTCAAGCCTCGGGAACACAGCCAGCACCAATGGAGTTTCAGCGGCCGCCAGAGGAGGCCCTGGATGTTTATACACAGGGTAGCAAGCGCCTGAACGACAGTCAGAAAGAGGCCTTCCGCAAGGCTCTCCAGTTTGGGCCCTTGAGCTTGCTTCAAGGTCCGCCGGGGACCGGCAAGACGTGGTTCATCGCTTCACTGCTTCACTATCTGGTAACAAAAGAAGGGGCACGCCGAATCCTGGTTGTGAGTCAAGCCCATGAGGCCGTCAACAATGCCTTGGAAAAAGCGCTTGAACTGTTCGAGGCCCGTGGCGTGGCATTCGATGCCGTTCGCCTTGGACATGAGTCGGTGGTCTCGGAAACTATTCGACACCTTCACTCTTCGTCCATTGAACAGTCGTACCGCGAACGATTTAAGGCCGAATATAAAGAACGAGTGGTTCGACTGGCTACCGAGATGGGGCTTCCGGCTGCCTTTGCCGCAGCCGCGGTGCGATTACACGTCAATGTTGGTCGTTTGGTGGAGCAAATTGCGAGGTTGTCAGCGGACATGCCCGAGCCGGCGCCGCACAACTCCCGTGCTCCCAACGACGAATCGGCAGCAGAGGACCCATCAATACTGCGCGTTCGACAACTTACTGCAACCCTCCACGAAATCTGCGAGCGCGACTACGAGTACGTAGTTGGCGAAATCCAGCTAGGCGAAGTTTTGGACGACCTGTACGAACAGCTGGCCGACCAATACGAGGTCCAGTCCCCCCAGGCGCTGGACCGGCTTCGTCGGTTACTAAAGATGTCTGATGACTGGCTTAAGACTCTGGGTGAGCCGGCAGCAAACTTCGTCGAGTTCCTGGCTAAATCACGCACGATTGTGGCAGGCACCTTGGTCGGCATCGGTCGGCGTGCAGCGGGGGTTATTCAGAACATGTATGACTGGGTAGTCATCGACGAGGCAGGCCGGGCAGCCCCAAGCGAGTTGGCCGTGGCGATGCAGACCGGCCGCCGTATTCTTCTCGTTGGCGACCACAAGCAACTTCCCCCCACATTTGCTCAGGAAGTCCGCGATGCCGTAACCAGAAAGCTGGGATATCCCTCGGACTCGCGAGCGTTTGCCAGCGATTTCGAGCGAGTCTTCGATTCTCCCTACGGTGCGACTGTAGGTGCGTCACTGAAGGAGCAATACCGCATGGCGCCGACCATCGGCGACCTTGTCTCCGACGTTTTCTACGGCGGTCGCTTGGCTACAGGACGCAGCCCCTCGTGGCTGGATACCAGCCTGCTCCCACCTCAACTCCGTCATGAGGTTTGCTGGGTTGACACAAGCACGTTGGGAAAGAGCGCTCACGAAAGTACGTCACCTGACCGAATCGACTGCTGGAACGACACAGAAGCAAATGTCGTGATGACAGTATTGCGCACGCTTCTCAAGAACCAAGCGCTGATAAGAGCCTTGAAGGAAGGACTTCAGCCCGGCGACCCTATCGTGGGTGTAATTTGCATGTACTCCAAACAACGCGAAGTACTAAACCGTCTGAAGAGTGAGGCACGGTGGATACCTGCCGAACTGAGAAGGCTGATAAAGGTCGATACCGTCGACAGTTACCAGGGTAAGGAGAACCGCATCGTCATCCTCTCTACTGTCCGAAACAACCCGCTGCTGAACCCTGGATTTCTTCGTAGCCCGAACCGCATCAACGTTGCAATATCCCGGGCAATGGAGCGCCTCATAATCGTTGGTGCAACCCCCATGTGGCGAGGCAAGAATGAGCAAACGCCGCTAGCAGCCTGTCGGACTATCTCTCGCGTAAAATGACGCATCGTTTCCAGACGTCGAGAGCATGAGCCGCTTCCGCCCGATAGACCGCCAAACCGACTATCTGCTGCCGCCGTCGGTGCAGGACTGG
>Ga0209097_10001751_pt1 | contig 18295 bp, 17 predicted proteins | sample AD_UKC052_MetaG_FD_184419 | JGI IMG/M metagenome (GOLD analysis project Ga0209097, IMG submission 184419) | Active sludge microbial communities of municipal wastewater-treating anaerobic digesters from USA - AD_UKC052_MetaG (SPAdes) (version 2) | ecosystem: Engineered > Bioreactor > Anaerobic >... | reverse complement strand
CACTATCCGTCTTCGGGGTGCCCGTGTCCTACGGGGCGTGCATGTTCCGGCGGTCGGTGCTGGAGGTGCATGGTCTCCGTTGTCCTGTGGAATGGCGAACGCCGGGCATGGACTACCTCTTCATGCTCGCGGTGGGAAGGCACACGCGTTACGCGAACCTGCCCGAGGTGCTCACCGACTATCGGATCGGTATGCAGAACATGCGGCATGGTCGCGATCCGCGGCGCGATCTGTTCCTCGTGACCGTGGAGATGTTCCGGTTGTTGGATATCGCTGCGAGCGAGGCAGAGGCATGGTCACACCTCCACCTGCACGAGCCACCGCATCCCCAACTGGGTTGGGCCGGTTTGTGGGCGGTGCACCGGTGGAAGGGTAAGCTGTTGCGCACCACCACCCATCTGTTCCCCGGGCCTTCGTTCGCCCGGCAGCTTGACCAACGCTGGGACCGCCTGTTCCATATCCTGGTGAAGGAGGATGCATGGGCATCCCTGCTGCACATCGCCCTATCCGGCAACTGGCGCGAGCGGTTCGGGTATTGGTTGTCGGTCACGCGCCGCCGTTGGATGGGCGGTGCTGTGAGCGATCAGGGGCCTACGCCTTAGGCGAGCAGCTTGTCCAGGATCGTGTGCAGGAGACGGGTGGTCTTGCTTTCCGCGCCTGACCAGCGGCGCAGGAACGCATCGCGGAAGTCGTAGCGGCCGAGGTAGCGACGGTAGCGCAGTGCGTGGGATAGGGCGGCGTTGCGCGTGGGCTGGATGCGTTGCTCGTTCAAGCGGTACTTGTAATGGAAACGCTCGGTGGCGGCCGCGTCCACGCCCACCTCCACGGCCCATTCCCACAGGCACTTGTAGAGCATGTGGTGCGTGTGTGCGAGCCGGTCGTTCTGCGTGATCCGGTTCTCAGCGTGTACTCCACGCATGGTCACCGGTGCTTCGAGGGAGCCGGGGTAGAGCCGGGCATGCCAGGACAGGCGTGTGGTGATGTCCGTGTCCTCGTGCAGGTGGATCTCCTTGCGCATCAAGCGCCCAAGGCCCATCAGCACGGCGCGCTTCACCGTGAGCGCATCCAGCGAGAAATGCCCGAAGTCGCCCGTGCCACCGCTGAGCCCCTCGAAGAGTTGTTCAGGCGGCACCCGTTTGCGCACCGTGGTGATCTCGTGCTCGAAGGTCCGGTTGAACAGGGCGCGTCCGGCCTCATCGTAATAGTGCGGTCCGATGGCCCCATAGACCCCGTCCGCGTCCGGCTGTTCCTTGAATATGCGTCGCTCCGCATCGAACCGGGTGGGTAGGAAGAAGTCGTCCGCATCGAGGAAGGCCACCAGTTCCGAGGTGCTGTTGAGGATGCCGAGGTTGCGCGATTCCGCGGCGCCCTTGTTCACGTGCCCAGGATGGCGGAAGAGCTTCACCCGGGGTTCCTTGGCCGCCATGGCTTGGCACACCTCCAAGCTGTTGTCCGGTCCGGCGTCATCCACCAGCACCACTTCGCGCACTTCATCGAACTGGAGGCAGGAGGCCACGGCCGCTTCGATGAACTTCGCCGCATTGTAAACGGGGATGACCACCGAGATCTGTAGGGGGAAGGATACGGCCATGGCGCTTACGACGGGCTTCGAAGGTAGGTTCCCGCCGCAACACCGGATGGAGCAGCGCGCGATCCGTGCAGCCTTCCGCTACATTCGCGGGCATGTCCCCTGAGCCCGAGCCGGTCACCGTATCCGTGGTGATGACCTTGTACAACAAGGGGCCCTACGTGCTTGAGGCGGTGCGAAGTATCCTGAACGGTACCTACGCGGACCTGGAGGTCGTGGTGGTGGATGATGCAAGTACCGACGAGGGTCCCCGACTCGTGCAGTCGCTTACCGATCCCCGGGTACGCTTCCTTCCCAGTGCGGTGAACACAGGGCGTGCGGCGGCGGCGAACCGGGGGTTCCTGGCTGCGCGTGGCACCTACATCGCCATCCTCGATGCGGATGATGTGTCCCATCCGGAACGCTTGGCCAAGCAAGTGGCCTTTCTGGAAACGCATCCGGAAGTGGGGGTGGTGGGTAGCGCGGCGCAGCAGATCGGCCAAGGTTCCGTGCTTTCACGCTGGCCTGAGGAGGATGAGGAGTGTCGGGCCAAACTGCTTTTCGGTGATCCGGTGCTCTACGGGACCAGTATGTTCCGACGCGCGCTGGTTACGGAGCACGGTGCGCGATGCGATGAGGCGTGGAGGTTCCCCGCCATGGACTACCTGTTCCTGTTGGGGTTGAGCCGATACACCCGCTATGCCAACCTGCAGGAGCCGCTCCTTCTTTACCGGATCGGTGAACAGAACATGCGGCACGGACGGGACCCGGCACAGGACAGGGCCCGCACCTATGGCCCTGTGTTCAACTACTTCGGATTGCCTGCCGATGCTGGGAACATCGAACTACAGGTCTTGCTGCACGACCTCTTCCTTCGGCCGCCCACATTTGGTCAGGTGCGCCGTGCTCGGGCGTGGTGCGATCGGCTGATCCGATGGAACCGCAGCGTGCATGAATTCCCTGAGGGATCTTTCGAACGGATCGTTGAGCAGCGCTGGGACCGGTTGTTCCATCACCTGGCCGACCGCTCCTTCCTGGCCGGGCTCGCACACGTGCTGATCGGCCCTCGTTCGTGGGCCTCGGTAGCCTACCTGCTGAAGGTCACCGTTCGACGTATGTTGAGCGGCCGGTGATCCGTCCTTCCGCGGCCCGAAGCATGGGGCGTACTTTCGCCGGACCATGGATCGGCCCTTACGCGTAGCCTACATCACGCACTACACCGAGTTGTACGGGGCCAACCGCAGCCTGCTCGACCTGATGCATGCGCTCCGCGGCCATCATGGAGTGGTCCCGCAGGTGATCGTCCCGCGCCCCGGCGACCTCACGGTGGAGTTGGACCGCAGCGGCATTCCGTGGGCCGTCATCCCGTTCGTGCCCTGGATGTCCGAACGACGGTACAGTGGACGTTGGTATCACCGCATCATGCAACGGGTGCGTTTCCTGCGTGAAGCCCGCGGACGGATCGCCAGCAACAACGCGGTCCTTCCCAAGTTGTTTCTCCAATTCGATGAGTGGGGGATCGATGTGATACACCTCAACAGCGCGGCGGTGGGGTTGGCGTCACTACTGATGCGGAACAGCGAAAGGCCCATCGTGTGGCACATCCGCGAGATGCCCGAGGCACACTATGGTCTTTTGGTGGATGGCGGACAGGCCCGATATGCCGATGCGTTGCGGAACGCCCAGCACGTCATCGCCATTTCCGAGGCCGTGGTGGCCGATGTCCGGGAGCAAGCCACCCACCTTGAGCACATCTCGTGCATTCCCGATGGGGTACTGAGCGAGGAGCGGTTCGGTGAACTGGCAGGTCACGTGCGCGCGCCACGCACCGAGGCCCGGCCATTCACATTCCTGCAGGTCGGTCTCATCCATCCCTCCAAAGGTCAGACCGAGGCCGTTGAGGCACTTGCCATCCTGCGTGACCGAGGGATCGACGCACGCCTGATCATCGCTGGTGGTGGTCGTGATCAGGTGCTGCGCGGACTGATTGTCGACCGGGGCCTTACAGGTGTGGTCGAGTTACGGGGCTTCGTATCCGATCCCTTCCCGCTATACCACGAGGCCGATGCATTGCTGATGTGTTCCCGACACGAGGCCTTGGGCCGCGTCACCATCGAGGCCATGGCATCGGGGTTGCCGGTCATCGGACATCGTTCAGGGGCCACCACCGAGGTCCTGGAGCAGGGGCGCGTCGGCATGCTCTATGAAGGAGGTGCGGACGCATTGGCCGATCGGATGAGCGAACTCATGGTCAACGCCACGATGCGTGCTTCACTCATCGGGAACGCACGTGCTTCCGCAGCGCAGCGTTTCACCACCGAACGATGTGGTGCTGCGGTCATGCAGGTGTATCGGTCCGTACTTGGTGGTCACGGAAACTGAACCGACGTGCGCATCACCATCATCACACCCAGTTTCCAACAGGCCGATTTCCTCGAGGAATGCCTTCGTTCGGTGGCAACGCAGGACCATCCGGAGGTGGAGCACATCGTCGTGGATGGCGGCAGTACCGACGGCAGCGTGGATATCATCCAGCGCTACGCTTCCGGTTTGGCGTGGTGGTGTTCGGTGAAGGATGAAGGGCAGAGCGATGCCATCAACAAGGGTCTCGCGCACGCCACGGGCGAAGTCTTCGGATGGATCAATTCGGATGACCTCCTACTACCCGGTGCACTCCGTGAGGTGGCCGAGGTGTTCGCTTCCGACCCTGCGATCACGGTGGTCACAGCGCGTCGCCGGAAGCGCCATGCCGATGGTTCCGAGGAGGTGATGCCACTGGAATCGGACCGTGATGTACCGGCCTGGTTCGTGCGTCCACTGGTCAATCAACAAGCCACGTTCTATCGCATGGACGTGGTCCGCGAAGTCGGTGGCGTGGACACGATGCTACATTATGTGATGGACCTGGAACTCTGGTGGCGGGTGCTGTTCACCAAGGGGACCGCAGGTGTACGTGTCCTGGACCGGGAGTGGGCCGTGTTCCGCATGCATGCGGCCAGCAAGAGCACGGGTGGCCTGCCAGCCTTCGTAGCAGAGACGGCCGCCTTGCTCCACGACGCGTGTGTGCAGGTGGGAGCGTCGGAGTGGTCCGCGATCCTGGCCTTGGGCCATCCACAACGGATCGCCCCGAGGTCCTTACCGGTGGATGGACGGCATCGGGACAGGGTGGTGGCCATGGCGTTCCATTTCCTCCTCAAGTGGCACGGTGGATGCCATGACCGGACCTCGTACCGCATGATGCGAAGACTGCATGCGCTCGCACAAGGGCACCCACGCGGTCTTGATGCGAAGGACCTGGAACGCTGGGCGGCCTTGGAGCACCGGATGCGCGCGCCGGGCTGGTGGGCCTTTCTTTTGCAGCGCAAATGGAAACACCTCTTCGCGTGAAGGTCAGTGTGGTGGTACCCGTCTACAACAAGGCGCCCTACATGAAGGATGCCTTCGAGAGCATTTTCGCACAGACCTTCCAGGACATGGAGGTGATCGCGGTGGACGATCGGAGCACCGACGATAGCCTCGCCGTGCTGCGCTCCTTCACCGACCCACGGCTGCGCATCATCGCTTTGGAGCGGAACCTCGGCCCATCCGGTGCCGTGCAGCGGGGAATGGACGCGGCCAAAGGCGAGTACATCGTGCGAATGGATGCCGACGATCTCATGCATCCGCAGCGCGTGGAACGGCAGGTCGCCTACATGGATGCCCGACCCGAAGTGGGAGCCTCGGGTGGGGTGGTGGTGCTGTTCGGTAAGGACGATGACCAATGGCGGTTCCCGCTCACCGATGAAGCATGCAAGGCCCAGTTGCTGTTCGGTGTACCGGTCCCACAGGGGGGAAGCATCTTGCGTACGCGTGTGCTGCGGGCCAATGATGTCCGTTACCGCGACGAATGGCCCCGGATCGGAGAGGACTGGCTCTTCTGGGTGTCGCTCGCGCCATTCACACGGTTCGGCAACATCGACCAGGAAGTGATCCGCTACCGGCGTGGTGAGCAGAACATCTCCCATGGGCATGACCTGGTGGCTGCGCGGCGTCCGAGGGTCCCGTTGGTCCTCCATGCGCTGGGCCTCGACCCTACACCCGAGCAGGTGGAAACGCACCTCGCGGCATCACTCGTTCTTCCGGCGAAGCCCGATGCGGACATGGTGATGCGCGTACATACCTGGTTGCGGCACCTTGGGTCATGGAACGAAGTTTCCGGCTTGACCACGAAGAAGGCCATGGACGAACGCACTGCCCAAGCATGGAACGCGTTGTTCTACCGATTGCCCGCGCACGGATGGTCGCCTGTGATCAAACACTTGATGTTGGACCTTGCGGGAGCATGGCCACGGTTCCTGTATGCGCTCAAGTACACGCTTCGTCCGCCACGCCAGTGAGGGTGCATATGCAGGCTTGGGGCGTTCCGTCCGCGTTGGAATGACGGGTCTATCTTTGTCGATAGGGCAATAGGACCCGATGCATGAAGGAACTCTGGTTGTTCACGATCCGATTCCCGTACGGGACGTTGGAGAGCTCCTTGGAGCATGAGCTACCGGCATTGTGCAAGCAGTTCGACAAGGTGGTGATCTTCCCCTTGCTCGCTGATGAAGGCCTTCGCCCATTACCTCCGAATGCGGAGGTGCGTGCGGTGTTCGATCGTCCCTTTGCGTCGGCGGGTCCGTTGCTTTTGATCCGCTATTGGCGGGCCTGGCGGACCTTGTGGAACGATGTCCAACGAACCGCACCATCCTTATCGGTACGCCGCCGACACTATTGGTCCGTGATCAGTAGGATGCGTCAGGCGATGATGCGCATGCATGTGTTCACGCGTGCCATGGCTCGGTCCTATGATCCCGACAAGGTGGTCCTGTATTCTTCCTGGACGTTGGACTGGGCCACCGTGCTGGGTCTTTGGAAGGAGCTTGATCCACGCGTTCGGTTCTTCACGCGGATGCGCGGGTTCGACCTCTATCACCATCGGGTGCCCGATCACTGGCAGGTGTTCCAAGGGTTCCATGTACCACGCCTTGCGCACTTGTATGTCACCTGCGATGCGGCCAGGTCCTACATCACCGGTCGCTATCCGGAACTCGATCGCCGGATCAGCATAGCGCCAACGGCCACGGATGATCACGGGCAAGGGCCCTGGTCACCTGCGCCGGTGCTGCGTGTGGTATCCTGCGCCAACCTGTTACCGATAAAGCGGGTTGATCTTATTGCAGAAGCGTTGGTGGCCTTGGGTCGACCGGTGCATTGGACCCACTTCGGCGATGGACCGGAGCGGGAACGGGTGCAAGCCGCGTTGGATCGCCATCCCCATCAGGTCACCGCGGATCTCCATGGGCGTTGGTCCAACCAGGACATCATCGCGTGGTATGGCAAGCATCCAGTGGACCTGTTCGTGCATGTGAGTACCACGGAGGGTGGTCTGTCCGTGGCGTTGCAAGAGGCAGTGAGCTTCGGTATCCCGGTGATCGGGTGCGATACGGGCGGTGTGCCGGAGATCGCCAACGCACGGACCGGACGACTGCTTCCGGTGGAGATCACCGCGCAGGAACTGGCTGCTGCGATCGCCGGTATCGCGGAAGCCCTGCCCGATCTCCAGGCCCGAGCAGGGATCAGGCAATATTGGGCAGAGCGCTATGATGCCAAGGTGGTGCATGAACGGTTCGCCAAGGACCTGTTGGACCGATGACCATGGCGATGCGTTGCTCGGTGATCTTGCCGGTCCACAACAAGGCCCCCTACTTGCGGGAATGCTTGGACAGCATCCTTGCACAGCACCACAGCGACTACGAGCTTCTGGCCGTGGACGACGCCAGTTCGGACGAGAGCCCTGCGATCCTCTCGTCCTACACCGATCCACGGTTACGGGTGATCACTCTTGCACGTAACGTGGGGCCAGGGATGGCCGCACAGCGCGCGATGGACGAGGCGAAGGGCGATGTCCTGCTCCGGGTGGATGCGGATGATGTCCTTCATCCGGACCGGTTCACCAAGCAGGTGGCCCTCTTACGCGAGCGACCGGAGATCGGCCTATGTGGTACCGCCATCGCTCTCGTGCATGATCCAGCAACGGTGCGGAGGAACCCTGGATCAGATGCTGACATCAGGGCGCAGTTGCTCTTCGGTGTGGGGGTGTACCAACCCACCATGGCCGTGCGTCGTTCGGTGGTTGCCACACAAGGCATCAAGTACCGGGAGGATTGGCCGTGGTATGGTGAGGATTGGTTGTTCCAACTGGATCTCATCCGAGCGACCCAGGCCGCCAACATCGACGAGCCCTTGGTGATGTACCGGGAAGGACCCCAGAACATGGCCCATGGCCGTGACCGCCGGACCGATCTGGCTGACCTGCACCGCAGGGTGCTGCAAGCGTTCGGATCGGCCCCGCCTACCGATGAACAACTGGCCTTGCATGCGTGGTCGGTGAAGTTCTTCCGTGAGCCACCAACGCCTGGTACTGTGATCGCATACCGGGAATGGTTGACCTACCTGATCGGTGCGTCCCATCTTGTGGAAATGCCTCAGGTCGCATTGGAGCGCAGGGTGGAACGGGCTTGGGAAGAGCTTTATCACCACCTTGTTCCATTTGGCCCCCGGGTACTGGCGGCCTATCTTGCCGCTGGCGGGAAGCTTGGCGCTGCCCGTGCGTACTATGCGCTCCGGATGTGGATGAAACGACAGCCGTCATGAACAGTGGGAACGGGCGCACGCTCTGGCTGTTCACGCGGCAGTACCCCAAAGGGCGTGGAGAAGCCTTCTTGGAAAGCGCAATTCCGGTCTGGGGATCATGCTTCGAACGGGTGGTGATCATACCCATGTTCGATGGGGTCGGCGAGGTTGCGTTGCCGCCGGGTGTGGAGGTGCGGTACCTGTGGAAGGATGCGTTCGCATCCGCTACGCTCTCGCGCACCCTTGGCGAATTGTCAAGCATTGCGCGTGTACTGTGGTCCCGGAACGACGGCAAGCCCCCTACGATACACGAGCTACCGGAAGCCCTCAGCCATGCTCGGCAACTCCTTCGCAAAGTGGACGAGTGCGAGCGTGCATTGCTTCCGGACCTGGTCCCGGACCGGACCGTCCTGCTTTCCACGTGGATGGAGGATTGGGTGAACGTGCTCGGGTTGTTACGCCAGCGCCATCCCGAGCTACGATTCACCACCATGGCTCATGGATGGGACCTGTATGAACACCGGCGCAAGGACGGGCGGATCCCATATCGGCGCTGGCAGATGGACATGGTGGACCAGGTCCTTTGCATCTCCGACCCAGGGGCTGCCTATCTCCACGAGCGGTTCCCAGTGCGATCGGAAAAAGTGAGACTGACGCACTTGGGGACCAAGGATCACGGTGCTGGCCCTTGGGAACCGTGTCCCGTGTTGCGGTTGGTCAGTTGTGCGTATTTGAGGAGCCCCAAGCGCCTTGATCGGTTGGCCGACGCCTTGCACCGTATCGACCGGCCGGTGGAGTGGATCCATTTTGGGGATGGGCCCGACCTGCCCGCGTTACGCGAGCGGGTGGCAACGTTGCCAGCAGGGGTCAAGGTGGACCTGCGCGGTGCTGTTCCCAATGCCACGGTATTGGAGCACTACCGGACAAGACCGGTGGACCTGTTCGTACTGATCAGCGATGATGAGGGTGTGCCGGTTTCCTTGATGGAAGCCGCGAGCTTCGGTATCCCGCTCATGGCCAATGATGTGGGTGGGGTACGAGCGGTCGTGAACCCGGCCACCGGAGTTCTCCTTCCCGCCCAGGTCACTTCCGAAGGGATAGCACGAGCCATCGAACATGCAGCGCAGGGACCCTTGGCGAGACAGGATTTCCGAAAAGGTGTCAGGGCCAGTTGGAAGGAACATTTCGAAGCTGATCGGAACTACGCGCACATCGCGGATATCCTGCGTTGAGATGCATCCCCGACACACCGCGTCGATCATCGTACAGGCGCTATCTTGCGCTCGTTCCACGATCCAAGGGTCTCCTTGTGGACATGCAACGGTATGATCGCCTCGTACACGGACTTCCTTGAGCACCGCGAAGCGGATCGGATCGCGCTGCGCAGGGAGTTCTCGTCGAACCTGATGTTCGATGAGGTGTGGAAGTTCCAGCGGCTGCTGCGGCGGGTGGAATACGAGATGAATTGCCGCAAGCATCGCAGCTTCATCGGCAAGTTCGTTTACAAATACTGGTCCATGCGCTTCCATGCCCAGAGCATCCGGTGCGGGTTCGATATCCCGCCGAATGTGTTCGGCCCCGGCTTGAGCATCGCGCACCGAGGAACCATCGTGGTCCATCCCGATGCCCGTATCGGGGCGAATTGCCGGATCCATGTGGATGTGGTCATTGGTACTCGCCCAGGTCCGGACGACCTGGTACCGAACATCGGAGACAACTGCTACATCGGCCCTGGTGCCAAACTGTTCGGTGATATCGTGATCGGCCCGAACACGGCGATCGGTGCGAATTCCGTCGTGAACACGTCGTTCCCCGAAGGCTTCATGACCGTTGCCGGAGCCCCAGCGAGGAAGGTGAGCGATACGCCCAGCACCGAGTTCATCATCGCGACACGCAGCCACAAGAAGACGCTCGGATGAAGAAGGTGTTAGTGGTGGTGGGCACGCGGCCCAACTTCATCAAGGTCACCCGGTTCAAGGAAGTGGCCGCTGCACACGGAGGCTTGGAGGTGGAGCTCGTCCACACAGGGCAGCATTTCGATGCACGGATGGCCGATGTGTTCTTTGAACAGTTCGGTCTCATCCCCGACCACTGGCTCAACGTGCCTCCAGGAAGTCCGAACAGTCAGATGGCCGGGATCATGTTGGGACTTGAGAAGGTGGTCCTGGAATGCGCTCCCGGTATCGTAATGGTGGTGGGGGACGTGAACAGTACCCTGGCCGGGGCGCTCACTGCCAATAAGATGGGCATCCCCATCGGCCATTTGGAGAGCGGCCTTCGCAGCAGGGACCATGGTATGCCCGAGGAGATCAATCGGTTGCTCACCGACCAGATCACCGACCACTACTTCATCACCGAACAGAGCGGGATGGACCATTTGCTGGCCGAGGGTCGTCCCCGGGAGGCCATGCACTTCGTTGGCAATACCATGATCGATACCCTCTTGAAGTTCGAGGGGCGTATCCAAGGGAACACGATCTTGGAGGAACTCGGCCTAGGGCCGGGAGGGCATGTGCTGATGACCATCCACCGACCGGCAACGGTGGACAATGCGGTGGAGCTTGCCAAACTGGTCGACCTCATCGCGCTGGTAGCGAAGGACCACCGCGTGGTATTCCCGGTACACCCACGGACCACCAACAACCTGGAGCGCTTCGGTCTTCTCGATCGGCTCAATGCTGCCAAGGGCCTCATCCTGTGTGGACCGATGGACTATTTCGCGTTCCAGAAGCTCATCGCCACCTGTGCATTCGTCATCACTGATAGCGGGGGTATCCAGGAAGAGACCACCTATCGCCGCATTCCCTGCCTGACCCTTCGGCCGAACACGGAACGACCCGTGACCGTGACCTTGGGGAGCAACGAGTTGATCACGTTCGATCTGGAGGCGTTACAGGAGGCCATCGGTCGGATCCGGTCCGGTGCGTTCAAGCGTGGTGAAGTGCCTCCACTATGGGATGGGCATGCCACCGAGCGGGTCGTGACCGACCTTGACCGCATCCTGTGATCCTCTACCTCACCTATAACGACCAGCCCAGTGGGGTCTACTGGAGCCAGGTGACCGACGTGGTCGAGCACCTGAACGGTCTGGGGCATGGTCGCGTGCGATTGCTCGCCTTGGTAAGTCTGCACGGTTGGCGCGGATCACGCCGGCGGATCAAAGCGCATTCGCGCGATGCGATCGTACTGCCCATGGTGCCGCGTATGCGGAATTGGCGCCTGAACCGCTGGTTGCTCTGGGTCGTTTGTCTGTTGTTGCGACCGAAGGCCATCATGGCGCGCGGGGTGATGGCCACATGGATGGCATTGCGGATGCGCGATAGCGGTCTGGTGAAGCGTGTGATGTTCGACGGTCGCGGTGCCTACGCCGCCGAATGGGAGGAGTATCGCATCATCGATGATGATGACCTCATCGCCCAATTCCGTCCCTTGGAACAGGAGGCTGTGTCGGAAGCCGATCTTCGACTGGCGGTGAGTGAAGCGCTCGTGGCGCACTGGCGCGAACGCTACGGCTACCGAGGCGATGCGCACGTGGTCATTCCCTGCACCTTGGGCACGGAGGGAACAGGCCGGAACGCGTCAGTGCCGCCACGGGACGGCCGGGTCCGGTTGGTCTACTCCGGGTCCTCTGCGGGTTGGCAGGGCTTCAGCTTATTGGAGGAACTTCTGGTGCCACTGCTGGAAGGCGATGCACGTGTGGATGTGCTTTTCCTGGCGCGCCGGGACAAGCATGTGCAAGCGCTGATGGACAGGTTCCCCGGCAGGGTTGCACAAGCATGGCTGGAACCCGCAGAGGTGGGACCTGTGCTGGCGATACAGGACCTTGGCATCCTGTTGCGGGAGAGCACCATCACCAACAAGGTATCCTCACCCACGAAGTTCGCCGAGTACCTGGCCGCCGGACTTCCCGTGATCATCAGTTCCGGGATCGGAGACTTCAGCGAGGCGGTGCGTGCCCATGGTCTGGGTGTTGTATATGAACCCGGGCAACCCTTGGCTGAGCTTCGGTCCACCACGACCGAGGAACGGGACCACGTGCGGAACTTCGCTCGAACGCACTACACGAAAGCGGCCCATCGGATTGCCTATGGGCGGGTGCTGGGATCGCTGTTGTCCTAAGCCCCACGCAGTAGGCCACGGATCCGATTCGCTAGGTCGAAGCCGATGACCTGATGCAAGAGCAGGTAGCCGGAACGCGTCGTCGGCGAGGTTCGTGGTCGGAAGTCCGAGGGAAGGAGCGCTGCGTAGTATCGGAGGGCCGCCTTGCGATCCAGCGGATACAGTACACGGATACTGTCGAACAACACTTGATGGAAGGGCCTCAGGTCACGTTCGGGTTGCGTGCGGCCCACATGCTCCAGGATGCGCGCCCGGAGTTCCACGAAGCGCACCCAATTGCTGGCCTGGTTGGTGTGGGTGATGCTACCTGGCCGTTTGTGGATCTCCGTGAGCGGGTGCTCATCGAACACCACACTGACCCTCCGTTGTTGCATGCGGAACATGAGGTCGTACTCCTGACTGCTACGTAGGGTGACATCCCAGCCACCTACTGCAAGCACTGCGTTCCGCTCCCACAGGATGGTGGATGTGACATTGAGGTGGTTGGCCATCAGGTCCATCCAAGGGTCATGAGCTCCGTTCCGTTGGATCGTCTCTTGCACCATCCTGCCATCGGCGGCTATGGTCCGAGAGCTACCGATGATCAGGTCGGGTTGGTTGAATTGTTTGGCCAGCGCAACCTGACCGGAGATCTTACCGGGCATGATCACATCGTCCGCATCAAGGAATTGGACATAAAAGCCGGTGGCAAGACCGAGGCCGGCATTGCGAGCCGCAGGAGCCCCTTGATTGCGCTGGTCGATGATGGTGAACGGGAAGGGGCTTTGCGTTTCAAGCACACGCAGGATCGCAAGGCCATCATCCGTACTGCCATCGTTCACACAGATCACTTCCAGATCACGATGGGTCTGTGCGAAGACATGCTCCAAGCAACGTTGCAGGTACGAGGCAACATTGTAACACGGAATGACCACGGACACCTTCATACGGCTGGCTGGGTGGGCATGGTCGGTTCGACGGTCCGGGTGGTCGAAGAGGTTACCGCGATATTGCGCGATCGTAAGATCGTCTTCGTGCAAAGATAGCCGGTGACCGATGTCAGGATCGAGGCAAGGTGGCTCAAGGGGTCCTACTTTCGCGGCTGAGGTCGTGCGGTGCGACCGCCCACACATGGAAAGGAACGTACTCATCACCGGCGGCGCCGGCTTCATCGGATCGGCTTTGGGTCGTGAACTGCTGGCCTTGGGTCACGAGGTGCATGTGCTCGACGATCTCAGTTTCGGCCGTCGTGCGCTGGCTCCGGTCGATGATGCCCACTTCCATCAGGTGGACATCCGTGACCGCGAAGCAGTGCTGGCCACTGTGCAACGCATCAGGCCGGAGTGGGTGTTGCACCTCGCCGCCATCCATTTCATACCCTATTGCAACGCACACCCGGTCGAAGCAGCGGACATCAACATCACGGGTACCATCAACGTGCTCGACGCGTGCGAGCGGGCCGGTACCGTCCAACAGGTCTTCGTGGCCAGCACCGCTGCCGTTTATCCGATCGCTGAAGGTGCTGTCGACGAACAGCATATGCTGGGCCCTTTGGATATCTATGGGATCACCAAACTGGCCACGGAGAAGTTGGCGAGCGAGTTCCATCACCGTACCGGTGTACCGGCCATCATCGGCCGGTTCTTCAATGCATTCGGTCCCAACGAGACCAACCCGCACCTGATCCCAGAGATCCAGAAACAGGTTCGGTCCGGTATGCGCACCCTCTCCTTGGGCAACCTCGATCCGAAGCGCGATTTCATCCACACCGAGGATATGGGACGGGCCATGGTGGCGTTGCTCGATACCGGAGTGAAGGGCGTTGAGGTGTTCAATATCGGTCGAGGGATCGAATACAGTGTGCGCGAGATCGTATCCGCTTTTGAGCGCCAATTGGGCGAACCGCTGACGATTGAAGTCGACCCGGCACGGGTGCGTAACGTGGAGCGCATGCACTTGCTCGCCGATGTCACGAAGCTCAAGCGGATCACCGGTTGGGAGCCCCGCTGGAGCATCGATGAGGGCGTGGCCACACTGCTCACCGAGGATGTCGCGTTCTGAACCAGTGCACGTTGTACTTTGCACCGACGGGGTGTTTCCGCACGCCATGGGTGGCATGCAGCGGCACTCCCGCTTGTTGGCCGAGCACCTTGCCCGAGGTGGTCGGGTCCGGCTTACGGTCATCCATCCCCATGAAGTGGAAGTGTTCGACCCCGAGTTGGGCATCGACGAGGTGCGTATCACGGACATCGATCCGCAACGCTTCTACCTGCGTGAGCTTTGGCGCTACAGTGGTCGTGTCGCGGACGCCCTGAGGCAGCAGCGGCCGGATGTCATCCTTGCCCAAGGTTTCTGTGTGTGGAAGGACATCGATGAGTTCCGCGACCGACTGGTCGTACATCCCCATGGCCTGGAAATGTTCCAGATGCTGGGACGCAAGGAGCGCTTGATGGGTATCCCCTTCCGGATGGCCTTGCGGTACATCCTACGACGCAGCCGTACGGTCGTCTCCTTGGGTGGAAGACTTACCGACATCCTGGTGGATCAGGTGAAGGGTTCGGGCGCCAGCGTGGAGGTCCTTCCTAATGCCGTGGATCCGATCTCCACGGGCATCATCGAGCGTCCCGATCGCCGCCCGTTGCAATTGCTTTTTGTGGGAAGGTTCGCATTCAACAAGGGGATCGATGTGCTGCTTGCTGTTGCTGATCGGTTGGTGGGTGAGGGGCACGTCAATGACCTTCGGTTCAAGCTTGTGGGTGATGGTCCATTGTTGGCGCAGGTTCAGCGCAAGGGCCTTCCGGAGAATGTGGAGTTATTGGGCAGGGTGGACGACGCCGGGCTGGACCGGCTATATCGTGAGTGCGATGCGTTCGTGCTACCCACACGGTTCGAGGGCATGCCCACCGTGGTCTTGGAGGCCATGGCGCGATCGTGCCCCATCATTGTCAGTGACGTGGGTGCTACCGCCGAACTCGTGGATGCGAGCAACGGTTACCTGATACCTCCGGGGAACGCCGACGAGCTGCATCGGGCCGTCCTTTCACTGGAGTACCTCACACCACAGGAACGGGCATTGCTGGGTGAGCGGGGAAGGAACAAGGTGGGAGAGCGGTTCACGTGGCAGGCGGTGACACGTGCCTTCGAGGACCTGTTCATCCGCATGGCGGGTGAAGGATCGAACTAACGTTCCAGGCAGCACCGGTGCGTCCGCAGAGTGGATCCAGTGGCAGTGCCACAGCCCGTGGAGAAACACGACGATAACCCGGAAACGCGTGCCTGACCGTCCTCGTTACAGGTCGATCCCACCCATTCATACTGGCCCACGATCGTGATGCCCAAGGGTATTCTTTGATCGCATCCCGCAACGAACTCCGACCAGGAGCACAAGCGTGCCCCCCGTGCTCCGCAGACCGCGGAAGCCTGGAAGAAGTCCTTCAATTCGGTATCCGGCTGGAGGTCCATGCAGTACTGTTCGTTCACAGCGACCATCCCGGCAGGACATTGTCGCAATGCCCTATGTCGCGGATCCATCAACTGGAAACCCGTGCCATCGAACACCAGTTGCAACGGTGTCCCTTCACTGATCGCGATACCAAGCACCGGGGTCGACGGACCGCTCGTCAAGCCAAAGGGTCCTGAACCATTGAACCGGATCTGGATGGCACCGGTCACCGGAGCGGGGGCGAGCAGGCTGAGGGCTGTACCCGTTGTGGGGGCACCGTCGATGCCTGTCACGGTCATCGACCATTCGAGACCATTGCTGGTCGCGGTGGCGAAGAGGCCGGTGCGATAGCTGGTCACGCTCACCGCTTCGGTGGGAAGTACTGCTTCGGTAAGGCCGGTCACTTGGCGGAGCGCTTCATCCGCAGCGCTCGAACGGACCGGCGATCCGATCCGGACCTGCGCGAACACACCGGAGCACACAAGAACGGAGGACAAGGTGAGCAGGTAGCGGATCATGGTCGGGTGTAACAGCACCGTGCAGGATAGATGAAGGAGATGGTCTCTGACCGTTGGCTCATGCACGTGGTGCGTCCAGCCTGGTCGCCGATGTGCACGTGATTGGAAGTGTCGTCGATCCACTCCCAGTCGTTGAACAAACCTGTGAGTTGCGGACCCAAGGTGCTGCAGGCATGATAGTATTCGTCCCACTTGCACAACCGTCCGCCACGTGAGGCACAGTGGTCCATGGCGGCATAGAAGATCATGGTGTTCGATGACTGTGCGATGTCGATGCAGTATCGGTCGTTCACCGCGATGGAACCTGGAGGGCAGTCCGGAGAATTCGGGCTCATGAGCACCCAACGACCATCCATGGCCATGATCTCGCCCACGGCACCAGTAACAAGGTCTCCTTGCACAAGCGAGAGACCGTCAGGACGCACCAAGGGGATCGGGGTGCCATTATTGACCCTCACGGTCAACGGACCGAAGGCATTTCCAGGAGATAAGAAGCGTAGCAATGAGCCATCCTCGAAGGAGGAACCACCACCTGCCCCGGTCAGTGACAATCCTCCGGTCACCGACGAGGCTTCGGTCCAGTGGGGCAAGCCGCGCAGATGGGCGCTTCGGGCCATCAATGCATCGTCTTGTAGGGGATCCCCCAGACCTTCGATCATGCGCTGCTCTTCGGGTCCGGTCAATTCCAGCGGCATATCGATCACTACCTGGCCATGGCCCATGGCGGCGATCAGGAAGACGAGGGGTGTGAGCAGCCGGTTCATCGGTTCGTGCAGCATCGGAAACGCTTGAGGGCGGTCTGGGCATCGGTGTCCCCGAAGGTGCAGCCGATCACCTGTGTCAGCCGGTCCACACCGGCCAGCTTGCCTTGGTCCTGACTGTTCGTGGCATGGTCCACCCATTCCAGCGCGGTCACCGTGGCCAGGAAGCCAGGCACGCGTTGACAGCCGATGGCCCATTCGGACAGGCTACAGAGTCGGGCGTTCATCGCCACGCATTGGCGAGAAGCCTCCCTGAAGTTATTGGCTGCCATGCTCGAATCGGCGATGCAATGGTCAGCGGTGGCGATACTGAACCCGGTCCGACAAGGCTTCCCGGCATCGGTCATCAGGTGGTATCGTTGGCCGTCGAAGAGCAACCGTGCAGGCATTCCAACGGGCATTTCGGCACTGTCCAAGGCAAGACCACCCGACTTCACCACATCATGGGGACCAAGGCCGTTCACCACGAGCTGGACCGAAGCCGGATGAGGGGTCGTAGGTATCAGGGTGATCTCCAGTCCGGGTTCCAAGCTGGTGGGTGCCGGCGATAGATCGACGAGGAGCGTGTTGGAGCCCGTTGCGTTGGCTGTGATGGGCGTCCGCGCACGTGCCGTGGCCTGGTTGACCCCTGCGGTATTCGAAGTGGGAGCGGCCAAGCCGGTCACTTGGCGTTGATCGGGGGCATCACCGTCCAGAACCACGCGTGTGGGCACTTCCCATTGCGCGTTCAGCGATACGAAGAGTGATACGGCCAAGAGTGTGAATGGTATCCTCATGGCCGGATGAAGCGCTGATCAGCTTGCCCATTCACACGGATCAAGTAGACACCTGCACCGTATCGCCCTACATCGAGCGTGAATCCGTGGATGCGCCGTGTGACCAAGGAAACAGGCATCCTTGCCCCGGTAAGTGCGTACACGGAGACGTCTTTGAACGGGATGTCACCATTCCATTCGACGTGCACCAGGTCCTCGGAGACCGTGGGCCATACGCGCATCGATCCCCTGTCCACAGGCTCGGATATGGAGGTCATCACATCTTGCATGAAGGCGGTCAGGTGGACATCCGCTGCGCTGTACGACCCTGACACGGACGTATTGGGTGGGTCGATCGTGCTCGAAAGGGGCGCCCATGGACCGGAAAGTGTCTCGGCCCGATGGAGTTGGAGCATATTGGGGGCGATCCCGTTCAATTCAGAGGGATCCACGAAGAAGGTCGCATCCACTGTCCATGGTTGCGCTGAAGCGGAGGCGGT
>Ga0209097_10001736_pt1 | contig 18407 bp, 14 predicted proteins | sample AD_UKC052_MetaG_FD_184419 | JGI IMG/M metagenome (GOLD analysis project Ga0209097, IMG submission 184419) | Active sludge microbial communities of municipal wastewater-treating anaerobic digesters from USA - AD_UKC052_MetaG (SPAdes) (version 2) | ecosystem: Engineered > Bioreactor > Anaerobic >... | reverse complement strand
ACGTTGCCGCCCATGCTGTGGCCGAGCAGGTCGACCGGCTGCGCGGCCAGGCCGAGCTCCGGGTGCGCGAGCAGCGCGTCCAGATCGCCCAGGTAGTCGGGGAACCAGTAGCTGTCGCCGCCGCCGCTGTCGCTCAGGCCGAAGCCGCGCCAGTCTGCAGCGACCACGTAGCGCTCGCCGGCCAGCGCATCGACCATGAACTGGAACGAGGCCGCCACGTCCATCCAGCCGTGCAGCAGCACCAGCGGCGGCCGATCGGGCGTGGCGAGCGCCGGGTCGCCCCAGGCGAGCAGGTGGTAGCGCAGGCCGCGCACGGTGACGAACAGGCTGCGCGCCGGGCGGCGCGCGACGTAGACGGGTGAGCTCATGCAACGGACTCTAGTGGCATTCGACGACGCTCGCTGTCGATGGCGGGACAGCGCCGTCCGACTCCATGGACAATGGCGCGCATGAGCGCTTCCCCCCCTTTCACCCTGCGCGCCGCCGAGCTGCGCGATGTCGATGCCATCGTCGGCCTGATCCGCGAGCTGGCCGAGTTCGAGCAGCTCACCCACTTGCTGCAGGTGACGCCGCAGACACTGCGCCCGCACCTGTTCGGCGACAAGCCGGTGGCCGAGGCGCTGGTGGCCGAGGCCGATGCCCGTGTGGTCGGCTTCGCGCTGTTCTTCACCAATTTCTCCACCTTCCTCTCGCGCCCTGGGCTGTACCTCGAAGACCTGTACGTGCAGCCGGCGCAGCGCGGCAGCGGCATCGGCCAGGCGCTGCTGGCGCGGCTGGGCACGATCGCGCTGCAGCGCGGCTACGGCCGCTTCGAGTGGAGCGTGCTCGACTGGAACGAGAACGCGATCCGCTTCTACGAGAAGATGGGCGCCACGGTGATGCCCGACTGGCGCATCTGCCGCGTCACCGGCGACTCGCTTCGCCGCCTCGGCGAGGGCAACGCGTGAGCGGTGACATCACTGCATTGATCCAGTCGGCCAACCATGGGGCCGAGGACGCGGTGGACAGGCTCTACGAACTGCTCTACGCCGAGCTGCGCCAGATTGCGCATGCCAAGCTGCGCGGCGGCCAGGGGCCGACGCTGCTGGACACCACCTCGCTGGTGCACGAGTCCTACCTGCGGCTGATCAAGCTGAAGCAGTTGCGCGTGGAAGACCGCTCGCATTTCCTCGCCTACGCGGCGCGGGTGATGCGCTCGGTCGTGGTCGACCTGGTGCGCGAGAGCCGCGCCGAGCGACGTGGTGGCGATCAGCTGATGGTCACCTTCGACACCCAGGCCGCCGACGCGCAGCCGGCCTCCAGCGACGAAGTGCTGCAGGTCCACGAGGCGCTGCAGGAGCTGGCCGCGATCGACGAGCGCCTCGTGCGCGTGGTCGAGATGCGCTACTTCGTCGGCCTGGAGATGGACGAGATCGCGCAGGCGCTCGGCGTGGCCAAGCGCACCGTGGAGCGCGACTGGGAGAAGGCGCGCAGCTTTCTCTACGCGAGCCTCAAGCGTGGCTGATCGCGCCGCGGCCATGGCGGATGGCCGGGCGCGTTTGCGTATGCCTGCAGGACTGCGCACCACATTCCCATGAACCTGGCCCGCGACGACTGGTCTGCCCTGCTGCGCCTGCTCGACGAAGTGCTCGAGCTGCCGCCGGCCGAGCGCAACGCCTGGCTGGCTGCGCGCGAGGCCTCGCTGGGCGCGCTGGCGCCGGCGCTGCGCCAGCTGCTCGACGAGCGGCGCGCCATCGAGACCGGCACCTTCCTGCAGGCGCTGCCGGTGCTGGCCACGGGGCCCGCACCGGCCGGCCTTGCGATGGGCCAGCACATCGGGCCCTACGCGCTGCTGCGCGAGCTCGGCCAGGGTGGCATGGCCAGCGTGTGGCTGGCCGAGCGCGCCGACGGCGCTCACCGGCGCGAGGTGGCGCTCAAGCTGCCCTGGCTGGGCGCGCGCGCCCGCGTCATCGGCGAGCGCTTCGCGCGCGAGCGGGAGATCCTCTCGGCGCTGACGCACCCGCATATCGCCTCGGTGCTCGACGCCGGCCTGGATGGCACGCAGCCCTGGCTGGCCCTCGAGTACGTGCAGGGCGAGCCGATCACCGCCCATGCGGCGGAACACGCGCTGCCCATTGCGGCAAGGCTGCGCCTGTTCCTGCAGGTGCTGCAGGCCGTGCAGCATGCGCACGCGCAGCTGGTCATCCACCGCGACATCAAGCCGGCCAACGTGCTGGTCGACGAGCGCGGGCAGGTCAAGCTGCTCGACTTCGGCGTGGCCAAGCTGCTGGACGACGACGGCGCGACGCAGGACACCGAGCTCACCCGGCTCGGCGGCCGCGCGATGACGCCGCAGTACGCCTCGCCCGAGCAGGTGGCAGGCCACGCACTGGGCACGGCCAGCGACGTCTACTCGCTCGGCGTGCTGCTCTACGAACTGCTCACCGGCCGGCTGCCCTACACGCTCAAGCGCGCCACGCCGGCGGCGCTGGAGGAGGCGATCCTCGACGCGCAGCTGCGCCCGCCCAGTGCCGTGGTGGCAGACAAGGCCGCTGCGCGCGCGCTGCGCGGCGACCTCGACACCATCGTGATGAAGGCGCTGGCTGCGCTGCCGGTCGACCGCTACGGCTCGGCGGAATCGATGGCACAAGACATCGATCGTCACCTGCAGTCCTTGCCGATCCTGGCCAGGCCCGCCGGTGTGGGCTACCGGCTGCGCAAGCTGTGGGCGAGACAGAAGCTGGCGATGACGGCCGCGACGGCGGTGGGGCTGTCGCTGCTCATCGGGCTGGGTGTCGCCTACTGGCAGGCTCTGGAACGCGACCGGCAGTTCCACCTCGCGCAGCAGCGCCTGCAGCAGGCCGAGACCGCACTCGACTTCGTCACCCAGGTGGTGACCGAATCGCTGCAGGCCGGCGAGACGGTCAGCCGCGATGCCTTCGTGCAGCGCAGTGAGGCCCTGCTGCAAGGCGCATCGCTGACCGTGCCGACCGAGCGGCTGCTGGTCGCCAACACCATCGCGGTCTGGGCCGCATCGTTCGGGCAGTACGAGCGCGCCGACGCGCTGCTCACCCGCGTGCTCGACGGGCTGCCGGTCGACCTCGACCCGACACTCGCCGCCACGGTCCGCTGCAACCGCGCCGTCATGCGCGCCAGCCAAGGCCAGGAAGAGGGCGCGCCGGCCGAGCTCGACGCGATGATCGCGCTGCTCGACGCGAAGGGCGGCGACTCGGACTGGGAGTGCCGCTACAAGCGGGCGCAGTTGCGGCGAAACGGCAACGATGCGGCCGGGGCCTTGGCTGACATCGAGCAGGCCTTGCGCAGCTTCGAGGCCGCCGGCTATCGCTCGGCCCACAGCCGCGCCATCCTCGTGGCCGAGCATGGTTATGCACTCAGCCTGAACGGCCGGATCGCACAGGCCGAGGAGCGCTACGCAGCGGCGGTCGACATGTTGCGCCGCGCCGGGCGACAGGACTCCGCCTTTGCCGGCACCGTGCACAACAACTGGGGCAACGCGCTGATCGCGGCCGGTCAGCCCCGCGCGGCCATCGCGCAGTTCGATCGAGCCCTCGAGATCGGCCGGCTGGTTGCGCCGCTGGGGGCGCCGCCGGCGTTCGCGTGGCTCAACCGTGCCCAGGCGCTGCGTGGGGCGGGCGCCTGGCGCGACGCGCTGCAGGCGTACCAAGCCGGCTTGCAGGTGGCGCGCGAGCAGCATGCCCAGCCCTCAGAATTCTTTGCGCTGGTAGGCATGGCCGCGACTGCCGATGCGCTGGCCCAAGGCGACGACGCACGGCGCTATCTCGCCGAGGCCAGGCAGGTGGCCGAACGGCTCCAGCTGCCCGCCGGCTCGCCGACAGCCCTGGGCCTGCGCATCACCGAGGCGGTGCTGCTGAAGAGCGAAGGGCAGCTGACCGAGGCGGACCAGCGACTGGCACGCATCACCGAGGAGGTGGCGTCGCTCGGGCTGAAGGGCAACATCCCGTCCGCCTTGCGCATCCTGCGTGCCGAGATCGCGCTGGGCCAGGCGCATGCCCCGGAGGCCGGCGCGCTGGCCTCCGAGGCCCTCGATCTGGCCCGGGCCGCGCAGGGCGGGTTCGCCCACTCGGTGCTCACCGGGCAGGCCTGGCTGGTGCTGGCGCAGTCCCAGCAGGCGCAGGGCCAGGCTGGCGTCGCGGCGAGTTCCGCGCGGCAAGCCGTGACGCAGCTCGAGGCGTCCGCGAGTCCGGACTACCCCAAGCTGCGGATCGCCCGGCAGATGCTGCAGTGAGCAGCGGGCCCGGTCGGCCTCAATCCAGGCCGCCCACCGTGTAGAGGCAGCGCCCGCTCCACACGGTGCGGCTCTTCGTGCGCTCGGGCTGGGGCGCGTGCACGGTCAGCGCCAGACGGCAATCGTTGTTCACGAGGTTCTGGCCACCGGGTGAGGTCAGCGGCACCGTCGGGCCGGCCGGGCCGATCGGGCCGCCGTAGAGGTCGGTTTCGACGCCGTTGCTCGTCACGTAGAGCGTCCACTCGTAGCCCAGCGTCTCGCCGGCCGGGTTCTCGACCTCGGCATGCGCGCTGTGGCGCGGCGGTGCGGCGTCGCCGGCGCGGGCGATGCAGCCGAGGCTGCGCAGGTCGATGGTCTGGCCGTCAGCCACCGGCACGTCCAGGCAGGCATTGAGGAGGCCTGCCGGCTGGCGCGACAGCACCTGCGCCGCGCTGATGCGCGGGTAGGGGTTGGCCGCCGGCGGCAGCACGTTCACGTTCAGCAGCGTGGTGACGGCCAGGCCTTCGGTGTCGGTGGTGCTCACGCTCACCGTGCGCCTGCCGATGCCGTTGAACGTGACCGACTGGTTGCAGCCGCTGGTGCCCGAGAGGGTGTCCGGTGCCGTCACCGTCCAGCGCGAGCGTGTGCAAAGGCCGGTCGCGTCGGGTTCGTTGAGATCGGCGGGCTGGGCCGCGATGGCGTAGGGCTCGCCCTGCCGCGCATCGCCGCTGGCCAGCAGCCTCAGCGTCGGCGCCGTGTTGGCCACGTCGACCGCCACGCCCACGCGCACCGACTGGCTGCCGTACGAGGCGGTGAAGCCCAGCAGGTGGCGCCCGGTGGCACTGAAGGTGTGCGGCGCGCGGGTGCCGCCGAGCACCGCGCGGTCGGTGATCCAGGGGCCGTCGTAGAGCACGCCTTCGACGTCGGAGCGGATCACCATGTGCACCGCGCGGGCGACAGGGTGCGCCACGCTGACCATCGCCGCCAGGTCGCGCTCGACGCGCAGGTCGGCGGTGGCGTCGGGCGCGGCGGTCACCGTGGGCGGTGTGCCACCGCCCGGCGCGGCCTGCTCGGCCGCCCAGGCGCTGCCGCGCGTGTCGTCGAACAGCGGCTGGGTGATCACGTCGAACACCTGCTGCGCGTAGGCCACGGGCAGGTAGGCGTAGCCGCTGTCGCCGAAGGCGCAGCCCCAGGAATTGCGCACGATGAAGTAGCCGCCGCCGGGCACATCGCTCGGCTGGCCGACCTGGGCAAGCTGATCGTTGCTCAGGAAGCCGACCAGCAGCACCGCATGCTGGCCGAGCGAACTGCTGACTGTCTTGCCGCCGGCGTCGATGCGCGTGGTCGAGAAGTCGGTGACGACGCCGGGCGCATCGCCCGCGTTGCGCACGTTCGAGAAACCCGGGTGGAGCTGCATCTCCGCCAGCAGCGGCACGCCCTGCGCGAGCAGCTCGGTGTAGCTGGCCAGCGCGAAGTCCTGCCCGCGGATCCACAGCGTCTTCGCCGGCGAGGCGGCCGTGCCCGGGCCGCGATAGTCGATCAGCTCGTGGGCGCAGAAGCGCCCGAAGCGGCCGTCGGTGCAGTGCAGCGGGCTCTGGTGCGACGAATCGCTGCAGCTGCCCTTGTTCGGCCCGATGCCATAGGGGTCGCACAGCCGCGTGAACACGCTCATCGAGGGCCGGTTGGGCGAGGGGTTGTAGGTCCACACGCTTTCCGGCGGCAGCAACTGGCCCAGCCGCACGGCCTCGTCGAGCACGCTCTTGACGCCGGCCGACTCCACCGAGCTGTTGGGAAACCAGGTCAGCCGCACCTTGTTGATCAGGAACTGCTCGCTGAGGTTGACCATGCGGTCTGACTGCACCTGCTCGCGCATCTCCAGCGCCGCAGCGATGGCGAAGGACCAGCAGGTGTTGCGCTGTCCCTGGTCCTTCACTGGCGGCAAGAAAGCCTGAAGCGGGAACCAGTAACGCGCTGCCAGGTGCTCGGGCGCACAGGTGCTGCGGGCGTCGCGGCCGGCGCCAGGCTCCAGGGCCAGTGCGTGCGCGCGACCGTTCGCACCCCCGCTGCCGGCCGGTCGAGGCTGGGTGCCACGCGCAGCGCCGTGCGTGGCCTGCCAAGCCGCGAGGCGGCTGTCGGCCTCGGCGCGCGCGGCGTTGATGGCTTCCAGCGCCTGGCCGGCCAGGCTGTCCGGCGTGGGCAGGTTGGCGCGCACCTCGTCGGCGAGCAGGCGGTACAGGGTGCGGTACAGCGCCAGTGCGTTGTCTGGTTGCTGGCTGGCCCGGTGGGCCGAGGCGAACGACTGCAAGGCGGTCGCCGGTCCGGTCACGCCAACCGGGCGCTCCAGTCCGGCCACGCTCAGTTCGCCATCGGCCAGCGGATCGGCCGCCGCGGACAGCTGTGCGAGCAGATCCTGCGCCGCCGGGTTCTCGGCCGCGCTGGCGCGCAGGTAGGCGGTGTCGGCGTCGAGCAGCCGCTGGCGTTCGGCGGCCTGAGTTTGGTCGGCCGCCGGCCCGGCAAGCCGCCAGAGGCCCGCGGCCACGGCCTCGCGCAGTTCGTCGTCGCTGGCCGGCACGGCGCTGGTCGGGATCGTGTCCGCCCATCGGTTCGCCGGTGTCAGCACGCTGTCGGTCGGTGGGGGCTCGCTGCCGCCACCGCCGCCACCGCAGGCGCTGAGCAGAAGGGCGAGCAACAGGGCGAGCGGGCGCGTGGCCGCAGGCCGGGGAGTCGGGTAACGCATGGGAATCCTCCGCTGACGAGGCCCGGACGAGGCCTTCTATCGGGGAGTACGTGAAATTGCCTCGTCATCCGCCATGCCCGGCCGATGGCGGATGTGCGCCCGCCATTGCGTATTCCCAGGCAGGCCCCTTCATGGCGGGGCTCCACCCAGGGAGAACACGATGGACACGACACGACTGCAGCAGCTGCGGCGAGCCTGGCTCGCGGCGGGCTGCGCCTCGATGCTGCTCGGCGCCTGCGGCGGCGGCGCCGACGAGGGCAGTGCGCCTGCACCTGCACCCGCACCTGCACCTGCACCCGCACCTGCACCTGCACCAGCACCAGCACCAGCACCAGCACCAGCACCAGCACCCGCACCCGCACCGACCTGGTCAGCCGCGTCCTTGTTGGGCGCAGGCCCGGTGCCGATCGATGCGCGCCCGCAACTGGCAGTGAACGCCGCGGGCGATGCCGTCGCCGTGTGGTCGCAGCGGGTCGAAGGGCGGTACGCGGTGTTCGGCAGTGCTTTCCGCGGCGGCGGCTGGGGCGTGCCGCAGCTCATCCGCGCGAGCATCGGCGATGCCGTGGTGCCGCAGGTCGGAATCGATGCATCGGGCAACGCCATCGTGGCTTGGCGCGACTCCGACACCGACGGCCAGCCCGGCCAGACGCATGCGATGTGGTCGGCGCGCGGCACGCGGCAGGGCGACGGCTCGATCACCTGGACGGCCGGCTTCAAGCTGCCTGCGAGCCCGGAGGCCCTGGACGGCTACGCGCTCGCCGTGACCCCCGGCGGGCAGGCCGTGCTGGCCTGGCGCGAGTTCCGGCCCGCGGTCGCCGACCTGTCGGCGCAGCGCAACCTCGTCGTCGCCGAAGGCGACGGCACGACGTGGTCGGCGGCCGTGGCGATCGAATCGAGCGATGGCGACGTGGACCATCCGGCCATCGCCGTCGGTGCCGGTGGTGCGGTCGTGCTGGCCTGGGAGCAGGCCAGTGACACTGGCGCGCCGCAGGTGCTGGCGAGCCGCCGCGCCGGCACCTCGACATGGACCCTGCCGCAACTGCTGACGGTCGACGGCGGCCGCAACACCGTGCTGTCGACCCAACCGCGTGTCGCCGTGGCCGCCGATGGCCGCGCGCTGGTGGTCTGGCAGCAGAACGAAGGCACGCTGCGCAGCCTGTGGAGCAGCGCCGGCGACGCGGGTGGCGGCTGGTCGGCCGGCGTGGGCATCACCGAGCAGGGTGTCGCGCGTCAGTTCAACGAACCCGCGCTGGCCATCAACCCGGCCGGCCAGGCCCTGCTCGCCTGGGGCGATGCGAGGAGTTCGTTCAGCCAGGTCTTCGTGCGTGGCTACGACAGTGCCACCGGCAACTGGGGCACCGAGCTACAGGCCTCCACCGACAGCCTGCTGCAGCACACCGAGCAGCGCGTCGCCATCGACGCCCAAGGGCGGGCCACCGTGGTGTGGCGCGGTTCGTCCGCCAACCCGCATGCGTTCGCGCGCAGCCTCGACAGCGCGGCGCGCTGGCTGGGCGCGCCGGTGCGCATCGACAGCCCGGCCGACGATGCGAGCTTCGACCCGCAGGTCGCCGTCGACGGCACCGGCACGCTGATCACCGTCTGGACGCAGTTCAGCGGCAGCGTCGGCAAGGTGTGGCAGGCGACGGCGCCATGAACGAGGCGGGCTCGCTGTGGGAAGGCTGGCACGGCTTCCGTCGCCTGGCGGCGGTGTGCATGCTGGCCTTCGTCATCGGCTTCGCCGTCGAACAGGCCATGGAGCGAAGCGTGGTGGCCCCGGCCTGCGCCGCGCATGCGTCCGCGCACGGGCTCGTCTATCGCGGCGTGACGGTGCGCGGCCCGCGCGACGACGAGCCGGGCGCGCACTGCCTGTTCGGCCGCGGCGGCGACGACGAGACCAGCGCGGCCCTGCAGAAAGTGCTGCCCTTCTTCACCAGCCTGGCGATCGACTTCCTGCTCGACATCGAGTTCACCGTGCCGCTGTTCGCCGTGCTGCTCGCCGGCCTGACTGCGCTGGCGCTGCGACGGCGGCGCGGCGCGGCGTCCTGACCCTCAACCGGAGCCCTGTCTTCCCATGAATCACGAATCCCTTCACCAAGCTGTCGTGGGGCTGGCCGCGACACTGCTGCTCACGGCCTGCGGCGGCACCATGCCGGTCCAGCCGCAGGCGGCCACCGCGGCGGCACCGGCGGCGCGGCTGCCCTTTCGCGGCGAGCGCGTCGCCGTGACGATCTACGAATTCCGCAGCAGCGTGCCGGAGATCGGCGCGCGCGGCGCCACCGACATGTTCAAGACCGCACTGGCCGGCCAGGGCCGCTTTGCACTGGTGGAGCGTGCGCGGCTGAACGAAGGCGTGGTGCGCGAGAAGCAGATCAACGCCGCCGGCCAGAGCACCGGCAAGAGCGCGCAGAAGCCGCTGCGCGCGGCCGAGTACATCTTCGAGGCCAGCATCACCGAGCTGAGTGCCGGCGACCGGCAGACGCAGGGCGGCGTCAACGTCGGCGGGCTGCAGCTCGGCGGCGGCAGCGGCAGCGACGCGCTCGGCATCGACGTGCGCATCGTCGATGCCGCCAGCGGCGAGGTGCGTGATGCCGTCGCCGTGCGCCGGCCGCTGAAGAGCAGCGCCGCGCAGGTCTCGGGCACCGGCTCGCTGGTGCAGACGCTGCGCTCGATGCGCGGCAAGGACACCAGCCCGCTGGTGCCCGACCTCAGCCTGCAGACCAGCCGCAAGGACAGCGTCGACCAGGCGCTTCGCGGCCTCATCAACGACGCGGTGGCACAGCTCGCCGCTCGATTCTGAACAAGGAGAACGACATGAAGTCATACATCGGGCCATTTGCCTTGGTGCTGGTCGGCCTGGCGGCCGGAGGCGATGCCGCTGCCGACGCCGGCTGCACGGCGGTGGCGAAGGCCGCGCAGGCCGCGCTCGCCCAGCCGCGCATCCACGCCGCCATCGATTCGCCGCTCGACCCCGAGGCGGCGAAGATGGGAATGAAGCCGATGCTGGTGCACAGCATCGTCATCGACCGCGTGCAGTACAGCAATATGATCCGCGCGGGCTTCTCGAAGACGCCGCTGGACTCGCCCGAGATGCGCATGCTGGCCAGCGACCTCGGGCCCTTTCTCGTCGAGCAGGGCTGCAAGGCCGCTGGCAGCGAGCGCGTGGCCGGCCGCGACGCGCAGGTGATCACGGCCAGCGGCGACATGGGCCGCGGCGAGATCCGCTTCAAGCTGTGGATCGACAAGGCCAGCGGCCTGCCGCTGCGTGCCACCAGCGACGAACCCGACGTCGACGTCGAGGTGCTGCTCGACGCCGCATCGCGAAAGGGCAAGCCCGGCAGCGCCGTGAAGACGGCGCCCAACGGCAAGCGCGTGCTCGCCACCCACGCCTACCTGTTCGGCGACGCGGTGAAGCCGCCGGGCGCCAAGGGCGCTGTCGACAGCGCGGCACTCACCACCTTGCAAGCCTTGTTGAAAGGGACCCCATGAAGACGACGAAGCTCCTCCTCGCCCGTCGCGCTGCTGCGCTCGCATTCAGCTGCGCGGCTTCGCTCGCCACCGCCCAGACGGGCGCCACGAGTCGCGCGATCTCCTGGGGCGCCACGGCCAGCGTGCCGGCAGCGTCGCCTTCCGCAATCCGCTCGCAGATGGGCGTGCAGCCCGTGCCGTCGGGTGCCGCGCCGAAGGCCGCCCCGGCCAATGCACGCATCGCGCGGCCCGATGCCGCCGTGCTGGCGAAGGCCCCGCTGAAGGTGATTCGTGTGCCGGGCTCGCGCGCCGCGCCGCCGATGGGCGCGGCGCTGGCCGCGACCAATGCGCAGGTGCTTGCCGAAGCGCACGCGGCACCGGCGAGGTCCGGCGGACTGCCGATGCCCAAGGCGCGGCCGATGGTGGGCGAGCGCATTGCCGTGACCGGCGCAGCCGATGCGGCCGCGATGTGCATCCCCGGCAGCACGAGCGCGCCCAAGGGCGCGATCACGCCGGGCGGTCGCGTCTCGATGCGCGGCTGCGAGCTCGGCAGCCGCCGCGGCGAGATGCGCATGCTGGGCCAGTTCCCGGGCGGCATGGTCAAGCTGGTGGTCGAGGAGTGGACGCCACAGCTGGTCATCGCCTCGGTGCCGGCCGAACTGCGTGGCGTGGTCGACCAGGACGTGCGCATCCAGCTGGTGCCCGCCGCGGGCGCGGCGATGAAGGAGCAGCCCGGCCGCTTCCAGGCGCGGCGCGAGACGGTGGAGTTGCCCGATTCGCTGTTCGCCAACGTGAACTGCGCGCACCCGCAGCCCTCGGAGTGCACGCAGGAGACCCTGCTCGGCGCCCGCTGGGCCTCGGCTTGGCACAGCGGTGGCGATTCGCAGCGCGGCACCGATCAGTGGCGGCTCAGCGTGGGCCCGGCCTGGGAGCTGGAGCGCATCGAGCACCGGCCCGGGCAGGGCCTGTCGGAGCTGCGAGTGCAGCCGCGCAGCGGCAATCAGCAGATCGTGAACGTCGACTGGGTGTCGCGGCCCGGTGACTGGGGCTATCACGCGCAGTACATCATGCGTTTCTTCGTCATCGGGCCGGCTGGCGTGCCCTATACGGCGGGCCTGAACTGAGTGATTCCACGGCCCTGGGGCCGGCAGGGCCGGTGCCAGAATCGGCCGCATGGCTCCTCGCGCTCCTGCCGATCACCACGCTGCCCTGCACGCCGGCTTCCGCTGGCAGGTGCCCGAGTTCTTCAACATCGCCGAGGTCTGCTGCGCGCGCTGGGCGCGCGACACGCCGGCCGCGGTGGCGATCCGCTACGAGCATGAGGACGGCCGGGCCGCACAGTTCACCTACGCCGACCTGCAGGCCAACGCCAATCGCCTGGCCCACGCGCTGAAGCGCCTGGGCGTGCGGCGCGGCGACCGGGTGGCGGTGGTGATGCCGCAGCGCTTCGAGACGGCGGTGGCCAACATGGCCATCTTCCAGCTCGGCGCGGTGGCCATGCCGCTGTCGATGCTGTTCGGCCCCGACGCGCTGGAATACCGGCTGCAGCACAGCGAGGCGGTGCTGGCCATCGTCGACGAGAGCGCCATCGCCAACCTGCGCGCCGCGCGGCCCCAGTGCCCGACGGTGCGCCACGTCATCGCGGTCGGCGATGCAGCCGGCCAAGGCGACATCGACTGGGATGCGGCACTCGCGGCCGAACGCGCCGAGTTCACCACGGTGCGCACGAAGGCCGACGAGGCCGCGGTGCTGATCTACACCAGCGGCACCACCGGCCCGCCGAAAGGCGCACTGATCCCGCACCGCGCGCTGATCGGCAACCTCAGCGGCTTCGTCTGCAGCCAGAACTGGTTCCCCGACCTGTCAGGCCCCCTTCCCGCGGGGAAGGGGGAGCGGGGGAAGGGGGGCGTGAAGGCGGGGCGGCGCCCAGGCGCTGGGGGCCAGGACATGCGCAGCGTGTTCTGGTCCCCAGCGGACTGGGCGTGGACGGGCGGGCTGATGGACGCCTTGCTGCCCACGCTCTACTTCGGCCGCGAGATCGTCGCCTACCAGGGCCGCTTCGGCGCCGAGCGTGCGCTCGAGCTGATGGCGCGCCATGGCGTGACGCACACCTTCCTGTTCCCGACCGCGCTGAAGGCGATGATGAAGGCCGTGCCGCGGCCGCGCGAGCAGCACGCGCTGAAGCTGCGCGCCATCATGAGCGCCGGCGAGGCGGTGGGCGACGCGGTGTTCGCCTGGTGCCGCGACGCGCTCGGCGTGACCGTCAACGAGATGTTCGGCCAGACCGAGATCAACTACATCGTCGGCAACTGCGCGATCCGCTGGCCGGCGCGGCCGGGCAGCATGGGCCGCGCCTACCCCGGCCACCGCATCGCCGTGCTCGACGACGAAGGCCGCGAATGCCCACGCGGCACGCCGGGCGACGTGGCGGTGCACCGGCGCGATGTGCACGGCCACCCCGACCCGGTGTTCTTCCTCGGCTACTGGAAGAACGACGAGGCCACCCGCGCCAAGTTCACCGGCGACCCCGACGACTCGTGGTGCCGCACCGGCGACACCGCGGTGATGGATGCCGACGGCTACCTCTGGTACCAGGGCCGCAGCGACGACGTGTTCAAGGCCGCGGGCTACCGCATCGGGCCGAGCGAGGTGGAGAACTGCCTCGTCAAACACCCGGCGGTGGCCAACGCGGCGGTGATCCCCAAGCCCGACCGCGAGCGCGGCGCGGTGGTCAAGGCCTTCGTCGTGCTGGCGCCCGGTTTCGAAGGCAACGCGGCGCTGGTCGAGGAGCTGCAGCGCCACGTGCGCGGCAAGCTCGCGCCCTACGAGTACCCGAAGGAGATCGAGTTCATTGCCGCGCTGCCGATGACGACCACCGGCAAGGTGCAGCGCAAGGTGCTGCGCCTGCAGGAAGAGGCGCGCGCGAAAGCCTCGCCCTGAGCGATTGCACCTGCGCGACAGCCGCGCCGCCGCAGTCGCGGCACACTGTGGCCATGGACCCCTTGCCGCCCGACGCCGCCGCACTCGCCCCCACCGCGCTGATCGACAGCGACCACCCGGCGGTGGTCGCCTTCGCCCGCCAGCACGCCGTCGGCGCCGATGTGCGCGAACGCGCCGTCGCGCTCACGCTCGCCGTGCGCGACCGCTTCCGCTACGACCCCTACCGCATCGACCTGTCGACGCAGGGCATGCGCGCGAGCTCGGTGATCGCGCAGGGCTACGGCTGGTGCGTGCCGAAGGCGGCGCTGCTCGCCGCCGCAGCGCGCGCCGCCGGCATCCCGGCGCGCGTGGGATATGCCGACGTGCGCAACCACCTGAGCACCGAGCGGCTGCGCCGCACGCTGCAGACCGACGTGTTCGTCTGGCACGGCTACACCGACCTCTGGATCGACGGCGCCTGGCGCAAGGCCACGCCGGCCTTCAACATCGAACTCTGCGAGCGTTTCGGGTTGCTGCCGCTGGATTTCGACGGCCACGCCGACTCGATCTACCACCCCTTCGACAAGGCCGGCAACCGCCACATGGAGTACGTGAACCAGCACGGCGCCTTCGACGACATGCCGCTGGCGCGCATCGTCGAAGCCTTTGCGGCCACCTACCCGGCGCTGCAGGCCGAGACGGCGCAGATGCGTGCGGCCGACTTCGAGGCCGACGTGAAGCGCGAGGTGCAGCGATGAACACGCCGGCCGTGCCCGAGGGCTTCACGCGGCAGACCATCGGCGGCGAGTTCATCGTCGCCAACGGGCCGCTGTACGAGCGTTTCGATGCCGGCGTCTATCGCCTGGGCTTCCGTGTCGAGGCGCGTCACTGCAACACGATGGGCATCTGCCACGGCGGCATGATGGCCACCTTCTGCGACATGCTGCTGCCGATCACGGCGTTCTACGCCACGCCGGCGCTGCACGGCCGCTTCCTGCCCACCGTGAGCCTGCAGATCGACTACCTCGCGCCGGCGCCCAAGGGCGCATGGGTCGAGGGCCAGGCCCAGGTGCTGCGCACCACGCGCTCGCTGGTCTTCGCACAGGGCCTCGTCACGGCCGACGGCCAGACGGTCGCGCGTGTCAGCGGCGTGTTCAAGATCGGCGCGGCGCGCGTGGACGCGGCCGACGCCGCGGGCTGAGCGGCGCGGCGCATCCTGATGCGGCCCTGATGCGCGGGCTGCTACCGTGTGGGCATGCGGATCGGGCTCGATGAGGAATCGCCCTGGCGCCTGCGGGACGCCGGTCCCGCTGTTCTCGTGTGGGCGGCCGCGGCGGTGGCAATGGCGTGGCTCGACGGCCGCATCGACCTGGTCAACCTGGCGATGCTGCTGGTGCTGGCCTCGGCGCTGGCCTCGCTGTGGCTGCCCGGCGCCCTGAGCGCGGCGATCGGCCTGCTGGCCGTGGTGGCCTTCAACTGGTACTTCGTGCCGCCGCGGCGCACCTTCTCGGTCGACCTGCGCCAGGATGCGCTGCTGCTGGCCGCGATGGTGGCCGTCACCACCGTGGTTTCCGCGCTGATGGGCGGGCTGCGCACACAGGCGCGGCGGGCGCAGCGTCATGCCCGCCGCGCCGAGCAATTGCGCGAGTGGGGCGAGACGCTGCGCGACGCTGCCGATCCGCTGGCGCAGGCCGGGCAGCTGCGCGACGCGCTGGCGGGCCTGGCCGGTGTCGAGGTGGCGCTGCTGCTGGTGAAGGACCGGCTGCCCGAGCGTGACGACGAAGGCGCGGCGACGCGCGTCGGCAACGCCGATTCCGACCAGTCGGCCGGCCTGTGGCACTGCCTGCGCCAGGGCGAGCCGATGGGCCCGGGCACGGCCCGCCACGCCGAGCTGCCCGACTGGTACCTGCCGATGCGCGGGCGCGGCGTCAGCCTCGGCGCCGCGGTGCTGCGCGGCCAGGGCACCGATGCCACGCAGGACCCTCTGCTGCGCGCCCATGCGCAGGCCCTGTGCGACCAGATGGGCCAGGCGCTGCAGCGCACGCTGATGCGCCGCGACGAGCAGCGCGCGCGCGACGAGGCGCAGTCGCAGGCAGTTCGCAATGCGCTGCTGGCGGCCATCTCGCACGACTTTCGCACGCCGCTGGCCACCATCATGGGCGCCGCCTCGTCGCTGGCGGAGCAGGGCGCGAGGCTCGATCCGCAGCAACGCCAGCGCCTGGCCACGAGCATCGTCGACGAGGCCGCGCAGCTCAGCCGGCTGACCGACAACACGCTGCAGCTCGCGCGGCTCGATTCGCCCGGCGTGGCGTTGCGCTGCGACTGGGAGTCGGCCGAGGAACTGGTCGGCACGGTGCTGCGCCATGCGCGGCGCCACGACCCGGCGCGCCGCGTGCGCGCCCGCCTCGAGCCCGGCTTGCCGCTGCTGTGGTGCGACGCGCTGCTGCTCTCGCAATTGCTCGACAACCTGGTCGACAACGCGCTCAAGTACAGCCCGGCCGAGGCCCCGGTGGAGGTGCTGGTGCGCCGGCAGGGCGAGCAGGCGGTGCTGGCGGTGCGCGACCGCGGGCCGGGCATCGCGCCGGCCTGGCGCGAGCGCGTCTTCGAGGTGTTCCGCCGCGGCGAGCTGGGGCCGCACGAGAGTTCGGACGCGGCACCGGCGGCGCGCGCCCGTGCCGGTGCCGGGGTCGGCCTGGCCGTCTGCCGCGCCATCGCGCGCGCGCATGGCGGCGAACTGCGGCTGCGCCCGCGCGGCCACGGCGGCTGCAGTTTCGAGTGCGTGCTGCCGCTGCGCGAGCAGCCGCCGCAGCCGCCAGCCGAGGACGCCTCGGCATGACGATGCGCGTGCTGCTCGTCGAGGACGACGCCGAGCTGCGCCGCACGCTGCGCGACGCGCTCGCGCTGGAGGGCTACGAGATGCTCACCGCCGCGAGCCTGTCTGAAGGGCTGGCGCTGGCGGCGAATGCCGCGCTCGATCTCGTCGTGCTCGACCTCGGCCTGCCCGATGGCGACGGCGAGTCGCTGCTGGCCGCGCTGCGCCGGCGCGAGTCGCTGCCGGTGCTGGTGATCTCGGCGCGCCAGGCCGAGGGGCAGAAGATCCGGCTGCTCGACGCCGGCGCCGACGACTACCTCGTCAAGCCCTTCGGCGTGGGCGAACTGCTCGCGCGCATGCGCGTCGCGCTGCGCCACCGCGGCACGCGCGTCAGCGCCGCGCTGACCGTCTACCGCCGCGGCGCGGTGCAGATCGACCTGGCCACGCAGCGCGTGCGCCGCGACGGCGAGCCGGTGCACCTCACGCCCACCGAGTTCAAGCTGTTGGCGCGGCTGGTGCGCAACGCCGGCCAGGTGGTCACGCACCGGCAGCTGCTGGCCGACGTGTGGGGCGCCGAGTTCGTCGAGCACACGCAGTACCTGCGCCTGTACATGGGCCAGCTGCGCGCCAAGCTCGAGGCCGACCCGGCCGAGCCGCGGCTGCTGCTCACCGACCCCGGCGTGGGCTACCGGCTGGCCGAGCCCGACGAAGACCCGGCCGCGCCCCTTATGCCTTCCTGACGAGAGGGCGCGCACGCTGCGGGTTCCACCACGAACCTTCGCAGCCATGTCGTCCACGATCGTTTCACCCGACGCCGCCACTGCCGCACCGGCCCACCCGGGCCGCCAGGGGCTGGCGGCTTTGACGCTCGGTGCGATCGGCGTCGTCTACGGCGACATCGGCACCAGCCCGCTGTACACGGTGCGCGAGATCTTCGCGCCGGCCACCGGCTTGCCGCTGGACGCGGCGCACCTGGTCGGCGCGGTGTCGTGCATCTTCTGGGCGCTGATGCTGGTCGTCACGCTCAAGTACGTGACGCTGATCCTGCGTGCCGACAACCGCGGCGAAGGCGGCGGCCTGGCACTGACCGCGCTGGCGGCCCATTCGGCCGCGGGCCGGCCGCGGCTGCGCCGTGTGCTGCTGCTGCTCGGCGTGTTCGGCGCGACGCTGTTCTACGGCGACAGCGTGATCACGCCGGCGATCTCGGTGCTCGGCGCGATGGAGGGCCTGGAGGTCGTGACGCCGGCGCTGAAGGCCTGGGTGCTGCCGCTGTCGCTGATCGTGCTGGTCGGCCTGTTCGCGTTGCAGCGCTTCGGCACCGCGGTGGTCGGGCGCATGTTCGGCCCGGTGATCCTGCTGTGGTTCGCGGCGCTGGCCGTCACCGGTGTGGCGCAGATTTTTCAGCAGCCGGCCATCCTGGCAGCGCTCGACCCACGCGAGGCGGCGCAGTTCCTCTCCGGTCGCGGCTGGAAGGTGTTCGCCGCCATCGGCGCGATCGTGCTGGCGCTGACCGGCGCGGAGGCGCTTTATGCAGACCTCGGCCACTTCGGCCGCCGCCCCATCCAGATCGCCTGGACCGGGCTGGTGCTGCCCGCGCTGGCATTGAACTACATGGGCCAGGGCGCCTTGCTGATGCGCGAGCCGGGCGCCATCGAGAACCCGTTCTACCGGCTCTTTCCCGAACCGCTGCTGGTGCCGGCCGTCGTGCTGGCCACGCTGGCCGCCATCATCGCGTCGCAGGCGGTGATCTCCGGCGCCTACTCGATGACCCGCCAGGCCATCCAGCTCGGCTTCCTGCCGCGCATGACGGTGCGCCACACCTCGGCGCGCGAGATCGGGCAGATCTACATGCCGCTGGTGAACTGGGTGCTGCTGGCCGGCGTGGTGGCGGCGGTGCTGTTCTTCGGCAGCTCCTCGGCGTTGGCCGGGGCCTACGGCATCGCCGTCACGGTGACGATGCTGATCACCACGCTGCTCACCTATGTCGTCGTGCGCGAAGGCTGGCGGCTTCCGGCTCCGCTGGCGATCGGCGCGACGCTGTTCTTCCTCGCCATCGATGCGCTGCTGGTGGCCAGCTGCGCGGTGAAGTTCTTCGATGGCGGCTGGTTCCCGCTGGCGCTCGGGGCGTTGCTGTTCGTGGTCATGAGCACCTGGCAGCGCGGCCGTGCGCTGGCGCTCGAAAGCATCCGCCGCGAGGGGCTCGAGCTGGAGCCCTTCATCGACTCGCTGGCCGCGGACCCGGTGCCAGC
>Ga0209097_10001726_pt1 | contig 18444 bp, 13 predicted proteins | sample AD_UKC052_MetaG_FD_184419 | JGI IMG/M metagenome (GOLD analysis project Ga0209097, IMG submission 184419) | Active sludge microbial communities of municipal wastewater-treating anaerobic digesters from USA - AD_UKC052_MetaG (SPAdes) (version 2) | ecosystem: Engineered > Bioreactor > Anaerobic >... | reverse complement strand
CGCTGTGCTTGCGACACACCTCCGAGAGCGTGACTCCCGGCTGCTGCACCTCGGTCAAAATCATCCGCTTCTCGTCGGTCGTAAATCGTCGATAGCTGCGCTTGTTCATCTGGTCTGCCCTCTCGCTAACGCATCGTAGACACGCTTAGGGAATCCGCGCTACGAGGCTTTGTGGATGAGCTCGACCTCTAATCTTGGGAGGGGGACGTAGTCTGGATTGGGGTGAAGCTACACAATCCCTCCACGAACCAGCAATTCTCCTATTGTGGAACCAAGCGCGCCCGCTCCTATCATCAGTGCAGACAGGTTGCAGATTTCTGCGGAAAACTGCCCTCGAACCTGTCGCATCAAATCCCGTTGATTATAAACACCGGCCCATTGTAGAGCGCGCGCATCCAGCGGTGTCGGAGTTACAGATGGGTAGGAGAACCCAGCAAGGCTGCAGGCCTCCCATTGAAGCCGGAGATGCGGATCACCAATCCGGTTTGGTACTGGGTATCCGAGAAGCAAGAAATGGATGCGATCGGGGCTTAGCTTCGCGCGCTGCACTACTTCCGCGATCTGTGAGTCTAGAGACGCTGACTCCTGAGATCGATACCATGTACGAAGCTCTCCCCACGTTTGTGGGAGTCTCCACTGAGGCAGCACCAGCGGTTGGGTTAGCCTGATCCAGACTCCAACCAGGGCCATGCTGCTCTGGTTTAGGAGCGTTCCCCACTCGGTCTGGCCAACGGAGAGGCCCATGCCCAATTCTCTAGCTGCACGAAATGCTGGCTCCTTCATGCCGACAAAACGATCGGCAAACAAGACTCCAACCTGGGGATTTGGCAGCAGCAGTTCGACCAATCCCATCTGCTCCGTCGTCCCGACGTTGAGTAATGCCGCTTTTCCCCCCAGGACAACGTGTGCCTGCTGGATTTCTTGCGCGCGCGCCGGAGCCTCCCACGCATCACCTGTTTGAAATAGCGTCCCGGTTCGAGCCCGTTCGAGCCATTCTTTGGTTCGCTCTACGTGCCATAGGAGGCGTTCTTCGATTGTATGGGATTCGCTGAGACCTCGTCGGATCTGCCAGTCCTGAGTCATCGTTCCGAGACAAAGATTCCCTGTCCGATGCGGTAAGTCCCTCGGGCCTTCTTCGTTAAGGGATTGATGTGGGAAGGTATCCGTGAGCCCATTGTCTTTCGCTGGATATACCTTAACCTCCCCCCAGGGATATCCGCCGGACACAGTGACCACCCAATCCGTCTCGCCCGGAATCGGACTCGCCGCAGAAACAGAAACGCAGAGCCGGAACCGCAGCGCCCACCGATGCGCTGAAGGCAGCCACAACCAGTCCGCAAGCAGCTGATAGCCTGGAACAGATTCAAGCTCTCGCCGCGCTTGTCGTAAGCTGTCTGGGATCGCGGTGGTGTTCATCAACCGAACCGGCCTGCGCCGATCACAGAGGCGCTGGTACGAGGAGAGAAGCCTCCTCGGCTGCCGCCGGATGAACCGCTGGACGGAAATTTATCGCCCAAGAGTTCTCGCCAGAGTCCTGCGCTCTCTGCCGCGTCCTGACTATTGAGAGCGCGACGTGCGCGCCAGGCTGCGCCTTGGATTCGTTCCATGAACGCTTTGAAATCCTCTGCCCGTACCCGTGCAAAGACGTTCTGGCTCGGGATTCCGTGATTCGGAAGGAAGGGCACCTGCCCACTTTGGGCATACCCGCCGTACTGCGTAACCATCGCCTCCAGGCTTTTGACGATACCGGTGGCGACGTCCTTGATCCCGTCAGGGCAGCAGGCACCTACGAGATGTTCCAGCGGGTAGCTCCGAGGATGTTTGGGCATCCCTTCGGTGATGCGCTTGAACCACTTGATCGCCTTAACGACGTTTACGAAGTGGCCGTTTGTCTCGCGATTCTTGGCGCGTGTCCATGCGAGCTGTGCCAGCGGATGCGTCAGCTGCCACTGTTCTACTTGCCGGTCCGGAATGAGCAGGGGCTCCAGCTTCCACAGTGCGTTATCCGAGGTAGATGTATCCTCGTCCTCCTCTGCGGTACTATCTTCACTGGCCACGCCCGCAAGAACGCCAACGTCCGCATGGGCCGGGGCAGATGTGACAACTAAGTCAAGGTCAACGCCATTGACCGTGATCCACAACGAGCGCTCGTTCGTGCCCCAAGCATTTGGGTAATGGTCTCGCAGAAAGGGCTTGAAGCAGTTCAGGGCCTGAGTAGCTGAGTACTCATTCGGCGACAGGCGGGTCACCACCACCACGTCAACGTCAGGGCGGTGTCCCTGGTGCGCGTGAAGGGCGGTCGCTCGACGATAGCTACCTTGCAGGAAAGTCGTGACGATCACCGGGGAGAGCCGCTCATCCTGAAGCAGGCGTTGCCGCAGAGCTGTGTGTGCCGCCATGAATGCTTGGCGATCGCTATCGGTGGGGCGGATGTTTTGGAGAAAATCGATGAAGTACGAGGGAAGTTCCATGGGGGTAAGTCCTTTCTTGGGTCCGCGGAGCCGGGTACGCAAGACTTGTCTTAGTTGGTCGGCACGTTGCCTTGTTAGAAAGGACGTCAACTCACATGATGGCGATCGCGAACCGGCGTTTTTTTGCGTTCGTGACGCCTTTTTATCGGATTGGCCGGTCGGGGCGAGAACAGGCGTAAGTTTGGATACGAATAATCTGTTCGTGATCAGGATCGGCCAAGGCCAGCGGAGCGACGAAGCGACAAAGTTCGGCCATCAATGCCGCTGCTGTAGATGCTGAAGCACTCCGGCAGTGATCGGATAAGTCAATCAATATTTGTGCTACGGCCAGAAATCGTCCGCGGTGATGCTTGTCAATCGGCTGATCCAGAAGGAGCTTGCGGCCTTCCCCTGCTGCCTCGGTAAGGGTCGTTCCAGCGGACTCCTCGTGACCATTCGCAACCAAGAGTTGAGCATGCAGCCTTTGCCCACGAAGCAGCGACGTCCGCCATCCCATATGAGTCGGTGATTCGCGCAGCAGCCGCTGATGTGTGTCACTGGCTGCATTGAGCCACGTCTGCGCCTCGGCAAACCGGCCCCGCCTGATAGCATACTCGACGAGGTGTAACTTGACGTCGGCAGCAAGTCCCTGGTGATAGGGCATCGTGCCTGCCTGCCCATAGAGTCCAATAGCTTCTGTTAGCAGCTGTTCGCTGGCCGTCAGAACAGCTGGTGGCGCGCTGGCGTCGAGTCGAGCCAGGCCAAGTTCCTGGCTGCTGGTCGCCAGCGATAGCTGTAGGTCACTCTGGCGGAGACCGCTTTGTCCTCCCTCCGCGGCACGAAGCGGTCGCAATATGTCAAGCGAGCGCTCGAAAGCGCGCACCGCGCTATCACGCTGACCACGAGCTTGTAACACCTTGCCTTGCTTCGACCAGTTCAGGGCATCGAGCAGCACCAGTTCATCATGTTCCTGCGACCCGTGCAGCCCCGCGTCGATGTCCTGGCGAGCTAATTTCAGCCACTGCTCAGAGGTCTTCAAATTGATGTGCGCAAACGCGAGGTCGGCAAGACGCTGACGAACTCGAATGCGTGCGATTCGCACGCCGGGTCGTTCAAGATCCTCTGCCTTGACATCTTGAAGTCGAGCTTCTGCTGACTCCAACAGGCCGCGCCGAACTTCGAGCAAGCGTCCCGATGGATCCGGCAGCACTGCTAGCTCCCAATCGGTGTCTGCAGAGATCTGCTCTACCGAACCCAGCACCTGCCGTAAGTGTTCACTTGCACGATCACGAGCATCGGCGGCCTGACGACCGCTTATTACTGCACGTGTTCTCTCCCACCATGCGAGACCGGCACTCACGGTTACGGCGAGAAATGCCGCAGCCATGATAACTCGTATGTAGAACGTCCGTCTGCGGCGATGCCGCTCCACGGCCAAAGCGGCATTGACGAACTCTTGAGCGAGTGACGTTCCAGCTCGACTCAGCAGGGTTCTTTGATTGGTGTAGTGGGTGAGTAGAGTGCCCTGTGGCAGATCTCCAGTGGGTCTACCTGCTCGCTCCCAATTAGCCGCCAACTCTTCGACGTGTACCAGATACTCAACGCTAGGCCGATCTACAGCGATCCAACCAGCAACGAGAGGTACTTCCATGAGAACAGCGTCATGAACGAGCGTCAGTTCCGACAGGTCTCCATCGGAGGCAGAAACAAGCAGCGGTGGTCCTCCAAGGGCGACCGAGCCCTCGCCACAGAGTTGCCGCAAAGTTTCTTCCCCAGATGTGGATGAGCCAGCGGCACGCAGGAGGTCGAGTCTGGAGCGTGTTCTGCGTGTATCTGGCAGACCGCGCCCGGGCCATACCAGTGCCAACACAATCCGTCGGGCGCAGTCCTGCTGTGCGGGCGTAAGCCGTCCGAGATCTGCTTCGATGTTCTCAGAGAGGAAGCGCACCAGGCCATCACTGCCAGCTAGCTGTTCGTAGTCGGTCAGGGACAGAGGACCGGAGCCCCGTCGGTTCCAGAGTAGCTGAAAAAATAGGTGGATAAGCCCAAGGGGCACTCTCGTCGCCAAGGCGTCCTTGACGATGCGAGCTCGCAGGCCCTCTGCCAACTGAACATGCCCGCGACGACAAATTGCCGAAATAACCTCGCCCATCATTACCGGAGTTAACGGTGACAAAGTACAGGTGTCTCGGTCGACCTGACGTAGCGCTGGGAGCCCGGTCAGCCGAGCCAGCGCATTACGCCGAACCACGGTCAGGACTACAACCGGCGATGGCAGAGCCAGGATTGTCGCTAGCGCGTTGGCCCAGTGACTAGTTTCTGCCTCCGAGCCAGACAGCAATCGCTCGACTTGGTCAACAACCAGTAGCGTCGGTTGGGCTTGGCCGTTGTTGTGTTCGTGCAGCCATTCTGAAAGTGAGTGAGGCACCGCGTCTAGCATGTCGATGCGCCAAGAAGGACCACTAGGTGTTCTGCTGAGCAGCGGTGTCAGCGCCGCCTGAACGAAAGAGGTTTTTCCAACCCCAGCGGTACCCTCAACAACAATCCACCTTCCCCCTCGTGGAGGCACATGGTCCGCAACCTCTGCGGTCGGTGAGGTTGCGGCACGTTGAATCCACCCCAATACTAGTGAGGCATCCTGGCTACGCCCGATGAGAAGATCTGCGTTCGTGGGTTGGAGAGCTCTCAGTCCTGGTAACGGGCATAGGTCGGCTGGGGGCGGAGTTCGCAGCGTTGCCGCGACCGTCGCCATTGGTGGACGCTGCTCGGGGTCTTTTTCAAGCATGGCAGCCACCAACTCGGACAGCCAGCGGGGAACCGATGCTCCTCGTTGCTCTGCAAAGACAGCAAGAGACGGCGGATTGTGCTCAACATGCTGAATGAGAAGTTCGACCGGCGATTGCCCCATGAAGGGAGGATCACCTGCCAGCAGTTCGAACAGGATGACCCCAAGCGCGTAGACATCTGCGCGATCGGTCGCTCGCTGGCCTCTGCACTGTTCCGGAGCCATGTAGCCGACTGTCCCAAGGAGAGTGCCGTCTTCCGTTGAGAGAGTCGTCAGACTAGGGGCGGTTCCTGGCTCGTGAGTGGCAATCGCCACTGATGGGGGGACCTTCGCAATACCAAAATCAACCAGGGTAACAGTCTGCAGGGGCTGACATGGGGAGATTATCGCTGGGTCTGGTCGAACGCGAACGATGATGTTGGCAGGCTTGACGTCTCGATGGACTACGCCCTGGTTATGGACGAAGCAGAGGGCCTCAGCAATCTGGAGACCGATATCGATGGCTGTGCTGGTTGGCACCGGCGACTGTAATGATTGTCCAGGCACATTCGGGCGCTCGCATTGCCACTCATGCAACGAGACGCCGTCGACATACTCCATCACGAGATACGCGCGAGTCCGCGCTTTGTTACGTCGACAATCGATGACTTTTACAATGCCGGGGTGTCCAGCCCGAGAGAGCCGCGCGAGTGTGCGGCCTTCTCGAACAAAGCGCGCCAGCCTCATCGCCTTCTCAGACCGCCCAGACTCCACCAACCCTTGCCCTCTATCTGAACGCATCACCTTGATGGCAACACGCTTCCCGAGGTCCTTATGCTCCGCGAGAAAAACGCTGCCACTGGCCCCTTTTCCCAGCGGCTTGAGCAGAAAGTAAGGGCCAATCCTTCTCAAATTAATTTCTGAGCAGGAGGAGTCAGCCTTCATGCGCTCGACTACCGGTCGTGATGCTCGTGGTTACCCTCAAGTGTTCGCTCACCATTAGCGGCCGTCTACGTTCCATAAGCTGCCAGAACTTCTTCTGATAGCCATCGAAGCCCATCGTCGTTGGCACCAAGATCCATCTTGGCTTCTTCGATCCAGCGAAGGGCATCCTCTTTTTGGATGGAGCGAGGGTGCTGGCGAATGGCCTCCTGCATGGTCGCCATCGTCAGCAGTGGTGGCTGTCCATCGCCTTGCTGGCCAGCGGCAAAAAGCGCGCGACGGAAAGTTAGCTCCACCACTGCTTTGATATCCGCGGGGGTAAACAATGGGGTTTTTGATGCAAGTGCATGGGGGTCGATAGTATCGCCACCAACGATACCTCCAGCGCCGTACTTCCGAAAGTAGTAGGAATAGATCGCGGCGCGATCCCGTTGGGTGGGTGGCAACACCGGAACTCGAAGATCGAACCGACCACACCTTCGGATTGCAGTGTCAATTCCACGCACGTAGTTCGTCGTGCCAACCACCATGACCGCCTTACCGGCGATGCGGTCAAGCTGCGCAAGAAGCTCGTTCACTTGGCGGCGTTCATCAGAGTGCATGTTGTGTTCGTTGCGCTGTGGTGCCACACCGTCGATTTCATCCAGAATCAGCAAACAAGGTGCCTGCTTCAGTGCCCAGTCGAAAACATTGCGAATCTTCTCGACTCCCATGCCAATCCAAGAGGCAGTCAAGTCGCTTGGCAGCAGGCGACGGCAAGTCAAGCTCGCCATCCCGGCGAGCACCTTACCGATCAAGCTCTTCCCGCAGCCAGGCAGCCCGTAAAGTAGCAGTCCGCTTGCACCGCTAATGCCATAGCTCGAATAGCGGTCGGGATTGAGCATCGGGTCGAGCACATCGCACTCGATGCGCTTCTTTAGGTCGCTGTAACCTGCGATGTCGCTCAGCGTGAGCGGCTTTTCCTCCTTCTGTTGAGGACTGCGCCAGGACACCCCCCGAAACTCGATGACCTGCTGAGGCGGATCCGTGTTCGCAAGCAAAACAGGAACACCTCGCTGCGCATCGACATATCCAAAAGAAATTTTCGCACCACCCTTCAGGACGGCGAGTTCCAGATTCCTAGCCAGGGCCGACATCTGGTAGTTCCCAAGAAGCGCTACATCACTTGGAACCAAAATCCAGATCATCGGAAACTGATTCAGCGTGCCAATCTTTTTACGGAGCTTGACCTCCAGCGATACGAACGGGTTTGACCCTTTGAGACAAACATCGCGCAGAGTCTCTATCTCGACGCACAGCTTACCTACGATATGTAGATCTGGCCTGGCCCTCTTTGGTTCCTCTGGATAATCGTCTTCCTCGCCCAGCTCGCGGACCGACTCAAGTGCCTGCTCAACGGCAACTTTGTCTTGGGGGTACTGACGTTGAAGGTAATCAAGCATGATCCCCTTGAGGATCATGTGCTCCGTGCTCTCAAAACCGGCTCGAAACTGACTGGGCAGGGGCCGCAATGCGGCATGTTCGAGGATTGCATCATGAGCGTGCGTGGCCTCGGCCAGCAGTGTCGCAAGCTGCGGCGGAAGAACGCGACCCGCGATATCAATGGGATGTGAAGGTGCACCAGCTAGAGCTGCTAGCCATCGCAGGAGCGGCTGGAGACGTGGATCTCCGCTGGCAAGTGAAGCGCCGCCTTGCGATGTATCACCTGACCACCGACGAGCATCTAGCCGATATGAGTGCGGAATAAATGCCTCGCGTACAAATGCCGCGAGGTCTTCTTCTTCAGCCTGCTCTGGCTCATCGCGAAGTAGGTAGACCGCGCCAGCCATCGGAAAGCTGGCACTCGATGCCTCGTCACCCGCCGTCTGCCCTACCAAACCCTTGAGCATTGTTGTCGTCAAAATCTGCGGCGCGCGCGGTAGCCCGTCATAGCCTGTAGCTCGTCGGCTGGTTAAGTACCGTCGCCGCATGAGGGCTGTGACATACCCTGCAGCAAACGCAAACAGATCATCACTGGCCTGTGTTAGCAACAAAACGGGATGACCTACCCAGATGGCCGCAGTCAGGTCGTAATGCAGGCTCCGTGCTGCTCTTTCGTCAACAGCGCTATTGATCCAGAAAAGGCTGACCAGTGGATCCGGAGGAAGCTGCTGCGGCTCCCGACTGGCGCTAGCTTGCTCTGCCAGCGATCTCGTTTCCATAGGGGGCGGGACATGGGTCGCAACCTGCCTGCGCGTCAGCGATACAAAACTGTCGGCAGATATTTCAGCCGGAAACCGGCAATCGATACCCCAAGACTCAAGCTCCCGCTCCACTCGGTCAAGCGAGTCACGACGGACGCGCTGAACCGCGGTGAAGTTGAACCGCGCCAGCAGGTTCTTAATCTTGACGCGAGTGCTGCCCCTACCCGTGCTGTCGATGAGGGCCAGAAGTTCGTCACGAATCGGATGGGACTCGGGTGCTGGCAATGCCATAGCGCTGTTCCTCCGGAGAGGACCGTATGGTAGCCGTAAGTTGATCGCAAGGCCGTCTGCGTCACCGGGACTTATGCCGTCGACAGAAGCGTAACCTCCTGAAAATAGGAAGATTACGACGGTCTACTATCCAGACTTCGAGTTGGAGTTTCTCCTGCTGGGTTCCGCAGAGCTTGGAGGGCAGGTAAACGACGCGCACGAGCGGCACCTGCTTCTCCTAGAGCTTGCAACGCTGGCCGACCCTCAAACGGAGGAGCAACGCAAAAAGGCGCTCGAGCTAGCACTGCAAGCCGCGCGCGATGATCCCGGTCTGGTTCACGAACAAGATCTGCGCCGCGCCTATGCAAATCGCTATCGTGGTGCGCTGCGCATTGCCGTCCTTCACCATCCAGTGTCTGCACTCCCTACCGTGACGGAGATCGCGAGGTATGCAGGACTCCTAAACGCCGGAGCCGTCAAAGATCTGCTGCTGGAACACGAGTTCAACTTGGTCCTGCACGGCCACACCCACTCAGCGTGGTTTGGCGTCGAGCACTGGCCAGGTCTTCACGAAGACCGCAAGCTTCACATTGCTGCTGCCCCATCGCTAAGCAGCCGCGAAGTAACGGAAAACCACGGCTATAACGCCATCGAACTCCACCGCGACCTCGATGAAAATGCCCACCGCATCTACGAATTGACTGTCCGCCGAGTCCTCCGCCAAGGCGCCCACAACTGGCAAGAGTCCCAGGCCATGCCAGCCATCAAGGTACGCGGCGCGGAATGACCGGTGGCTCTATTACAGAGCAAACGCATCGTCTCGACGACGCCCCCCACTTGTCTGTTGGAAAAGCAGAGCTTGTCGTAGGAGACCCCACGGTTACGCTTGGGCTGGATGAGGAAGGGCCATATCTGAATCGCTCGCGGGGCGTAGGCGATCTACTGCTCAACGTCAAGTGCCGTCGAGACGACTGCCGAACTCTACGCTCCGGAAATGGTCTCGATGGCTTCGTTCGGTTCTCGACAAAGAATCACTCTCAACTCGGCGGTGCCACGAAGTACACAGGTACAAGCGGCAAGAGGCTCTTATCCTCATCGCTGAGCTTGGGATAGAACTCTTTCCAGAGGGCGATGAAGCGGTCCATGTCGATGAGTTCGACGTGAACGCGCGCGTGCCGTGCCGCCTGTTTAGCGTCTGGGGTAAAGCCCCCAGAGGACACGAAGATGCCGACATCGCCATCCTTCTGTAGCGTACCGATGAGCTCCCGGATTTCCTGCACTGTCGACGAGCTGCCGCGGTGCTTGACCTGAATGCGCATGCGCGGAGACAAGGTGCCCAGCGGATCACGGTAGACGACGATGTCGATGCCGCCGTCCTTGCCCGGTGGAGCCACAACGGGTGTGAAATAGCCCATGCCTCGTAGCAACGCCGCAACGATGTCCTGGAACTCGTAAGGATTCTTGCGATCGAGGAAAAACTTGATTCCCTCGACCGCCATGCCCAGCGCCTCATCGGCGGACAGCTGCTGCTCGCCGAAGTCCGGCTCCGGCTCCAGTTCCAGCGCCTCGTTGGCCTGGTCTTCTGGCGTCAGCTGCTGCACTCCATCCTTCCAGGCCCGGTAGCGCTCCCGGGCGCTGCGGAGCAGACCATCCTCGCCGAGCTTGAGCGCGTCTGTGCCCTCCGGAGTCACGTACCAGACGCCCTTGGTCTTCACCAGATACCCAGCCTTGATGCAGTCAATGCTGAAGAAGTGCAGCATCGACTGCCATCGCAAGTAACCGGTCTTCTCGTACCGCTGTGACGCCCACTCGTCGAGCTTCACCCGACGCCCCACTTCCTCTACGACCTCCCGCGATGACAACGAGCCTCCCCGTTCTTGGAGAGCACTGAGGGCAGCAAATATCAGCTTGGTGGCGAGCGAGATGGAGCGAGACATCTTCTTGGCGGGCTGAACCACCGGCTGGTGTTTGGGCATTTGTACATTTTACGCTTTTTGCAAGCGACGCAAAAAGGCTAATGCGGACCTCGCGTTTCAAACGCTCTGCTTGAGCTGGGACAGCAACGTATCCCTCTGTCTCATCGTCAAGATTGGTGCTGATTTCCTTCGAGACGCTAGTGGTCTCGGGGACTGGCCATGCGCCTGCAGCCTCTGGCTCTCGCCGATCACGATGCCCTGGAGCTGTCGATCATGACCCTACCTGTGTTGCTGCAGCGCTGCAGTAGGATCGCTTTCGAAGAAGTGGAGCGGCGGCGACACGTTTCCGGGCTGTTTGGAGACTCGCCGACCGCGAGCACTAGCTGTGCGACCAGAGGCGTACATGCCGATTAGTGCCACGCGATGAGGGAATCTCTCCGCTGCCACATCGCATCGCCCACACACAGCGTCGGGAACGAGCTTTTCAGACAGGCGTGCAGACCTCCCCTCGCGTCTCCGCGTGCGGTGGGGCATAGTGCGCGCATGCGGATCGACAGGACCGATCTGGAAGCGGCCTTCTCATTTTCAAGCACCATGCATCGGCACTTGCAGGCAACAGCGAAAACGCAGGACACGACGGCGCCCGCAGGCGGCGAGACGGGCTGCGCCTAATGTCTAAGCCCCCCGCGTCCTCAATCAGCAGCCCCACAGATCTGGAACTGCTTCGTGAAGGCTGGGACTTCGAAGCCAAGAAGGCGGCGGGGAGAGACGGCCTGGGCAAGCTGCCCGACGACTTTTGGCCAACCTATGCGGCGATGGCGAATACCAGCGGCGGTCGAGTAGTCCTGGGACTGCGCGAGCGCGAGGACGGTACCTTCGAACTCCATGGCCTGGGCGATCCGCATCGGGTTGAACGGGAGCTGTGGAATCTGCTCCAGGACCGTGACAAAGTTAGCGTGAGCCTGCTTTCGCCCGAAAGCGTCTATCAGCAAGAAATCGACGGGAAGGTGATCATTGTGGTGGATGTCCCGCGGGCTCCGAGGGACAAGCGACCGGTTTTCTTGGGGAGAGACCCATTTCGCGGGACCTACATCCGTGTTCACGATGGGGATCGCCTAGCTGACGCTCAGCGCGTTCGTCGCATGGTGGCTGATGCTGACCCAGCAGAGCCCGACAGCCGTGTTGTCGAAGGCTTTGGGCTCGATGATCTGTATCCCGAGACCATCTCTCGCTATCGCAACTTACTCAGTGCGCGGCGACCCGGGCATCCCTTCTTGCTGGAAACAGGCATCCCGTTCCTGCGCCAAGTACGGGCCTGGAGCCGGGATCGGGAAAGCGGAGCGGAGGGGCCGACACTCGCCGGGCTGCTGGTCTTCGGGCGCGAGCAGTCCATCATGGACAGGCTGCCCCGCTTCCATCTCGACTATCGAGAGCTGCCAGACGCAGGCACGCCCGGACGCTGGCGGGATCGCGTCTTCCTGGACGGAACCTGGAATGCGAACGTCCTGGAGTTCTTCATCCGGGTCCAAGCCAAGCTGCACGACCGGCTGCCGCTGCCCTTCCACCTTGCTCCGGACTTGTTCCGTCGAGATGAAACCTCTGTGCATGAGGCGCTGCGCGAAGCGCTGGTCAACACCCTCATCCATGCCGACTACACGACAGGGAACGGCATTCGCATATTTCGGGCCCCAGGGAGCTTCACTTTCACAAATCCAGGGTCGCTACTCCTGCCGGTGGCTCAGATTCGTCAGGGCGGCACCAGCGCCTGTCGCAACCGCACTGTCCAGCACATCCTCACGCTGATCGGTGCTGGGGAGCGTGCCGGATCTGGCGTCCCAGTAATCCTGGCAGCGTGGCGCGAGCAGCACTGGCGGGCACCGATCCTGCGCGAAGACAACGAGAGCGAGGAGACCACGCTGAGCCTGGCGATGGCCAGCCTGCTGCCGATAGAAGTGCTCGCCGCTCTTCAAAGCCGCTTTGGACGTCAATTCGAGCAAATGGATGAGGCTGGACGCACGGTTCTGGCTTTAGCCAGCGTCGAGAACGTCGTCGATCATGCGCGGCTAAGTGAGGCTATCGACCTCAGCTCACGCGAGCTAACGCTGCTGCTGCAGGGCTTGCTCCGTCGAAAGTACCTGGAGCGTGTCGGAAAAGGCCGCGGCTGCGCGTATCGCATTGCCGAACCAGGAGAACCGACAAGTCCAGCGATGACAGCGGCCAGCTCCGAGCATTACGCCGATAGCTCCGAGCATTACGCCGATAGCTCCGAGCATTACGCCGATAGCTCCGAGCAGACCGACGTTACTGATCTCAAAAATTTACCCTCGGTTCAAGTCGTTCGCAGTTCCGGGCGTGCCCCTTCGGACCAGATCTGCACCGCTATTCTGGATGCTTGCTGCGGGCGCTACCTCGCACTTCCTGTGCTTGCCGAGTTGCTCAACCGCAAATCCGACACCCTCCGGACGCACTACCTGCGCTCGCTCCTTGACTCCGGCCGCTTGGAGATGCGTTACCCCAGCGCTCCTAACCATCCCAGCCAAGCCTACCGAACGAGCGCAGCCAACGCTGCTCGCGATCTACCCGCCTCTTAAGCGCTCAGACGCAGCATTGTAGTGAAGAACCTGACGGCTGCCTGCACGGACGATATGTCGTCGCGGACGCCGCTTGGGAGAGCGGGGCTCGTCATCAGGAACCCACGCCTCGCCGCGTTGCACCGCGAACAAGCACGCCCTGGCGCCTTGGTTGTCGGGCGGATTTAGCGACAGCATCCGCTCGAATACCTTTTGTGCATCCGTGAGGTGCCCCAGTCGCCACAGGCAGAGTCCGTAGCCGTGTAGACAGCGCAGGAAGGGACGATTGTAGATGGACCCCCACAAGAGCAGTCCATCGAATCCCAGAGGCAGCGACAGCTCGCCTATGCGCATCCCAACCTCGTAGTGCAAAAGAGCGGTCGCCGGAGCGAGGTCGAACGCCAGGTTGCCCAGATGTCCGTGAGCATCAATGCACCGAAGATCCTCGCACAGCACATCCATTAGGATGACCCGCGCTTTTTCCGCTTCGCCCGCCTGGGCCAGCTCCGCGGCGTCGCCAATCACGTTGCAATCGGCATCGCTGCCAGCCGCCTGCGCCCCCCAGGCAATGCCGTGCATCTCGAAGCACGCCCGCGGCTTTTCAGTGAGCCGCTTCCAGATCGGGGCGAATGGATCGTCGTCCTGTGGCGCGTCGTGCGCATCTGCCAGCTCGAATATTCCTTGAGCCTCCAGCGGCAGCGGCTCCAGACCGAGCCGGGTCACGTCGAGGAGCGTTTCCTGGACGCGACCGCTAGCATACGCGTCTCCTGAGTACGTCCAGCACTTCTCCAGAAGCAGCTTGGCAATGTGCCCTGGCACAAGCTTCCAGACATCGGCAGTACGAAACGTAACTGAGCTAGATGTCTCGTTGCCCAAAATGCGGATGCGCGCTGAGTTCTGATTCACCTTCAGCACTGCCGCCTCAACCAGCGTTGGCGATGCAGGCAATGCTTCCTCCCCGCGCCCCAACAGCTCCGCGCGCGCACGCATCACATGAGAGCGTGCCGTTGAATAAGACTCTCCAGTTTTGTCCTGCCGTTCCCTGATGCGGAGCTTGAGATCATGATGAGCGGTCATACGCTGCGTCCTTTCAAAGCATGCCGCTACGTCCCCCGCCCATGGCAGCACACCACGAAAGATGCAGGACCAACCAGCTGGAGGAGTCGACTCCCCTTTGCCCCGAACGAGGGAGCCTGCGGGGGCAGCTCCATCGGGGTTCGGCGTCAGTGCCGCCGTGACCCCACGTCTCACACAACCGGCTATGGAGCGTCAAGCGTTTCCAGCGGAGCCAGAAAACCTCATCTGATGATGAGTCTGTTCTTCGAGCTTTCCTGATTTGCGTGGTCGCGATGCTTCACCACGGCACTAGACGTGTACGGCAGAGAAAAGGGAGTCGTTCACGAACGCCCTACGCTCTTTCCTAAGCCAGCTCAGCAGTGTCTGTTGTTGCTTGCGCTCGGCGGCGGCGCGCTGAAAGAGCGCCTTCTGTTTCGTTAAGACCAGGATGAACGGACTGCCGCAGCGCTTGGTCGAGTGCGTCACCGGCAAGTTGTGGGAATCCAGCATGCTGTGAATGTGGCGCCGCCGTTCCTTCGCCAGGGGCCAGGCAAATACAGTGCGCGTGCTCGCGCAGAGGAACGCCGACAACTCGACACACAGCAAGCACTTGCACTGAATCGCGTGAGCAATCGACCAGTCATCTGCACTACGCTCTTTCTCAGCTAACTTCCTCTCCAAAAGTTCCACGACGTGACCGTACATCGCCTGGAGGCCAAGGGCGCGCACCGCCGAAGGAGTACGTCCCTCTCGCCCCGCCCGCAGTAGCTCACCTGCGCTCATGAGTGGCAGCGCCGTTGTCGGAGCCATCAGAAACGTGAGGAGTCGGTCGCGAACCGCGCTTTCGCCCAGCACTGCAGCCGCCTCAAGAAGCGCCAGGACATCATCGTGCGGGCGCACCGAGCTATCATCAAGGAGCCATATCTCAGGAATCTGAAGCGCGGCCTTATGACGTTGTTCGAACGCGGTCAGCTCTTGCTCCAGAAGCCACAGCGCCAGCGACCGGCTTGAAGCCGTGTTCGTGCCAAGAAGCTCGACACAGCAGCCCGGCAGAAACTTCAGCCAGCCAGGTGAATCGTAGCGCTGCCGCTCGTACCAGGCGCCAAAGACGCGCATCGACCACTGCAGCCCGTAGCGTGTCGCGAGTGTGATGAAACAAGGACGGGCCCGAGAGCTCAGCCAGAGCGGTCCGAAGGGGGCCAGCAGATTAAGTGCCAGCTCTGCATCGTCAAGCGATACCAACATCTTCAGCAGCTTCAAAAGGAATGGCGCGCTGGGCTCGTGCGGCGCAATTCGAGCCCAGAAGGGAACCAAAGTTCGCGCCTTCTCCACCGCCTCGTGCGTCGCGCCCGCCTTGATCCGTGCGGTCAGTGCGTTGAGAGCCCAGGTCGCTGACTCCCTGGCCAAGACCATGAAGTTGCGCTCCCGCGGCCATATGACGACAGCGGCGCGATGATACCAGCGATCCACCGTGTTGCCGTAGTTGCCCATCCAGCCTTCATGCTCGGCCCTGAATGGAGCCATGTTGACAGAGTCCTTGGTGCAGCAGACCTCGCTCTGTGCGGGCGCTGCCTTCATATCGAACGCAGGCTTCCCGTCTGGGCCAACAAAGTGGCGCAGCTCGATATCCGAAGCACAGAGCGCCTCCAGCTTATACATCGCTGGATTGTCGTGCGACTCGCCATCTTCGACGTCCTCATCGTCTTCCCAGTCGTCGTAGTGGCTGCCAAGTCTGTGTCCTCCACGAAATCCATATTCACTGTCCCAGTCAGCCGCTTCGCATGACCAGCTCTCGTGGACATCGGCAAGCGAGAGATAGCATTCGCAATCGAGCAGCTCGGCCACCCGCCGCAGCGCCGCCGCACGGAGTCGATCGCCATTTTTGAGCCGGTCCCACGCCAGACTCATCTGCGTGTATTCGTGATCGAGCAGGTATACCAACCGATCCGGCCTCTCGGGCGCAGCGTTCGAGTAAGGATGTTTTACTGGCGTCGAGAAGTACGCTTTGACGCTGGCAGCAAGCTTTCCTACTGCGCCGGATAGGGGTTCGGGCAACAGTGTACTTGCTGCTCCGCGGTACTGGAGTCGGTAGGTAAGTGAGATCCGAAAGCCCGAACTAACGGGTTTGACCTCGTGTCGGCAGTCCGCATAGAAAGCAAGCAACGCCAGCTTCTTTTTGCCCGGCTTCAGCCCACGAAAGACCTTCTTCTCCCCGTTGTGCTCAATAGCGATTGAGCCGCCCAAGTACGCGGACGGCAGCTCAACCACTAGAGAGCCAATCATGTCGTCGGTTCGCTCGGAGTCCTGATGCGGCGCAAAGAACTGTCCCGGACCGTACACAAGCAGCTTGTCGAACACCGCCACGAGCTGCCCATCCTCGGGCAAGCCGAGCTGCCGCTTGATGATCGAAAGCTGCGCTTCGAGACGTGGCTTCCATTTGCAGTTGTCGATCTTCACCTGGCGCCCGAAGATCTCCCAGGTATCGCGGACATTCTTATCGTGCAGCGTCTTGTCGCGATGTCCGAAGGCCGCCGGGCGAGCAACTGAGCACAGCTTGCGCGCCGTCACCACTGATATCGGAAAGCGAATCGGCCCAACGCCCTTGACCTCGACCGCTAGCTCATCGCAGTCGCAGGTTTGTCTGCTCGCGAACGTCCCCTTAGAGTTGATAATAGCTAGCGCTGCTGTGACTCCATCCAACATCACGAACCTCCTCTTTGAGGCTTACCAGCTCAATCCGGTGCACTTTGCATCGGTTCGCAAGCCTAGCCAAAGCAGGGGGGGACTAAGTTGTCAAGACCGCCGCCCGTCGCTGACAAGCTCATCAGGTACATTAGGCACATCGTCGCGCAGTTGGCCATCGTCCTGCTCCGGGCGGGCGTGGTGTGTAGACCACGGAGATTGAGCTGGCCGTCAAGGCTGCGCTCTCTGAGGTTGGCACCGACAACAGGCTTAGTGACTGCTGCGCCGCGCAACTTCTCGCAGTGACGGTTCTACCGTTCTTCCGCAATCGTTGATGCCACCGCGGCTGGACCCGACGAGCGGAGATTCATGCTGCAGCCATCGTTGGCACCGAAGCAACCTTGAACACTGGCATCGCTAACAAGAACGCATCCCCTAAGCACTATCCCAGTTCAGCCTGTACTGACTTACCTGCGTACTTCTCAGCTCTCTCATAATCTAGGCGAACACCAATCCCGGTTCCGTTTAGGAACTCAATCCCGCGCTTTTCCAGCTCAGTCTTGATCTTTTCCATGTTTGCGGCCTGGGGTGTATTTGTTCCAGCTTCGAATCGGGCAAGAGTGTTGTGAGCGACGCCGGAAGCATCGGCCAGCTCACGCTGAGTCATACCCAACAAATTCCGCGCAGCAACTACTTGTCTTCCCTTAATTCTCATTTTTGTTGACTCTGCTTCTGATGTGCGTTAGCAGTTACTGGGTACAGATTACCCAGAAGAAATTTGGCTTGGCTGACCATCCCAGATCAAGCGGGTAATGTCCACCTCTGCGCCCGTGGCGCGCCTTCCGCATCGGAGCATCGCTATGCTTTTCGGCTTCATCAATGCCTCGGTGTGGTTCTCGCTTGCCGTATGGTGCGCAAGCCTCGCACGTCGCCAGCGTCGCTTAGACGCCATTAGCCTCTACGACCCCATGACCGGCCTGCTCAGCGGTCGCGTCTTCACCTGTGAGCGCTGGCCCGCCGCCATTCGAGGCGCAGCCCCGGTCGCGATCCTATATATCGACCTGGACGAGCTGAAGAAGAAAAACAACCAAGACGGCCACGATGCCGGGGATGCGTACATCATCAACGCCGCGCGACACCTTCAGCGCCGACGCGGCATTGATCAAGTCTTCCGGCTTAACGGCGCGGGCGACGAGTTCGCCGTGCTGCTGCTCGGTGCCGACGCGCTAAACGCGCAGCCCTTTGCGAACGCCCTACTGCGCGACCTCGGAGCCGCCGGTATCTCGGCATCCATCGGCGGCGTTGTCACTGTCTCAGTCAGCCACAGTCGGCGCGCTTCAGTGCTTCCGCGCGCTGAAGCTGCAATGCGCACTGCCAAGCTAGAACGGGGCCGCGTCATTTTTGAAACGCTCGCAGCCGATGCCTAGTCCTACAGAATTTGGCCGCTTGCTACGTTACCGACGAGAAGCAGCGAAACTTACCCGTGCCAAGCTTGGACAGCTGGCCGAACTCAGCGACTGCTTTATCAAGTTTGTGGAAACAGGATGGCGGCAAAGCATGTCCACTGCATCAGCGCACCGCCTCCTATCTGTGACGCAGTTGGGCCTTAAC
>Ga0209097_10001723_pt1 | contig 18448 bp, 11 predicted proteins | sample AD_UKC052_MetaG_FD_184419 | JGI IMG/M metagenome (GOLD analysis project Ga0209097, IMG submission 184419) | Active sludge microbial communities of municipal wastewater-treating anaerobic digesters from USA - AD_UKC052_MetaG (SPAdes) (version 2) | ecosystem: Engineered > Bioreactor > Anaerobic >... | reverse complement strand
CGGCACCAATTACCTCGACATTAGCAAGGCGTTTTATGAAGAACTGGAAGTGCTGAAAAGAGACTTGCCGCCCGATATACAAATCGAAGTAGCCAACGACGATACCCGTTTTATCAAACAGTCGGTGGTCGAAGTGGCCGAAACCATCGGCATGGCACTGGTGCTGGTTATCCTGATCATTTACCTGTTTTTCCGCGACTGGGCTATTGCGTTCCGGCCGCTGATCGACATTCCGGTGTCGCTGATTGCCACGTTTTTTGTCATGTACCTGTTCGGATTTTCCATCAACGTGCTTACCCTGCTGGCCATCGTGCTGGCAACGGGTCTGGTGGTCGACGACGGGATCGTGGTGACGGAGAATATTTTTAAAAAAGTGGAAGAAGGGATGTCGCCCATTCAGGCGGCTCTGAAAGGCTCGCAGGAAATCTTTTTCGCTGTGTTGTCTATTTCCATTACGCTGGCGGCGGTGTTTTTGCCGGTGGTGTTTTTGCAGGGATTCGTCGGGCGTTTGTTTCGCGAATTCGGGGTGGCCATTGCCGCGTCGGTACTCATTTCGGCATTCGTGTCGCTCACGCTTACGCCCATGCTGAATGCGTATCTGATGAAAAGCGGCGGGCACAAAAAATCGAGGTTTTACACCTGGACGGAGCCGTATTTTGAAAGCCTGAACAAGGGTTACGCGGATTCTCTGAAAGGATTTATGCGCCGCAGATGGCTGAGTTATCCGATGATTCTGATCTGTTTCGGGCTCATTTACCTGTTTTATACCTTGCTCCCGAAAGAAACCGCGCCGTATGACGACCGCAGTTTCCTGAGCGTCAACGTCACCGCGCCCGAGGGCTCGACGTACGAATACACCAACCGTTTTATGCAGGAATTGACGCAACTCGTCAATGATTCCATACCCGAAAAAAAGGTCAACCTGGTCATCACTTCCTTCGGCGGCGCCAACACCGGCCGCATGCGGATGACATTGGTGCCACCCGGCGAACGAACACGTTCGCAGGCAGAGATCGCTGCGGCCCTCACCCGCGAAACGCGGAAATACCCGGATGCGCGCACGAACGTTTCCCAGCAGCCCACTATCGCCGTGAACAAGCGGGGTGGGGCGCCGATTCAATACGTGATTCAGGCGCCGAATTTTGAAAAATTACAGGAAAAAATCCCGCAATTCCTCGAAGCAGCCGGCAAGGAACCGGCTTTGTCGAATGTGGACGTGAACCTGAAATTCAATAAACCCGAACTCAACGTTTCCATAGACCGCGACAAAGCCGAAAGCCTCGGCGTATCGGTGATCGACGTGGCCCAGACGCTGCAACTGGCTTTCAGCGGGCAGCGTTTCGGCTATTTTAAAATGAACGGCAAACAATACCAGGTTATCGGACAGTTCGACCAAAGCGACCGCGACGAACCGCTCGATCTCACCTCCCTGTTCGTGCGCAGCAGCACCGGCCAACTGCTGCAACTCGACAACCTGGTACACCTGGAAGAGCAAAGCAGTCCGCCCCAACTATACCATAACAACCGCTACCTGTCGGCTACCGTTTCTTCCAACCTGGCGCCCGGACAAAGTATGGGCGACGGCATCGCGGCCATGGATCGCGTGGCGGCCAGTGTGCTCGACGAAACGTTTTCTACCGACCTCGGCGGCGAATCGCGCGACTTTGTGGAAAGCAGTTCCAATACGGCGTATGCATTCGCGCTGGCACTGCTGCTGATCTATTTGATCCTGGCGGCCCAGTTTGAAAGTTTTCTCGATCCGCTGATCATCATTCTCACCGTGCCGCTGGCTGTTGCAGGAGCTTTGCTTTCGCTGTGGCTGTTCGGGCAAACCTGGAACATTTTCAGCCAGATCGGCACGATCATGCTTATCGGGCTGGTAACGAAAAACGGCATTCTGATCGTCGAATTCGCCAACCAGTTGAAAGAAGCCGGCAAACCCAAGGCAGAGGCTATTCTGGAAGCGGCAGAAGCGCGTTTGCGGCCGATTTTGATGACCAGTCTGGCCATTGCGCTGGGGGCTTTGCCCATCGCCCTGGCGCTCGGGGCAGCGGCTAAAAGCCGGGCAGGTATGGGCGTGGTAGTGGTCGGAGGAACGATTTTCTCATTGGTACTCACACTGTTTATTATTCCGGCGATCTATTCGTCGTGGTCGCGGGAACACAAACCCAACCCGGACCTGGAAGAGGCCGAGCGGCTGGAACGGGAGGAGGAACGGGCGGTTATGATGGAAAAATGAGATGGTGATTTAGACTGTGATTTCTGGCTATGATTTTTAGATGATTTACATGATGGCCATGATTATCACCTAACATAATCATGGCCATCATATAAATCATCTAAAAATCATAGCCTCCCCGTTAAGCCCATACAAACAATACATAACGTATATGAAATATTTAAAATTTATAATCTTTTTGGTCTTGCTCACAGCGTGCCCTGCGCTGAAAGCACAGTCCATCCTCACGCTCGAAGAAGCGGTCCGGATCGCTTTGGAAAACAACTACGACGTCCGGATAGCCGCCAACAACCTCACCGTCGACCGCAACAACGTCACTTACGGAAATGCCGGTTTTTTGCCGGCTGTCGGCGCCGATTTTTCCAATAACAACAGCATTGAAGATACCCGGCAAAACCGGTCGGATGGAACGGTGCGGGAAGGCAACGGCGTAAAAAGTTCGGGCACCAACTACGGCGTCGGACTCAACTGGACGGTGTTCAACGGGTTTAAAATGTTTGCCCGGTACGACCAGTTGAAAGAACTCCGCACTCTGGGCGAAGAAAACCTGCGCCTGGCCATGCTCAACAAAGTGGCCGACGTGGTCAACCTGTATTACGACCTCGTGCAGCAACAGCGACAGCAGGCTGCCTACGACACCATTATCACCATTTCCCGCTCCCGGGTGAACATCGCCCAGTCGCGTTTCGAAATCGGCAAATCCTCCCGCCTGGAAGTGCTCAACGCGCAGGTGGATTTTAATACCGACACGACCAACCTCATTCGCCAGCGCACGTTGTACTACAATACGCGGATTCAACTCAACGAACAACTGGCCCGCGACGTGAACACGGAGTTTCGTGTGGTGGATACGATCGACATTGACAATGCGCTGGTATTGAATGATTTATCCACTCAGGCCGCCCAACAAAACCCGGCCCTGCAAGTCGCTCTGATCAACAAACGTATTGCGGAACTGGACCTCCGGCAGGTGCGCGCCGACCGCTATCCGGTCATCGGGCTCAATGCGGGCTACAACTTTGCCAATTCCCGTTCGGCCTTGGGTTTCGCCACCACCTCCCGCGGCCGCGGCTTCGAATACGGCGTGACGGCTTCCGTCAACATCTTCAACGGTTTCAACCAGCGCCGCCTGGAAAACAACGCCAAAATATCTATCGACAACGCCCAACTCGTGTACGAACGCACCAACTTGAATGTGCAGTCGCAACTGGCCACGGCCTACCAGACCTACGTGACCAGCCTGGCCCTCATGAATATCGAAAAAAGTAACCAGGCCATCGCCGCCCGGAACCTGGAAATCACGCTGGATAAATTCAAACTCGGCAGCATCGCGACGGTGGAATTCCGCGCCGCGCAGGTGAATTACATCAACGCGACGACGCGGTATACGACGGCGCAGTATGAGGCGAAACTGGCGGAGGTATTTTTGAAGGAGTTGTCGGGAACGCTGGGGGTAGGACAGTAGGGGAGTGTTTTGTTTTTTGTTTAGTATTTGGTTGACTATTAGCCTTTTACAAAACACGAAACACTCCCGAAACACCCTTATTCATAAAGCGCTGCTTCAAGGCGCTCCAGGGTTTTCTTTTTTTTGTTTTCAAGTATTAAACTGCCTGTTCCTAAACCAATCAGGGCACTTACAACGGTTACAAGAATACCGCTGAAACCCAGGGCTTGTACGAGCAAACTACATACGACGGCCGGGATCATAACATATCCGCTCATCCATTCCGCAGACACCTGAGGCACCCAATAGTGGTCTGCGTTTTTATTTACCTGGCATTTTAGCGAAGGCTGTCCTTTGACTTCGATAGTGCCGTCAATCGTTTCGTATACTTCCGGAAATCCGTGTTGCTGGAGGAGTGCTATTACTTCTTTGGCTGAGAGTGTGTTAGTGGAATACTCAAGGGAGTCGAGTGGGTCGTTAAGTGCCATAAAACATTGAAATACAGGTGATATAAATAGAAATTACAGGTTGCAAAATTTTGAACAAATATAGAGATATGTATGAATAAATTGTCCGATATCATTTTGGATAGCAGACCCTTGGATTACAAAGACAAAAGGCCTTGGATACGTTGTGTAGGGGCGACCCTCGTGGTCGCCCCCTCGTGGTCGCCCCGTCTCGTGGTCGCCCCCTGTAGGATCGCCCGGGCAATATTTCCCCTTCCTACGAATGCACCATCCCCTTTCCCTCCATCACCAGTTCATAGCTCCGTATCCGCGCCCACGGATCGTACACGTGGCAGGTAATCATAATTTCGTCCAACTGGAAAATCTGTTGAAAATGGGCAAGTTCCGTATGTACTTTTTGGGCATCCCCGACGAATGAATAACGGCCCATTTGCCGGACGGCTGCTTCCTGATCGGCCGTCCAGAGTCCATCCATCGTAGCCACAGGCGGTGGAAGCGGTCTTCTTTTGCCGGCCAGCATACCCACGATCAGGCGGTAGTAAGAAGTAGCCAGGCGTTCGGCCTCCTCCGTCGTATCCGCGGCAACCAGGTGCACGCAAGCCATCACGTAAGGTTTGTCCAGGTATTGCGACGGGCGGAAATCCCGGCGATAAATTTCCAGTGCGGCTGCAAAATGAGCAGGTGCGAAATGGCTGGCGAACGCATAGGGCAAACCCATCTGGGCGGCCAGCCGCGCGCTGTCGGTACTGGAACCCAGAATCCAGATCGGGATGTCCAGCCCTTCTCCCGGGATAGCACGCACAGGCGCGTTTTTGTTGTCTGCCGAAAAATACGTTTGTAACGCAACCACGTCATCGGGAAAGGCGTGCACCGAAGTATCAAAGGTGTGCCGGCGCAGAGCCCTGGCGGTTAGCTGGTCTGTTCCCGGCGCCCGGCCCAGTCCCAGGTCGATCCGGCCGGGGTACAAAGACGCCAGCGTTCCGAATTGCTCCGCCACCACCAGCGGCGCGTGGTTGGGCAGCATCACCCCGCCGCTGCCTACCCGGATGGTGTGGGTGCCGCCTGCCATGTAGCCGATCAATACGGCGGTGGCGGAACTGGCGACGCTTTCGGTATTATGGTGTTCGGCCAGCCAGTACCGGTTGTAACCGAGTTTTTCGGCGTGTTGTACCAGTCTCAGGCTGTTTTTCAATACGGTTTCAATCGTATTTCCCTCCGTAATCGGTATCAGATCCAGGATGGAGAATGGTATGTCGTGCAGTTTTTTCTCTGTCATCGTGTTTGTGTTAGGCATAAACGGCTACGGTTAGATTTCCGCTTCCGGGATATTCCCTCGTACTGCCAACAGCCACACTGCCACGGTGTGGAGGATTGGGTAAAAGATGTGAAAACATCAGGCGGTGGCTGAATGTTCGAGCGTCGTCAGCAGGATACATGCAGGATCAACGATCCATTCGCCTCAAAACAGGTTTCTGTGTATTACATTTGTCACCACTCAATACAAAACAGATGAATCGTATCTTCCGGGACCGCAGTTTTCGCCTCGCTTTTCTCCTCACCTTTATATTTTTCGGCACAGGCATCGCCTTCCTTTTTATGGGATTGGCCGATTATAGTTGGGTATTGTTTGTGCTCCTGCCCATCGTGCTGGGGGTCGCACTCGGCGCCATGCCCAGTCGTCGGTTTACCCTGACGGGTATGCTGGTCGCTACCATCACGTTTTTGGGAGGCATGTACATCCCCGGGCTTTCGGGTTTGTTGTGTATTGCTATGGCTTTTCCGCTCATTTTGCCGTTTGTGTTTCTGGGTTACGTCATTTCCTACCTGTTCAGGCGATACAACGACATTCAGGAGACAGACAGGCTGCCGGCTTTGCTGCTGCCCCTGATTCCGTTCCTGATCGCCGCGCCGCTGGAGCATTTTGTCAAAAAGCATAAAGAGGCCGTGATTCCCGTCAAAACGGAGGCTGTATTCCCCTACACCCCCGAGCAGGTGTATGACGCCATTCTTTCCGTCGATACCCTCGACGCGGAAAAACCCTTTCTGATGAACCTGGATTTGCCGGTACCCACCAAATGCGAGGTTGGAAAAGCGGAAGTCGGCGGTATCCGCACCTGCCATTTCAAATGCGGCAAACTCAGTCGCGCCGATTTCGGCGGCGGAACGATCACGGAAAAAATCACCGCCCTCGAACGCGGCAAACTGCTGGAAATGGACGTGATCGGCTACGACCTCATCGGCCGGAAATGGCTGGGATTTAAGGGCGCCGACTACTACTTTGAAAAAATCGGCGCCGACAGTTGCAGGCTGACCCGAATCACGACGTACACTTCCGTGCTGACGCCAAGAATTTACTGGGAGCCTTGGGAAAAAATGGGCATTTTGCAGGAACATCAATACGTATTCGACAACCTGCGGAAGGACCTGAAAAACGGGTATGGAGAATAAAAACAAGATCTTTGCAAGCATTTCCACCCGCTTTTACCTATCATGTAAGCACCGGATGCCATGTTTTGCCGATGTATTCCACCTTTTGTCGCGCTCCTGTTTTACTTCTTCTCCGTTTTTCATCGCCATTTGTTTTAGATTTGCGCCCTCAAACTAATAATCTGTCCATGGAAAATCCGAAAAAGCCCGGCGAGTACCTCGTCAAACTGTCATTCCGCGATTCAGCCCCCTTTTGGCGCGTTATATTTTACGGCCGCCCGCCCAATATGAAAAAGGACGGTCCAAGCAACTGGTGGAACATCGGTACCTATGGCAATCCGCCTATGTACCTGGGTATATTGCCGCCCGATGACTTCCAGATTCTGGACTGGCAGCCGCTGCCGGAATAAGGGTAGTGCCTGCAATGAGGCATTCTATTTAACCACAAGGGGCACAAAGAGTTTTCACAAGGAGCACAAATGCGTGATTTCGAACGCTTTGTGATCCTTTTGAAAGCCCTTTGTGCCCCTTGTGGTTAAATAAATAAAGTGGCCGTCAGGCCAAAAAAAATCCGTTTAAATCCGCATCATCCGCATCATCCGTTGTCCCATTCTCCCACGAGCGGCGTAGCCGAACCCCATCCGATTGGACCACCAATCCTGATCGCAGACTTTATTCGCACGGTTTAAGACTTTTTTTACTTTTACCATCGAATCAGTCACACCCAAACCCATGACGAACGACCAATGGAAGGACCTGCTTTACGCGATCCATAAAGGCAAATGTATGTTGCTGCTCGGCGCCGGCGCTTCCACCCTCACCAAAAACGGTATCACCCGGCCGCTCACGGAATGGCTGTCACTCGAACTCGCCACGCAACTCCGCAATAACCATTACCCGCTGGAAGAAAGCGAATCGGGCAGCCTGCTGTACGTCGCCACCGAATACCTGCTGCATTTCCAGTCGGCTATCAAACTGCAAAGCGAAGTGGAGCGCTTTTACCGCGAACAGGCCAAACAACCCAACGAACTCCTGCGCGCCATCGCGAAACTGCCCTTCCCGCTTATCATCAACACCGCGCCCGACACCCTGCTGGAAAAAGCCTGGATGGGCGAGTTCAAGGAATACCATAAAACGTTTTACAGCCTGCTCAAAGAGCGCAGCCGGGAAGAAGCCGACCTCCAAATCGAAGACCCGACGGGCGATTGCCCGCTGCTGTACAACCTTTTCGGCAGCGTGGAAGACTCCGCTTCGCTGGTGCTGACGGAAAAAGACCGCCTGAAATTCATCGAGGATATCATTCAGCACAACAACGCCATTCCGAATGCTATCCTGAAAGAATTCCGGGAAGACAAAGTCGTGCTGTTTTTCGGCTTCGATTTCGAGCAATGGCACCTGCGCATTTTACCGAAAAAGATTTTCCAGAAAGAAGAGATCAGCGCGCCCGTCATCGTGCCCAACGGCGGGCAAACGCTTTCCAAGGGCGCGATGGTGTTTTACCAGAAACAATACAAAATGGATTTTCTGCCAGAAGATCCGCTGGCATTCGTGCAGGAACTGAGCCGCCGCTGGGAAAATTATGAAGCCGAAGCCGGACAGGAAACGCAACAGGCGCCCGTGCGGGCCGTGTTCCTGTACGACCGCGAAGACGAACCCTGGAAAGTAATGCTCGACAAACACTTCGCCGTGCTGAAACGCGCCGAAGGCATTCATACCTGGGACGAATCCATGATCGGCGCCGGCGAAGAAACCGGCGAACAGATCCGGCAACAACTCGACCAGGCTAACCTGATTCTTCTGCTGGTGAGCAGTGATTTTCTGGCCAGCGACAAACTTTACAACGAACAATTGCGCCAGGCCCTGCAGCGCAGCGGCGAAGGAAAGGCGTACATTATTCCCATCCTGGTGCGGCCCTGTGCCTGGGAAGGTGCGGTGTTTGCCAAATCGAAATTCATCCTGCCGCGGAAGCAAAACCCGATCGCGGCCTGGGACGACAAGGACGCGGCCTGCCGCAGTATCGTGCTGGAACTCGAAAAATACCTTCCGATCATCGTTGAAAACCTGCAGGCATGAATTACCGTTATCCCGGCCCGCAGTCGTTCACAGAAGCGGACGAAGGGCTCTTTTTCGGCCGAAAACGTGAAACCAAGGCGCTGTACGACCTTATTATGGTGCAGCCGCTGGTGGTATTGTTCGCCAAATCGGGCATGGGCAAAACCTCGCTGTTGCAGGCGGGCATTATCCCGCGCCTGCGCTTTACGGAATACGATCCGGTTATTCTGCGCCTCAACGACGTGCAGATTCCGCTGGAACAACAGGCGTTGCGCAAAATCGCGCCGGAGTTGGTTCATATCGACCGGGTCGCTCCGAGCGACCCGGTCGATGCTCCCAGCCTCTGGACCGAAATCATCCGCTACAACAACGAACACAAAGGCACGCCACTGCTGATTTTCGACCAGTTCGAGGAAATTTTTACGCTCTACTCCGACGAGCAGCGTGCGGCGTTCGTGCGCCAGTTGTCCGACGTGATCAACGGCACCCTGCCCGAAACGCTGCGCCAGCGTATTCGCGAAGGTATGTCTGCCGGAACCCTCGATACCGCCGCCGTGGCCGCCCTGGAGCAGACGCCGCGGGTGAAAATCGTGTTGTCCATCCGTTCGGACCTGCTGCATTACCTGCACTTGTTGTCGCCGGAAATCCCGTCCATCCTGCGCAACCGCTTCGAATTGCTGGGTTTGCGACCCGAGCAGGCGGAAGAGGCGATTGTGAATCCCGCTTCGCAGGCGCAGGAAGCGGGCGATTACGTTTCACCGCCATTCGCCTACACGGCAGAAGCGGTCGCACAAATGTTGTCGTACCTGTCGCGGCGGCAGCAGTCGTTATTCAGCGTGAACCGGCAGGAACCGGAAATCGAGTCGTTTCAGTTGCAGTTGTTGTGCGAGTATATCGAGCGGAAGGTGATTGCAGCCGGTAGTGACGGGGTGACTTCGAGTCACCCCGTCACTACGCTCACGGTCACGCCCGCTTTCTACGGCGGCGAACCCGGTATCGAACAAATCCTTTCCCAGTTCTATACCAACACCCTCGCGGCCATTCCCGATGCCCGGCAGCGCGAAAAAGCCCGGCGCCTGCTAGAAGACCACCTGATGAAAAACGAGCGCCGGGTGAGTGTGGACGAAACGACCATTGTGCAAACCCACGGCGTCACTTCCGCCACACTGGACATGCTGGTGAACAAACGCCTGCTGCGGCAGGACGTGCGGGAAACGGGCGAGTATTTCGAGATTTCACACGATACGCTGCTGACGCCGATTTTGAAGAGTAAGCAGGAATGGGAGGCGAAGCAGGCGGCGAAGCGGGTGCGGCGGCTGGTGGGGCTTGTGCTTGTCATGGTAGTTATCGTGGCGGCAACCCTGGCATTCGGCCTGTGGGCATTCCGGCAAAAAAAACTGGCGGATGAACGCAGCCTGAAACTGGAAGCGAAAGCCTATATTCAAAAAGGGGACGGATATTATATACTGCCCAATCCTGATTACAAATCAGCGCTGAAAGCGTATCAAAGCGCATTCGAACTTGATAGTACGGATTCACATGTTCGGGAACGTATTAAGGCCTGTCTGGAAAAACTGTAAATCGCAATGAAAACATGTAGTGTACTCGTTTTAATTTTTTTATCGGTTGTCGCTTTATCCGCTCAAACGATCGGCGATTGTAATGCCAGGCTTACCATTGCCAAATATCAACTTGAAAAAGACAGTATTTCAGAGGCGATCAACAACCTGTTGTGGGTGAAAGTATGCGATGAGGCCCTTTCCGCCGAAGCGAACCTGTTGATACTGGAAGCGTTTCAGAAAATAGAAAAACGCAAACGAGAAGCCGAATCCGCTCAAAAAAGAGCGGAAAACGCGGAGAAGAAAGTAAAAGCGGAACTGGAAAAGTCGAAAAGGCTCAGTTCCTTTTTTAATTTTGGAAAAGAAGAAGCCTCCTGGGCCTATAACAGTGAAAACGCGCTTTTTGCAGTAATCAATAATAACGGAAAACAACTCTCCGAGTTTGTTTACGAGTCACCGGAAAGATTTCTAAACGGCGTTTCATTTGCCAGAATAACGGATGTCGATCAGTCGCGATTCGTATTTTTGAATACGCACGGGCAGGAAATATCTCCACGTTTCGACTATATCACCTCGACGTTTGGAAATAAATATTTTGTCGGGCATCCTTTTAAAGTAAAGCAATACGATTACCACTACAACCAATATATTGTCGAAAATAAAAACACGACCGTTTATTCACCGTACGCAGATATCATGTACGGAATCATTTTTCCAAGGAGACCCGACGGTTTCATGTTGACGGTGGTAAATGATACGCTGTTCGGATTAGTGGATACCATAGGCAACGTGATTTTGCCTTGTGAATACAGACAAATCGGCCTTTTTTCGGAAGGCCTGGCTCCGGTGAGAAAAGGAGACAGGTTTGGTGTCGTCGATAAAAAAGGTACATTGACTTCTGCCCTGGCGTTTGACGACGTGTGGTCTTTTTACGAGGGCCTCGCTCCTGCCAAATTGAATAAAAAGTGGGGTTTTATCGACCCTGCCGGAAATTGGGTAATCCCTCCGCTTTATGATGCTGCCTGGTCTTTTTCCAATGGTTTGGCCCAGGTGCGGGTAGACTCCTTATGGGGCTTTATTGATAAAAGCGGAAATACGGTAATTGCACCGCAATATGAAAATTGTCATGTTTTTGATGAGAATTTCCTGGCTCCCGTAAAAAAACAAAATAAATGGGGTTATATCGATCAGAATAATATAACTGTTCTTGATTTTAAATACGATCAGGCAACATCATTTTCTAATGGCCTGGCTACCGTCAAAATGGATTCGGTTACGGCATTGATCAATACGAAAGGAGAGATCATTTCCAGAGCGGAAAAGCCTGTATATCAAACTGTTGGATCAGCCTTTATCGTTAGTGATACGATTATAGATAGAGATTCGACCGGGGCTTCGCGCGGACCTGAACAAATCTATTTTTATCTTGACTCTATATTACAGCCGGGTTATCAAGTTTTGGAACCGCTGAATGACAAGTTGCTTTTGGCACAAAATGATTCTTTATGGGGTGTAATTAGCCTCAATAATACAATTGTCCAACCTTTTAAATATAATGAAATAAAATCTTATGGGCGTGATTATTCTATAGTGAAACATCAAAATATTTTCAAAACAATTACCAGTAATGGCGTTGAGCCCAATTATGAAGATATAGATATTGAATCCATTGATCTTTTTTTTAAGTTTGGCAACATGGGCTTAGGAAGTGGAAGTTTTTATTCTGATAGAATCAAGGTTTATGATCGTAAAAATTTTTATAAAAATACGCTGCTCCCTTTTAATTATAACAAAAAAATGGGATTTGCAGACAGCACGGGTCGGATCATTATTCCACCTGAGTTTGATAACGTATTACCATTTTCATTTAATCTGGCGGCCGTAGAAGTAAATAACCATTGGAGTTATATTGATAAAAAAGGTAAGACCAAGACAAGTTCGCTCTACCGTGATGCTTTCCCTTTTATTGATGCGAAAGGCCTTGTTGTAACCGATTCGTTTAATGCAATTATTGATACTTCGGACCATATATTGTTTCGCTGCGATTCTTGCCTTATTCATTACCCGATTATTGAGGAAGGCCTTGTTATTGCTTCTCAGGGAGAGAAAAAATTCGGTTTTATTGATACCGCCGGCAAATGGAAGACAGTTCCGATTTACGATCAACTGTTCCCATTCATTAATAATTTGGCTTTAGCAGGATATAATAATAAGTTTGGATTTATTGACAGGTCATTTAAATGGGTTATCCCACCTGTTTATGATCAGGGCTTTTTCGGATTTGACGATGGCTTATGCATAATGAATACGGAAGAAAAAGCAGGGGTGATTGATTCACTCGGACAGATCGTTATACCCTTCCAATATGAAGATATATTCCCTTTCTTCAGAAAGGAAGGTGATTTGAAATTGCCGGAAAATGTAAACTATACACATTATTTTACTTGTAAGGACTCTCTTTACCAAGAGACCATAATCGGAGTAGATTCTAAAAATATTTTTCATATATTAAATTCAAACGGAATAGAAGATGATGCTCCCCGATATGTAACAAAGCAGTGGGACAACTCAAATATCTTTAATATTGAATCGAGGTATTTCGGCCTTATGAATGCCAATTTTGATACGCTCCTTCCTCCCGAATATACGAATGTCAATACGATTGGATACCATATTTATCTCCTCAAACAAAAGGGGCGCTTCGGTCTTTTTGCACCGGATCACCAAATTCTTTTACCCTGCAAATACGAAAAAATCGGTTATTTAAAGGAAGAAAACGGCTGGATACGTGTACGGCAAAACGGCAAATGGGGCTGGGTGGCTTGCGAAAAAGACAGAAAGGGCAAAATGCAGGTAGTCACCAAAATCCCTTGCCGCTTCGATGTGGCCACGCCGTTCGAAAACGGCCAGGCACGCGTGATGCAATTACCTTACCCGGAGGTTTTTAAAATCAATTACAAAGGGGAGATGTTTTTGCGGGACTAAGAGCATGTTGAGATTTTCATTGCCGGGCTGCAAAACTCAACATGCTCTAAAGAAAAAAATTGGCAATACAGCCTATAAAACCTCCTGCATTTGACAGAGAAAGCAACAGGAGGGAGATAGGCCAGACGCATGTAAAGCGCTGACAAATATTCCCATGACCGGCAATTAGCGACATGCCGTGTATTGAGATTGATCAATGCGGAATCATCCTAAGTCATTGGTAAAATAAATAATACTTATACATTTTTGTATGGCAATCATTCGGGCCAAATCAAAAACTGTATTATGAATTCCTCGATTATAAAACTTTTCACCCTTTGCCTTTTGCTCCTGATAAAATGCAATATCGGGTGGTGTATTATCAAATATGACGAAGGCCGTGTTAGTGTCATGGGCGTGCAGTTGTTTCAGGATAGTGAAGTAGCAACTGATTATTATTATCTTCCGCAGTATCCCAGCGTGGCAAGAAAGGAAGACGGGACCTTTGAAATCATGTGTATCAAATACGTGGGCAAAGACGGACCTGAATCCAACGGAGGGCTTTTTCATGCACTCATCGAGTTTTCCCTTCCTGTAGAGACATTGGCGGTGCTGGAAAAAGAACTTAAAAAAACAGTACCCTCGGGCAGAATTGCCGGGCCGGTGCCCTTGCTGGAAAATTTTCGGGACGGTGAGGCTGGACTCGCTTCTTTCGAGGTCGTTTCTTCTATTCTGTCTAATAAATCGGGCAGTCGCCCGATGACGCAATCTGTCATTACCAGTGGTCATGCGCCCTTGCTGCCTGGCTCGAAGGCTGCTGTTGCCGCCAAGTTGAGTCAGGATGGCGCCACCCTGTTATGGGAATCATTTCAGGGTGGAACTACCGATGTTTCCATTGCCATCAGTTGCTATTTCGAAGCGATGGTAAAAGGTTATAATGCCATTGTAGAAGCGGAGGCATCTACTGTTTATACCCATTTCAGTCAGGTATTGAATGAACAGGAAGGGTATAGCCGCAACCAGCTTCGGGATATTACAGACAAACTGATTCAGGATAAAGTGATCAAAGTGTCGGTTTTCGATCGCTCGCTCGGTTTAGGTATCAAATCGGACGATATGCAAGCTATTGTAGATCTCGTCACGAATAAACTCATTGAACTGATGTTCGATTCCAAAACCGGATGGGCGCAAGTGCCGGCAACCGAAGTGGCAGTGGAACAGGATCAGATGCCCGGCCGTCAGGAAGCAGGAGGTTTTTACAGTTTTTTTAGCGGAGGAGATGACCAGCCCTACATCACAGATCATCAGTTCAGCATGAAACGGAGGAAAGATATCCGTATCAATAAATTTTACCTCAACCTCAGCAAAACAAGCTCTATCAAGGTTCCCTATTATACAACGGGAAATATCAGAGGCTTTTATAATTACCACAAAGAAGACACACAATATTTCCGCGTAGTAAATATGGACGATCCCGACTTCAGTAAACGGGAAATCCTGTTTCAGGTAGACGGTAACTTTACACAGGCATTTGGCGATATCCTGAATTTCGTGTCTGTCAGTTTCAAAAAAGAATACCCTTTCGATCAATCTCCTGTGATTAAGGAACTGGTGATCAAAGGAAGCGACCTTGCCAAAGGAGCAGACCTCCAAAGTGTTATTTATCCAAGCCTTGGTCTGAGTGGCGATGCTCTGCTGGAATACCGCTATCGGTTGGGGTGGAGTTTCAAGGGACAGGAAGCAACCGTACACGAACCGATCAGCGAAACGGAGTGGCTCACCGGTCGCGATGCTGCCGTCACCCTGAGGCCGCCATTTGACAAAAGGGTCATCGAGATAGATGCAGATCGAATGGTTTTCAAAGACGCAGACATTAAGTCGGCCTCCATACGCTTTTTCGCAGTATTGAACGGAGTACCCCAGGTTCAAAAAACATTGGTTCTGCGAGCGGAAGACTCGCAAAACACCTCGAAAATTGCCTTGTATTTTGACAAAGGACAACCACTGGCATATCAAATTACGTGGTACACCAAAAAGTCGTCCGAGCCGCAAGAAGGCAAGGTGACCGAAATCGATGATACCTTCCTTTACCTTCTTCCTCCCGGCAAATAATTACAACAATCCACAATTTATGAAACCTTTTCTCTCAGGAATGCTTTTCTGGGCCGCTATATGCGTGGCTTCCGCACAACAAATCATGGTTGATCAGGGCGGAGAGTTCTCGGGACTCTGGTGCTTTCCGGTGTACGGCGATTCCGCCACGTACCTGTATTTGCCTTCGAGAGCCAGGCTCGGTTTGAGTGGCGACTCGTTACCCGAATTTTCCTTTCTTCGTTATGTCACCGAAAAGCCGGGTAACGCTCCTTCCGGCACCATTACGGAGGCCGGCGGCGGCGGGATTGTAACGTTTCTCATTCTGTACGATACGCCGGAAGCGCAAATCCGCGAGGCAGAAAAAGAACTCCGGGAAAAAACCGGCAATCGCAAGGCCATTTTACGCGGGCCGGTGATCTTTATCCGTGGGCGTTACCTGCTTGTTTCTTCCATTCTTATGCCCGATGGCAATACAAAAAAAGAAGTGCTCGGCGCCGGTGAGGCGCCCGTTCTGGAGAACAGCCGGCTTGCTTTTTCATTCGAAGTGGATCCGGTTCGCTCTAAATTACTGCTGGAAAGTTTTAAAATGAAAACGCCTGATATTTCCCTGATTTTCCAACTCGGATTTTCCGGCCTCACCGATTCGTACGAAGCCAAACTGGACATCGACTGGAGCGAAATGCGCCACAGCCAGTCCTTCGGGGCAGGCGGGAGCGCCTACTTTATCAGTGCCGACATCGAACTGGGGTTCGACGAACTGATCCGCAACAATACCATCCGGCTGACAACAGTGGGTACCAATGAAAGTATGGAAAGCCTGCTGAACATGGTTTACAGCAAATTGCTCGACCTGATGTTCAAACCCGTCGAACCTGAAAAGGTGCCGGAGGCAAAAAAAGGCGGTTTGCTGGACGCCCTGGGTGCGATTGCCGGCGGCGCACTCAGCAGCCGGAAACTTGCTAAAGTTGGTTTCAATGTAGCATTTCAGATGAAACACCTGCAAATGTCGGGGCAATCAACCCTGTACTTCCATGGTCGGTCAACTGTTGAGCGCAACCACTTCATATCCTTTAATATCGGCGATCTGTACAGGAAATACGGACAAAACGAGCGCATTTTTCGCGACGTGGCATTATACGATCCCGCTTTCCAGCAAAGAGAAGTGTATGTGGGCGTGGATGGTTCATTGGAAAAGGAATTCAACCGTATGGTCAACAACGTAACGGTTCGCTTGCGTAAAAAACACGCCGACGGCGCAATTACCATGAAAGAAGTGCTCATCAACCGCAGCGTGTTTACAGATTCTACCGGACGTTTCAGAATGGTTTATCTCAACCGGGGGGATACGGATATGATCAAATGGCTCGACTATGATTACCAGACCGTCTGGAAGTTCGTAGGCGGAGGCACTTTTATTTCGGAATGGACGCATTCCAATGCCGCCATGATCAATTTGTACGCACCATTTCAGAGAAGAATCATTGCCCTGGAAGGCGATTTCGCGCTCCTTTCCCAACAGGATATCCGCGCCGTATCCGTCCGGATCGAATATCCGTTTTTCAGTGAAATAAAAAAAGACGACCGGACAATCCGCGCGGGGGATAACCTGAATGAAAAATCGTTCGAGGTGACGCTACCGCTCGGACGGGAGGAGGTGGATTACAGCATTACCTGGCTACGCCGGGACGGCACCAAAGTGAGTGTCGGTGGAAAGGACCAGATCGGCTTGCTTTTTATTGATGAATTGCCTAAAAACTGATGCCATGAACCGTTTTATGTTCTGTTGCCTGTGGTCGATAGCGGCATTCGCATCGTCCGCCCAGCCTTTCCCGGAGCAGTTGAAGTTAAAATTGTCCGACGGTACCTCGCTGGTATTGTGTCGCCAGATGTCCATCTCCCGTTCCACGCCTGTGTACTTCTACCTGCCGGTCAATCTGCGTGTTTCGGAGGAGAACGGGAACAAAGAATTCCTGTTTATGCCCTATAAAAACAACGACACAGGCGCCATACAGGGCGCAATTTTGCACCTGCTGATACAATGGGGGCTGACGGGCGCCCAACTGGAAGAAGCGGAACAGTTTCTGGCTACATATGTCGACACGGCGGCAACGATCGGCGGTAGCGTATTCCTCGAACCTGATCCGGCGCATCCCGACGTTGAAATCGTTTTCAGACAAAATCCGTTGGGAGAAATTCTGCTGCGTTCCATGAAAAATGTACCGAAAACAGCCCTGAATGCGGGCTCAAAAATGGCCTTTTCATTTGGACTGGACGCTGAAGATGCCCGGGTATTTAACGATGCGATGAAGGATGCCATCCATTTCAAAAACATTCGGTTCAAAGTGTATTTCAAATTGAACACCCGCCTGTATGGGGGCGACTTGTCAGACAATTTCTTTATTGAAAGCGACTTTTCCAAATGGCTGCAACAATGAAACGCCTCTTGGTTTCCACGTTATTCTTACTCGGCGCTATGCAGACGGGCGCCGCATCGCCTGTAGCACCCACGCATGTTTACCTCGTGATTTACACGACGTGCGGTGGGAAAACCGGGCATGCCGGGCTTGCGATTGACCGGTATGATATTCTGGTGAGCGATTGCCGCGCATGTCCCGGAAAGGTGCGATATGATACGGTCAAAACCGGTCGACTCGTGTATTATGACCTTTGGCCTGTGGAGGTATCCTACTCCTTCGACAGTGTTTTTGTGGATAAAGCGCCGCGATATTTCAAGTTGCCTTCTTCTTCCTCCGAAAAGCCTATCACCGTTACATCCTTGCTGGCAAAAGGGATTCCGCATGAAAAAGGTTATTCATGCGACGGGCTGATCAGGATTCCCGGGACACCGGAATCGGATGGACGGCTGGAGCGATTTATGGACCGTCTGATAACCCGGAATCGCATGTTCAACGCCGTGTATTTCAACTGTGCCGATTTTGTCAAAACGGGCCTGGAGTACCTGCTGAATACGGACTTGCCGGCCGAAGAAAATATCGCTGATTTCCAGATCACCACGCCCAACCGCCTGTACCAGGTCGTTCGAGAACTGCCGGGTGCGGAAGTGATCAAAGACGCGGGCCCCTCCGCCCAGACGCCTTTTCTGGAGGGCCGGATTCGAAAGCAATAAACAACATCTCCCATAACCGCTAATACATCTTGAACAACATGAAAAATATCACCAAACTCGCTTTCCATTGCCTGC
>Ga0209097_10001718_pt1 | contig 18466 bp, 8 predicted proteins | sample AD_UKC052_MetaG_FD_184419 | JGI IMG/M metagenome (GOLD analysis project Ga0209097, IMG submission 184419) | Active sludge microbial communities of municipal wastewater-treating anaerobic digesters from USA - AD_UKC052_MetaG (SPAdes) (version 2) | ecosystem: Engineered > Bioreactor > Anaerobic >... | reverse complement strand
TGCCCTGATGAAGCTTGGCCGACTGTCCGAAGCCATCGAGCCCCTGGAGACGGCCGTGCGTCTGGATCCGAACATGGCCAATGCGTGGATCAACCTGGGCGAGGCGCAGTTGCGTAGCCGCAACCTGGGGCGGGCCATCCAGTCCCTGGAGAAGGCCCTGACCCTGAGCCCGACGGCACAGGATGCCCGCTACTATCTGGCCCAGGCCTACCTGGGCGCGCGCCTGCCCCGGAAGGCCCGCGAAAACGCCCAGACCCTGCTGGAAAAACAGCCCGGTGCGGCGCCGGTGATGACGCTGGTGGTTCTCAGCCATCTGATGGAGAACAACATCCCGGCCGCGGCAGAGGCCTACCTTCAGCTATTTGCGCGCGCCCCCGAGTCGGCCCGCAAGCTCCGCGGGCAGGCCGTCAGCAGTGGTGTCGCCGCGGCCCGCGACTGGCCGGAGTAAGGTCGCGGCGCGCTTTTTCAGCGTTCCCGCTGCCAGAGCATGCCGTGGGTGACGATGAACTGGTACTTGCGGGCGTGCTCGCGGATCACCAGGGGCACTTCCTCCTCCCGGCGCAGCACGAAGCCCTCTTCACGCAGGTAGGCCTTGAGGGCGTCGGCGCTCTTCACCGGCTGGCCGTCCTGTTCGTAGCCGCCGAGCCAGGCTTCCCTGGGCGTGAATTGCTCCAGCCATGAATAGGGCGAGAACAAGGCCACCAGCCCGCCCACCTTGACCAGGCCCCGGTGGCCGCCGAGGCGACCGAGCAGGGACTTGGGGCTGGGCAGGCGGCACAGGAGGTTGGCCAGCAGGACGGCATCCATGTCCACCAGCTCGGCGGGCAGGGAACAGGCGTCGGCCTGGCGGAAGCTCACCCGGCTGCGGTCGATGGCCGGGTCGATGCGGGCCGTCAGGGTCTGGCCGAGGTCGCCCTCGTCGCGGCGGAACCAGGGGCGGCTGCCGTCCTTCTTCAGGGCATTGGCGGCGTCGATGAAGGCGCGGGACAGATCCATCCCGAGCACCTCGTTGAAGCCCCGGGCCAGTTCGAAGCTGGCGCCACCGACGGCGCAGCCGATGTCCAGGGCGCGGGCGGTGCCGCTGGCGTACTGGCGCGCGCCATCGATCAGCCAGTCGGCGCAGCGCTGGGGAAAGGCGGTGGCGCGCTGGGGGCCGCCGGGCCACGGCATCTGGGTCTGGGGTTCGCCGTGGTGGAGGAGCATGTAGTCGTCCACCATGCGCGCGTCTTCGTACACCTGTCGGCCGGAGTCGGCCATGGCGAGCTTGATGATGCCGCCATCGTGGGCGGCCTGGACCACACGGAAGCCCGCATGCTGGAAGAAGTGGGGGCGGAAGTGGAAGCGCGCCCACACGCTGGCCTCGTCACCGCAGGAGATCCACGAACCGCCCAGGATCATCTGGTGCTGGCCGTCGTAGCAGGGGGTGGAGAAGTCATCGTAGTAGGGATGGACCTTACTGCCCGGCAGGGGGTTGAAGTCGTCCCCGTGCCACTGCCAGACGTTGCCGAACACGTCGCGGGCGCCGCTGGCGGCGGGCTGGCCGGCATCCACTGGCCACGGGGAGCCGTGGGCGAGCTGGCTGTTCCAGCCGAGGGTCTGGCCCAGGCGGATGCCGTCGTGGTGGGCGGCGGGGTCGGTGCCGGCCCACGAGGCCTCACGCAGGGCGTGATGTTCGGCCTCGGTGGGCAGCCGACAGGGAATGCCGTCCCGGGCGCTGCGCCAGGCGCAGAAGGCGGCGGCCTCGTGGGCGTTCACCTCGGCCGGCCAGCTCCACGGCATCGGGATGGTCTCGAAGAGCGTGCGCAGGCGGTACTGGTGCAGGCCGGCGGGGCCGTCGGGCACCCAGAAGCACGGCCATTTGCTGTTGCGGAAGCCGCGCCATTCCCAGCCCGCCTCGGACCACCACTGGGAGTCGAGGTAGCCGCCGCTCTGGATGAACTCGAGGAAGGCGCCGTTGCTGACGAGCTGGCTGTCCACCCGGAAGGCCTGCACCGCCACCGTCCGCTCGCCGTATTCGTTGTCCCAGCCGAAGCTCGGCCAGTCGCGGGGCTTACCGATCTTCGCCTGGGCGGCGGGCAGATCGATGAAGCGCGGCTGGGGGTAGTCCTTGTCTGCGGTCGGCGGGAAGGGTGAAGGGGTGCCGGCGCTGGGATGAAGGGCCGGCCATTCGGGCGGGCGCTGGACGCAGTCGATGGGCAGTTCGCGGATCAGGACCGACGAGGTTTCCAGGTGGATGCGTTCGTGTTCGAAACCGAGGAACAGCGCCCACAGGGGGTGATCCATGGTGATCGGCGCGTGGCCGGCGGCGAGGTCGGGGTGGGTCTCGATGAGCTGGCGGACGGTGGTGTACACCTGTTGCCGGTAGCGGTGGGCTTCGGCAAAGCTCGGCCACAGCATCTCGTTCTTGGACATGTCGTCCCAGCGCATCTCGTCCACGCCGGTTTCGAAGATGCGTTCGAAGTAGGGGTTGATGGGGTTGTCGATGAGACCCGCGACCCGCAGCTTGTTCACGTAGAGCGCCGCCGGGTGGCAGTAGTAGAACAGCATGGGGTGGCGCAGGTGATGGTAGGGCGGCCGGTAGAAGGCGGCCTCACCCTGCAGGCCGGCAAAGAGCAGCTCGGTGAGGGTCCAGCCGTTGTCGAACACGGCCAGTACCGACTCGCGGCTACAGGTGTCGAGGCGGGGCTGGGGCAGGGCGGTGAGGCGTCCGTCGGGCTGACGGCCGGGGCTGTCGGCGGGGGGCAGGCCGGTCCACCACCAGGCCGGGCGGGGGCCGTGCAGCAGGGCATCGTGCTCGCCCCGGAGGTTCTGGTGCCAGGGCTCCACGGCGGCGGGGATGGCCGGTTCTAGGGTGGGGTGGGACATGCGGGTCTCCTGGAAGGCATTCTTGTCATGGCTGCATCAGGCGAAGAGTTCCGCCTGGGCCGGTTGGGGTGTGGCGTGTCCGGGGCTGGCATCGCGGCGGCTCAGGCTGGCCACGCGCACGCCGAGCAGGCGGATGCGTCGGTCGAGCTGCACGCGCCGCGCGCATTCCCCCGCCGCCCGGCGGATGGCCGCGGCCTCGCCGGTGGGGGCGGGCAGGGTCTGGTCGCGGGTGACGGTGTGGAAGTTGTCGAAGCGCAGCTTGAGGCCGATGGTCTTGCCCACGTAGCCCTTGCGCGCCAGGTCGGCGGCGAGCTGTTCGCACAGACGGGTGAAGTGCCCGGAAAGTTCGGCCTTGTCGGCGCGGGGGTGCAGGTCGCGTTCGAAGGTGGTCTCCCGGGACAGGCTCTTGGGCTCGCTGCGCGTGACCACCGGGCGGGTGTCGTCGCCGTGGGCCGCCCGGTGCAGCCACACGCCGTAGCGCTCGCCGAAGTGGTCCTGCAGCCAGGCCGGGTCGGCGGCGGCCAGATCGGCGATGCTGACAATGCCCAGGGCCTCCAGCCGTGCCGCCGCCTTGGGGCCGATGCCGTTGATGCGCCGGGCGGGCAGGGGCCAGATTCGGGCGGGGATGTCCTCGGCCGCCACCACGGTGATCCCGGCGGGCTTCTCCAGGTCGGAGCACAGCTTGGCCAGCAGCTTGTTGGGCGCCACCCCCAGGGAGCACGACAGCCCGGTGGCCTCACGCACGGCCTGCTGCAGGCGCAGGGCGATGGCCCGGGCGCCATCACGGCTGCCGTCGGGGTTGAGGGTGGTCAGGTCCAGGTAGATCTCGTCGATGCCCCGATCCTCCATCTCCGGGGCAATGGCGCACACCGCGGCCTTGAAGAGGCGCGAATGGTGCCGGTAGGCCTCGAAGTCGGCGGGCAGCAGGACGGCGTCCGGTGCCAGCTGGGCGGCCTTCATCAGACCCATGCCGGAATGCACCCCCAGCGCCCGTGCCTCGTAGGTGGAGGTGGTGATCACGCCTCGCCCTGCGTAGTTGCGCAGGCGGGGGAAGTCGTGGAGGTGTTCCCCCGCCACGGCACGCCGCCCACCCACCACCACCGGCAGCCCCCGCAACTGCGGGTAACGCAGGAGCTCCACCGACGCGTAGAACGCGTCCATGTCCAGGTGGGCGATGCTGCGGGGGAGGTGGGGCATGGGAGCCGGGATCGGGTGAGTGGTGTGAATTCCGCCAGCTATTTTGCACTACCGCGCGTCACCGCGCTGCGCCTTGTCCCGCAGGGGTTGTGGCGCCCCGCAGGCCTGGGGTGGGCGGTGGCCGGCCGGCGCTGTGTGTCGCCAGCAACGGTCTCGGCACGAAGAGGGATACCGCGATCGAAGTTCGACTCCCGGGTGCCCGGCTTCCGGGTGCCTGCAGAGAGGCCGGAACGTGGCAGCGGGATGCACGCTCCGCTGCCGCCCTTGGGTGAGGCCTTGTTCGAGACCGGTTCGCATCGCGCGGACGGCGGTTCGTCGGGAAGAGTGAAATCCGGCAATTTCATGCCAAATTCGTGGTTGAATTCGACGAGGGCTGGCAGGATAATCTGAAAGATTGATGCAGCATGCCAAATGTTTGCGAATTCAGCGGGCGATTTTCCGGGGTGGGTTAAGTCCCTGATGGATTTGGCTTATCTTTCCGGGCGGTGCTTGTTCTGCGTTCGTCGTGGTTGCTGCGTCCCGCTTTCTTCGTTGGCCGATGGTTCCGCAATGCAGGTTTGGTGTTGTGACGCCGGCGGTGGTCGATTGAATGTGTACCGATGAATTGGCATGGGTGGCTTGATGAAAAATATCCTGGTCTTGGCGCTGCTGTTCTCCACAAGCCTGATGGCGCAGACACCGTCACCGACCGTCCGGATCTGCGACGAGAACGGCTGCTCGGAACGCCCGCGTGATGCGGTTACCTTCAATCCCGCCGCTGCAGGTGATACGGCGGCAGAACAGCAGGCCGCCAAGCTGATTGCCCTGGCTGAAAAGGATCCCCGCGCAGCTTACGATCTCGGCTTGCGTTACTTCCGAGGCGACAGTGTGCGCCAGGACAGCTATCAGGCGCTCAAGTGGATGCGCGATGCGGCCGAGCGTGGTTTCCTTAAGGCCCAGACTGCTGTTGGTCGTTTCTACCTGATGGGGCTGGAGGAGATGGGTTCTGATCCGGCCGAAGCCGAGAAGTGGCTTTCCATTGCCGCCGGACGCGGTGACAAGGAGGCGAGATCCCTGCTGGCTCAGGCGAGAAAGGCAAAGCAGAATGAGGTCGCTTACCGGCGTTGGGTGGATTCCCAGCGGGTCATCTGGAACAGCTACTGGATGGAACGCTACCAATATGAATGGCAATGGCGCAACGGGGGCTGGTATGACCATCGGCCCTACGGCTACGGCGCCCGTTACTGAATGAATACCGCGAGGGCAATCTGCCTTCTGCGCAATGCCGAATCAGAGCGTGTGGAGAAATCAGCAACGCGCGGTTCGAGTTCGCCCCGCATAGCCCAGCCGCGCAAGGCGTATGGTGGGTGGTGCAGGGGTGAAAGCGGGCTGCGCAGTGAATTCATCCACTCGCTCTCACCCGATGATCCATTTTCGAAGGATGAGTGCTGATGCTGAACACTAAACTTACTGTCATCGTGGGCGCGGTCGCCGCCTCGCTGACCCTAGCAGGCTGTGCCAACAACCCTCTGGCCGGCGGCTCCGTGAGTACCGGTTCGCCCGATGCCACCGCGGTGAGCGGTGCTGCGGGCGGCGGCACCAGTGCTGGCGCAAATTCCTCCCTCGAACGTTGTCCCGCTCCGCTGGGTACCCTCGCCGTGGATGATGGTCGGGGCAAGGAATGGTATGCCAGCTTTGGCGCTGCCACCAAAGTCACCACCATCGAACCGCTGATCCGTCTGGCTGTTCAGCAGTCCAACTGTTTCGTGATCACTTCGGTCGGCAATGCCCGGACCGAAAGCAAGCTCTCTGCGATCACCGACAAGCAGCGCAATTCCGGCGAATTCCGTGCCGGCTCCAAGCAGCAGAAGGGCCAGCGCGTAGCGGCAGACTACTACATGGAGCCTTCGATCATCATCGACAACTCATCCACCGGGCGGATGGCCGGTGCCGTGGGTGGCCTGCTGGGTGCTGGCGGCGCATTGCTTGCTGCCGGCATGGAAAGCAAGGTCTCGGTCGTGACCATGACCCTGTTCGATATCCGTTCGGGCGTCCAGCTGGCCATCTCCGAAGGCAACGCCACTGCCACCAATTTTGGCGCGGCCCTGGGGGCATTCGGCCCTGGCGCAGCGGGTGGCCTCGGTGGGTTCTCCCAGACTCCGGAAGGCAAGGCGACCGTCGCCGCGTTTACCGACGCCTACAACAAGATGGTCGTTGCGCTGCGCAACTACAAGGCCCAGGACGTGAAGGGCGGTCTCGGGCGTGGTGGGCAGCTGAAGGTCAACTGAACGCTATCCGGGGCGCCTGGATCCGTCGCGTCGGTTTGGCAGGTTTTTGCACATCAGAGGAGATATGAAAATGCCCGATTCATCCCTCCGGGGCAAACGCATCCTGGTAACCCACGCCGACGCCTTCATGGGCCCCGTGTTGTGCGAGGTGCTCGCCCGACGTGGTGCCACGGTGATCCCGAGCACCGATGCGTTGCTGGAGCCAGAGGCCCCTGCGGCCCTGGTCGCCGCATCGGGCCAGGTGGACATCCTCGTCGCCAACCTGGCCATCCGCAATCCGCGCACCTCGGCTATCGACGTGGACGAGGTCGAATGGCGCGAGGTGTTCGCCACCCTCGTCGATCCCCTGCCGCGCCTGTGCCGGGCGGTGCTGCCGGCCATGATCGCGCGGCGAGCAGGCAAGATTCTGGTCATGGGCAGTGCCTCGGCCCTGCGCGGTATCAAGGGCGCCACCACCTACAGTGCGGCCCGGGGTGCTCAGCTTGCCTATGTGCAGTCCCTGGGTGTTGAGGTGGCGGCCCACAACGTGCAGGTCAATGCCATCGCCCAGAACTTCGTGGACAACCCCACCTACTTCCCGCCCGAGGTGCAGGCCGACCCGCGCTTCCAGGACCGCCTGAAGCGCGAGGTGCCCCTTGGCCGCCTGGTGAGCGCCAGCGAGGACGCGGAGTTTGCCGCCTATCTGTGCAGTGAATTGGCCAACTGCTTCGTCGGGCAGGTCTTTCCGGTGTGCGGGGGGTGGGTGCAGCGCTAGCGCCGTGCCTGCTCACAAACCCTTCGCCGGGTGTCGCTTGACCGCACCCTGCGGGGTTTTTGTTCCCGTTTTTTTCGGATCACGTGCTTCGAGTTCGTAGGCGGCGACGTAAATGCCAATGGATGACATCCTGATGAGCTTGTGGATGTCTTCCGGGGTAAACACGATCAACACGCCTCCCTCGGTGTGTCTGTAGATTGAGGCGCGTTCCACCGTGATGTAGCTGCTCTTCCTGGATGCCGCAGACTGGAAGGCAATGACGTGACCCGCTGTCGCGAAGAACGCCCCGACATCCTCGGAGGGGCACAGCCGGGAGAGTACGGGCTCGCAGAACTTGTAGAAAAACACCTGATAGCCGCTGGTGCGAAGTGCGGCTCTGAGTTGCTTCACATCCGCTTCATTCCCGGATGAAGCCACGACGAATATGCGTTTGTGCCGGGGTGTGTCGAGCCAGGGGGCGACAAGCGGAGCCAAGCGTTTGTCCAGGCCCTCAAGATGGGCTTGACCACGTCTTGCGCCCACGAGGAAGTCCTTGCCGAAGGTCTTGGCACTGGTTGTGGCAAGCATGATGCTCGGCGCCCTTGAGCGCCCTTCCGACAGCCTTTGCAGGAGATGGCGGCGTTCAGGTTGCGCTTGAGAGGGGTGGGAGGCGACGTACTCAATGGTGGCCTTGCCCTTCCCGTGCGTGAAGAAGGCCTCGTCGAGCAGGGTCTTGTTAGTGCCGGAAGCCAGATCCGGCATGGCGGACACGAGCAGTCGCCGTGTCGACCTTTCCTCAGTCAGTGAATCCAGGCCCTGGTCGACTTGTCTGCTGAATACGTCGGCAAGCCAGGGGAGGGGGCTTGCGGACCCGGTCGGCGGGAAGGCCATCAACACCCACCCGCAGTAGACAGCAAGTCGTGCATGTTTGCTTGTGGACATTGCGGGCTCCGCCGATGGATCAACAGATATCGATATCAGGGTGAGGCGCCTGTGCCATGGCAAGCGCCTTTCTCGTGGCAGCTTGCGCCAAAACCCCACTTCCCGGTTGAGTGTTTCCGCATCCACGAATCCCGTCGCCTGTCTGGTCGCTACCCTGAGGATGGCTGAATGAGTCTGGTTGGGTGAATGCGATATGCATTTTTCGCGATAGATTCTGCGTCTTGTTGCAATGACATTCAAATAATGTATTAATGGCGACCTGGTGTGTTTTTGTTCAGGTTTATGCCAAGAGTATTGCTCCGGGGCCTGATGGGTGCCCTGTTTCCCCTTTGTGCCTCGGCGGGTGTCGTTCCGGACGGCCGGACGGCGACGGCCGTGTCGGTGGACCCGTCGGGCAAGACCCTGATCCAGCTTGCACCGGCGGCTGGCGGCGTGTCCCACAACGTCTTCTCCCGGTTCGATGTGAGCCCCGCCGGGGCGGCCTTCCAGAATCAGGCGGTCGGTGCCCGCAACATCGTGGCGGAAGTCCGTGCGTCCCTGCCGTCGGTGATCGAAGGGCCGGTGTCGGTGGACGGCCCCCGGGCCAATCTGATCCTCGCCAATCCCAACGGTCTCGCCATCAACGGCGGGAGCTTCATCAACTTCGGCAGTGTGGCCCTGGTGGCGGGCAGCCTTGCACTCGAAAGCCGGGCCGTCGGCAGTGGGGTTCAAACCTACGTCTCTGCCACGTCGGGGAGCGGCGCCATCACCATCGGCCCCGACGGTCTGGCTGCCGATCTGATCCGGCTTGAGTTGCTGGCCCGACGCATTGACGTGGCTGGCCCCCTCGTCAATGCCTACAGTTCGCCCACCGCACTCATGCGGCTGGTGGCGGGCGATGCCAGTGTGCTCTTCGACACGGCAGCCTCACCCACCGACAATCTGACCCCCTGGGCCTACTACACCCCGGGAAAGTCCGCGGGTGAGGGCATCGTCATCGATCTCGCGGCCCAGGCCCGGGTCACCTCCGGGCGCATCGAGCTGCTGGTCACCGATGCCGGCGCCGGTGTGCGCAACGCTGGGCATCTGCAGGCCGCGTCGGGCGACTTCGTGATCGACAGCACCGGTCTGCTGGAGCAAATGGGTGGGCGCATCGAGGCGGCCGGCGACATCCTCATCCGGGCCGGATCCCTGCGCCAGGTAATGGCTGAGTCGGGTGAGGCGCCTTCGATATCCGCGTCGGGAAGCCTGGATGTCCGGCTTAGCGGCAATCTGAGCAACCTGGGGGGCAGTCTCTCCGGCGTGGCCCGCAACCCCGCGGAAGGGGCCGCACCTGCGGCGCTGCGCATTGTCGCCGATGGTGACATCGTCAACCAGACACCGGCAGGTGGCGGCGGTGCCGTGATCTTCGGTGCTGCCGACGACGTGCTGCTGGAAGCCGGGGGCGACATCCGCAATGTCAACGGGCGGGTCATCTCCAACGGCGCCTTGAGCCTGCACGCCGGCGGCATGGCGCTCAACGAGTCGGTCTTCGTCGCCGGGAGCGGCCGCAGTGTGTCGTCCCGGGATGAGCGCAACTGGCTCGGTCTGCCCCGTTCGCGTCACACCATGACCATCGACAACGGTGTGCTGGCAGACCCCGCGCACATGGCCTACTGGGTGGCGGATGGGCAGCTCAGCGTTGCGGCTGCACAGGTGCACAACCTGGGAGGCAACCTGCTTGCCAACAAGGGCGATGTGGTGCTCGATGCCGGCGACGAGATTCTCAACCGGGCCTGGCTTACCGGTGCGGTCACGCTGCGGGAGTCCTGCAATCTCCTGTTCTGCCGCCGCACGGCAGAGGTCAGCGAGAGCCTGGTGGGCGGGCAGATCCTGGCCAGCCAGGACGTGCGCCTCAAGGCCGGCGAGCGCGTGGTGAATGAAGGGGGCCTGATCCATGCGACCCGCGACATGCATCTCGACGCACCCCGCATCGAAGCGCGGGGCGTGCCGGTGCATGTGGCGCTGAGCAGGGCCGACGGGCTGCGAGCCTTCTTTGGTGACCACTGGGCCGGCCTCTATGCCATCGACCAGGGCGGTGGATTCACCGCCCAGACCGGCCGTCTGATCCTGACGGGCCAGGCCATCCAGGACCAGGGTTTCTTCACCGCAAGCCAGGGTGTCGATGGCGTCATCACCGTCGCGCGGGCGCCGGGTCGCGATCCGGTCGAACTGACCAGTCACCTGGGCCTGTTCAGTGCGTTCTGGCGTTGAACGGCAGTGGCACCTTGCGCTCGCCCTGGCCCTTCTGCTGGCCGGAATGAGCGCCCATGCCCAGCAGCAACCGACGCTACCGCGCCAGGACCAGGGCGACCGCATCCTGCGTGAGGAGATGGAGCGTGAACGGGAGCGCCTGTTGCGCCAGCCCACGCCACGCGTCGAGCAGCCCGCCGCCCCGGCCGCGGTGGGGCCGGATCCGGCCGAGGTGGCCGAGATCGCGCCCATGTTTCGTATCGAGCACATCGAATTGCAGGGCGGGGAGCTGCTGCCGGCGGGTGTTCTGGCTCGCCGCCTGCGGCCCTTCACCGGCCTTGACCTGGGCACCGTACGCATCGGCTTGCTGCTGCAGGGGCTCAACGCCGACCTCATCGAGGCGGGTCTGATCACCTCCCGGGCCTACGTGGTGAGCCAGAACCTGGCGAGCGGTGTGCTCAGCCTGCGCATCGTGCCGGGCCGCATCGAAGCCATCCGCTACAACGGCAGTGTGCTGGCGGACGATGCCCTGGATGCCCTGGATGCCCTGGATGCCCCCGGCGTGCGCCTGGCTCTGCCCATGGGGGTGGGCGACATCCTGCAACTGCGGGACATCGAGCAGGGGCTTGACCAGCTCAACCGTCTGCGTGGCCGGCAGGCCCAGGTGCGCATCGTGCCCGGGCAAAGCCCGGGAGGCTCGGTGCTCGAGTTCGTCGATCCGCCGCCTCCGTCGATCTGGCGCGCCTGGCTGGGGGCCGACAACCAGGGCAGCCCTGCCACCGGCGCGCGGCGCCTGCGCCTTGGCCTGGAGACGGGCGACCTGTTCGGTCTCAACGAGAACCTCAACCTGGGCTACACGGGCAGCCTGGAGACCAATGCGCTCAACGCCGGCCTGTCCCTGCCCTGGGGTTACAACACCTTCAGCCTGCTCACCACCTGGTCCGAGTACCAGAGCCTGATCGGCAATGTGGCGCTGCTCCATGGCAGTTCCACCAACCATGCGGCGTCGTGGAACCGGCTGCTCTTCCGCGACCGGGATACCAAGGTGGCGGCCGACCTGGCCCTGTCCGTGCGGGAGGCGCGGCGGGAGATCAACAACGTGGTCCTTGCCCCCCAGAAGCTCACCGTGCTGCGGGCCGGCATCAACCGCCTGACCCGCTTCGAGTCACCGGCGCTGGTCGGCCAATGGATTGTCGATGGGGGTTTCTCCCGGGGCCTGGATGCTTTGGGCGCGATGGGCGACGCCGGGGCCGGCAGTGGCCCGGTCGCCCGCGCCCGCTTCCGCAAGCTGGATGTGTCGGGCAGCGCGGTCCTCTACTTGCCGGGCAACTGGAGCCTGCGCGGCAACGGGGCGTGGCAGTGGAGCGGTGTGCCCCTGTTCTCGTCGGAGCAGATCTTCGTGGGCGGCGTGGCCAGCGTGCGGGGCTTTGCCGAGTCTGCCGCGGGAGGTGATCGGGGGGGCTACTGGCGTACCGAGCTTGGTCGCAGCCTGGGGGCCATCCCCGCCGGTGCGCACCTGGAGCCCTTTGCCTTCTGGGACGCGGGCTATGTCCGGACCCTCGCCAGCGGGCGTGCCGCCACCCTCATGTCCGCCGGCCTCGGGCTGCGGGCGGCCATCCGTGCCGGCAACCTCGAGGTGATTGCCGGCAAACCCGTCGTCTTTCCGTCGGACATGCCTGATACGGCCTTCCGCCTCAACCTGTCCCTGAGCCTGTTCTTTTGAGAGATCTGCCCATGCGTGCCCCCCAGCCTGCCGATGACGACATGTCCCGTGTGTCCCCCTGGCGCCGGATCACTGCACGCATTCTGCTTGTCGTCTTCGGTTCCGGCTGCATCCTGCCCGGCGGCGCCCATGGGGCGCCCATTGTCGACCCCACCGGCCCCGTCGCGTTCCGGCCCGGCATCGGCCAGACCTCCACCGGCGTGCCCATGGTGGACATCACCCGTCCCAACGCGGCGGGCACCTCCTACAACCGTTACCAAAGCTTCGACGTGGCCCCCGAAGGTGTGGTTCTCAACAACAGCAGCCAGCCGGGTACGACCCTGCTTGGGGGGAGCGTGGCGGCCAATCCCAATCTGGCGGGGGGCGCTGGCGCCAGCGTGATCGTCAATGAGGTGGTGGTCGCGGGGGCGGCATCGCGCCTGGCCGGGTCGATTGAAGTGTTTGGTGCTCCGGCCGCGGTCATCGTGGCCAATCCCAACGGGGTCACCTGTGCCGGTTGCGCCACGGTGAACAGCCCACGCTTCATGCTCTCCACCGGCACGCCGGTGTGGCTGGATGCCCTGGGCTCACCGGCCAGCTTCGCCGGCGCCACGGGGGTTGGCTTCGATGTGATCGGCGGGCAGGTGCGTGTCGAAGGACAAGGCCTGGAGGGGACGGTTGGCAAGGTCGAGCTGGTGGGCGCTTCCATTCAGCTGGACGGGCCGGTGCGGGCCCACTACCTCAACCCCGAGCTTGCCGGCATCACCGTGCTGGCGGGGGCCGGGCGGGTGGCCGAGAAGGCGGGGCAGCTCGACAACCTGAGCCCGGCACCGCCTGCCGCCATGCCCCTCGGCAGCTTTGCCATCGACGGCACGGCCTTTGGCGCCATGAGCAGCAGCCAGATCCGCATCGTGTCCACCGACCAGGGCGTCGGTGTGCGCATGGCCGGGCCCTTGCTGGCAGACAGCCAGGGGTTGGTGGTCCGGAGCGCAGGCGATCTCAGCGTGGGCGAGCTGGTGGCGCGTCAGTCCATCACCCTTGATGCCGCCGGCAATCTGAACATGCAGGGGGCCACGGCGAGCGGCGGCGACCTGTCCGTCCATGCCGGGGGGCGGGTCAGCGTGAACGCGGCCAGTTCGGTGACCGGGGCGGCCAGTCTGTCCGCAGCCGACACGGTCGAGATCCTCGCGCCGCTGACGGTGGGCGGACGCGCCAGCGTCAGCGCAGACCAGGTGCGCCTGGCGGCCGGGGTGACGGCCGGCGAAACGCAGATCGACGCCCGCTCGCTGGTGCTGGGCGACGGTGGGCGCGATGTCCAGATCCGCGGCGACCTGAACCTGGCGGTTACAGGCGACCTGACGACGCCGGGGGCCGTCTCTGTGAGCGGCAATACCCGTCTTGCCGCAAGTGGTTCGGTGGGGCTGGGTGGCGACGTGACCGTGGGGGGAAATCTCTCGGTGGATGCTGTGGCGGACATTCACGCCACCGGCCGCCTGACCGCCGGTGGGCTGATGCACCTGCATGCGGGCCAGGCCCTGAACATCGCCGATGGGGTGTCGGCGGGCGCCCTCGATCTGGTTGCCGGCCGGGCTGTTTTCGGTGGCGATGTGGCGGTGCTGGGAGACGGAAGCATCGTGGCGGGCAGCCTGGTGCTGCCTGACCGGATGGAGGCGGGCGGAAGCCTGCGCATCGACACCGTCGGTGACCTCCTCAGCACCGGGCGGGTAGTGGCGAATGGTGACCTGAGCCTGAGTGCGGGCGGGCGCCTTGCCCTTGCCGAAGGTGGCGCGGGTGGCCGGGCCGATCTGACCGCCCGCGGGGGTGTCCTGTCCATCGGTAATCCCTTCGTGGCGGGGAAAACCGTGCAACTGGCCGGGCGGGACGGGGTGGGCACGGCGGTCGTCCAGTCGGGGGGCGATCTGGGCATTGTCAGCAGTGGCGGTGCGGTGACGACGGGGGCGCTGTTCGCCTCGGGGGCCGTGGCGGTGAGCGCAGCCCAGGGGCTGCATGTCGCGGGGCCGGTGGCGGCGGGCGAGGGTGTTCATCTGCGCTCCGGGAGTGCGCTGAAGGTTGCCGGCAGTGTCGTTGCCGGTGCCGACCTCAGCCTGGGCGGGGCTTCGGTTCGGGTCGGGGAGGTGTTGGCCGCCGGCCAACTGGTGGTCGAGGCGGGGCAGATCGAGGCGGATTCCCTGGGGGCGGGCGGGGCGCTCGCGCTAAGTGCGCTCACGGGCGTGAGTGTGACCGGCGGGGTGCTGTCCAGCGGGCCGCTCAGCATTGCCGTGCGCGAGGGTGACATCCGTGTGCTTGGCGGGGTCGGCAGCGGTGCAGCGGCAAGCCTGCTCAGCAGCCAGGGGCGCATCGCTGTGCAGGGGGGCGCGAGCGCCGCAGCCGGTCTGACGCTCGACGCCTCCAGGCAGCTTGATGTGGGCGGCGAGCTTGCCGCCCGCGGGCCCATCGTCCTGCGCAGCGGCGCGGCGGGCGTCGATCTGGCGGGCGGTGTGGCCGGGGCCGGCGCTGTGTCGGTGGAGGCCTTGGGGGATATACGCTTTTCCGGTGAGACGCGGGTGGGGGGTGATCTGACCGTGGCGAGCGCAGCCGGAACCCTCACCTTTGCGCGGAACCTGGAGGCGGGGGGCGCTACGCGGCTGGCCGCTGCACATGGCATTGACTTCGGCGCTGACAGCCGCTTCTTTGGTGCCCTGCGTTTTGATGTGCCCAATGGGCCCATTGCCAACCGGGGGCTCCTGTATTCGAGTGCCGACTTCGTTGTGGACACGCTGGGCAGTTTCATCAGCGAAGGGCGGATTGAGAGCCTGGGTTCGGTGGCGATCCGGGCGGGGCAATTGACCTTGAATGCCCGTGAAGCCGGCGGTGTCTTCGCCAACGGGGGCATCAGTCTGGCGGCCCGCGAGGCCGGCCACCTGGGCGCCGTCGGCACCTTGCTGGCCCGCGGCCCGATTGCCCTCGAAGGCCCCCGGTTCGAGACGGGCGGGGAGGTGCTTTCCTCCGGGGGCTCCCTGACGTTCGCGGGCCACACGCTGGTGAACACCGGCCTTGCGGCGGCACAGGCCGTCATGGTGGAGGGGCGGCTTGAGAACGGGGCAAGCGGCCGGTTGTCGGCGGATCTTGTCCAGGTCGGCGGTGAGACCCGCAACCTGGGCCAGATTGACGGCACCGCCGTGCTGTTGAAGGGCGGGCTGGACAATGCCGGGACGGTCGTGGGGGATCGGCTTGAAGTCGCGGGTGATCTGCGCAATGAGGGCAATCTCGGTGGCGGCGCGTTCCGCTTTGACGGCGCCCGCCTGAGTAACGCCGGGCTGATGGCAGCCGGCTCCGTTGTTGTTGTGGCGACCAGCGTCGACAACCGGGGGCTGCTCCATGGCGGCAATGTCGATCTGCTCGTGGGTGGCTCCGTGGACAACCGCGGTGTCATCGAATCCTCGGGAGGCATGGCCATCGTGGCCGACACCTTGGGCAATGGCGGCGTGCTGCAGGGGGGCGCGGGTGCGCGTGTCCGGGTGACGCAGGGACTGGTGAACGACGGGGGCCTTGTTTCGGCGGTGGAGGGCCTGAGTATCGTCACCGGTGCGTCGCTGAGCAATGTCTCGGGGCGCCTCCTGGCTGGTGGCAACCTGGACGTGCACGTGGCCGGTGACCTGAGCGGTCTTGGTGTGATCGGTAGCAATGGGCATCTGCAGGCGAGGGCCGGGGGCGGGCTCGAATTGGCAGGTGGCGGGGCCGGGCGCAGCGCGAGCCTGTTTGCCGAGGGCGGAGCCCTGCGCATCGATAGCCCCTTTGCGGCCGGCGATGGACTGACCCTGGTGGGGCGAATGGGTGTCGCGACCGATGTCCTGTCGGCTGGCGGCCATCTCGATATTTCCAGCGGGGAGGGCAGTGTCGTCACCGGCAGTCTGGTGGCGGTGGGGCCCGTGCGTGTTGCCGGTCCTGGCAATGTCACGGTGCGTGGCCCTGTGGTGAGCGATGGGGCCGTGATCCTGAGTGCGGGGGGCGGACTGGGCGTGGAGGGCGCGCTGGCGTCCGGTGGGGCCGCGACCCTCAGCGGTGCGGGTGTGCGCGTGGAGGGGCCGGTCGTGACGCAGGGCGTCCTGACGGCGGACGCCGGCACGGCAGCGCTGGCCTTTACAGGGGAGTTGCGGTCCGGTGCGGGCGTGGTGCTGGGCGGGCGGCAGGTGTCGGCCAGCGGCATCCTGACGGGCGGCGCCGTCGAGGTTCGTGCCGGGGCGGATGGCTTCGACAACCGGGGTCGCCTGGTGGGCAATACCGGGGTCGATGTGGCGTCGCTCGGGGCCGTGCTGCAGCAAGGGGGTGTGGCGAGCCAGGGGAACGTGTCCCTGGTGGCTGGGCGCGGCATGAGCCTGTCGGGCGATGTGGAGGCGGGTGGGCGTCTGGGCCTGGGGGCTGCCGAGCGCATCCTTGCCACGGGCGCCTGGTGGTCGGCGGGTGCCCTGGACGCCAGGGCGGGTCAGTCCCTCGATATCGTGGGTGAGGTGCTTGGCGGCAGATCCGTCGATCTGGAGGCGGACACGGGGGCACTGACCCTTGGCGGCCGCGTGGCAGCCAACGGTGCCTTGCGTCTGAAGGCGGGCGGTGCCCTTGTCGCTGGCGCCGTCAGTGGTGGGCTGGAGAGGGGCGAGGGCGCTGTGGTTGAGGCCGGTGCCGCGGTGGCCCTGGGCGAGGTGCTGGCGGGGGGCGATCTGACCGCCAGGAGCGGTGGCGACTACCGGGTGAGTGGCGCCAGCGTGGTGCTTGGCAAACTGGATCTGGCCGCCGCCGGTGATGTGGATCATGCCGGCGCGGTGACGGTGGGTGGCGCGGCGTCGGTGCAGGCGGGCGGCCGCCTTGCCCAGGGCGAAACCCGCATCCTGGGTGCGGGTGTGCTGACCAGCGGAGGTGGGCAGACCTATGCCGGTGGCGTGTCGGCGGGCGGCCCTCTCGACATGCGGTCCGGCGGCGGGGTGGACGTGGCGGGCGCCCTGCTGACACCCGAAGCGCTCTCCATTGAAGGGGGCGCGGAAGGTATCCGGATTGCCGACCGACTGAGCACCGGTGGAAGCCTGACGATGGCGGCCGACAGGGTGATCACCGTGGGCGGTGAGATGCTGGCCCTCGGCATGGCACAGGTGCGCAGCCGGCAGGACGGCATTCGCCTGCTGGGTGCCGTGACGGCCATGGACGCCTTGAGCCTGGAGGCTGCGGGGGATGTGCGCCTCGCCGGCGATCTGGCTGCGGGCAGGGCGCTCGATGCGCGTTCGGCTGCCGGGTCGGTGGTGTTCGAGCGCAGCCTGGAGGTGGCCGGTGGTGCCCATCTTTCGGTGGGCGGGGATCTTGTCTTCCTCGGTGACGCCCTGTTCCATGGCCCCCTTTCCGTGACGAGGGTCGCGCGCACGCTGGACAGCCGGAGCCGTCTGCTGGTGGGCAGTGATCTCCAGGTCGATATTGCCGGAGACTTTGTCAGCGCGGGTCTGCTGCAGAGTACGGGGAGCGTGCACATCGGCGCCCGCAACATCATCGCCAACGCGGATCGCCCCGGGGGCATCGTAGCCAATGGTGATATCGCCTTGGTCGCCAGCGATCAGGGGGTGCTGGGGGCCGGGGCGAGTGTGGTCAGCAGTGGCGGCTCCGTGCTCCTGTCCGCGAGCCACTTCCTCAATGCCGGAGAGGTGATCCCCGGTGGAGCGGGCTTTGTGTTCTCGGGTGGCACCCTGAGCAATTCCGGGCGCATCGTGGCGGAGTCCGTCCGCGTGAACGGCGCGCTTGCCAATAACGGCGTTGTCTTCGGCGAAACGCTCGGTGTCAGCGGGTATGTGGACAACCGGGGCGTCATCGCCGGGGGCACGCTGTCCTTCGATGGCGGGCTCGGCAACGGGGGCCTCGTCACCGGCCGCAGTGTGAGTGCCTCGACTGCCCTTACCAACAATGGCGAGCTGAGTGGCGACAGCGTCTCGCTGGTCGGTGGCGTGGTGGCCAACAGCGGCCTCGTGTCCGCCAACCTGTTGACCATCCGGGTGGCGGAGCTGTGGAACCCGGGCACCCTGAGTGCCGGCAGGCTTGACGTGCATACCCTTGGAGCCTTCAGCAACGGGGGGCGCATCGCGGTCAGTGGAAATGCCGACATCCTCGCCGAGGGTGGTTTCGTCAATCAGCTGGTCGAGGGGGCGCGTTGCGTCAATCCGGTGGTCTGCAATCCGCAGCCCGGCCTGCCGCCTCCTCCGCCACCGGATCCCGAGAAGGACTTCCGCTTCGTGCAAAGCCCCGCCGTACTGGCGGTTGGCGGGCAACTCGATCTGGCCGGGGGGGCCGTGGAAAACCGTGGCGTCATCCAGGCCGGGGCGATCCGCATGACCCTCGGGTCGGCCGCCCTGGCCAACATCCGCAGCGAAAATGACGTCCTTACCGAGGCCAACTTTGGCGTCGAGACGCCGACAACCAACACCGGCCTGATCCTGGCCGACCACGATTTCACCGTGTCCGCCGGCTCGCTGCTCAATCGCGGAGGGCGGATTGCCACCGGTGGCGGGCTGGATGTCC